>ERZ650306.1750-NODE-1750-length-11810-cov-18.244577_pt1 | contig 11810 bp, 17 predicted proteins | sample MGYA00376242_ERZ650306 | MGnify/ENA primary metagenome ERZ650306 (study PRJEB26733, sample SAMN07839244) | wastewater metagenome | biome: urban; feature: wastewater treatment plant; material: waste water | place: USA: North Carolina | collected 2016-03-31 ...
AACTCTAATTTTAACCCTCTGGTCAAATTGGACGGGAATTATAGTGCCTTTTTTTTCTTTTGTCAAGGGGTTTTTATTAATGTTGGCTTAAATTTGGGAATTTTATTTTATTAATCTTTTATTTACTAATTTTTTATACTATAATCACTTAAATATAACATTATAAATAGTGTTATATAAATAAAGTTTCAAACTATAATAAAAGGAAAGAAGATGTACAACAGAGATTATTTGACAGATAAGACAAATAGTTACTCAAATGAATCATCACAACAAGCATATATAATGAGCTTTTTAAAAGCTACTTATCAACTTTTTGCTGGTTCACTTCTAGCAGCAACTGCTGGAGCATATATTGGATTAGGAATTGTAAACTATATTGCAGGTCCTATGATGTGGGTTTTATTTGCAATTGAATTAGGGCTTATCTTTTTTGTAATTCCTAGAGTAAAACACACTCCTGGTGTAAATTTAGCAGTACTTTTTGCATTTACATTTATAACAGGTCTTACAATTGCGCCGTTATTAACTTCAATTTTTGCGATGCCTGGTGGTGCTTCAATTGTTGGTCAAGCATTTTTAATGACATCAATTGCATTTGGTGGAATTTCAATGTTTGCTATGACTACTAAAAAAGATTTCTCTTTTATGGGTAAATTCTTATTTATTGCACTTATTATAATGATTGTTGCTGGTATATCAAATATATTCATCCAATCATCAATGATGCAACTAGTAATTGCAAGTGTTGGGGCTTTACTTTTCTCTGCATTTATTTTGTACGATACACAAAATATAATCAAAGGAAATTATGACTCTCCAGTTGAAGCTGCACTTTCACTATATTTAGATTTCTTTAATCTATTTATATCGCTTCTTCAAATTCTTGGAATTATGAAAAACAACGAATAATATATAGGGTTCACACCCTATATATACTCTACAATATGAATAAAAATCACTTAAGACTAATTGACGCAAATCTAAATCGACTTAGAGAAGGAATTAGAGTTGTAGAAGATATTTTTAGATATATATACAATAATAAAGAGATTTCTACAAAGCTAAAAAGTTTAAGACACATTGCACGAACTAAAAACTATTATGAGCTTCTTGAAACTAGAGATGTAGAAAATGATGTTTTAAGAGAATCTATAAAAAGTGAACAAAATAGAGAAGATTTAAACTCTATTTTAATAGCAAACTTTAAAAGAGCTCAAGAGAGTTCAAGAGTTTTAGAGGAGCTTACAAAATTATCATCAATAGAAGATAGTGAGAACTTTAAATATATTAGATATGAACTCTATAACTTAGAGATTGTTTTAACAAAAATAACTTCAAACTCTAAATAGTTTAAATTATACTCTTTATACAATTTTTTAGCCTTTTCAAAATTTAATTCACTTTTTCCACTAACACCTGATTTTTTAATGTAATCAAAAAGCTCTTTTTTATTATCAAACTCTAATTTATAAGAAATAGTTTCAAATTCACAAAGAAAATAGCTAGAAAAAGCATCTTTTATTGTATTTTCATCCAAAATTGGAGATTTTTGATTTGTAATATTTTGAATAGTTTTAAAAGTATTTGAAGTAAATAAAACAACATTTATTTCACTAGTAATTTTACTTAACTCTTTTACTATTTTTTTTAAATCATTTGACCACTGAAGAGCTGAAGATGATATTACCATATCAAATTTTTGGTTTTTTATCTCGTTAAAAAATTCATTACTATCAAAATTTAGACATTTTACTATTAAATTTTTTGCTTTTGGATGAAGTTCACACATCTGTTTTGAACCATCAATTGCTAAATATTTATCAAACTCCCAATCTACATTTGAAAAAATTTGTCCACTTCCACAACCTAATTCCAAAATATTTTTTGGTTTAGATTTAAGCTCTCGAACTAAAGATTTTGCACAGATTTGCTGAATAATATTGTATGATTTATACTCTTTTGCATATTTTGAGAATTGATTTTTAAGTTCCATTTATCTCTTTGAATTTTTTTTAACATTATTTTAACAAGTTTTAGATAAAATAGACACCATTTTTTAAAAAGGAATTATAGATTATGACATCTACACTTTTAATAGTTCAATTTGTTTTAGCAGTGCTTATTGTAATTGTTGTATTACTTCAAAAAAGCTCTAGTATTGGTCTAGGAGCTTATAGCGGAAGTAATGAATCACTTTTTGGTGCAAAAGGACCTGCTAATTTTTTATCAAAAGCTACAATGGCTTTAGGACTTGTTTTCGTATTAAACACTCTTTTTCTAGGATATACATACAACGAAGAGAGAAATAAAAGTGCTATTGACTCTGTAAAAATCGAGTCTTTAATACCATCAAGTCCATCAACTCAAAACTCAACAACACCGTCTGCGCCAGAAGCTCCAAAAGCTCCAGCTTCAGTGCCTGAGAAATAAATCTAGAGGAGATAATTATGTTAGAAGAAGTTTATTCACAAACAAAAGAGCAAATGGAGAAATCTATTGAAGCCTTAAGAAGAGATTACAAAACTCTTAGAACTGGTAAAGTAAATGTAAATATTTTAGATAATATCAAAGTTGATTACTATGGAACAATGACTGATTTAAGTCAAGTTGGTTCTGTATTAGCAACAGATGCTACAACTATTACAATAAATCCTTGGGAAAAAAATCTTTTAGGAATAATTGAAAAAGCTATCCAAACAGCAAATATTGGAGTAAATCCAAATAACAACGGTGAAGTAATTAAACTATTCTTCCCTCCTATGACAGTTGAACAAAGACAAGAGACTGCAAAGCAAGCAAAAGTTATGACGGACAATGCAAAAGTTGCTATTAGAAATATTAGACAAAACTCAAATACAAAGATAAAAAATCTTCTAAAAGATAAACTTATAACAGAAGATGATAGTAAAAAAGCTCAAGATGAAGTACAAAAAATAACTGATGGTTTTGTTGCAAAAGCAGATGAAACTTTAAAAACAAAAGAGAAAGAGATTTTAACGGTTTAATTATGAATATAGAACAAATATATAAAGATGCTAATGCCTTATTAGAAGGTCACTTTAAACTAAGTAGCGGTAACCATTCACAATTTTATCTTCAAAGTGCAAAAGTTTTAGAAGATCCAAAAACTGCTAAACTTCTTGCAGAAGCTTTAGCTGTTGAAATTAAAAAATCAGGAATTAAAATTGATGCAGTTTGTGCTCCTGCACTTGGGGGATTAATAGCTGGATTTGCACTTGCAACTGCTTTGGATGTAAGATTTATTTTTGCAGAAAGAGCTGATGGTGAGATGACTATACGAAGAGGTTTTGAAGTAAAACCTGGTGAAAAATATCTTGTTTGTGAAGATATTATTACAACTGGTGGAAGTGCTTTAGAAGCAGCAAGAGAAATCGTAAAAGGTGGTGGTGAAGTTGTGGCTTATGCAGCTTTAGCAAATAGAGGTTTTTGTCAAAGAGTGGGAAGCGAATTATCAAGAAAAGATAACTGCAAATTACCTTTAGACAAACCACTTTTTGCATTAGCAGATTTTGCATTTGAGATGTATAGTCCAGATAACTGTCCACTTTGCAAAGATGGTAGTGTTGCTATTAAACCAGGTAGCAGAGGAAACTAATGTCAAAATGGAGAGATGTAAAACAAAATAGAGTAGAGAAAAATATTCCAAAAAAAGTTTTACACTCATCTTTAAATTTTGTATCAATAGCAAAAAGGTTTAAAGCCTTTTTGACTGATACTTTCTTAATAACTACCCCTATTTTATATATAGTTATATACCTTATAATGGGAAGTGGTCAAGAGTTTGCAGATAATAGAAGCTTAGGTTGGGGTATTATTTTTGCTGTTCACTTTATCATTATTGCTATTTTTTGGCTAAAAAATGGTCAAACTCCAGGATTAAAAGCTTATGATTTAAAACTTGTTGATAGTAAAACTGAGACTAGAGTATCTGTTTTACAAACAATTATTAGATATTCAGCAACACTTTTTTCTATAATCTCAATATTCTTTATATTTACTCCCTTTGTAAACAAAGAGAAAAAAACATTCCAAGACATAGTTTCAAATACAAAAATAATAGAACAATAAATGCTATTTTTTAATATTTCAGCATTTTACTTTTTTTACTTTGCTGCTGTTGGTGTATATGTAATATTTTTACCAAAAGTACTAAATGATATTGGATATAGTGCTTTTGATATTGGTATTATATTAGCTGTTGCTCCTTTAATGAAGTTTGCTATGCCATTTTTATTTTTAAAACATATAAATTTAAACAAATCAATGTTTAAAAAAGCTCTATTTTTAACAGTTTTAGCTGTTACTCTATTTTATATAACAATTGAACATTTTTATATTTTTATGTTAAACAATGCCTTTTTAGCTGCTTGTTTATCTTTGATTTTACCATATTTAGAAGTAACCACTGTAACTGTTTTAGGAAAAGAGAGATACGGAAAAGCTAGACTTTTTGGCTCTATTGGGTTTATGCTTATTGCCTTAGTTTTAGCAAAATTCTTGACATCTCCATTTATAGCTCTTCACTACTATTTAGCAATTGTAGTATTAACTGTAATATTTGCGCTGCTTCTTTTGAAAAATGATTTAGAGGCTAAAATTAATCAAACAGGAGATGAAGTTTTTTCATTTTTAAAACATTGGGCATTTTGGGCTAGTATATTTTTTATGCAAGTTAGCTTTGGTGGATTTTACAACTTTTTTACTATCTACGAACTAGAGTATGGATTATCTTTAGAGACTATATCTTATCTTTGGGCTTTTGGTGTAATATGTGAGATTTTAATGTTATATTTTCAAGCACCTATTTTAAAAAATAATCTTTTAACAATCATAAAGTTTTGTGTAGGAATAACTATATTTAGGTGGTTACTTTTATATTTATACCCTGATAATTTAGAAATAGTATATTTTACTCAAGCTATTCATGCATTTTCATTTGCACTTTTTCATAGTGCTGTTGTAATTTATCTATACTCACTTTATGACAATAAAAAACTAGCTCAACAGTTTATGTTTGGTGTTGGTTACGGTTTAGGTGGATTTGTAGGTGCATTTCTTGCAGGTGCTACTTATGGAGAGTATCTATTTTTATTTAGTGCTATTTTTGCCTTAATCTCGTTTATCTTTGTTTGGTTTTTGGATAAAAGAGTGATTTGATAACAATAAAAATAGCAAAATTTTATAATCAAAATTTATTTTACCTATTATAAATTTATCTAAATATTCCATCTTATTAGTACCAGTTTTGAACAGACAAACCCTCAACTCTCATAAACTCATCTATATTTCTTGTAACAAGTATTAGATTATTTGCTTTTGCACATCCTGCAATAAGTGTATCTATAGGACCTATTGAGTTACCACTTTTTTCTAGTGCTGCTCTTATTGTTGCACTCGCCTTTGCTTCTTTTGTACCAAAATTTACTATTTGAATATGTGAAAGAAGCCTCAAGAGTTGATTCTCTCTTTTTTTTGAGTCATTTGATTTAGCTATACCAACTTCTAGTTCATAAACAACTAAAGTTGGCACAAATATCTCTTGTGGCGATCTTTCAAAGATATTTTTTTCAACTTCACCCATACCTTTAAAAAAATATATAAGGGTGTTTGTATCGAGCATATACACTAAAATACCTCTCTTTTTATATCAGGTGTTTTATGACTTCTTAAATCTTCACTAAAAGCGGTATCATCGCTCCAGCTACCACTTAATTTACGTACAGAATCATCCCAACTTGAGCTTACTTTTTGCTCTAAAATATTTGATATAAACTTACTAATAGAAACCCCCGTTGATTTTGCGAGCTTCTTTACATTCTCTTCTAGGTTGTTGTCCATATATATAGTAACTTGTGCCATTTTCTACTCCTTAATATATGTGTACTTATATGTGCATTATATATGATATTTTTTTAGCTTTACATTAAACTCTAGTTATGTATTTTAGAATAGTTTGCCTTGCTTGAGCTTTACTTGTAGGTGCTACTTATATGGAGAGTACCTATTTTTATTTAGTGCTATTTTTGCCTTAATCTCTTTTATCTTTGTTTGGTTTTTAGATAAAAAAGATAAAGTTCATTCTAAAAAGCTATTTTAAATTCTACTTAATTAAAATCAATTTATTTGTTTGTATTTCTTCCATCATTTTGCCATTTACTTCAAATTAACTCCATTTGAAAGTAATCAAGCCATCCACTTTGAAGTATGGCTTGATGATAGTTTAGATTTATTATATAATTTTGGGAATTATTCTGGAGTATTATTTATTATTTATTTCATCAATAATATTATCAATATGTACATTCGTCATATATTGAAGAATTCCTGAATTTGTTGAATACAATCTAAAAATATCGTAATATTTTGTAGTTTCTATATTTCTAGAAGTTGGTTTAACACATTCTTCATTTGATTTATCTTTAGCACATTCATCATACTCTTTTTTTTCCAAATCATATTTTTCTTTAATTTTTTTTATTTCACTTTTTGATAAATATGTTTCAATGCCAGTATTAGCGAAAAAATTATATCCTGGAGAAGTATTTAAATTTGGAGAAATATAAGAATAAGGCATATTGTAAATTGTAAATTTATTTACATTTCCCCTAGAATTATCATTCAATTTTTGTGGATATTTACCATAAATATCACCATGTATAGCCAAGTTATAATCTGTAGTAAAATTTGCAATAGGATTTTCTAAAAATTGAAAATAATCAAAATCAGCAATTACTTCATTATTGATAGTTAACCTATGTTTTATAAGTTGCGATGTTTCAGAACCATCGTGCCAAGTGAATAAGAGTGTCCAGTATCTTTCATCAATTTTAATATTTTGAGTTATTAGTTCCAACTTCGCATCAAAATTATCACTTATTGGTTTCCCATTTACAGTCGAATTTATCTTAAAATTAAAAATACTATTTGTATTAAATTTAGTTTGTCTAATTGGAACTTGTTGATTTATCCAAATTTTTTCTATATTTCCCTCTATATAAATAGAATCATTTTCATTAAATGAGTTTGGTTTTTGACTTACCAATTGAACATTACTAGAAATACCTTGTAATTTTTTATATAATTCATTTCTAACTATATCACCATAATTTTCTTCAAACATAATATCTTCAGAGTTTGATTTGATGCTTCTTGTACCATAAATATTTTTAATATTATTAGGATTTTTTAAAGTAAAATTACCAATAAAAATCTTTTTATTTGTTTTTATAATACTTTTATTTTCACAGCAGTTTTGAACCAATGGTTCAATTGTTGTTTTTCTAGAGCATCCTGTTAGCAAGAAAGTTATTAATATAGCTAAAATTACTAAACTATTTTTTTTATTAATATTTTTAATCATAAATTATCCTTTTGTAAAATTAATTTTATTAATACCTTTTTTAAACTCTCTATTGAAGCTTTTATTTCCAAAACCATATTCTTTATTTCTTTTTATTAAATATTTTTCTTTATATTGTATCTAGAATACAAATTAAAAACAATAGTTGTATCATAGATATTCTTATGTTTTTACCATAAGTACAAAAAAATAGGATAAGTACATTTATGGAAACTTTTGAAAGAATTAATCAACTTCTAAAAATTAATAAAATGTCAAAAAAAGAGTTTTCAAAAAGAGTTTTAGAGCTAGAACCAAAGTTAAAAAATACTGGAGAGATTCCATCTTTAAATACTATTTATGCATATTTAAATGGAAGAATTGGGATAAAAATAGAGTTAATTCCCTATATTGCTGAAATTTTAGAAGTTCCTGAACAGTTACTTTTTGATGATAGTCCGTATACAAGAAAAACATATTTAAAACATATTTTAACAACTATTTCAAATGAAGAGAAAGATTATTTAAAATCACATTTACAAAATAGTCCTGATAGAAAATTTGAGGAAAATAAAGATAATATAAACTTAATTTGTGAACTATTAAAATATGCACCAGAAATATTTTTAGATGAACTTAAAATAACCCTTAAAAACTACAAAGAATTAACTTTGAAGTTTAAAAGTAAAACCAACTAAATTAAAATTAGCTTATGCTTTAGGATATAAATCTGTTTCACAAATATCAAGTGCAGAAATTTACTACAATAAAATCCATTTAATATCGAACAACTTGCAAAAATTGCCTATGTTTTAGATGTCCCAATTTCTACATTTTTCGAAGATATTTAATCTTAATCAAATCCACTTATTTTTCTTAAAAATAAAAAACTGAAAACCTACTATACAAAGTAAAATAGCTATAAAAATATAAAATGCATTTTCATGATTTGCTCCAGGAATTCCACCAACATTTATACCTAAAAGTCCTGTTAAAAAAGTAAGTGGCAAGAAAATTGCAGATAAAATGGCTAATATATACATCTTTTTATTCATCTGTTCTGTTAAACTATTTACAAGCTCTTCTTGAAAAAGTATAACTTTATCTCTTATAGTATCAAGTTCTTCAATATGCCTGATTAACTGATCCGTTGTCTCTCTTAATTCAATTTTTTGATAATCATCTATCCATGACAATTTTTCATTATAAAGTTTAACTAATGCCTCTTTTTGAGGAGTTAAATACCTTTTTAAAATAATACTCTCTCTTCTAATTTTTAATATTTCTGTTCGAAATGCAGTATTATGTTCAGATTCTATAATATTTTCTTCTAAAAAATCTGCTCTATCTTCTATTTTATCTATTACATTGTCCATTCTATCAATCATTCTATAAGTTAGTTCAACCAAAAATTCAGAAGAGCTTTTTACACCTTTTCCTTTTTTTAAATTTTCACTTATTTCTATTACAGATAGAATATTTTTTCTACTTGTTGAAATAATCACATTTGAAGAGATAAAAATACGAATAGATATCATCTTTTCTGGTTTTGAATTTGGTTCTAAATTTACACCCCTTAAAGCAATAAGTAACGCATCATTTAAAACAATAGTTCTTGGTCTTGTTTCATCTGTTAAAAGTGCTTCAACTGCAACAGAATCAATATTACTACTATTTCTAATCCAATCGTTTGCTTCTTTACTCGTATAGTCAAAATGCAACCACAAAATTTTATTATCTTTATCTACACTCTCTATATCTTTATATTTAAGCTCTTTTGCTGTTCCATCTTTTTCTATTAAAAAGCCTTGAAATGGTTTCATTTTTTACCTTTATATTATGCTATAAACAATTTCTGTTTTTAATTTTTGCTCTTTGATTTCTTCAAGTTTTAGATTTTTCAACTCCAAATTCATAAAATCATCAAAAGTTTTTATGTCATTTTGTGCAATAATTTTTAAAATTTCTCCTCTATAAGCCTTTGCAAAATGACTTACAACTTTGCCATCTTTTATAAACTTCAATGTTTTATATGGTTTTTTTATAACATAAAACTTCTCATAAAATCCAGCTCTTAAATCCAAAATATCATCATTTTCCAAATATTTATCAAGTTCTTTACTAAAATTATCATTATAAAATTTATCTATTTTTAAATCATAAAAACTTTCACCTTGCTTTAGTTTGTAATCTGGTATTTCATCGCTTGCTTTTAGAACTCCAAAAAGATTTGAAAAAATCAAAACATTATCATCTATATATTTTTGTGAACTTTTTTCTAAATTATTGTAAGACAAATAATCATAAGCAACACCTTCATATCTTTGTATTGCTTTTAAAAGTGGGCTTTTAAAAATATCTTGTCTATATTTTTCTATTACATCGCTTTTTTTTGTACCAAAAAGTTTCTCTAATTGCGATATTGAAGCAGTTTGTAAAAACTCGTTATAATAGTTTATTATTTCAACTCTTTTATTAAAAAGCTGTGGAAATATAAAGCTATTTTCATCAAAAATCTTTTCAACTCCACCACTATTTTTTGTCTCACTAGGAGAAAATAAAATTTTCATCTCTATCCTTATATTAATTACTTATAAAATTTTGTATTTTTTTATAATCTAAAATCTTTATATACCCTTTTTCATTCTCTATAATATTCTCTTTTTTTAGTTTTGCTAACTGTCTTGAAAAAGTTTCTGGAGTAATATTTAATATTTGAGCTATTTTTACCTGTTTTAGAGTTTTAAGAAGTTCCTCGTTTTCATATAAAAATTTTGCAATCTTTTCCATACTATTTAGACTTACATTATAATCTATGAAATTTTGTAAAAATTTTATCTTTTTTGTTAATGATTTTATAAAAAACATTGAAATCTCTGGTTTTTGCAAAAACTCCTCTTTAAACTTTTTATAATCTATTAAAATAACTTCGGCATCAGTCTCAAATGCACAATTTGCTAAAAAATCCATCTCTTCATAATTCATAATTTCAGCAATAAGTGCAGGACCAATCAGATTGTGAATTACAACCTCATTATCTTTAAAATCATGAGTATAAAGCTTTACAATTCCAGAAACTAAAAGATGAAGATATTTTGACTCATCACCTTTGTAGAATAATATTTCATCCTTTTTATATGTTTTTTTAATAGATATATCTTTTAATTTATCTAAATCTTTCTCTTCTAAAAAACTAAAATATTTATAATCTCCATATTTTTTTGAAATACTATCCATTTTTCTCTCCTTCTTGACTGCTATCAATTGTCTGTTAATTATTGTATGCAAATATTATATAAAGTAAAATTAAAGATATAAAATGACACATGAAAAATACAAGATTGAGATAGATGTACTCAAAAAATTTTATGAACTTTATTGTATAGATAAGCACGAAGAGCAAAAAAATATTTTAATTCAACTATATTACAAAGATGAGAAATTTAGTTTGGAACTTAATCTTTGTAGTAAATGTTTTGAAGATATAAATTACTCTTTTAATAGACTACAAGGCTGTCCTCATGAGATTAAACCTCGATGCAGAAACTGTCCATCTCCATGTTATGAAAAAACTAAATGGAAAGAAACAGCGAGAGTTATGAAATATTCAGCTATAAAACTCTCTCTTGGAAAAATCAAATCAAGGGTTATGAATCTTTTTAATTAATCTACCAAATAATAGCTTCTTTATTTAAAGATTTTAAAATATTATTTGTTTGAGAGAAGTGTTTACAACCAAAAAATCCTCTATATGAACTAAGTGGGCTTGGGTGTGGAGCTGTTAAAATATGATGTTTTTTTCTATCTATTAATTTTGTTTTTGAAATAGCAGGGCTTCCCCAAAGAATAAAAATAGTATCTTCGCAATTATCGCTTATATATTTAATTATATTATCTGTAAAAACTTCCCAACCTAAATTGTGATGAGATTTTGGTTTTGCTTCTTCTACAGTTAATATTGTATTTAAAAGAAGCACTCCTTGTTTTGCCCAAGGTGTTAAATCTCCATCTTCACAAATAGATTTTTTGCCCAAATCACTCTGTATCTCTTTTAATATATTTTGCATAGATGGTGGATTTTTAATATTAGCTGGAGTTGAAAATGCCAAACCTTGAGCTTGTCCAAAGCCATGATATGGATCTTGTCCTAATATTACAACTTTTAGATTATCAAGCTTTGTTAAATAAAAAGCTTTAAAGATATTTTGTTTTTCTGGAAATACTGTAGTAGTTTTATATCTTTTGTTTATCTCTTTTTCTAAAGATTTATAGTAATCTTTTTGTTTCTCTAAATCTATAATATCTTCCCAAGTCATAGTACTTCCTAATATTTAAAAATAAAAAAAGCTAAGGCTTTAAAACCTTAGCTTTTAAAAAATCATAAATTACTGATTATAAAACTGGTGATTTAATAACCATCATTTTTTGATTTTGCATCTCTCTCATA
>ERZ650306.1755-NODE-1755-length-11801-cov-8.345564_pt1 | contig 11801 bp, 8 predicted proteins | sample MGYA00376242_ERZ650306 | MGnify/ENA primary metagenome ERZ650306 (study PRJEB26733, sample SAMN07839244) | wastewater metagenome | biome: urban; feature: wastewater treatment plant; material: waste water | place: USA: North Carolina | collected 2016-03-31 ...
TATTTGATGTCGCAATACTTGAATGTGGACATGTCGAAGTGCAGGACAGGGTATTCTGTCCAGTCCTTTTCCAAACCTTCGATGGCAAGCCCCTTGAACAGGTCTTTCTCGCCAGCGAAATAGGAATGGAGGGTTGTGCTCAGCAAGGATTTTCCGAACCGGCGGGGACGACTGAGAAATACATACTTGTACTTCTTGGTCAACTTGTATATCAAGTCTGTTTTATCCACGTACACGCATCCTCTGTTGATGATATCGCTGAATGTCTGTATTCCCACAGGATAAATTCTTTCTACCATAGTCTTTGCATTTTTATTCTTTGTGGCAAAGTTACGAAAAGTTTTTGAAATGGAAGCGATTTGGAAGGAAAAAATGGGGCTGGGGGAAGAAAAAATAGAGGCATTTGAAGGAAATTCATTAAAAAAAGTATGGAGATTCCCTGAAGTTCGATTACCACTCTACCTTATCGTTGAGAATCACGCCGTCGGTTGCATCTTCGGCTGTAAAGGTTTCGGCCTTATACTGCACGCAGAGCATCACGAGTGGTTCTGTACCGTTGTTGCGAACAGAGCGCTTGCCGGCTGGTGCTACTCTCACCACGCTTCCCTCCTGAATAGGGAATACCTTGCCATCCACCTGGAACTCGCCCTTGCCGCTGAGGAAGAAATACAGTTCCTCGTGGTTCTTGTGGGTGTGGAGGAATCCTGTCTCTGTGCCAGGAGCAAAGCTTTGGAATGAGAACTCACCACCAGTAGCGTTCACGCTCTGACCTCCGAATACCTTTCCGGGAATCTTAATCTCAGGACCCATCTCTAAGGTGTAATCCTTGATTTCACTCATCTTGCCAAAATCTGTGGCTGTGAAGTTTTCAGCCTTTGCAATAATCTTTGTTTCTTTCATCTTGTCTGTTATTTTTAAATGTTTATATTTCTTTTTTTCTTTTTGTGAATTTGTGAATACTTCTGTTTTCTGCTTTCATTTCTGAATTGTGCTGCAAAGATACTGCGAAAAACCGGTTCCTGCAAGAGGGCACTTGGGGGTAAGATGGTTACTGGGAGGTAACTATTGCGTGGGAATGGGAGTAAGAAAAATGAAGCGTTAACTTAGATTAACTTGGTATGTTTGGTATCTTTTCGGATATTAGTTACTTTTGTAGCCTATTGCAGAATATTGTAGAGTTTTGCAGAACATTATAGATTATTGTAGAATATAAAGAAGATAGATTATGGGAAGAATGATAAAAGAAATGGTAGTGCAGGACTGTCCCATCCGTAACGTTCTGGCGCGCGTTTGCGACAAGTGGTCGCTACTGGTAATCTACACCCTGAAATATCATCAGGATGGCCCCCTCCGGTTTAATGCCCTGCGTAAGCTGATTCCGGATATTTCGCAGAAAATGCTTACCAGCACGTTAAAATCGTTGGAGGCTGATGGCTACGTTACCCGCAAGGCTTATGCCGAAGTGCCGCCAAGAGTGGAGTATTCTCTCACACCCCGTGCTGAAACCCTTATTCCTATTATGGATCATCTGATAGAATGGGCGCTGGATAACATGGCTGTGATTCTGAAGGATAGGGATAAGGCAGCAGGCTGATTTCCAAGATGAGTTTTCCTGAAGAATATTCCAAGATGAGATTTTCTGAAGAATATTCCAAGATGAGATTTCCGGAAAATCATTCATTTTTTCTGTAGTTGGGGTAATGCGTGTTTTCAAGATTCTTCGTATCTTTGCACCCAGAAATCATAATTAAAACTATAAGAAAATGTATATTGAGAAAATAAAGTCGCCAGCCGACTTGAAGAAGCTGGATTTGAAGGAACTGCAGGTGGTGGCTGATGAAACCAGACAGGCTGTGCTGAACCGTGTAAGCAAGCATGGCGGTCATGTGGGACCGAACCTGGGATTCGTGGAGGCTACCGTGGCGCTTCACTACGTTTTTAATGCGCCAAAGGATAAGCTCGTGTTTGACGTAAGCCACCAATGCTATCCGCATAAGGTGCTCACCGGACGAGCTGCGGGATTCCTCGGCGATGTGGATGACATGAATGCCATTTCGGGCTATTCTTCTCCTGCCGAATGTCCTGAGTATGATAACTTTGAGGTGGGGCATACTTCTACTTCCGTGAGTCTTGCCACCGGTTTGCAGAAGGCGCGCGACGTCAAGGGTACCGATGAGAACATCATCGCCATTATCGGCGACGGCTCCCTTTCGGGCGGCGAGGCTTTCGAGGGACTGGATGAGGCTTCGGAACTCGGCACGGGCATCATCATCGTGGTGAACGACAACGAAATGTCTATCGCCGAAAATCATGGCGGAATCTACAAGAACCTGCGTGCCTTGCGCCAGAGCAACGGCACCTGCGAGCACAACTGGTTCAAGGCGTGGGGCTTTGAATACAAGTATCTGGAAGAGGGTAACGACATCGAAAAACTCATCCAGGTTTTCGAGAGCGTGAAGGATACGGATAAGCCTACCGTGGTTCACATTCACACAGAGAAAGGTCATGGATTTGCGCCAGCCGTAGCCAATAAGGAGGCTTGGCATTGGGGAATGCCTTTCAATCTGGAAGACGGTTCGCGACCAAGAAGGAATGCCGATGGAACCCTCCCGGAGGTTGCTCCAACAGAGGATTACGGCACATTATTCTCCGACTGGATGCTCAGCGAGATGAAGCAGGATAAGACCCTCATCGCCGTAACCGCCGGTACTCCTACCGCAGGTGGCTTTACTGCCGATAAGCGCCAACTGGCTGGCAAGCAGCACATCGATATGGGAATCGCCGAAGAGCAGGCGGTGGCCATGATTTCGGGAATGGCGAAGGGTGGATTGCATCCGGTATGGACCGTTTACAGCACCTTCATCCAACGTACCTACGACCAGATTGCGCAAGACCTCTGCATCAATTCCAACCCAGCCGTAATCAACGTGGTAGGAGGCGGAGTGAACTCGATGAACGACATCACCCACATCTGCCTTTTCGATATTCCGATGCTCTGCAGCATTCCGGGGCTCATCTATCTGGCTCCAACCACCTGCGAGGAGTATTTCGCCATGCTCCGCTGGAGCATTCTGCAGGATAAGAAACCTATCGCCATCCGCGTGCCAAGCAATGGCGTGGTTCATACGTCAGAAGCCGTTGATGCTGAATATGGTTACGAGGCAAAGTACAAGGTAATGCACCAGGGCGAGAAGGTGGCAGTCATCGCCGCCGGTTCGTTCTATCAGAAGGGCGAGAATGTAGTCCGCCTGTTGGCTGATAAGGGCATCGATGCTACGCTCATCAATCCCCGTTATCTGAATGAGGTGGATGCCGAAGTGCTGGATAGCCTGAAGGCAAACCATCAGTTGGTGGTAACCCTGGAGGATGGCTCGAAGGATGGCGGCTTCGGCGAGCGCATCGCCTCTTACTATGGCACTTCAGAAATGAAGGTGATGGTGGGCGGCATCAGGAAGGGACTCTACGACAGATACGATGTGAAGGAGTTGCTTTCGGATAATCGCCTGCTCGATGAGCAGATTGTGGAAGACATCTTGTTAGTGATTAATGATTAATTCTTAATGATTAGTTAGTCGGCATAGTTAGTTTTTATTTAACGAGAAATCCAAGCCGGAGAATCATCTCTAGCTTGGATTTCTTCTGTTTTATCATCGAATGTTTGTCTTAATCTCAGTCTTAATCTTAGTCATCTTCCCTGTCATTATCTCAATCATCATCATCGTCATCATCATCATCATCCCAATCTCTATCGTGCTTCCACTTCTTCTTGTCGTGCTTCCACTTCTTGTCGTGCTTGTGATGCTTGTGATGCTTGCACGGCTTTCCTGGTCCATAAGTTACATGGGTTCCGCCTGGCCATCCTGGTCTTCCGTAGCTGCACTCAGGGCGAGGGCGGCGCTTGTCGTGTCCCCAGTTATGCTTTGGATACTTGGTGTAAATATGGTGAACATACACATGATTCTGCCAGCCGATAGGGCGATAGAAATAGTATGAGTTCTTGAATCTCTTCCATTGTCTGGCGGTCATCATGCGCTTGAGCTGCTTGTTGCGGTAATGCCAGCCGTAGGCATCGATGTCGCGATAGCTGCGGATGCCATTGAGATAATTGAGATTGATGTTCAGGATGCTGTTGCGCTGGGCGCTGCTCAATCCCAGTTCCACCACCATCTTATCTGTGATAAAACGGGCTTCTGCCTGAATATTTGTCAGTCTCTGAGCATTCATAGATGTAATCATCATCCATACTGCTACCAATGTCATAATCATTCTTTTCATAACTATCTTCTCTTTAAAGGGTTATTACTGCATTTATTTATTTCTGGTGCAAAGATAGGGAGAATAGCTGAAAACAACAAGGGGAAAACCATAAACCAGCGTATGATTTTCCCTAAAAGCATCGGGGGAAACTCCCGTAATAAAATTGTAGTATCTTTTATCTGCTAATTAAAATCCTTGTAACCTCATTGACACATAATACCCCTACCTTTGCACCCGAAATTTAACAGGTATTACCCCGAAAGGGGAAATCTTTAATAAAAGTATTATAGTCAGATAAAGAAAAATGGAAAAGAAAGTATCGGGTAAGCATAGCAGCATGAATGGCTTTGCTATGATGAAAGGTAGAGTAGCTACTGTAGTTTTGGCTTCGGCTTTATTGTTGGGTGGAGGCTTGACTGCACAGGCTCAAAACGCAGCATTAACAACCTGCTCTCAGAGTGCAGCAACCGCCATTCCGCAGAATCCAAACTGGAAGGCGAATGCTGCCGAATGGCAGAAACTGAAGGGCGAAATCACCCTCTACATGACCAATGATATGGGTCGAAACGGCTACTACGACCAGAAGCCTATCGCCGAACTGATGGGCGAGATGGCGGGTACGGTAGATCCTGAATGCGTACTTGCCGTGGGCGACATCCACCATTTCAATGGCGTGGCTTCTACCCAGGACCCTCTGTGGCTTACCAATTACGAATATGTTTATTCTCATCCCGACCTGATGCTCGACTGGTTCCCGGTTTGTGGAAACCATGAGTATCGTGGTAATACTCAGGCTTTTATGGACTACGGCAAGGTGAGCCGCCGCTGGATGATGCCAGCCAAATATTACACCAAGGTGTTCGACCACAAGGGAACTACCATCCGTGTCATCTTCCTCGACACCACACCTCTTATCGATTCTTACCGCAAGAATTCAGAAATCTATCCTGATGCCTGCAAGCAGGATGCTGAGGCTCAGCTTTCATGGCTCGACGAAACCCTGAAGAATGCCAAGGAAGACTGGGTCATCGTGGTAGGCCATCATCCTATCTACGCCTACACCACGAAGAAGGAGAATGAGCGCCTCGACATGCAGAAGCGCCTTCTGCCTATCCTCCATAAATATAATAATGTGGCGATTTATGCCTGCGGTCACATCCACAACTTCCAGCACATCCAGAAGAAGGGCGACAACATCGACTACGTAGTCAATTCCTCTTCATCTCTGGCTCGTCCTGTGAAGCCTATCGATGGCACCGTGTTCTGCAGTCCAGCCGATGGTTTCTCTGTATTTACAGCAGATAAGAAGCAGCTGAGAATGTCGATGATTGACAAGGATGGAAAAATCATCCACACGGTTTTAAAGGTAAAAAAGTAAAAGGAGCTTTTTTGCGAAAAGAAACGAATGAAGATTTCAATAGCGATATAGATGAAAAGAATTTTACTGAGTGCGGCGCTTCTAGCCGCTGCGACTACCTCCATCCAGGCACATACGCTGGATGGTATAGTCAAGGATAACAAAACGGGTGAACCCCTCATCGGAACCGTAATCCGAGTAAAGGAGCTGCCCAACGTGAGTACCACCACCGGACTTGATGGTACTTTCACCCTGCATGAATTGCCTGATAAAGGCAAGTTTACCATCATCGTTTCCTACATGTCGTACAAGACCAGGGAGATGGTAGTAGATGTGGCTAAGAAAGACAAGGTGGATATTCCGATGGATGAAGACCTGAAGCAGTTGGGCGAAGTGGTGGTTACCGGTCATCGTGAATACCGCAGCGACCGCAGCGCCATAGAAACCGTGAAGAATGCCGGCAACGTGCTCAACGTGATGAGCCAGCAGAGCATCCAGCTTTCGCCTGATGTCAACGTGGCGAGCGTTCTGCAGCGAGTATCGGGTGTAACCATGGAGCGTGATGCATCGGGCGAGGCTTCCTACGCCATCCTCCGAGGCATGGACAAGCGCTACAACTACACCCTGGTAAACGGCGTGAAGATTCCTAGTCCGGATGATAAAAACCGTTACATCCCATTGAATATCTTCCCTTCAGATCTGATGGACCGCCTCGTGGTTTCCAAGTCTTTGACGGCTGATATGGAAGGCGATGCAGCCGGTGGCGTGGTGGATATGGTGATGAAGGATGCGCCATCCCACTTCCAGATTCTGGCGAATGCAGCCATCGGAGCAAGTGATTATTTCTGGAAGGATGGCAGAGATTATCTTACCAGCAACCGCTCTGATTATACAAAGAAATCTCCTTACGAGGCTTTCGGAAAAGACTACAAGGCGCAGATGAGTGATTTCAAGAAAGGTCCTGTTCAGCTGAAGAGTCATTCCATGCCATCTCCTAACTTCATCGGAGGTTTGAGCATCGGCAACCGCTTCTGGAACGACCGCCTGGGCGTGATGCTTGCCGGAAGCGTGCAGAATACTTTCCGTGGCACCGAGCGCACCTACAATTCCGTAAAGATGGCTTCGGGCGAGCAGGCAATGTACATTTCCAATCTGCAACATCGCTACTACAGCATCCATGATCTTACCACGGGTGCTCATGCCAAGATAGATTTAACCCTGCCTGGCCACAAGCTGGAATGGTACAACATGTATGTGCGCACCAATTCCAAGGGCACCAGATACAACAATAGCGTCAATACCGAATACATCGGAGCCGACAGCTACACCCAGGACGATGAGGTGCGCTCTCTCTCAACCACCCAGAGCATCTTCGCCACCAACCTGAAGGGTACGCATCATCTTACCAAGGATTTTACCGTAGATTGGTCGGGCGTATTTTCGCAGGCAAAGGAGGAAGATCCGGACAGAACCTACGTAACCCTGACGAATACCGTGAGCAGAAAAGCCGAGAATGGCGGCGATGCCGTTTCGGGTTCCATCTGGGAAGGCGACAAGAACATCACCAAGACCCTGCCTAAGAGTGCCGAACGCCGATTCCAGCACAACAAGGATACCGACTGGGCGGGTTACATCAACCTCTCTTACGATACCCATTTCGCCAACTCTGTGGAGGCTCTCTGGAAGGCGGGCGCACAGTATCGCAGAAAGGAGCGCAGCAACAGATATTATTCTTACATCTTCAATCCTGCCGACATCTCGCAGCGATTGGATGGCAACGGAATAGACCAGTTTGCTCACATCGATTGGGTTTGCAAGACTCCTTATTCTCAGGCTTCGCAGCTCAACTACGATTCCAAGGAGCACATCGGCGGAGCCTACGCCATGGTAACCCTGAAGAGCGAGGTGGGCGAACTGAATGCCGGTTTCCGTGCCGAGCACACCAACCAGATTTACACCATGCTCCAGCACTTCCGCAACATGGGACAGGTGGGCGAGCAGAGCTACTGGGATTATCTGCCATCGGCATCCATCAAGTGGACGCCAACCAAGAAGATGAACGTGCGTCTCTCTTACTATCGCTCCATCAACCGTCCGGGCTTCTACGAGATAGTGCCTTATCAGATTCAGGGCGAGGAGTATCAGGAAAAGGGTAATCCAAACCTGAAGCGTGCCCGCATCGACAACATCGACCTGCGCTGGGAGTGGTTCCCAAGCAAGACCGAACAGATTCTTGCCGGCGTATTCTATAAGTATCTGAAAGACCCTATAGAGCAGGTGTTCGTAACATCGGATGGCAAGATTGGTGCCGGAACCGATGCTTACTACATGCCGGATAACCTGGGTAATGCCAAGAACATGGGCTTCGAAATCGACGTCATCAAATACATTCGCCACTTCGGAGTAAAGGCAAATTATACTTACACCCATTCTGAAATCACCACCTCGAAGCGTGAGTACAAGGAGGGTAGTGCCGAGTATAAGACGGGTGTAACCCAGACCCGTCCGCTGGTTAACCAGGCTCCTCATACCGCCAATATCTCCTTATTATATAAGGATACGGAGAATGGCTGGAATGCGCAGTTGGCCTCTTCCTTCACGGGTACCAAGCTCGCCCTGGTTTCTCCCTTCAAGGATGCCGACCAGTGGGATAAGGCTATGTTCGGTCTCGACCTGAGTGCCGAGAAGCAATTCAAGAACGGCATCTCCGTCTTCTTCAAGGCAAACAATCTGCTCGATGCCAAGCGCGAGAGATACTTGAAGACCGTGAACAAGAGCAACCTGGAGTATGAGGGCCAGAAGAGCGATAAGACCATCGTGGGAACTTATCAGTATGGCAGAACCTTCCTGCTGGGAGTAAGATACAAGTTATAAAAGGTAAAAAGAAAAAAAGGTAAAAAATGAAAAAGATAAATACTTTAGCTTGCATGCTTATGATGGCAGCAGCTGCAATGTTCTCCACATCTTGCGAGAACGATAATATAAATCCATACGATTACGTGAATAATGGCGCTAATGGAAGTGATGGCAACCAGAACCAGGGTTCTAAAGATGTCATTACAACTAAGGTGGCAGAATATCCTAAAGGCTCTCTGGTTTGGAGCAAGGATACTACCCTCAGCGAGAGCGTGGAGATTCCTGTAGGAACATCGCTCTACATCGAGCCGGGCGTAACTGTTACCTGCAAATCAGAGGTTCAGGTACCGGTAGAAATCGTGGTATTGGGCAATCTCTATTGTCTGGGAACCGCCGAGAAGCCAGTTACCATCACTTCTGATACCAAGAAACCAGCCGATTGGGGCGGCATCATCTGCGGATATAATTCTGAGGAGGTGGTGCTCAACCACGTGGATGTGGCCTATGCCGGTGCTACTCCTACCGAGAGTTCAGCTTCTTTCCAGAACAAGCTTTTCAAGACCACCATCGATGGCGGTGTGCCAGCCTTCCACTTCTGTAATGTAAACGGCAAGTTTGTGATGGCAAACAGTTTCTTCCATGACAACTACAACGACCAGACTTACTTTACCGGTGGTAACGGCGTGATTATCAACAATATCTTTGCCGATAGCGGAAATGCAGCCGATGGTGGCGAGGCCATCAACGTAAAGGCAGGTTGCAAGCTCGATGTAGCCAACAACATCATCTACAACGCCTGCACCAACGCCTTCAAACTCTCTAATGCCGGCAATAGTGAGGTGATTCCGCTTACCGAGATGACTGCTTACAACAATACTGTAGTTAATTGCGGATGGCGCCGTGCCAAGAACAAGAAGGGTGGTTCTGTATGGGTAGAGAAGGCTGCGAAGCCAATCTTTGTGAACAACCTCATCTATGATTCACGTTTCGGCCTGAAGCAGCCAAAGAAGGATGGTGCTGATATGGAGCACAGCCGTCTTACTCCAAACTACTACTTTGCATCTACAGAGACAGGAGTAGAGCAGATGGCGAAGGATGCAGCTTTGGGCATCTGGTTTGATACTGATATCAAGAGCAGCGTGGCTGGTCAGCTCAACCCTCTCTTCAAGAGTTTCACTCAGAGCGACAAGATGAATATCAACTGCGAGATTGATAAAGTGGAGAATGGTGCTCCATTGGCATTCGATAAGACTTGGAATTTCGATTATCAGGATAACAGTCCTGCTCTCTCTGGTGGTGTAACCGATTTTACTCCGCTCTTCCCTAGTGGTCTGCCTTTCTTCGGTATGAAGCAGGTGAATTTCCTGGATAAGAATAACGACCAGAACTATTACTTTGCCGCCCCATTGCCAAGCGCAAGATTCGGAGCGTGGCTGTAGGATGAATATAAAAAGAATATAAAAGGAAAAAGCGTGCAAGCCACATCATAGTCGCCTGCACGCTTTTTGTTTTTATCATCTAAATTTCTGATGATTTCCAATCGAACACGATGGTGTTGTCTTCTTTGATATTGAAGCTCATACCTACCTTGATAATTTCCTTGCCGCTCATGGCAAAGGCATCGGCATAATGCTTGCTTTCTATCTGCTCAAGAGCCTCCTGGGCAGTCTTTCCAAACTTCAGCTCCATTACATAGATAGTATCGTCCGTCTCCATGGTTATATCAATTCTCCCCTTTGACGTATGTTGCTCCACTATAATCCTGAAATTCGTGAGCAAGGCAAAGATGATATACATCGTTTGCTGGTAATGCCCTTCGTAATGGGTGTTGTTGCAATAAGGCACCGTCTCCCAAAACGATTTCAGCAACTGTAATGCTTCGTCTATCTTGCCATGTTTAATAAGCACCGACATCTTGGCGATGGTGGTATTGCACATTGCAGTCTTTGAGGTCAGATAATGAGGCAACAAACTTCTGTACAATCCAACTCTTATTTCCTTGTTAGGAATGGCTAGGGTATAGAGCTCCGTTTCTTCATCATAATCCTTGATGGTGATGTAGCCACTCTGATAGAGCAGCGGCATGATGGTGGTCATGGTTTCCGTGGCAGCATCAAAGTCATCCTTTCCGGCTTCCATGCTCTCGCCCAGGTTCGCTGGCAGAAAGTTGAAATTGCGCATCATATTGATCAGATAAGTAGGAGTGCCTGATCCAAACCAGTAGGAATCAATCTTCTGCTTGGCAAAGCAGGTTAATAAGCTGAACGGATTATAAACGTCAGGAGAAGGCCATGTGAAATGATAGCCGTCATAATTATCCTTTAACTTAGCTAACGTCTGCTCATACGATAAGTTTAATTTTTCAGCAAGTGCCTCTATGTCATCCCGCATTCCGTTCACCAGTTCATCTTCCGTAATTCCGCAAATGCCGGCATACGGCTCGTCCATACTGATATTGGTGATGTTGTTCAATTCGCTGAAGATGCTGAGCTGAGAGAATTTGGTGATGCCTGTGAGGAATACGAAGCGGAGCAATTTCTCGCATCCTTTTAGCGGACTGTAGAAATTGCGCATGGCGTTGCGAAGTTCTTCCAGTTTTTCATCCTCGTGCACCACATCAAGCAAAGGGGCATCATATTCGTCAATCAGTATTACCACTTGCTTGCCCGTTTCCCTATAGGCAGTCTGGATAAGTGAGATGAGGCGGACGTTGGCATCAACAGCCGGATTCGTAATGCCCCATTTCTGCTCTTGTTCTGCAAGTTGCTGGTCGAAATATCTTTCCAGCTGGGCTATCTCCATGTGTTTGCCCATGCTCATATCGAAATGCAGCACCGGATAGCTTATCCAATCCTTTTCTAGCTTTTCGATGGCGAGTCCTTTGAAAAGCTCCTTCTTTCCTTCAAAATAGCTCTTCATGGTAGTCAGCAACAGCGACTTTCCGAAACGGCGTGGACGGCTCAGGAAGAAATAAGTACCATCAGTATGTGCCATACGATATACATATTCCGTCTTGTCAATGTAGAACTTATCTTCCACTCTGATTCGTTCGAAAGTTTGTAATCCTATCGGATATAGTTTTCTTGCCATAATTGCTCGCCTTTCTTTTAAGTGATATTCTCTTTGTTGGCAAAGATACGAATAAATGGTGAAACCACCAAATTAAAAACATCTTTTCTTCATTTATGCCCCTTATCTCATTTCCTTATACCTTTTATTTCTTTTCTCCCTTCTCTTATTTCTTTTCTCTCCTCCTTTTATTTCTTTTCAGGCTTCCTCTTATCTCCTTTCTTCCTTCTTCCTGTATTAATAATGTGTTAATCTCGGGAAA
>ERZ650306.1760-NODE-1760-length-11769-cov-5.231518_pt1 | contig 11769 bp, 12 predicted proteins | sample MGYA00376242_ERZ650306 | MGnify/ENA primary metagenome ERZ650306 (study PRJEB26733, sample SAMN07839244) | wastewater metagenome | biome: urban; feature: wastewater treatment plant; material: waste water | place: USA: North Carolina | collected 2016-03-31 ...
GCCGAATCCATGGACAAGTACATGAAGAGCCTGCCTGCAGATACGACCCCCGATCCCTACGCCGACATCCCCACCTTCCAGACCCCCACCTCAGACGTTCTGGGCAAACAGGAAGTCAAATAATGCTTTTCCCGCCCGGCTGGTCTGTCCCGCCGGGCGTTTTATTTCTCATCGGTTTCCATTTGATTTCCAATTTGTAAATTTTGCGCCCATTTATCCATCTTTACCGTTTCTTAGTTGACCCCTTTTTCCGTTTTTCGGTATACTATTCATATATCTGCATGTGTTTTGTACACTGCGGAAATATTTTCTCGAAAGGTCGGTGGACATTATTCTCAAGGCATCCATCCCCAAACTGCGGGAAAAATTATTGGAAGCGCTTCAGGCGGTGCTGCCCATCGTGGCCATCGTGCTGGTGCTCTGCTTCTCCATTGCTCCCGTCTCCCCCAGCATCCTGCTCTGCTTCCTGCTGGGCGCGGCTATGATCATTGTGGGCATCATGTTCTTTACGCTGGGCGCGGAGATGAGCATGAGCCCCATGGGCGAGCGGGTGGGCGCAATGCTCACCAAAAGCCGGAGCGTGCCGCTCATCATCGGTGTCGGCTTTCTGCTGGGCTTCCTCATCACCATCTCGGAGCCCGACTTACAGGTATTGGCCAATCAGGTGCCCTCCATCCCCAACATGACCCTCATCCTCTCGGTGGCGGCAGGCGTGGGGCTGTTTCTCGTGGTCGCCTTCCTGCGTATGCTGCTGGGCATTGCCCTGCCCAAGCTGCTGGTGGTGTTCTACGGGCTCATCTTTGTGCTGGCCGCCTTTGTGCCAAAGGAATTTCTTTCCGTGGCCTTTGATTCCGGCGGCGTGACCACCGGCCCCATCACCGTTCCCTTCATCATGGCGCTGGGTGTCGGCGTGGCCGCCATCCGTTCCGACCGCCATGCCGCGGACGACAGCTTTGGTCTGGTGGCGCTCTGCTCCATCGGCCCCATTCTGGCGGTGCTCATTCTGGGCATTGCGTTCCAGGCCAGCGACAGCACCTACGTTCCGCCCATCCTGCCCAACGTCAGCGATTCCGTGGAGCTGTGGCAGCTCTTCCACGAGGGCCTGCCCACCTACATCAAGGAGATCGCCACCTCCCTGCTGCCCATCATCGCCATGTTCGGCGTGTTCCAGCTGGCGGCCCTCAAGCTCGACCGGCGGACGCTGGGCCGCATCGGCGTAGGCCTCGTCTATACTTACATCGGCCTCGTGCTCTTCCTCACCGGGGCGAACATCGGCTTCATGCCCGCCGGCAACTACCTCGGTCAGGTCCTGGGCGGCCAGAGCAGCCGGTGGCTGCTCATCCCCATCGGGATGCTCATCGGCTACTTCATCGTCCGGGCCGAGCCGGCGGTCTATGTCCTCAACAAACAGGTCGAAGAAGTCACCGACGGTGCCATCTCCGCCGGGACGATGGGCGCGGCCCTCTCGGCCGGCGTCGCCCTCTCGGTGGGCCTTGCGATGGTGCGCGTCCTCACCGGCATCTCGATCCTGTGGTTCCTCATCCCGGGCTACCTCTTCGCCATCAGCATCTCCTTTGTGGTGCCGAAGCTCTACACCGCCATCGCCTTTGACGCCGGCGGCGTGGCCTCCGGCCCCATGACGGCCACCTTCCTGCTGCCGCTGGCGCAGGGTGCCTGCATCGCCGTAGGCGGCAACATCGTCACCGACGCCTTCGGCGTGGTGGCCATGGTCGCCATGACCCCCCTCATCACCGTCCAGCTCATGGGCCTTGTGGCCCAGCTCAAGACCCGCAAGGCCCGCAGCGCCCAGCCCCTGCTGGACACTGCCGCCCTGCTGGCTGAACTGCCGGACGACGCCATCATCGAACTGTAAGGAGGCTTTGCCGTGAATACGCTTTACTGGCTGGTCACCATCACCGACCGCCCCACGACAGACGCCTTTCTGAAGCTGTATAAGAGCTTCGGCGTCGATGTCAGCCTCCGCACTGTGGGTGCCGGCACTGCCGTTCAGGAGACGCTTTCCACCCTCGGGCTGGAAAAGACCGAAAAAGCCGTGCTCTTTGCCATCATCACAGCGGACAGCTGGCCCCGCATCCAGAAAGCCCTGCGCCGCCAGATGCGCATTGATGTGCCGGGTACCGGCATCGCATTCATCGTCCCGGTAAGCAGCATCGGCGGCAAGCGCGCCCTGCTGTTCCTCACCGAACACCAGACCCTTGAGCTGAAGGAGGAAAGCACCTTGAAAGATACCCGTTACGACCTGCTGCTGGTCATCGCCAATCAGGGCTACACCGGCTCTATCATGGACGCGGCCCGGGCCGCAGGAGCCGGCGGCGGCACCGTCATCCACGCCAAAGGCACCGGCATGGAGGGCGCGGCCAGGTTCATGGGCATCGACCTCGTGAACGAAAAAGAGCTGGTGCTCATCGTCAGCCGCACTTCCGAGAAGAACGCCATCATGAAAGCCATCATGGACAACGCCGACAAAAAGGCCGGCTCCATCGTCTTCTCGCTGCCCGTCACCGACACCGCCGGCCTGCGCCTGCTGGACGAAGAGTAAAAAATCAAACTTTCATCTGTCAAATGAACAAAAATCCACGCTCCGGCAGGCCGCCGGGCGTGGATTTTTTTGCCGTTTTCCGGTATGATAGAAGGGATATGGGAGGAAACGCTATGAATCAGAATCCGCTCTGGAAGCAGCTTATCTGGAACTGGGCTGCCATCATCTTCGGCAACGCGCTCTACTCGCTGGCCGTTGCGCTGTTCCTCGAGCCGGCGGGCCTCATCACCGGCGGCGCGACCGGCATCGCACTGGCCATCGGGCGATTGACGGGCCTGTCCGTCTCGGGGCTGCTGTTCTTCATCAACCTCGCCATGCTGGTCTGGGGCTGGGTGGTCCTGGGCCGGGCCTTCGCCCTCAATACGCTGGCCAGCAGTGTTCTCAGCCCCGCCTTCCTCGCCCTGTTCGAGGGGATGGCGAATGGCCGGGTGCTGACGGAGGACATCTTCCTCTGCACCGTCTTCGCGGGCCTCGGCATCGGCGTCTCGCTGGGCATCGTCATCCGCTCCGGTGCATCCACCGGCGGCCTCGACATCCCGCCGCTGGTGCTCAACAAATGGTTCAAGCTGCCGGTGTCGGCCACCATGCTGGCTTTTGACATCATAGTCCTGCTGATGCAGGCTGTGTTCAGCCCGATGCCGCAGGTGCTGTACGGCATTGTGATGGTGCTCATCCACACCATCGTCATGGATAAGATGCTGATGATGGGTGCCAGCCGCACCGAGGTAAAGATCATCAGCAGCCAGTCCGACGCCATCTGTGCCGCCATCCTCGAGCAGCTGGACCGGGGCGTGACCATCCTCCACGGCGAGGGCGGCTACACCCGCGAACCCAGCGCGGTGCTGCTGAGCATCGTGTCCAACCGGGAACTGCCCCGGCTGGAAAAGCTGGCCCACAGCATCGACCCCACCTGCTTCCTCATCGTGAGCCATGTCACCGAGGTCAGCGGCCGGGGCTTCTCGATGGAAAAGGAATACCAGTAAATCTTCTTGACAGTGTTTCTGCTATCTGCTATATTGATATCAGAATAACAAAGTCGATTTTGGGCTTTCGCACAGGGACCCCCCTGCCTTTTGGGGTTATCTGTACGAAGGCCCGTTTTATTACAGGAAAAAGGAGCCAACTATGAAAATCACTCAGATCCCCATGGGGGCCCACAATGCCCAGCTGACCTGCTACCTGCAGGATCCCTGCACCGAAATGCCTGCTCTGGACCGCTGCCCTGCGATCCTGATCTTTCCGGGCGGAGCCTATGCTTTCTGCTCAGACCGGGAAGCCGATCCTGTAGCGCTGGCCTTCCTGAACGCAGGCTACAACGCCTTTGTGCTGCGGTACAGTGTCTCCCAGAACTGTCCGGTGGAGGAGGTCTATACCAATGCCTTTGCCGAGGCGCAGGAGGCCATGGACTACCTGCACCAGAACGCAGGCGACCTGCACATCGACCCGGAGCAGATCGCCGTGGTAGGCTTCTCTGCCGGCGGGCATCTTGCCGCCTCGGTGGGCACCATGGGCCGGGTCCGTCCTGCGGCCATGCTGCTGGGCTACGCTGTGTTCAGCGTCCCGGGCAAGGCGTTGGGCATGGAGCTGCCGGACCTGCTGCAGCAGGTGGATGACCAGACTCCCCCTACCTTCCTTTTTGCCACTCAGGGCGACCATCTGGTGCCCGCCACGCAGTCCCTGCAGTTTGCCACCCTGCTGGCAGAGCGGAAGATCCCCTATGAGATGCATATCTTTGCTTACGGCGACCACGGCTTCTCCACCGGCAGCCGCCACATCGCCAATCCCCAAAACCCGGAAAACCCGGAATCCGCAGTGTGGCAGGGCATGGCACTCGGCTTCCTGAACCACATCTTCAACCACGACGTGCTGGTGCCCGCCCCGGAGGAAGTCAGGGAATTCTGTCTTGATATGAAGATCGGCACCCTGCTGGACACTCCTCAGTCCGCTGCCCTGATCCAGCAGCTGCTGCCGGAGCTGGCCCAATATGTGCAGCAGGAGCCCGGCTCCCGGGGCATTTCGGTGAACAATCTGCAATTCTACAGCAACAAAATGTTCGATGAAGAAAAGCTGGCCGCACTGAACGAAGCGCTGGCAAAGCTGAACTGAGGGAACACCACATGGAACGCTCTGAACTTCTTGCGCGGCTGGGATTTGCACCGCCGGAGGCCTGCCGGGTGCGGGTCATCATTGACACCGATGCAAAAAACGAGGGCGATGATGACTTTGCCATCCTGCACCATCTGCTCACTCCGCAATTTGATGTGCGTGGTATCTGTGCCACCCATTTCGAGGTCAAAACCACCCAAAGGGGTCTGCCGCCCCACAGCATGGAACGCAGTTACCAGGAGGTATGCCGCCTGCTGAACGCCGCACACATCGACGATGTTCCTGTTCTTCATGGTTGTACTGCCCCTCTCGCCTCCCCGGAGGATGCTCCCGACTGTGAAGCTGTCGAGTTTCTGATCCAGGAGGCTCTGCGGGATGACCCGGCTCCCCTGTACATTGCGGCCCAGGGCGCTATGACAAACATTGCCGCCGCCCTGAACCGTGCCCCGGAGATCGCGTCCCGCATGACGGTGCTCTGGAACGGCGGCGGCCCCTATCCCGCCGGACGACCGGAATTCAATGTTCAGCAAGACCCCATCGCCTGCCGTGTCCTGTTGGACAGCGCTGTCACGGTCTGGCAGATCCCACAGGATGTCTACGCCAGATTCGAGGTATCCCTTTCCGAATTGGCGCTTCGGGTACGGCCCTGCGGCGAAGTGGGAGCCTATCTATTTCAGCAGCTGATGGACGAGTACCCCTCCGAATACGATCCCCGCTTTCCTCTGCGCACCGGGGGCAATTGGACTTTGGGCGACAACACTACCGCCGCCGTCCTGCTGGAGAATGGATTCCGGGGGCACTGGACACTCCGCCCGGCCCCTGTGCTCCTGCCCAGCCTGACCTATGCTGAAGCTTCTGACCGCAAAACCATCCGTGTCTATCACGATCTGGATGTTCGTTTTGCACTGGAAGATTTTTATTCCAAGCTGGCGCTGTGCTACCCCAGATAAGGATCATACAAAACAACAGCCCCCTCGGGTCATAATAGCCTGAGGGGGCTGTTGCTCTGTAATTCAGCTGTTACAGCAGCGGTGCAATGACCTTGAGCAGCATTCCGGTGGCACGGAGCAGATAATGCTTCTGCCAGATGCTGGCCGAGGTATTTTCCACCGTGCGGCACTGTTCCAGCGTGTGCTGGAAATCCTGCTCAATGTCCCGGATACAGGGAGCATCCACCATCCAGACGGCATCCTCAAAGTGATGGTACAGGCTGCGGTAGTCCAGATTGATGGTGCCCACCACCGCTTCCCTGCCATCCACCACGAACACCTTTGCATGGACAAAACCGGGGCTCCACTCGCTGATCTTCACGCCCGAATCCAGCAGGGCCGAATAGTGGCTCTTTGCCAGTGCGTAGGGGAACTGCTTGTCCGGCTTTCCGGGCAGGATAAGGTGGACATCCACGCCCCGTTCAGCGGCAAATTTCAGGGCGGTCTCCAGTTCGCCGTCCAGAATAAGGTAGGGGGTCATAATGTGGATGTAATCCCTGGCCCGGTTGAGCAGGTCGATATAGACCATCTCGCCCACCCGCTCGCCGTCCAGCGGACAGTCCCCGTAGGGAGCCGCCACGCCCTTTGCATTTTCCGGCACCGGAATGGGCCGGGTCAGGAACTGCTCATATTCCGGCTCCTTCAGGATGCCCCACATCTGCAGAAACTGAGCCGTCAGCGAACGGACTGCCTCGCCCTCCAGCATCACGGCGGCATCCTTCCAGCGGCCATGCTTCTGGATGTGGTTGATGTACTCATCGGCAAGATTCACGCCGCCGGTAAAACCGACCCGCCCGTCAATGACAAGAATTTTCCGGTGGTCGCGGTAATTGTAATGGGTAGAGACGAATGGCTGCACCGGGCTGAACACCTTGCACTGGATGTTCAGCTTCTCCAGCAGCCGGGGGTAATTGCGGGGCAGGGTGGAGAACTCACAGGTGCCGTCGTACATCACCCGGACATCCACGCCCTGCAGCGCCTTGCGGGCCAGCACTTCCAGGATCTTGCCCCACATCAGGCCCTCGTCGATGATGAAATACTCCACAAAGATATATTCTTCTGCCGTTTCCAGCTGGCGCAGCAGTTCCTCAAACTTTGCCTCGCCGCCGGGAAAATAGGTCATGGCGGTGTTCTGGTACACCGGAAAGCCGCCGCCCCGCCCATACAGGTACTTTGCCAGCGAAGCCGCGCCGGGTTCAAGCGCTTTCAGCTGCTCCACTGCCTTTTGGCTCTGCGGCAGCCAGCCGCGCAGCTGATCCTCCAGCTCCAGCAGCCGCTTGCGCAGGATGTTGTGCCCGAAATTGCTCTTGACATAGAAGAACATCGGAATGCCCACCACCGGCGCAATGGCAACCACCACCATCCAGGTGATCTTGGCGCTGTTGTCCATCTTGCTGTTGAGCAGGTAGATGACCATGGCCGATGTAACGACCACGCTGCCGCCAAAGTAATGGGGCCACAGGTTGCCGAACCACCGGAAGATGCTGAACAGCAGCCCCACCTGCAGCAGCAGGAGGATCAGCACCAGGCCAAAGCGGCTGAAGATGGCGTGGATCACACCCTTCTGCCCCTTTCTCAGCAGCCGCAGGCCGCCGTCCTCAAACTGATGAACATAGCCCTTGACGTTCTGTTTCAGTTTCTCTGTTTTCATGTTCCGCCTTTCTTATTTCCGCCGCAGGGTCACCGCATAGGAGTCCTGTGCCGCGTGGCAGCGCTCCACCAGCTCCTTGGGCTGGGCGCAGACCCCATGGTCATGCCACGGGTCATTGAACCAGTAGTTTTCCTCATCGTAGCCCACCAGCAGCAGGCAGTGCTCGTGGCACTTCCAGGCAAAGTCGGTGCCATCGGCCAGCAGCCAGTGATCCCGCTCCTCGGGCACCGGGGTAAAATCCAGCGTTGCCCAGAACACCACCGGCATTCCCTCGTCAATGAACCGGCACAGCTGCGCTGCGGTCTCGCCGCTCACGTCCAGCACCTCGAACCGGTCCGCCGCGCCTTCATGCTTCAACGCGCTCTGCAAGGCCTGCACGATGCAGGGGGCATAGCAGCCGTACCCGGTGTGGTCGTGGGGGTCGCCGGGGTAGACCTGCCACGGGTCAGGGCCGTAGAGTTTTCCGTCCTGCTCCCAGTAAGGAGCGTGGGGCAGGTCGCGGGCGATGAAGGTATCCGGGTCGATGTCGATGCCCACGGCCTGGAGCAGCATGACGCTGCTGATGCTCTCGCAGCCGTTGACCCAGCGCTCAGTCTGGTCGATGTACGGGGCAGGAACGATTTTTTTCATCAAAATGCCTCCCAGCAGAGATTCGGCCCTGTCAAAACAGAGCGAAGTGTGTTATTATGTAGGATAAGAATATTATACCCTACTCTGGGGATTTTTTCTACAACAATCGGCACGCGGAGGTTTTTGGAACATGAACAATCTGATCATCGGCATCGCAGGCGGCTCGGGCAGCGGCAAGACCACGCTGGCTTACCGGCTCAAGGAGCGGTTCGGGGAGGACGAGGTGCGTCTGATCTCCCACGACAGCTACTACAAGCGCCACGATGAACTGCCCTTTGCAGAGCGCTGCAAGCTGAACTATGACCACCCGGACGCGTTCGACAACGACCTGCTCATCCAGCACCTGAAGGAGCTGAAAGCGGGCCGCGCCATCGACTGCCCCGTGTACGATTACGCCAACCACAACCGCAGCAGCGAGGTGCAGCACATCGAGCCTGCCCCCGTCCTCATCGTGGAGGGCATTCTGCCCCTGGCTGAGCCGGAGCTGTGCAGCCTGTTCGATTACAAGATCTATGTAGACACCGACGCTGACGAGCGGATCCTCCGCCGCATCCTGCGGGATGTCAAGGAGCGGGGCCGCTCTCTGGACAGCGTCATCGCCCAGTACCGCGCCACCGTCAAGCCCATGCACGAGGCTTTTGTGGAGCCCAGCAAGCGCAACGCCGATATCATCATCCCCAATGGCGGTGAAAACGGCCCCGCCATCGAGATGCTGGCCCACCATATCCGCAGCCTGATCCAGAAGGCAAATCTGCGCTGAACTTTCACCGCAGTTCCGTATGATACCAAAAAAGGGGTGGTTCCCGACCGGGAACCACCCCTTTTTATGATTCTGCGGATCCTGCTCAGACCCCGCAGCTCTCACCGCTGCAATGGTCACAGTCTTCTTCCAGCTTGCCCACGATGGGTTCCGGATCGATGCCCTGACGGCGGTAGTAATCGGAGAGAGCGGCCTTGACCGCCTGCTCGGCCAGCACAGAGCAGTGCACCTTGATGGGGGGCAGACCTTCCAGAGCTTCCACAACGGCCTTGTTGGTCAGCTTCAGGGCCTCGTCAATGGTCTTGCCCTTGATGAGGTCGGTGGCCATGCTGCTGGTGGCAATGGCGGCACCGCAGCCAAAGGTCAGGAACTTGACATCAACGATCACGTTGTTCTCGATCTTCAGGTACATGCGCATGATATCGCCGCACTTGGGGTTGCCGACTTCACCCACGCCGTTTGCGTCGGGGATCTCACCCACGTTGTGCGGATGTGCAAAATGCTCCATGACCTTTGCGCTATACATACCTGCCATTTTAGTTTTCTCCCTTCAGGCTGAAGTGACGGGCCGTGTTCTGGCCCTGCAGCCACATACAACTCATAGCACGACGGCGGGGAATGACTTCCTCCAGCACATCGCACAGATATTTCGCTTCTTCCATCGTGTTCTGCGGGCCAAAGGTGAACCGCATGGAACCGTGGCCGATCTCCTCCGGCAGGCCGATGCTCAGCAGCACATGGCTGGGGTCCAGGCTGTCGGAGTTGCAGGCAGAGCCGGTAGAGGCGCAGATGCCGTGCATATCCAGATCCAGCAGGATGGTCTCGCCCTCCAGACCCGGGAAGCTGATGTTCACATTGTTGGGCAGACGGGGACTGCGGCCGCCGTTCAGGCGGGCTTCCGGGATGTTCTTGAGGATGCGGTCGATGACGTAATCGCGCAGCTCGCTCTCGTGGGCCATGCGCTCATCCAGATGCGCCGTGGCGATCTCCAGTGCCTTGCCCATGGCAGCAATGCCGGCCACGTTCTCGGTGCCTGCACGGTGGCGGGCCTCCTGACTGCCGCCATCGATCAGGTTCTGGGGCCATACGCCCTTGCGGCAATACAGGGCACCCATGCCCTTGGGGCCGTTGAACTTGTGGGCGCTCATGGACAGCATATCCACGCCCAGCTCCTTCACATCCACGGGGATGGCACCCACAGCCTGCACCGCATCGGTGTGCATCCACACGCCATGCTTGTGGGCAATCTCGGCGATCTCCTTGATGGGCTGGATGGTGCCGATCTCGTTGTTGGCCATCATGATGCTGACCAGCGCGGTATCGGGACGGATGGCAGCTTCCACGTCCTCGGGACGGATGTAGCCCTCGGCGGTGGGCTTGATATAGGTCACTTCAAAGCCCATGCGCTCCAGTGCAGCCATGCTGTGCATGATAGCATGGTGCTCAAAAGCGCTGGTGATGAGGTGCTTTTTGTTCTGGCGTGCCTTGGTGAAGGCGGTGCCCTTTACGGCCCAGTTGTCGGCCTCGGAGCCGCAGCTGGTAAAGAAGAGCTCAGCCGGACTTGCATTGATGGCCTTTGCCACCTGCGCACGACCGGTGTCCACGAATTCCTTAGCCTCATAGCCCACACTGTAATGGCTGCTGGGGTTGCCGCAGGCACCGCTCAGGGCTTTGACCATCATTTCCAGTGCCTCGGGAGCACAGGGAGTGGTGGCAGCATTATCCAGATAAACCACTTTTTCCATGTTTTCCATAGGAATGATCCTTTCTTATTGAACGCGTCTGCGGGAGCCTTGAATGCCCTGTGCAGATGCGGAATCCTTTCAACGGATAAGTTATACCATATCATTCCCTAGTATGTCAATATGAATACTGGATTTTCGTGATTCAGTCACCTTTTTTGCCCTTTCCGGTCAGTTTTCCCAGTACCACCTTCCACTTGGGGTAGCCCCAGCGCTTATCCTCGGCAAAATCGTCCGCCAGCTTCCACGGAAAATTGCTGCCGTCAAAGTAAAGATTGCCCGCCTCGTCCACGCGGTCCAGCTTTTTGGGCAGATACGCCTCGTCGTAGTAGCTCTTGCGGCGGTCGGGCAGCACCCAGTGCAGGGTGCCGTCCTCGTCCATGCCGGATGCCCATACGCCGAACACGAAGGTTGCGGCTTCGCCGTAGCAGTGCTGCTCAAAGCGGATGGCACCATCGTAATAGAACTTGATGACCTCCAGCGTGCCGGATTCCTTTTTGCCGTCGCGGCCCAAGGTGGGGCGGTAGTCCTGCTGGTAGCGGCAGCCGCAGTGACTGCCGGCAAAATCTTTTGCGTGGAACGACATGGAGTTATCCTTCTTTCTTTTTAAAAATGCCCTTCAAAGTCGCCCTCGATCTCATAGGGCCAGCTCAGGATGCCGCCCAGATCGTACAGGCGGGTGTAGCCAAGGCTTTCCAGCTTGCGCACGGCATCGGCACTGCGGCGGCCGGTGCGGCAGTAGATCAGCCACTGGGCGTTTTTGTCCGGCATGACCTCCTCCGCGCGGGTCAGCACGTCACCCAGGGGCAGCAGCTTTGCGCCGGGGATATGCCCCACGGCAAATTCGTCCGGCTCCCGGACATCCACGGCCTGCGCCTTGCCTGCATCCAGCAGGCGGATGGCTTCGGCCGGAGTGATCTTCTCTACCATTGTCTCATCTCCAAGTTCCGATATTTTCTCTATTATATGATAACAGACGTTTTTTGTTTCGGCAAGAGAAACCGGCGTTTTCGCTTTGCAAAACCTGCACCGCGTGGTATACTAAGGGGAGAAACAAGGAGAGTAGACCATGAAATTTTCCACAAAGAGCCGCTACGCCCTGCGGCTGATGGCCGAGCTGGCCCGCTACGCACCGGGCACCACCGTCTCCCTGAAAGAGATCAGCGAGCGGCAGAACCTGAGCCTGAAATATCTGGAACAGATCGTCACCCCGCTGGCCCGGGTGGGGCTTGTGAAAAGTGAGCGCGGCAGCCAGGGCGGCTACCGGCTGACCAAGGCCCCCGCCGACTACACCGCCGGTGAGATCCTGCGGGCCATCGAGGGCAGCGTGG
>ERZ650306.1769-NODE-1769-length-11732-cov-6.378950_pt1 | contig 11732 bp, 8 predicted proteins | sample MGYA00376242_ERZ650306 | MGnify/ENA primary metagenome ERZ650306 (study PRJEB26733, sample SAMN07839244) | wastewater metagenome | biome: urban; feature: wastewater treatment plant; material: waste water | place: USA: North Carolina | collected 2016-03-31 ...
AGTTCAGACGTGTGCTCTTCCGATCTCGCACCGAGACCACCGGCAATATCGTGGCGGCCCTCTACACCCACGACACCTCCCGCGAACTTGATCCGCAGCTGCACACGCACTCACTGGTGCTCAATGCCACCTATGCAGAAGGCAAATGGCGGGCGCTGAGCAGTGATGCCGCCCACATGAACAGCGGCTTTGGCAAAGACATCTTTAACAACAAACTGGCGCTCGGGCAGATATACCGCCACGCCCTGCGCCAGGACGTCGAGGCGATGGGTTTTGAAACAGAGGTCACCGGCAAGCATGGCCTGTGGGAGCTCAAGGGGGTGCCGACCGAACCATTCAGCCAGCGCAGCCAGCAGATAAACGACGCGGTCGGCCCCGATGCCTCACCCCAGTCCCGCGATGCCGCCGCGCTCGATACCCGCAAGGACAAGGCGGTTGCCGACCCTGATCTACTGATCGCCGATTGGCGTGATCGCCTGGGCAAAGCAGGCTTTGAACTGCCCCTCTATCTCGCCAAGGCCGACGAACGCGCCCAGGGATACACCGTCCCCACGCCCGCTGGCACGGATATCACCCAGGCCGTGAGCCAGGCGATATCCATACTTTCGGATAAAAAGGTACAGTTCTCCTACTCCGAATTACTGGCCGCCACGGTGAGCCAGCTCCCTGCCGAACAGGGGTTGATCACTCAGGCCCGCGAGGGTATCGAGCAGGCGATTGGGCGCGAGCGCCTCATCCCGCTCGACAAGGAAAAAGGGATCTTCACCTCCGATATCCACCTGCTCAACGAATTGTCCATCGCCCAGCTGGCCAACGAGTTCAACCAGCGCCCCCCGATAGCCACCTTTGCCGAGCGGGCAACCCCGCGTGATCGCCCCTATGCCGACGCCTACTCCGTGTTGGCCCAGGACAAGGCCCCGCTGGCTATCCTGTCCGGACGGGGTGGCATGGCCCAAACCATCGAGCGCATGGAAGATGCCGTGCTCATGGCCAGCGAACAGGGGCGTGAGGTCACCATCCTGGCCAGCGACAATCGCTCGGCTCGCCTGCTGGCACAAAGCCAGCCTCTGGCAGGCAATATTGCCCCGCGTCACACCCTCAATGCCGCCACGGTCTTTGCCCCTCATAGCACCCTCATTGTCGAGCAGGCTGAATCCCTGACCCTCAAAGAAACGCTGCTCATCCTGGAAAAGGCACGGGCCAGCGATGTCCAGGTACTGATGCTCGACAGTGAGCGCCAGCGCGGCGTCGGCAATGCGCTCTCCGTCCTCAAGCAAGCCAGCGTGCCGCAGTACCGTTTCTATGATGCGCCCAACATCGAGGCCACCGTCCAGAGCTTGCCTGACAAGCCAGCGCGTTTTGACGCCCTGGCACAGGACTACGCGCATCGTCTGCAGCAAGGCGAGCAGGTGGTTGCCCAGGTCTCCGGGACACGGGATCAGCAGCAGCTAACCAGCCATATCCGCAGCGCCTTGCGGGATAGCGGCCAACTGCACGGGCAGGATCACACCCTCAACGTCCTTGCCCCGGTATGGCTCGATAGCAAGACCCGACATCAGCGTGACACCTATCGCGAGGGGATGGTCATGGAGCGGTGGGACGACAAGGGTAAAACCATGGATCGCTATCGCATTGATCTCGTCGCAGACAAGACCCACTCGCTGGTGCTGACCAACGAGCAGGGGGAGAAACACACCATCAAGATCCGCGCCCTGGACAGCAACTGGTCGCTGTTTGAAAGCAAGCGCATCGAGGTCGCGGCGGGCGACACACTCCGGGTTCTCGGGCGAGAGGCCGAGGGCACCCTCAAGGCGCAACAGACCCTGCAGGTACTGGACGCGGCCCCTGGCCACCTGCACCTCAAGACCCCGACCGGTGAGCTGCAACTGCCAACAGACAGGGCACTCAAGCTCGACCACAACTATGTCACCGGCGTGGGCGTCACCGCCAGCCAGGACGCCACCGTACTGGCCGCCATGAGTGCCCGCCAGATGAGTGGCACAGGGCTTAACCAGCTGGCCAGAAGTGGCCAGCATATTCACATCTACACCCCGCTTGATCAGATGCGGGCACAGAGCAAGCTAGCCAGTCATCCCCAGTTCCAGCTGGCAAGTGAAAAGCTCAAAGCCCACGGCGACAGCGACCAGCTCGATACTGCGCTCAAGCAGGCCACCGCCAGCCTGCACACAGCGGCTGAGCAAGCCCTGCATTTGGGGCTGGCCCAGGTAGAAGCCAAAGGCATCGTCTTTTCCACCTCAAGCTTGCTGGCCGCCGCCCTGGATTTTGCCCCGGCAACCCCGATTGACTCAATCAGCGCCGTGCTCGATGACAAACTCGCCAAGGGTGACCTGCTGCCGGTGCCCGGCAAGCGCGGCGACGTGGTCTCTCGAGCCAGCTTTGACATGGAAAAGTTCATTATCGCCACCATTGCCCAAGGCAAGGGAACTGCGACCCCCTACCTGCAGCAGGTACCCGACCCCCAACTGGCAGGGCTAACCCCCGGCCAGGCACAATCCACTCGCCTGATCCTGGAGAGCAACGACCAGTTCATCGCCATCCAGGGCTATGCCGGTGTGGGTAAAACCACCCAGTTCAAGGCTGTGCTGAGTGCACTCGACACCCTGCCCCCGGAACAGCGCCCGACCGTGGTCGGGATTGGCCCCACCCACCGGGCCGTCCATGAAATGCAGTCCACCGGGGTCAAGGCACAGACGCTGGCCTCGTTTCTCTCGGAGAGTCGCCTGCAGGCCATGGCAGGGGAGCAGCAGGACCACAGCCGCACCCTGTTCCTGGTGGATGAAAGCTCGATGATTGGCAACCGCGACATGGCTGAGTTTTACCAGCGGGTGGCCGCCAGTGGCGCAAGGGTGGTCAGCAGCGGTGATACCGCGCAGCTCAAAGCCATCTCGTCAGGTGCCCCGTTCCAACTGATGCAAGAGCGCAGCGCGGTCGATGTGGCCGTCATGAAAGAGATTGTCCGCCAGCGCCCGGAGCTCAAACCGGCGATCTACAGCTTGATAGATGGCAACCTCACCCAGTCACTGGCACAGCGCGAAGCGGTGCAACCGGCTGTGGTACCCCGAGACCCGGCAAACAAACCGGATGCCTGGACACCGGATCGCTCGGTGATTGAGGCAAAGAACCCCGCCGAACTGGTGGTCAAAGATTATGTCAGCCGCACCCGTCTGACACGGGATAACACCATGGTGATCGTGCATCTCAATGAGGTGCGCCACGGTATTAACGCCGCAATACACCAGGCACTGTTTGATAAAGGGGAATTAGGTTCACGCCAGAGCAGCCTGACCATTCTTGATCCAGTGCGCATTGAAGAAAATAGCCTGCGTAGCAGTGAGCAGGTACAGAAAAATGCGCTCCTTGGTAAAGTGGCCGTGCTTGACCAGCACTATTACACCATCAGTGGTATCGACCCCCAGGCCGGGACAATGACCATCAAGGATAATGAGGGCAAGGTGCGACTCATCTCCAATATCGAAAACACCGCCCATGATCTCGCTATCTATCAACCGAGGGAAATAAAGGTCAGTGAAGGCGATAAGATCCGCTTCACCCGCACCGTCAATGAACACGGCCACGTAGCCAATAGCCAGTGGCAGGTAAAACGCATCGAGGATAATGGCGCGATAGTGCTGCACGATGGCAATAACGAGAAAATCGTTCGCCCCGACCAATTTAAAGAAGACCAGCACATTGATTTGGGATATGCCATTACCGCCTATGGTGCGCAAGGGGCGAGCAGTACTTACGCCATCGAATTACAGGCGATCAAAGGCGTAAATAGAAACTTGATTACCCTGTCGTCTGCGTATGTCCCCGCCTCACGTGCCAAAGAACATATGCAGACCTATACCGATGATAAGGAAGGCTGGATTAACTTGCTCAATAAAAACCTCAAGAGCCAGGTTAGTACCGCCCACGATGCGCTCGAAGGCGACCAGATTAAAGGGCAGAAGGTCGCAGATATGTTATTGGGTACCGCCTCGCCGATGCGCTCTACCGCATTAGGACGGCATGTGCTGAAGACCCATCAACTCGATGAGCAGCAGCATATGGGAAAATACATTGCACCAGGCAAAAAATACCCGACCCCGCACGCTGCCTTTCCGGTGTGGGATAATAATGGTAAACCGGCAGGGGCTGCCATGGTGGAACTACAAAGCCATCACCAAAATAAAGGACCTACCCTGGATGGTGAATATCGACTGGTGGCAAATGAACGCGCCGAGTTTATCGGGCTCCAGCGTGCCAGTAATGGCGAAACCCGTATCGCCACCAGTTTAGAGGATGGCATTGCCATGGCGACCAAGCATCCACAAAGTGGCATATTAGTTAGCATACATGGCACTCCCGCCCCCTTTAACGTTAATCGCATGACTGGGGGGAAGTTAGTGGTCTCTGATACGGATATTCAGCATCTGAACAAAGATAGCGAATGGGAGTTACCGCTACCACAAGATATGGCGACCAAGGATGCCAAACGTCAGGATGAACTGATAAAAGCCGTTGCCAGGGAGAAAGAACAGCCGGATATCAAACTGCCTGATGATAAACAGCAAGCGGTCAATCGCGACGACAAGCGACTCCACAACGATATCAATCAACTCAATAAAGACGCGGAGTTAAGTGAGCGACAATTGCGTAAGCTAGCAGAAATCAGAGACATGGCCAAAGCCAAATTTACCCATGAACTCCACGACAAACTGGATAAGCTGGAAAGGGAGATAATCAAGGAATTGACCAAAGGGGAGTAAAAAAGAAACCGGCCATGGGCCGGTTTTTTACATCAGCGACTGCTACGTGCAGTTAACTTTCTTCATCATCAGTGGAAGGGAAAAATTGCTCCATATCGTTCTTGATGGTTCCCTTCACCTTTTCCTTTATTGCCGCCACGTCGATACCATTTGCCTCCCCCAACGTTTTGGTTAAAAACTGGGTCAGGTACTTTGCCTCAAGAACTCCGGATAGCAGCATCCGGTCAAACTCATCGTGACCACTTCCTGCATGTTCAGAGCGGCGAAGATTGTAAACGCGCAATCCCAACTCCAATAACATACTGGTCTTGCTTGAAAAGCTAACCTCGTCTGGATGCGCGCCAGCTTGAATATCTTCTTCGACCAAGCCCTTTATTTCATCGATATCAGCATTCTTCAAGTAAACCGTTACTTTTGCCATTTGCTAACCTCTATTTAAAATAGCAACATCACAATGTACCATGACCGTGCATGCACCGCTAGGGACTCTAAAGGATAGCCGTGTATGCGCCGCCATGTAGCCGCGCCACTTTCTTGGAGCCCAAGCATTTACGTTGGCAGCGCATCCACCGTGCAGTTCATAATTCATTGATATTATTGATGTATGCTTTTGCACCGCTAGCAGCGCCGTGCTTTGTCGGTGCTAGCACGGTGCTTGCACTGTTGTTTTGTGTCCAAAATGCTAAATAACACCGTGAAAGTTGACTTAATATGATGATTTTAAATGATTTATCTGCAAATAGAATATTTGCTACGGGTGTGGAGTCTTATGGTTGAGGAGTAGGCTATCTATAAATATCGTGCTTTGGTTGACTCGGTATATGGCCGCAGAGGGTGATGAGGGAATTTTTCGGCATCAGTTCGCCGTAAAATTGGCGAGTTATCCTTTGCGGGTTGTTTTTCCAGAGGGAACAGGGTTGTCTTTTTCTATTGCGTGGCGAGATGTTAGGAAAGGGTGACGGGGGAATTGTGCGGCATCAGTTCGCCGTGCAATTTGCTCGTTACCCTTTCCGGTGATAAAGGGGGAAATGCCTATTGTTTATTTGCTCGCCATCTCATTTACTGGCAAACTGGTTGCCTTGTTTAAGGGGGATGCGATGAATAGATGGTTGCCGCTGGTCATGTTGCTAAGTCCCGCCGTCATGGCTGCCGATTGTTTCGATATGGCGGGGCAGGCTTACCGTATTGACCCTGATTTACTACGCGCAACGGCCTTTCGTGAATCCAGTTTTAACCCCCGCGCCTTGAATGTCGTCTCCGATACAAAATACGCCGTTGGATTAATGCAAATTCACTCCCAGCACTTCGCCAAATTGGCACAATTCGGGATCACGCCAGCGGGCCTATACAACGACCCTTGTTTGAATATCTACACGGGAGCCTATTACATGGCACACGCCATTAAACGGATGGGGTATAATTGGGACGCGGTAGGGGCTTACTATGCTGGATTTTCCACATCAGCCAAGCAGGCAGAAAAACGTAAATGGTATGCCGAACGGGTTAAACTCACATATGACGAGATCAAAAAAAGCCCCAAACATCAGGGGCCAAATGACAGCAAGGGAAGCAAACCTGATTAATCTATTGCGCTAAAAATAAAACTCCGTTCTGATAACGTCAGGGCATATTCACGGAGTGAGTGATAGAGTGTTACAAAATGGTCTTCATCTGTCATTTCCCACATGTAATAGTATGCAAAAAGACAAGCCACAACACCGGTAGCGTGGGCAGTCAACACCCCCTCAAAACCATTACCATCAATGGATAACGTGTAACCTTCTTTTTTCAAAGGGGGAACCATGAAGAATGCACCATTCGATACCTCCCACATATCCCAATAACCGCCGTTGTACGATGCGCAGATTTCTTTCATCCAGCCATAAATGTTACCTTCAGTTTTCATCATCCAGCGCCCGAAGTATTTAGGCATCATGTTCATACGTTTAGAATCAATAACCAGACCAGCAATTAAAGTATCCATAAATCACCCCTTGTTCGGTCTGGGCCACTCCCAGACCGTTATACATTGATGGTTTTTGTTGCCTGAATTTTAATGCCACTGCGCCGCCGCAATCGCCTTACCTGCGAGCACAATTAATTCTTCATTTGTCGGCCATCTGCCAGACTCTTTGACATAATCAATAATGGCGGTTCCATACTCCTCGCACACTTCATAAAGCCAAGGTGTCCCGACCATTTCAGTATGGGTTTGCTCTGCTATCTCTTTGAGAATAGGGAACGCTTCATTCATTGCCCAATAGGTTGTTTCAACCATACCGCCCGGGCAACCATCACACATTTCGTAACCGCCTTGGTGAATGATCCCCGCAATTTGCTTACCGCGTAACATGCGCACGTTATTATCAATACTAATGCAGATATAAATGAGTGATTGAATGTCGTATTCGTTCATGGTTTACCTCTAAGTTGAATCTGAATATGTGTGTGGCGTTTTCGTGTTAATCAATATTGGCTTGATATATTGATATAGACATAACCAAAACTTCCGAGTGTATCTGCCTCGCATATGAATCCGCCCTGTTCTATCCGAATGGCTTTTTGACGGCGTGGATCCAATTCACCGGATAACAATCCGCCCTCAAGCTCTTTTACTATTTCTGGAAAGACCGCCTCTAATTTAGTTTTTTGGTGGTCGGTCCATTCCCCGATGAATCCGGCTCTATCTGATAGGAAATGCAAGCGATACCGCTCTTGAACCAGCCGAGCCCCAAAACTAGGGCTAATTTCACGCAATAAACCCCATTGGCTCGCCATTCCATTTTCACTATTAATTTGCTCGATGCTGTTCATGGTTATTCCTTTTCTTTGTGAAATTTGCCTTTCTAGATTCTGAGCTGCGCTCTAGGTTTTCAGCGCCCGTGGCTCTTTACTGCGTTGCTTGATGTGATTTGCCTCTCTGAGTTCTTCGCCGCAAGAAAGGGAAACAACACGCGACAAGGGAGACGATGCCAGTGCATCCCCGCAAGCCGCAGCGCAAGCGAACGCAGTGAGTGCGAACGGGTGAGGAGATGGCGAAGCGCACACTGGCAGCGGCGACCGGCGTGTTAGTTTGCCTGGCGGTGAAGGGCTTAGAGGGGCAAGGCATAGCAATGGCGTTGGCCACGGGCGCGGCAAACGGAGTGCGCAGCCTCGCAGAGGCGTAGGCATGAGCGATGGAAACCCGAAGGGGCGAGACAGCATCTTTTCGCTGACTCGATGCGAAGCATGACAGCGCGACCGCTCGCGGTCATGCCCAAGTCATTTTGTAGAATTGAATCATCAAAATCGGCATTTGATTGATAAGGGGAGAGCAGACCCAGCAGACCCAGCAGACCCAGCAGACCCAGCAGACCCAGCAGACCCAGCAGACCAGGATGATTTACCCGGTCACACCATCGAGCAAGCACCAGGCTTAAAAAGTGATATTGAAGCAACAGCCCCCGGAGCCTAACCGCCTGTAAGGCGGCCAAGCCGCAGCCGAAGGCTGAGGCTTGGGTAAATCGATGTCATTCGACTGACTCGGGTTGATGACAGGTCAAGTGCTGCCAGGTTGCCAGATTTCGCGCTACCGACCGCACAGCCCCCTCTTCCTCGATGATCAGGTGGATCAACAACCGCTCAACGGGCTCGACGCTTGTCCCTGCCAGACTTGCCTCGTTGGCCTCCATTCTGACCGCCTCCATGGTCTTGAGCAGTTCAAGCGCTTGCTTTGCCATGTCGCCTAACCGTGTTTCAAGTTCTCGCATCTTCTTCCCCTCCCCTATGCGGCCCGCAGTCCATTGGCCAGATTCAGTCGGTTTAACCCTGCCTGGTGATATTGCGGCAGCAACTCGATCCCGATGTAGCGCCGTCCACACTTGGCCGCCGCCACACACGTAGAGCCGGAGCCTGCGAACGGGTCGAGCACAATGTCACCCGGACGGGTAAACGACTCGATAAGCGGCTTCAACGAACCAACCGGTTTTTCAGTCGGGTGATGGCGATTGCCTGAATACTCCCAGGGCATCACATCCGGCAACGGCTGCGCGGGCACCTGGGGACGGCCTTTGGCGAGCAGGTAGGCGCATTCATGGCGATAGCCGACAAAGGCAGCTTTGGACGCATAGGACTTTGTGAACACCAGATGACCGACAACCCGAAACCCGGCCTGCTTCCAGGCGGCCATAAAGGTATCAATCTTGTTCCAGCCATAGAAGCTCACCGCCAGCGAGTGGGGCTTTAACACCCGATACATCTGCGTAAAGGCAGGCAGCACCCATTCATCATTAACGTCATTGGCAATCGTTCGCCCGGAGCGGTCTTTAAATCCGACTAGGTACGGCGGATCGGTCAAAATGAAATCCACGGCGGCATCTGGAAACGTAGACATGATCTGAACGCTATCACCCAACATGAATCGTGACATGGTATTGGCCTCGTCATAGAAGGGCGGCAGGAGGTCTCCGGGATGGTTGCCATTCCCTGCTGCCCGAGGCCAACACGCAATGCATCGCAGCGGGTCAAGCGGACGTGGAATACCGCAGCCGTATGCTTTTCGCGGCGAGGATATGCCGCGAAAGCCGCTTGAAGGCTGTTTGCGTCCCGCAATGCGGGGCATTGCACGATGGCAGAGGGCAGCAGGGTTCCCCGGCGTCACCATGTCATGGAATATAAAAAGGGCCGCCCCGCAACGTGCCAGGATGCTCCAGGGGGCAGAACCAACGGTAGTCACCCGGCAGCAACAAAGAGCGGGCGCGAGCGCCCAGCCTTATCTAGAGGGGAAAGCCCCGACAAGCCGGGGCCAGGATGAGATGGGTTTAACCTTCAGCAGGCAATGCGCGAGCTAATCGGCGAGCCTCATTAACGGCCCGCACGGTCACTTTGCGCACCCATGCACACCGGCTAGGCGACCAGACGAACCCGGCCCCCTTGCACAACTGGCGCAGCTCTGCCGCTGGCTTGCCATCAAAGCTGATTTGGATGCGTCCATCATCCTCGAACATGCGCCAGCCCTGGCCCGCCTGCTCGATGGGGGCGGCGCGGTGCAGCGCTTCGACCTGCTCGATACGCTGGCGCAAGCGGCGGATCTCAGCCCCGTTGTTGCTCAGCTGCCAGGTTTTGAAGCTGCCACGCTGGGCCTTGTTGGCGTCTTTCATCGCCTGCTGCTTGGTCTCACGCTGTGCCAACCTGGCCCGCAACAGCTCGAGCGCCTCGGGGTTATCACTGGCAATGCCGCCACGGCCTACCACCTCGGCGCGGGCGCTCAGGTACTGGGATTTTTTATCGAGGGCAACTGATGCCCCCATGTTGCGATCTACGTTTTCGAGATCACGACGGTGGCGGCGCTCGCTGTGATGCCCCATCAAGATGGGTTGCCCTGGGACGATGTAGCTCAGGATCCCCATGCCGTGGTTGAAACGGGCCTCACTGGCGCGGCTGGCGTTGATCGCCCGCACCTGCAGGCGCTCGCGCTTGGCGTCGACGCGGTCGGCATACTTGCCCAGGGTATCTGCTCGGGTAAGGGTGGGGGCCTCGGCCCCCTGCGCTGTCTGCGTGATGAGTTCTGTTATCGGAGCCACCGGCACAGGCTGGCCACCGTCGGGATCATCCTCTGGCGGGGTTGGCTGCGTCAGCATCGCCCAGGCAATCCGGCAGGCTTTACCCATGCTGTCGGCGGCGATGTAGTCGAACTGGTGGCGCTGCTCGCCCTGCTCGATAGTGACGTTCCAGAGTGCCCCCACCGGCTTCGCGGTAAACTTGGGTTTAACAGCGGCCACCGGTGCCACAACGGCCAGCGCCTGCGGGGCCTCCTGCCAGACAATGGGCTCCCCCTTGCGGTGCCATACCCCGCCCACCAGGGTTACCTTGTTCGCTTCACGCGTCAGCAGACATTGCGCCCACTCCCCCCAGATGAGCTGGTTTGCATCGCCGGTCACTCGCTCGCCGCTGCGCTGCTCGAGATAGCGGGTTGCTACTGCCATCAATTCGTCGCTGTGCTCGCGCTTGATGAAGGTATAACGGCAGCCGCCGAACACCGCATTAAACGGGGTGGTGTCGAAGTTGAAACAATCGGTCATGCCGTCGAATTTGCCGTTTTCGTACTTGCCGATCACCGCCTCAACCTCTTGGTGGGTCGGGCCATCCTGCCAAGAGACGGTGATGGTGTCATAGCTGCTTTTCACTGAAAACTTGATGCCTGGGAAGGCATTTTTCAGGTCGCGGCGCACGTTCTTTGCAGCGGGTACCCCGCCGCGATCTTGCTCGCCAAGCGGGGTTAAATGGGCATATTCAGGGGCACCGGCTTGCAAACGGGCCAGTTCGGCGGCGTAGGCATTATTGGCGGCGGTTTCCTGGGCGGTGGCCTCGATGCGGCGTTGTTCCTCAATGGCCAGGCGGGCTGCGGCTTCCACGTCGCTCGCGTGGGCGCGGCGCTCGACATGGTCAGCAGCACTACAGCCCAAATCGATACCCTGCATAAAGGCGATCAGATCTTCGCTGGCGGTGGCCACGTAATAATCGCGGCCCTTTGGTGTGTCATAAAACGCCAGCATAGACAGGCAATGATCGGCAAATCCGAGCTCATCATGCGCAGCCAGATCAATCCGGCACTGGTAGATCTCGCCATCATCAAACGTTACGGTGACCTTGGTTTTGAGGTACCCACGGCCAGCATGTTCGAGGGCCACGGCAAAGGCGTTTTTTTCAAAATCGGCATAAGCCACGACCTGCTCCTTTTGCCACGCGCCGGACTCTGACCAATGTACGGTCACCGTGACAGGGCGGCGGACAAACTGGGCGGCCTGCTGGGCCTGTGCGGCTGCTGCTTTGAAATCTTCCATGGTGATGATAGTTGCGCTCATGATTGCCTCTCTATTCTGGTTGCCGGGTCTTTAAACCCCATTTGCTTCTCTAGATTCCGAGCCGCGCTCTAGGTTTTCAGCGCCCGTGGCTCTTTACTGCGTTGCTTGATGTGATTTG
>ERZ650306.1774-NODE-1774-length-11715-cov-10.783533_pt1 | contig 11715 bp, 10 predicted proteins | sample MGYA00376242_ERZ650306 | MGnify/ENA primary metagenome ERZ650306 (study PRJEB26733, sample SAMN07839244) | wastewater metagenome | biome: urban; feature: wastewater treatment plant; material: waste water | place: USA: North Carolina | collected 2016-03-31 ...
ATGGCCAGGTACGCGGATACATAGCTGATCACGAACAGGCAGCAAAAGCCCATCAACAGCCACGTGTTGTTCCAGAACAGCACCGCAGGCACCACGGTCAACAGCGTGAACCCCCAGAGGTACGGCGAGGTTCGGTTGTTACGCATCAACACCCGGCGGGACTCGTCATCATGGAAAAAGCCACGGACAATACGGCGATAGATGAGCTGATGGAAGTGCAAAGCGTCAGCCACACCGGGAGAGACGCCACGCACCGCCTTGCGGTAGATGGAAAAAATTGTTTCCCACACGGGATAAATCAGCAGCAGCATGGGAAACCATGGCGACACATCTGCATTGCGCTGCACTAAAGAGATGCTTGCCAGCGCAATCACTACCCCCCAGACATAAGCGCCGCCATCACCTGCGAACAGCATGCCGCGTGGATAGTTCCACACCAAAAAACCCGCAGTCGCAGCCGCAGTGCACACCAGGAGCGCAGCCAAACCCCGATCACCCACTTGCAACGCAACGTGGGCCAGGGCAAGGCAGACAATGATGGCGACCATGCCCGCCAAGCCGTTGTAACCGTCAATGATGTTGAAGGCATGTGGTAGCCCAGTCACGGCCAAAAGAGCAATACACAGACCCAGCCACGGCGCTGCCGACAGCAAGGCGTCCAGCCACGGCAAGCCCAGGCGTGGCACGGTCATGTCCAACAAGCTGATGGCGAGTAGACCTGATACGCCAGTGAAGGCAAGCCGATAACGCACGGCCACACGCTGGGTCAGATCTTCGGCAATGCCGCTCACAGCAGCGGGCAGCAGCACCATCAGCCACAACCCCACTCCACCGCCCAGCCGCAGAGCGCCAGGGTCGCCCCACCACAGAGACTGCGCCGCTCCAAGCCCCCAACTGCAGCACAGGCCCAGAAGTATGGCTGCGCCTCCCAACCGGGGCACATCCCCTAGATGAAAGCGTTGGGGCATGGAGTTGCCATACACGGAGGAATGCCCACGCATCCAGCGGATAATGAACCCCGCCCCGAACGTTGCCATCACAAACGCAACCAAAGATAAAAAAATCATGAGCGTTCGATAGTACCTGTGTCATTGTCCTGTTAACGTAACAAACGGCACGCTTGTTTGAAAACAGGCGAACGCCACAGACGCAGAAGACTTTGAACATGCCAGCGCAGATGACGCCAGCGCCTGTGGCTGGCGTGCTGCCCTGCATGTACCACCCGTGCCGGTGCAAGCGCCAACGCAAAGCCAAGCAGCCGCAGACGCAGGCACAGATCCACATCTTCACAGTACATGAAATAGGTTTCGTCGAATCCACCCAACTGATGCCACACAGATCGCGGTAGCACCAAACAGGCCGCGTTCACCCAATCCACCCGCGTCTCGCCACGCCCTAAAACGCGGCGGCGCCACAGAGCTTGGGGCGTGGGCAATGCGCGCTCACTGTCCTGCCGGTTGCCGGCGCCATCGTACTGAGCGGGATAGGAACAGCCCACCGAGGGCTGCGCCGCTGCCCGGACCAGTGCTTCCAAGGGGTCCCCCCCATACCAACGGACATCAGGGTTAAGCACACAAACAAACGGCTCCATCGCACCCATCAAAGCGCGATTATGGTTGGCACCAAAACCCGCGGGGTGCGCGTTGCGCACGATGTGCAGCGCAAACGGCCAGCCGCCGGACGGTGCCTGCGGCTCTGCTTCGGGCTGGTTGAGCGTGAGTACCACACGCGTGACCGTGGCCGCACTGTACCGAGCCAGGTCGTTCAGCAGTGCCTGTACCTGCGCTTGGTGCCCATGGCTGACGACCGAGACAACCAACGACCCTGCGCCACCGTCATTGGGTGCCACGGCACTTGTCAATGGCCGCACAGCGGAGCTCAAGGAAGCAGTGCACTGTTGACCTGCGCCACGCTCACCTGCCGATCGTAGCCTGCCAGGGCCTGCAGACGCAGGCGCGACACAAGGTACAGATACCTCGCCTGCGCCAGATCGCGCTGTGCAGTGGTTTTCTGCTGCTGCGCGTTGAGCACATCCACCGCGGTCCGCGAGCCGGCCTGGTATGACTTCTGGTTCGACAGCACCGCCTGCTCGGCCGAGCGCACCGCTTGCTCCAGCGCTTTCACCCGCAGCACACCCTCGGTCATGCCACGGAACTCCCGGTGCACCCGCACACCCAGATCACGGCGAGCAGCCTCTAGCGCCTCGCGTGCGCGCTCCTGCGCCGCCACCGCCTGTCGCACGGAGGAGCTGACATACCCACCCGCATACAGCGGCACCGACAACTGCAACCCGATGCTCTTATTGTCATAGCGCGAGTTGACGTTGGTCACACTGTCGCTGTTGCTGCGCGACCACTGTGCCACGGCGTCCAGGGTCGGCTTGTGTCCCGCTTGTGCCTTGTCCACCTCCATGCGCGCAGCGTCGAGCTGCGCGCGCAACGACTGCAACTCCGGGCTGGCCTGCTCGGCACGCTCGACCCAGGCATCCACCAGCCCGGGAACGGGCACAGTGGGGTTGAACCGCTCCACATCCAGACCTGCCAGCACATCTACCGGCTGGCCCATGAGCGACTCCAGACGCCGGCGGGTGTATTCCACGTTCTGCAGCGCCTCCAGTTCCTGCGCCAGCGTCAGGTCCAGGCGCGCCTGGGCCTCGTCAATATCGGTGCGCGTGCCCGTTCCCGCCTCCAGGCCCTTGCGCGCGGCATCCAGCTGCGTGGTGTAGGTGGTCTTCTGTGCCTCTATCAGCAGTACTTGGTCTTGGGCCAGCAGCGCATCGAAATACGCCTCGCCCACACGAGTGACCAAGGTCTGCTCATCGCGCTCAAGCGCCGCATTGGCATCTTCGACCTGCGCCTCGGCCTGCCGCACTAATGCGCTGAGATAGGGACGGTACAGAGGCTGGCGGACAGAAAGCGTCTGGCTGCCGCTGTAGTACTGGTTCTCGGCCCTGACCGGCGGGCCCTGAAAATTTTGCGTCTTGCTGCTCAGATCGTTGTAATTGCGGCTCGCATTGAGACTCACATTGGGCAGTTGCTGAGCTCGCGCCTGCGGCAGCCGCTCACGGCTAGCCTGCGCGCCCGCGCGTGCGGCGCGGATGGTGGCGTCGTTCTCATAGGCCGCCTCGTAGGCCTGTCGCAAGTCCAGCGACCAAGCGGGCAACACCACGGCCATGCCCAGCCACGCCAGGCAGGCGCTGGCCAGGCGAGTGCGCGGCGCGAATGCAATGCGGTATGTCATGGCCATCACTCCTCGGTCATGGATGCGGCGAGTCGCTTGGTCAGCGGGTGCAGCAGATATGTCAGCATCGAACGCTCACCGGTCTTGAAGATCACCTCCACCGGCATGCCAGGCTGCAGCTGGCGCTTGCCCAGGCGTTTGAGCCCCTCAGGCGTGACCTCAACCCGTGCCAGGTAGTAGCTCACATTGGTCTGCGGTTCGGTCAGCAGATCCGCCGAGATTGACACCACCTTGCCATCCACCACCAGCTGAGGCGAATGAGCAAACGAGGAGAACCGCACATCCACGAGCAAATCAGTGTGAACTCTGTCGATCAAGTGCGGCGCCACATGAGCCTCCAGAATCAAGGGCGCATCCTTAGGAACGATGTCCATCAGCTTTTGCCCCGATTGCACCACTGCGCCCACTGTTTGTACTGCCAAGCCCACCACCTGACCGCTGGCGGGTGCTCTGATTTCTGTACGAGCAAGATCATCAGAGACAGCGCGCATCTTTTCACTATCAGCTTGCACCTCGCGGTTAACATCAGCAAGCTGCGTTTCCACTTCCTTGCGATATTCTTGCTTTCTGGACAATGCACGCTGGCGCATTTCTCCGATGGCACGACGCGCGCGCTCCGAATTGCCCATCAAATCTGCGATCGCAGTACTGGAATCAGCAACCATACGCTCTAGTTCTAGCTGACGGTTACGAGGCGCATAACCCTCTTTCACCAACCCACGCAAATGGCCCAACTCTTCATTGAGGAGGCGTAACTGGCTAGTACGGTTTTCAAGCATCCCTTTGTAGGCCGCCAACAGCCCCTCCTGGCCCTGAATGCTCTCCTCGATCGACTGCAGGTCCGAGCGCAGCAGGCTGCGCCGCGTCATGAACAACTGTTCCTGGTTCTGCATCTGCTGGCGAATCAGCGGATCGGTGCTGGCCGCCACCAGATCCGGGTGGAACGTGATCGACGCCTGCTCCGACTGCTCGGCCAGCAGCCGTCCCTGCATCGCGCGCAGCCCCAGATAGCGCTGGCGCACCGACTCATAGTTGGAGCGCGCCACCGCAGAGTCCAGGCGAATGAGCAACTGCCCTTCCTGCACCTCATCGCCCTCGCGCACCAGCACCTCCTGCACGAGGCCACCACTGAGATGCTGCACGGCCTTGCGCTTGGTATCAATGGCCACCATGCCCGTCGCAGGCACCCCTTCGTCCAGCGGCGCCAGCGCTGCCCAAGCCAAAAAGCCCCCAAAGCCGATGATCAGCGCCCACAGACCAATGCGCCCCGGACGTCCAGAATCCTTTTTTGCTACATTATCAGTAGCGATTGAACTAATCTCCACAGGCGTTAAGCCCGTTTTCTTATCTAAAGACAACAAAGATTTGACCATATCAGTACCCGACAGAAAGAGGTATCCATAAAAGAAGACATAGCGCAACAAGCGTGCACATTACGCGGCCTGAGGGCGCAAAGCGCCTGAACCCTCAGGCCCGGATTGCGCCGTGCGAAGCGCCGCCAGCACCTCATCACGCGGTCCATCCGCCTTCACCACGCCATTGCGCAGAACCAGCACACGATCGGCCACCGCCTCAATGCCCGGGCGGTGCGTGATCAAGAACACCGTACAACCCTTCACTTTGAGCTCCTGCACAGCGCGCACCAAAGCCGCCTCGCCCACGTCGTCCAAATTGGCATTGGGTTCGTCCAGTACCACCAACACCGGATCGCCATACATCGCGCGCGCCAGCCCTATGCGCTGGCGTTGGCCGCCCGACAGCAGGTGACCTGCTTCGCCAATCGGCGTGTCGTATCCTTTTGGAAAGCGCAAAATCATCTCGTGCAGGCCGGCACTGCGCGCAGCAGCAATCACTTTTTCGGGAGACACCTCGCCAAAGCGTGCAATGTTCTCGGCAATCGATCCTTCGAACAGTTCCACGTCCTGCGGCAGATAACCCACGTAAGGCCCCAGCTCATTGCGGTCCCAGCCTGCAATCGGCAAACCATCGATAAGCACTTCGCCCGACACATCAGGCCAGATACCCAGCATGCAGCGCGCCAAAGTCGACTTGCCCGAACCCGAAGGGCCCAGAACCACCGTCACCGTGCCTTGCGGCACCGCCACACTCACGCCCTTGAGAATGGGCTCGGCCCTGCCCGGTGCCACTGCCACCACATCACGCAACGTCAGCGCGCCCTGTGGCGCCACGCGCGACAGCGCCGGATCACGCTCGGGGTGGGCAGCAAGCAAAGCCTCCAACCGCCTGAAAGCGCTGCGCGCCCCGATGAAACCGCGCCACGTACCCACCAGCATGTCAATCGGCGCCAGCGCCCGCGACATCAGCACATTGGCAGCGATCATGCCGCCCGGCGACAACTGCCCATCAATCACCAGCAACGCGCCTGCGCCCAGAGCCAGCGACTGCTGCGAATAGCGGATGAACTTGCTCCACGCCGTGATACGGTGCGTGATCGCCTGCGCCCGGCCCTGCAGTTCCTGCGCATGGGCATGGCGCCGCGCCCAGTGCGGGCGCAGGTTGTGCACCATGCCCATGGGCTCCAGCACCTCGGCATTGCGCAGTTTGCTCTGCAGGTAAGCGGCTGATTCGCTGCTCGCCTTCGATGCATCCTCGGCCGGGGTCACCGTGCGCCGGTGACCAAACCAGGCCAGCGCCCCCTGCACCGCCGCAAAAAACAGCGCCAGAAACCCCAGCATCGGGTGCAGGATGAACAACACCCCCATATAGATGGGTGTCCATGGCGTATCAAAGAAAGCAAGAATGCCCTGGCCCGTCAAGAATTGGCGGATCTGGATCAAATCGCCAAAAGAACGAGCAGGGCTGACCCTCGACGGTGCCAGATGGGCGTCAAAGCTGGCGTTGAACACACGGGTGCCCAACAACGCATCCAGCCGTACACCCGAGCGCACCAGCACACGCGAGCGCATCCACTCGGCAAAAGCCATCACGCCAAACAAAAACAGGGTGATCAGTGACATCGCCAGCAGCGTCAATTCGCTGCGACTGCTCATCACGCGGTCAAACACCTGCAGCATGTACAGCGTGGGCGAGAGCATCAGCACATTGGCCACCATGCTGAAAACACCCACCATCAGAAACTCGCGGCGAAAAGCCCACAGGGCCCGCGTCAGCTCACTGCGCTCAAAAAAACCAGAGAACGTCATGAAAGGCTACCTTGTGAAAATCAGGATGCCGCCAGTGCCTGGCCGCGTGCTGCAGGCGCAGCCGGCTGCTGCTTGGCCTGCTGCAGCGTGGCCAGCACCTCGTCGCGCGGACCAAAAGCCTGCTGCATGCCATCGCGCAGCACCAGCATCTTGTCTGCCACACCCAGCACACTGGTGCGGTGCGTCATGACGACAAAGGTTGTACCGCGCGCCTTGCCCTCCTGAATGGCGCGGGCCAGCGCCGCGTCGCCCTCTTCGTCCAGGCTCGAATTGGGCTCGTCCAGCACCACGAACACCGGGTCGCCATACAGCGCACGCGCCAGGCCCACGCGCTGGCGCTGCCCGCCCGACAGACGCGCGCCCTCAGGCCCCACCGGGCTGTCATAGCCCTGCGGCAGCGACAAGATGAACTCATGCAGGCCCACCGCGCGCGCCGCCGCCTCCACCTTGGCAGGCTCTACCTGGGCAAAGCGGGCAATGTTCTCGGCCAGCGTGCCTTCAAACAATTCCACGCCTTGCGGCAGATAACCCAGGTGCACGCCCAGCTCAGCCTTGTCCCAGGTGTGGATGTCGGCGCCATCGAGCCGCACCTTACCCCCCTGCGCGGGCCACAGCCCGACCAGCAGGCGCGCCAGCGTGGTTTTACCCGCCGCCGACGGTCCCACCACCGCCAGCACTTCGCCTGGCGCCAGCGCAAACTGCACACCACGCAAAATCAGCGCCGGATTACCGGGCGCTCCCGCGACCAACTGCTCGACGTGCAGCGCGCCACGCGGTGCAGGCAAAGCCATGCTGCGCGGCTGCGCAGGCACCGCCTCCAAAAGCTGCTCCACACGCGACCACGCATCGCGCACATTCACCACCGACTGCCATTGCGATACCACCTGAACCAGTGGCGCCAACATACGCCCGCCCAGAATGGACGCCACAATGATCATCCCGCCGCCGCCACTGAGCTGGTTGTGCAGCAGGAGCCAAGCCCCCAGCCCCAAAAGCATGGAGCTCAGCGTGGTCTGCAGCAGCTTGGAGACGGCCTGAAAACCGCCCGCCCGCTCCGACGCCAGCGCCTGCAGATCCAAAAAATCGCGCTGCTTGCCCAGCCACCTGCGGTGCGTATCGCGCAGCATGCCCATCGACTCGATCACCTCGGCATTGCGCAGCGTGTTGTCGGCATATTGCTGCGCCTCAATGGCCGCACGGTTGGCCTGCATCAGCGGCGGCTTGGTACTGCGCTCATTGAGCCAGGCCACGAACGTCTGCACTACGGCAAACACCAGGGCCGACCAGCCCAGCACCGGGCTGATCAGGAACAGCAGCACCATCATGACCAGCGAAATGGGCGCCTCCAGCAGCGCCAGCAGCACGGGCGAATATAAAAAGTCGCGCACCAGCCGAAAGTCATGGAGCGGCTGCTGCGTGCCGCCCGGCAGGCGACGCAGATTGGCCTCAAAAATGGCGCTGAAAATGCGCCCGCTCATCCGGCGGTCGAGCTCCACGCTGGCCGCCCGCATCACCTCACTGCGCGCCCACTCCAGCAGCTCCATCACCATGTAAGCGCCCAGCACCAGCAGCGTCAGCATCACCAGGGTGGTGTGGTTGCGGCTGTTGACCACGCGGTCATACACCTCCAGCATGTAGCCCGACGGCGCCAGCACCAACAGGCTGCACACCAGGCTGAACCAACCGGAACGCACAAAAAAGGGCCGCAACGAAGCGATGGCCTCGCGCAACTCGGACGGTTTTTGCTTCAGATTCATGGAGCCTCTTCAACCACGATGTATTCGGGAATTTCACCAGCCGTGCTATCGACATCGGCCTCTTGCGCACCAGCGGCGCCCTGCTGTGCATCCACCAGCAAAAAAGCCAGCTCATACACACCGTCGCGCCGTCGCGACAGCACAATCTCGCGCAGCTTTTGCGCATGAAAGCGCTCCTCGTCCTGCGCCGCCAGTGCCAACTGAAAGCGCATGCGCCCATCCAGCGTGAACATCGACAGCTGGCCCGCCTTCAGGCTCAGCGTGTGCCGGTCGAAATACACCGGACAGCTATCAGCAAACCGCAGCAGCGGCAAAGGCTTGTCCCCCAGCCGCGCCAGATTGAACGGGCTTTGGGGGTGCTGGAACACCAGCCGCCCGGTGCGCGAGACAGAGTAGATCGCGTTGCACACCATCTGCGAGCCCATCTCGGGAAACTGCTCGCGCAACTGCCGGTAAGCCAGATGGTGCAAAGCCACACGGTTCCACACCTTGGTCTGCTGCACCAGCGGCGCCAGTGCATTGCACACACGCGCGAACCCTGTTTGCAATGCCTGCAAACGCTGAACCTGCTCGGGCTCAACGTGAAGGGGAATACGCAACACTGGATTCATGCGCGGGAGTATACAGATATCTTATATGAAATTCATATACGAGAAGAACTTCTTACAAAATGAGCCCCCCCGTTTCACCGCACCTCCCCTCCATTCTTGGGGCAATGTGCGCCACGGCCAGTCCTGCGGCGGGCTGCTGAACCGTAGGCAGCGCTGCTGGAACAGCGACCCTGCGGCGCTCGGGCAAGGTGCGAGACCACGCCGCGAAGCTGCTGCGCTCGATCAGTACCCGGTTGCGGGCGGCCAGCTCGTGGATGGGATCGTCATAGGGTTTGCCGTCGCTGCGGCGCCACTGCACCTGGCCACGCTCACAGGCGCTCAGCAGCGCTTGGCGTTTGGCCTCCAGGCACTGCGGCTCGGGCACACCCCAGCGCTCGAGCACCAGCCATACCGGCCACCAGTCGGACTGGGTCCAGTAGTGAATCTCATCGGGCGAAGCCGCAAGTTGGGGATGGGCTGACATATACGCTCCTTTAGATAGGCGTTGTTGCACAAATGCCGGTCGCAGCTGATGTAGGCTCGGGAGATGAGAGAGACGAGCTGGGGTCGGGTTAAGTACCGCACAACGAACTGGAAGGCTTACAACGCAGCGTTGAAGGCGCGAGGTGAGCTGACCATTTGGCTCGATAGGGATATGCAGTGGCTAGCTCAGCCCACGGGCAAGCGTGGTCGTTGCCAAAAATTCTCAGATGCGGCCATCCAGTTTTGCCTGACCATCAAGTGCTTGTTTGGCCAGCCCTTGCGCCAGACACTGGGCCTGGTTGAGTCGCTATTGGGTATGGCAGGCCTGGATTGGCCAGTGCCCGACTACAGCACGGTGTGTCGCAGGCAAAAGAGCTTGGATGTGCAGGTGCGCTACCGTGCAAGTGACAAAGGCTTGCACATGCTGGCCGACTCCACGGGCATCAAGTTCTTGGGCGAAGGTGAGTGGAAAACCAAAAAGCACGGCGCACAGCGGCGCCGCCAGTGGCGCAAGGTGCATCTGGGTATTGATGCCCAGACACTGCAGATTCGGGCCATCGCAGTAACAACCAATGAAGTGGGCGACTCGCCCATGGCAGCAGACCTGCTAGGTCAAATTCCAAGCAATGAAGAGATAGCTAGCTTTACCGGTGATGGGGCGTACGACACGCAGGATGTACATAAGGCGTGCTACCTGCGGGGAGCCATTCCAATCATCCCGCCGCGCAAAGGAGCGAAGCTGCGCAAAGGGCTGGCATTTGCTCACCGCAATGAAGCGGTCAAGGCGTGTAGGCAGTTGGGGCGGGCTATCTGGAAACGCTGGAGCGGCTACCACCGAAGGTCACTGGTGGAGACCAAGATGAATTGCTTCAAGCGCCTGGGCGAGAAGGTCATGGCCAGGACGTTTGAGCGCCAGGTGACCGAGCTGCACATCCGAGCTTCAATCCTCAATCAATTTACCGATCTGGGCACGCCCCAGACGGTCGCTGCTGCGTAAATCTTTTTGGGATTGGGGATGCCTTGGCCTATGGCCGATTTATGCAACAAAGCCGATGCCGCGTGCTACGACGCCAAACGCCAAGGCAGAGGCCGTGTGTCGCTTTTCAATGAAATTGCTTGATCCGATATTCGAAAAATAATGTTCCGGTGAGGCGTTGATTTGTTTGAGGGACGAAATGTGGCTCCCACGAAATAATCACTGAAAATCGCTGGCTTCGATGGGGGTATATGCGCATCCCCGTATTTTTAGATTCTCCGAAGTGATTTTCCTGCGCACAGAGTGCGCTCCCACCTACAGGGCTGACGTAAATCGGCTTTTAGCGTGGAGGCCATGAAAAACCCTCCACACCCCACCCCTTCGCCCGCCAACCTCCCCGGCCCCGCGCCAGATGCCCTGCCCGACGAGCGCAAGGAGCCTGCCTCGCCCGTGCCGGTGCGCACCGAGCGGCGGGTGGACACCACCCAGCGCCCCGAAGCGCAGGCGCAAACGCCCAAGAGCCACCCGGAAGCCTTGCAAGAGCCCGAAGCCCGCTTGCCGCACGAACGCGATGAAGCGACGGACATGACGGGCGGTATTCCGTCGCGCGAAGTGCGCCAGGCCTACGAGGATGTGACCCGGGGCCTGACCGACACCGACAAGGGCCCGCCCATGCACCGCGCCTACCAGCAGCAAAAGAAGTGACGGGGTGGATCAGGGCCTGCACGGCGCAGGCCTCAGCCTCAAGGCCAGATGATCTTAGATGCTATTGTTTTAATAGCTACTGGCGCTTGTTGGACGGGCGCTACAGGCCAAAAAGACGCAAAATTTGCCAAGCCTGCTGCGGGCGCACGTGGGCGCCTCCACGTGCTGGACGAGGACGGCCGGCCGCTCGCGTTGCAGGTGGCGCTGGGCCTGAGCGACGGCAGCCACACCGAGCTGCTGCCCACGCCCGAACAGGCGGCGCTGCTGGCCGAGGGGCGCCAGGTCATCACCGGCGTGGCCAGCCCGGCCAGCAGTGCCCCGGCGCGTAACGGTGCGCCGCGCCTTTCTTTCTGAGCAAGGCTTGCGCATGGCTCCACCCCTGATCGACGCGCAGGCGCTCACCAAGGCCTACGCCATGGGCGGGCAGACCGTGCACGCGCTGCGCGGCGTGTCGCTGCAGATCGACGCGGGCGAGTTCGTCGCCATCATGGGCGCCTCGGGCTCGGGCAAGTCCACGCTCATGCACATCCTGGGCTGCCTGGACAAACCGACGGCGGGCGACTATTACCTGCAAGGGCTCAACGTGGCCGAGCTTGACGATGACGAGCTCACCGAAGTTCGCGCCCTGAGCATCGGCTTTGTCTTTCAGAGTTTCAACCTGCTCAAGCGCATGTCGATCCTTGACAACGTGGCGCTGCCGCTGATCTACGCCGGTGTCAACCGCAAACAGGCGCGCGAGCGCGCGCAGCACCAGCTCGCACGCGTTGGCCTCGGTGAACTGGCGCGGCGGCAGCCCAACC
>ERZ650306.1786-NODE-1786-length-11655-cov-21.180603_pt1 | contig 11655 bp, 13 predicted proteins | sample MGYA00376242_ERZ650306 | MGnify/ENA primary metagenome ERZ650306 (study PRJEB26733, sample SAMN07839244) | wastewater metagenome | biome: urban; feature: wastewater treatment plant; material: waste water | place: USA: North Carolina | collected 2016-03-31 ...
TAAGTCCTGGCTTCTCACCCCTTCAGGGTGTTCAGCAGGTGCCGGATGTGAATGCTCATGGCGTGGCGGGCGCCAGCCTCGTCCCGCTGCATCAGAAAGTCCAGAATCATGTAGTTGTCCGCGATGGCGATGCTCTGCATGTGCGCCCGATTTACGGAGACCTGCAGGATCTCGTTCACCGCGCCGTTGATGATCGGGTACAGCCGCCGCATATATTCGTTGTGGGAGGCCTTGATGATGGCCATGTGGAACTCCTGGTCCGCCAGGGGCCAGTCTCCGCCCGCCTTTGCGATGCGCTCCATCCGCTCCGCTTTCTGGCGGATCTGCGCCAGTTCCTCGTCTGTGGCACGCTGACAGGCCAGCGCCACGGTGGCGGTGCCGAGCAGGTGCGCGCCCAGGGCCTTTGCTGCGCGGATTGGTTGCGCTCCACCCTTCCAACGGCCCACACCGGACGTACGGTAGTGGTCACTCACTTTGCGCCCAGCCTGCGCAGTCGCGACCCACGCTACGGCCTGACCCCCGGCACGGCTGCTTTCTGCAACGCGCTGGACGACCTGCTGGCCCATGCCGATCTGTGGCTGCATGGCCACTTGCACTGCCCCAGCGACTATGTGGCGCAGGCGCTGCGGCCCGATGGTTCGCTGCACCGCTGCCGCGTGGTGGCCAACCCCTTGGGCTATCGGCGCAAGGCCGAGCAGGCATTGTTCCAGGCCCATTGCTGCATCGCCGTATGATGGAGATTGGTCCATCACTCATGTGGAGATATCGATGAATATTTTGCTGGCTGTCGATGGCAGCTCTTTCACCAAAAAAATGCTGGCCTACCTGGCCACCCACGAAGAGCTCCTGGCGCCCACGCACACGTTCACGGCCGTGACGGTGCAGGCCGCACTGCCTCCGCGCGCCCGCGCTGCGTTGGGCAAACCCGCGGTGGACCAGTACTACGCCGATGAGGCCGACAAGGTGCTGAACCCCGTTGGCAAGTTTCTGGAGCGCCACGGGTTTCAGCTCAAGCGCGTAGCCAAGGTCGGGCCCGCCGGCGAGACCATTTCCAAACTGGCGGACGCAGGCCAGTTCGACCTGCTGGTCATGGGTTCGCACGGCCATGGCGCCATCGCCACGCTGGTGATGGGCTCGGTGACCACCCAGGTGCTGGCGCACAGCAAGGTGCCGCTGCTGATCGTTCGCTGAACGCGCGGGTCCGCTGCGCAACCGCGCAACGCCGTCCAAAAGCCCTGCCTTGCAGGGCTTTTTTTCATCTCGGCTTATCGTGCCGCCCTGTCAACGCGCTGCCAGCCCGTCAAAACAGGTGCGCACCACCAGCTCCACGATCTCGGCGTCCGAGTACTGGCCGCCATCCTTGAGGAAGGTGACCACCGGATCGCACGCGCGGGCGTACAGGGTGTACAGCACCACCAGGGGCGGCAAGGTGGGGTTGATCAAGCCCTGGCCCTGGGCCTGCACGATCCATTCCCCGATCTGGTCGCTGACAGTGACCAGCCCATTGAGGTAATCCTTGTTGGCCATGAGCACGGCGCGCAGGCTGGAGTTGCGGCTGGGCAGCAGTGGCATCTCGTTGGTGATGAGCCGCTCCAGCGACCAGCGCACCAGCGCCTGCAGCTTTTCCACAGGCGGCATCTCTGCGGCAAGCCCATCAAGGTAAGTACGCACTCTCGCCAGAATCTGCACCATGGCTGCACTGCACAACTCTTCCTTGCTGCTGAAGTGCTTGTAGAGGCTGGCCTTGGCGATGCCGACCGCGTTGGCCACGTCGTCCATGGTCATGGCGTCATACGCCTTTTCGCCCAGCAGGCGGCAGGTGGCTTGCAGAATGGCTTCCTCGCGGGCGAGGTGCATCTGCTCTTTGAAAGAAACTTTGGTGGGCGGCGTCGACATGGCACGCATCTTATCCATTACGGTAAAAAAACAAATGCAGTAGTTGCATTACAACTACTGCGTTCACGTCTTTACCGTCGTTTCGCCGACAGACCCATGCGTACGGATGCGAGCCAGTGCAGGCCAGCCGCTCAGGTCACCAGCGTGTTGGCCGCCGTCGCCTTCAGGGCTTCCGTCAGTGCGTCCAGCAGTTCTGATTCCAGGTTCCAGCAGTGCCAGTACAGCTGGATGGGCAGGAAATGCCCCGGCACCAAATCCACCAGGCTGCCATCGGCAATCGGGCCCCGGGCCAGCAGCTCGGGCATCACGCCCACGCCCCAGCCTGCCGACACAGCGCGCATCTGCCCCTCGGTGCTGGGCACGAACAGGTGGTTCAGCGCCACGCGCTTGAGCCCAAAGGTGCGCGCCACGAATTCAGCGGCCATGTCGTCCTTGCGGTTGAACGACAGGAACGACACATCGCGAAAGTTGTGCGGCGTCAGCCCCTGGGGCAGGTGCTTGCGGGCAAAGTCGGCCGAGGCCACCGCCACATAGTGCATGGCGCCCAGCGGCACCATCTTGCAGCCGCGCAGCGCCTGCTTGAGCGTGGTGACGCAGCCCAGCACCTGGCCCGAGCGCAGCCATTCCTGGGTGAAATCCTGGTCGTCGGTGATGATTTCCAGCGGCAGGCGCTGGCGCACCAGGTCGTGCAGCGCGCCCATGGCCCAGGTGGCAATGCTGTCGGCATTGATGGCGATGGAAATGCGCTCGTCTTCGCGCGAGCCCCCCGGGGCGCTGGGGGCCAGCTCCTGCAGGTCGCGCTCCAGGTCGGCGCGCAGCAGGCGCAGCTGCTTGGTGTGCTTGAGCAGCAACTGCCCCGCGCTGGTGGGCTTGAGCGGGCGGCTGCGCACGATGAGCACCGAGCCCACCTGCGCCTCCAGCGCGCGCAGGCGTTGCGACACGGCGGATTGGGTCACGTTCAGGCGCTGGGCGGCGCGCTCAAAGCCGCCCTCCTCCACGATGGCGGCAAGGCATTCGAGGGCGGCGGGGTCGTAAGTGCTCATGGCTGAAACGCTGCAAAAGGGACGGAAAACAGGCGGCCCAACATTAGCTGCCCTGATGAATTTTGATTAAGTTTAATTTTGCTTTTTGTTCAGCGCAATGTGCCGCACACTGCGCCCTCATGAAAACCATAGTCCTCGGCGCCGGCATCATCGGCATCAGCACAGCGTGGCACCTGCTCGAACGCGGGCATGAGGTGGTCGTCGTCGATCGCCAACCCGACGCTGCCCTTGAAACCAGCTTTGCCAACGCGGCGCAGATCTCGGTGAGCTATTGCGAACCGTGGGCCAACCGCGAAGCGCCGCTCAAGGCGCTGAAGTGGATGTTCGACAAAGAGGCACCGCTGCTGTTTCGCCCGCAGCTTGACTGGGACCAATGGCGCTGGGGCCTGAAGTTTCTCGCGCAGTGCAACGACACCGCCTTTGAGCGCAACGTGCAGCAGATTGTGGCCCTGGGCGCCTACAGCCACGCGGCCCTCAAGGACCTGGTGGCCAGCACCGGCATTGAATACAACCGCCTCGAACGCGGCATCGCGCACTTCTACACCGACCAGAAATCGTTTGACGCCGCAGGCCACGCGGTGGAGCTGATGCGCAAATTCGGCGTGCAGCGCCGTCTGGTCAGCCGCGATGAGCTGCTGAAGATTGAGCCCGCCTTCAAGGCCTATGGCGACAAGATCACCGGCGGCACCTACACCAGCACCGACGAAAGCGGCGACGCCCGCGTGTTCACGCAAGAACTGGCCCGCCGCTGTGCTGCGCGGGGTGCGCAGTTCCTGTACGGGCACGATGTGCTGCGCCTGAACAAGATTGGTGATGCTATTGATTCTGTAGCTGTTATCGCACGCAACACGGGCGCTGGCGGCCAAAAAGACTTCATCCTCAAGGCCGATGCCTTTGTGGTGGCCTGCGGCTCGTACAGCGCGCCGCTGCTGCGCACCGTGGGCGTGGATTTGCCCATCTACCCCGGCAAGGGCTACAGCGCCACCTTCCCGCTGCTCAAACCCGAAGGCGCGCCCATGGTCTCCACCATCGACGACGGCAAGAAGATCGCCATGAGCCGCCTGGGCAACGTCCTGCGCGTGGCCGGCACCATCGAGCTGGGCGGCTTTGACATGAGCCTGGACAGCCCCGTGGCCCGCGCCCGCTGCCACATGCTGTCGCGCCGCATTGCCGAAATTTTGCCCGGCGTGTGCGACACCCGCACACCCGAAGAAGGCGGCAACCCCCAGTACTGGACGGGCCTGCGCCCCGCTACGCCCACCAATATCCCCTTCATTGGCCAAACCCGCGTGGGCAAGCTGTGGGTGAATGCAGGCCACGGCACGCTGGGCTGGACGCACGGCGCAGGCTCGGGCAAGGCCATGGCCGAGCTGCTGAGCGGCGAAGTGCCCGCGATGAACTTCGGCTTTTTGGGCGTGCAGGCCCCGCGCGCGGTGCGCGGCACCGTGGCGGCCTAGCGACGACGCACTCGGCATGCCGCCGCTACCATCGGCGGCATGTCGAACACCACACCGCATTACCTCTTTCTCACCACATCCACCCGCGAAAGCGGCCACCTGGGCAACACCGAGTGGCTGGCCCAGCAGGCCGCCGCTGCGCTGCCTGCGGGCACGGTGCAAACCTGGCACCACCTGGCGCGCATGCACCTGCCGCCGTTTGTGGACCTGCGCCACACCGTGGGCACCTACCCCGCGCCCGAGGGCGATCTGAAAACCCTGCTCGACGCCACGCTGGCGGCCACGCACATCGTGTTCGTGTCGCCCGTGTACTGGTTCAGCATTCCTTCGCCGCTCAAGACCTATCTGGACCACTGGAGCGGCTGGATGCGCGTGCCTGGCCTGCCCTTCAAGGAACAAATGGCCGCCAAGTCGCTATTCCTCATCACCACCAGCGGCGACCGCGCCAAGGCCCAGCCGATGATCGACTCGGTAGAGCTGTGCGCCAAGTTCCTGTCCATGCCCTGGGGCGGCGCCCTGTGGGGCAAGGGCGGGCCGCCCGGTGCGGTGCAGGCAGATGCGCAGGCCGTGGCACAGGCCGCGCACTTTTTGCTATCAAAATAAGAGCTGCTAGCGCTTTCCATATCAGCGCCAGAGCCCGATTTCATTCAAAGCCAGGCCCGATCAACGCCGCAGGCCAGGTGGCTTCACCCCGGCCACGGCGTCGGCGCCCTCCAGCAGCCGGGTGTTCATCCAGTGGCGCAGGTCACGCCACATGGCGCGCACCTCGGCATCGGGCGGCATGCGCAGGGCGTGCTCCAGCTCGATGGTGACCACCGGCACCCCCCGGTGCAGCCCGCCGTAATGCCCCAGCGAGCCGGGGAACACGCCCAGCTTGTCCATGCGCAGGCGGCCCAGCCGCAGCGGCGGGTCGTGGGGGCCGTCAAAGTCCAGCACGCCGTAGGGCGCGTGGATGCTGACCACCAGTTGCGGCTGAAACTGATCCATCTGCTGGTGCAAAAAGCGCGATTCGGGCTCGGACAGCGGCGTGTGGCCGGGCCAGCGGCGCGGGTCCTTGCGGGTGCGCTTTTCCCAGTACACCGGGGCTTCCTCGGCCCAGCCGGGCGTGGGGAAGTTGCGGTTCAGGTCCACACCGCCTGCGTTCACACGCGTGGGTTTGGGGGCCAGCAGGCCGTCGGGGTTCAGCACGGGGATGAAGCGCCAGTGCACGGGCGCTGGCTCGTCCGCGTCCACCGCCCCCTCGGCCGCCGCCATGCCAATCCAGCGCAGGGCCAGCGATGCGGCGGTGAGCTCGTCGCCATGCATGGCGCCCACCACCAGCACGCGCAGCGGCTCTGCGTCGGGCTGGCCTTTGGCGGCAGCACCGGCGTGCGTCGGTACATCCCGCCAATACAGCGGCGCCCCCTGGCGTGACAAGGCACCACTGGCCTGCAACCGGGTGGCCACGCACTGCGCGCGCGACAGCCCGGGCAAGCGCGGCAGCAGCGTGGTGCAGGCGGCCTCGGCCACCTCGGGCAAAAAAGGCTCTGCGACCGCAGTGACCGGCGGGGAAGCTGGGCTGGCCGGGCGTGGCACGTCGGCCTGCAAGGCCCCCTTCTCAGCCTGGGCAGACAGCAGCGCCAGGCCCGAGGGCCCATCGCCCGCCCGGCCATACACCCCATCGGGCGCCGCCGTGGTGGGCCACAGTTGGGCAGGCCCCCACCACGCGGCGGCCACACAGCCCGCGGCCAGCAAGGTGAAACCCAGCCAGCGCACGGCAGATGCGGGGGCTGGCGTTGGTGCGGCGGCGTTCAATGCAGCACCCGCTGCGTGGCCAGAAAGTCGAGCAGTGCCGCGTCGAACGCTTCGGGGTTTTCCAGCTGCGGCCAGTGGCCAACGTGCGGCAGGCTCAGGTGCCGGGCATCGGGCATCAGCTGGGCCAGGGCTTCCAGCGCGGCGGGCGGTGTGCAATGGTCAGCCTCACCACCCACCAGCAAGGTGGGGGTGTGCACGTTCACCCAGGCCTGGGCCCAGCGGTCAAAACCCTGCATGGCCTGCAAGGCGCGGCGGTAGGTGGCGGGGTGCACTTGCGCCAGCGCGTGTTCGGCCAGGCGCACGCCTTCGGGCAAGGCGCCGGGGCCAATGCACTGGGGCACCAGGGTCTGCGCCAGCTGCTGCATGCTGCCGCCCGGCTGCTGCGCGGCGTCCAGCGCCCGCTCGCGCGGGGCCAGCCAGTCCTGCACGGCCTGGGCATCCAGCGCCGGGCCACCGGCGCACAGCACCAGGCGGTTCACCACTTCGGCGCGGCGCACGGCCACTTCCAGGGCCAGCATGGCGCCCATGCCGTGGCCCACCAGGGTGACGGGGCCGCACTGCAGGGCCTCGATGAGTGCCACGCAGCTTTGCGCCAGGCCTTTGAAGGTGTAGGGCTCAATCGGCGCGCTGTGCCCATAACCGGGCATGTTCCACGCCACGGCGCGGTAGCCTGCGCTGGCCAGCATCTCCACTTGGGGGGCAAAGGTGAGGTAATCGCCGTCGGCGTCGTGCAGCATCAGCACCGTGGGGCCGGAGCCCAGGATAGAGAAAGTGGGAAGCAAAGCCATACAAAAAAGAGTGCCGGGTTGCCTGCGCCGCACGCGCGCGCAGGTGGCACTCCATAATAGTTCCATCCCCCTTTGATGCCGGCCCCGCGCCCGAACTTTGTGAACAGCCCCCTGCCCCGCCCTGCCCTGGCACTGCCGCCCAGCTTCTCCTCGCGCGAATTTCGCAACGCGCTGGGCATGTTTGCCACGGGCGTGACCATCGTCACCGCCCGCAATGCGGCGGGCGAGCTGGTCGGGCTCACGGCCAGTTCGTTCAACTCGGTGTCGCTGGAGCCCCCGCTGGTGCTGTGGAGCCTGTCGCACGGCGCCAGCAGCATGCCCGCGTTTGCCAATGGCTCGCACTACGCCATCCATGTGCTGGCTGCTGACCAAAAAGCCCTGGCCGAACGCTTTGCCACGCGCGGCATTGACCGCTGGGCCGGCGTGGAACACCGCCCCGGCATCAACGGCGCCCCGTTGCTGGCCGGTGCCGCTGCCACGTTTGAATGCTTCAACCGCAGCCAGTACAAAGAGGGCGACCACACCATCTTTGTGGGCGAGGTGGAACGCTGCGAACACCGCGAAGGTGCTTCGCCCCTGCTGTACCACGGGGGCAAGTTTTATACCGAGCACCCGCTGTAGAGCGGGCGCTGCGCGGCAGGCGTCAGTCTGCCACCGCCCCTTTGATCCATTTCACGACGTCTTCCCCGGCCAGGCGGGCCGTGTCCAGGTGCCCGCCTCCCACCTCCAGGTACTGGGTCTTGGGGTTGGCCGGCAGTTTGTCAGCCATGTAGCCGCGCAGCCGGCTGAAGAGGGGGTCGTTCTCGCCCACCACTGTCATGACGGGCGTGGAGGCGGGAATCTTGCCCGCCGTGATCGACATTTCAGCGTCTGACGCCGGATCAAAGTACGACAGGAAGTTGCGCGCAGTGGCCACCACCGGTTGTTGGCGCCGCTGGTTGATGTCATAGAAGCGCTCGGGCGTGTCGCCCTGGCCCGCAGCCACCAGCGCGCGCGCCTTGTCGATGCTCTCGCGCACCACCTGCAGCGAAGGGGCGGTGTAGTAGGTTTGCGGCACATGGCCAGGGGCCAGCAGCACCAGCGCCTGGGCGTCACCGCCGCGGGCGGCGTGGCTGAGCGCAGCGGGCACGCCCATGCTGTGTCCCACCAGCACAATGCGCGTGGCACCCTGGCTACGCAAGGTCTGCACATGGGCGGCGATCTCGGCCATGGCGCCATCCCAGTTGCCTTCCAGATAACGACTGCGCGACCAAGGCATGTCGGGCAGCAGCACCTTCCACCCCTCTTGTTCAAAACGGGTTTTCAGCGGGCTGAAGTTGGGGTCGCGCGGATGGCCGGGGCTCTTGCCATGCAGCATCAGCACCCCGATCTGCTCGCTGGCGTGGGCCAGGGTGCCATTGGCGAGCCAACCCGCAGCGAGTGCGGCGGTGAGAACAAAACGGCGTTGCATGCGATCCTCCCGAAATCTGCTCAGAAGCAGGCCAGTGTAGTTTCAACATGGCCCAGAGCGGCACGCCCGCCAAACGGCCGACAATTGCTATTAAATCAATAGCTGCCAGCGCTTGCTATGCAAGCGCCAGAGGCACTTTTTGCTTTAAACCAGACTACTGCACCTGCACAGTGCTCCCCAATGCCAGCCGCCCCGTGCTCGGCTGCCACTGCACACCGGTCACGACGTTGTCGGCATTGGCAAAGCGCACGGCATAGGCAGGGGTGGCGGCCAGTGCGCTGGCGGCATCGGGCGCACCGATGTGCACGCGGTAGCTGCCGGGGGCCAGGGTGGCGGGCAGGGTGACCTCGCCCGCCCATTGCAGCGGCTCGCCGGGGCTGGCCTGGCGCAGATCGGTGCCCGCCAGGGGCAGCACCGTCGCCTCGTTGGTGGCGCTGACCAAAGTCAGCGCCAGATTGCGCGCATTCAGCGGCCGGGCCCAGCCCTGGTTGCTGAGGGACACCTGCCAGGCCAGCGAACCGCCCGGCGTGGCCACGGCCCCGTGTGTCACGGTCTGCAGCTGCAACCGGTAGCCCAGCTTGCGCGACACCTCCGCCATGCAGCCGCCCGCCTGCCACTGGGCGAAGAAGCCTTCGTAGTAGTCGCGGTTCAGGTAGGTCATGTGGTACGCCGCACCCTCGCGCAGGATGTCCTCACAGGTCATGCGGGCCTGGGCCGCCACGGGTGGGGCACAGGTTTCGCCCCCCGCGCCCGTGGTGGCGCTGGCTTGCTGGGCATAGGTGCGCAGCGCGGCAGACTGCTGGGGCGTGCTGGCCCAGTAGGTGCCCACGTCGTCGGGGCTGGCCAGGAAGCAGTCGTTGTGCTGGCCAATGCGCGCCGCCGCGGTGGGGCTGGGCGCCAGCAATTGTTCCAGCGTGGGTGGCGTGGGAAACCACGCCGCCAGATCGCCGGGGTAGCGCACCTGCAGCTGGCGGCTGGCGGGCACGGCCTGCAGCAACGCATCGCGCACGGCCGCCTTGTTGGCGGGGGTGGTGAGCTTGTTGGACGAGGTATGCCACTCGCCCCAGGCCCCGATGAAGCCGCCCTGCACTGCGGCAATCACATCCGCATTGGCCTGCAGCACCGGCTGCAGCTGGGTGATGTGGCGCTTGACGCGCGAGAGCGTGGCGTCCTGCGCGTTGAGGTAGTCGGACTCGGTTTCAGGGTAGTTGTAGGCAAACCGCACCACGGCCTTGAGGCCCTGCTTGCGCAGGTTGGCAAAGCCCGTGTTCAGCTTGGTGAGGTAGGTGCTGGGCAAATCCCGCGTGCGGTAGGCGCTCAAATCGCCCGGGGTGTAGACGAGCCGCTGGCCGTCTGCCACCACATAGGCGAGCGAGGTGGCGGTGATCTTGGAGGGGTCGGTCGCAAAGCGGTAAAAGCCGCGCTCGGGGTTGGGGAAGTCCAGGTCCGACGGAGACAGGCTGACCTCCACCATCGGCACAGTCAACGAGGCCCTGGCCACCATGGCCTGGGGCACCTGCACCTGCGCGGGCGGCGCCCCCGGGCCGCCAAACGAAATAGTGACGCCGTCGTTTTCGGCCGAGCCGCCGCAGGCTGCCAGGGTGGCGCACACCAGAGCTAAGGCCGTCCAGCTCTTGCGCTTTGGGTGGTTCATAAGCCCTCCGCAATGGTTGTCGCATTGTTACACCAACCGTTGCAGCGGGCACGAGCCCCGCGCGCCTTAGCGCACGGTGTCGGGCAACTCAATCTTCACTTCGAGCACTTCCAGGTTGTCCTGGCGCTCCAGTTGCACCTTGAGGTCTTCGGGGTTGATCTTGACGTACTTGGAGATCACGGCGACCAGCTCGCGCTGCAGGGCGGGCAGGTAGTCGGGCTCGGCGGCGCTGCGGCCGTTGCGCTCGTGCGCCAGGATGATCTGCAGGCGTTCTTTGGCAACGCTGGCGGTTTTTTTCTTCTCACCGATGAGAAAGGAGAGGAAGGAAGCCATGGCTTATTTGCTCCCGAACAGGCGTTTAAAGAAGCCGGGCTTTTCTGCCTCGATGAAGCGCAGGGGCTTTTCCTGGCCCAGGAAGCGGTCGATCACGTCCTTGTACGCCTCAGACACATCGCTGCCCTGCGCGTGGATGGCGGGCGTGCCCTGGTTGGACGACTGCAGCACCACTTCAGATTCAGGAATCACGCCGATGAGCTTGATGCGCAGGATGTCCTGGATGTCTTCCAGGCTCAGCATCTGGCCGTCTTCCACGCGGCTGGGGTTGTAGCGCGTGATGAGCAGGTGTTCCTTGATGGGCTCGCCGCCTTCGATGGCGCGCTTGGTCTTGCTGCCCAGCATGCCCAGGATGCGGTCGGAGTCGCGCACGGAGGACACCTCGGGGTTGGTCACCAGCAGCGCCTCGTCGGCAAAGTGCATGGCCATCAGCGCGCCGGTTTCGATGTCGATGATGAACAGCAGCGAGATGATCGCCGTCGTGGCGTTGGCCGCGGAAGCAGCCACATCCACGACCCCATCCACATAGGTGGCCTTGAACGTGTTGGCAACGATGGACGCGAACGCGGCCACGACCAGGATCAGGGTCAGGTAAGAGAAGATGAGGAACAGGCGCTTGGCCTTCTTGCTGATGCTGGTCTCGACAACGGTGCCGATGGACTGGCCGTTATTGCGGACAGAGGCAAACAGCGCGCCGTAGTCATGCACACCACCGAAGAAGATGCCGCCGATGAGCACCCACATCGAGAGCGCGGTGTCGGTGATGCCATCGGCAAACTGCTTGAAGACGTTGAAGAGGCAGACGAAGGGGAGGGAGGCGAGCAGCACGAGGTAGTAGGGCTTGATCAGCGGCAGCAGCTCCGTGGGTTGGCCCAGGTGGTCGATGGAGAGGTAGAAGCCCCCCATCACGCCGACGATGAGGGCGGCGAGCAGCAGGTTGGCACAGATGGCGTTGCGCACCATCTCGCCGATGCGTTGCGTCTTCTCCTGGCCGTAGAGCGTGCCGACGGTGGGCGTGACGGCATAGGAGAAGCCGAGGGCGAAGATGATGACGAGGTTGATGATATTGTTGACGAAAGCCGCGGCAGCCAGTTCGCTGGTGGCATGGTGGCCGATCATCAGCGTGTCGGCAAAGGCGAGGCCGACTGCGCCCGCGCCGACGATCAGGTAGTCTGTGGTGAAGTCGGTCATTCTATCCCCCGCGAGTGCTTGCCGGGTGGCATAGCATCAAGCGGGCGGG
>ERZ650306.1787-NODE-1787-length-11654-cov-15.934391_pt1 | contig 11654 bp, 8 predicted proteins | sample MGYA00376242_ERZ650306 | MGnify/ENA primary metagenome ERZ650306 (study PRJEB26733, sample SAMN07839244) | wastewater metagenome | biome: urban; feature: wastewater treatment plant; material: waste water | place: USA: North Carolina | collected 2016-03-31 ...
TGGCGCAGCAACTGCTGGGCTGGTGTGCGCAGCATGGCGTGCAGCGCATGTGCGAGGACGCCTGGCGCTGGCAGAACGGCGAGGCCCGCACACTGAAAAATGCTATCTAATTGATAGCTTCTTGCGCTTGCTGGTATTACGCTGTAGCCATATTTAGCCTGAATTTCGCTCGAAGGTCACCACATGGTCCACGAGCGCGCGGATGCCGATCCACTCTCCAAGGGCGTGGTCGTGGTGGCTGGGTACATGGGCCAGCAGCATCTGGCCGTTGTCCATGCGCAGCGTGTATAAAAACTCTGACCCGCGAAACGACTTGCGCACGATCTGCGCCTGCACCGGGGCCGCATCGTCGTGCACGATATCGTCGGCCCGCAGCAGCACGTCACACGCCCCACCGGGGTAGCGCGAGGGCAGGGGGCAGTCGGTCAGGTTGGCCAGGTCACCCAGGGGGGTGCGCACCACCACGCCGCTGCCTTGCTGCACCAGCGTGGCGGGGGCGAACACGCCGTGCCCGATGAAGTCGGCCACAAACCGGGTGGCGGGGCGGTGGTACAGGGTGTAGGCGTCGTCCCACTGGTGCAGGCGGCCCTGGTGCATCACGCCAATCATGTCCCCGATCGCAAACGCTTCGAGTTGGTCGTGGGTGACAAACAGTGCCGTGGCGCCTGCCTGCTTGAGGATGTTGCGCACCTCGTGGGCCAGTCGTTCGCGCAAATCTACATCCAGGTTGGAGAAGGGCTCGTCCAGCAGCATGAGCTGCGGACGGGGCGCCAGCGCGCGCGCCAGGGCCACGCGTTGCTGTTGGCCGCCAGAGAGTTCATGTGGGTAGCGTTGCGCACTGCCCTCCAGGCCCACCAGTTGCAGCACTTCGGCCACGCGCAGGCTGCGTTCGGCGGCGGGCAGGTGCTCGATGCCAAAGGCCACGTTGCTGCCCACAGTCAGGTGCGGAAACAGCGCATAGTCCTGGAACACCATGCCAATGCGTCGCTGCGCGGGAGGCATGCTGTGGCCGGGGCTGCCCACCACCTGCGAACCCAGGCGGATGGCCCCTGCGGCCACGGACTCCAGCCCGGCCACGCTGCGCAGCAAGGTGGTCTTGCCGCAGCCCGAGGGGCCGATGAGCACGCCAATCTGGCCAGCTGCCAGACCCAGGGACACATCCTGCACTGCGGCCACCGCCTGACCGGCATAGCACACTTGCAGTTGGGAGACTTGCAGAAACATGTGCGCATTGTAGGAGGGTCGAATGCGTAGAATTCGCATTCCTCTCGGCCCTCGCGGCCGTCACTCCCTGTCTGCCGCCCTTCGAGACGCTCTCTTGCCACGCCTGTCCGCCGTTTTGCGCTCCCTTCCCTTGCTGCTGCTGGCGGGTGTGCTGTCCCTGCCTGTTCTGGCCCTGCTGGGGGCCTGGCTGCCCTGGGGAGAGGGGGGGGCATCGGCCTGGGCCGTCCTGCGCGAGATGGCATCCACCGTGTTGCCGGGCTATGTGGGCACCACGCTGTGGCTGTGCCTGTGGGTGGGGTTGGGGGCTGCCGTGGTCGGCAGCGCGGCGGCGGCGGCGGTCACCTTGTTCGATTTTCCGGGGCGGCGGGCGTTCGAATGGCTGCTGCTGTTGCCCCTGGCCATGCCGGCCTATGTGACAGCCTATGCCTACACCGATTTTCTGCAGTTCAGCGGACCGTTGCAGGTGGGGTTGCGTGCGGCCTTTGGCTGGGAGGGACACCTGCTGCCCGAGGTGCGCAGCCTGTGGGGCGCGGTGCTGGTGTTTGTCGTGTCTTTGTATCCCTATGTGTACCTGCTGGCCCGCACGGCATTGGGTGAGCGGGCGGCACATCTCATGGAAGCGGCGCGCCTGCTCGGGGCGCCGCTGCCCCGGCGCATTGCCCGCATTGCCCTGCCGCTGGCGCGCCCGGCGGTGGCCGCCGGGGTGGCGTTGGTGCTGATGGAAACCCTGGCCGATTTTGGGGTGACCAGCTACTTTGGCATCCAGAGTTTCACCACGGGCATCTACAAGGCCTGGCTGGCCATGGACAACCGCGTGGCGGCTGCGCAGCTCTCCACCCTGTTGCTGGCATTGGTCCTGGTGGTGATGGGGCTGGAGCAGCGTGCCCAGCAGCGCATGCGCTTTGCTGCGTCGGGTGTGGGCCGGGGTGGGTCGGCCGAAGCGACGCCGGTACGTCTGCGCGGTGGCCGTGTGCTGTGGGCCTGGGCGGTGTGCGCCCTGCCGGTGTTGTTGGGCTTTGTGGCGCCGGTGCTGTTCATGCTGCGGCCACTGGCTGCCGACTGGTCTGTGCTGCCCTGGGACCGCTTTCTGGCCTGGGGTTGGAACAGCATGCGGCTGGGTGGCATTACCGCCGTATTGTCTGTGCTGGTGGCGCTGGCGCTGGCTTTTGCCGTGCGGCGCGGTGCGGGCGTGCTGACGCGCGGCGTGGTGCGCCTGGCCAGCCTGGGCTATGCGGTGCCGGGCGCGGTGATCGTGGTGGGCTTGTTGCTGCCCGTGGGCTGGCTGCAGGCGCTGGCGCCGCAGTGGGGCGTGGGCGCGCTGGTCACCACCACGGCGCTGGGCATCGTGTGGGCCTACCTGGTGCGCTTTTGTGCGGTGGCGCTGCAGTCGGTGCAAAGCGGCTATGCGCGCATTCCGGCCAGCCTGGACGATTCCGCCCGCATGCTGGGCATGGGCAGCCTGGGGCTGATGGCGCGGGTGCATTGGCCGCTGCTGCGCCGCTCTACCGCTGCCGCCGCGCTGCTGGTGTTTGTGGATGTGATGAAGGAGCTGCCCGCCACCATGGTGCTGCGCCCTTTCAACAGCGACACCCTGGCCGTGGTGGCCTACCAGCTGGCCCGCGACGAGCGCCTGGGCGAAGCTGCCTTGCCGTCGCTGGCGCTGGTGGCGGTGGGCCTGGTGCCGGTGATTCTGCTCAGCCGCACCTTGCGCAGCCGCCACTGAGACGGCTGTGCCTTGCAATGAATCACGTCGTTGGTTCGCCTTCCCGTGATACAGCACGGTCTGCCATTTCCTGTCCGGTGATCTGAGGGAATGCAAAACCGTATGAGCTTGCGGCGCGGCGTCGTTGCCGCCTCGCAGCCTGCTCATCCGCTCGGAGCCGTCAGACATTGCCAGCTTGCGGGCTGGCCCTGCCGGTAGGTGCGCTCGCTGCAGCTGCCCGCGCGGTGCGTGGGTGTGCCGCTTTCGCTCCTGACCGCGCCTTGACCCGCAAGCGCCGCCAGCCCACCACCACCCCTGTCACGCTCAGGGCCGTGCCACCCAGGCTCAGCACGATCAGCACCACGTCCCACAGCGGGCGGCGCTCCAGCAGGGGCAGCCAGTCCCAGCTGTGCAGCATGGAAAACAGCCAGCGGCTGGTGCGGCGGTGGGTGTCGGTGCGGCCCAGCACGGTGCCCGTGCGTGGGTCGATGTGCACCCAGGTGGCATGCGGGTCGGCAAACACCACCCGCCACACGGGCAAGGGCTTGTCGGCGCCACCGCCCATGGTGTGCGGGGCCCGGTCGTAATAGTGCAGGTCGTACGCGTTCAGCGTTTGCACTTCCTGTACGGGCGCGTCCACCAGGCGTGCGGCTGCGGCGGTCAGCTCCCGCGGGGCGATGGCATGGTGCGCGGCGGTGGTTGCGTCCAGCAGCGTGGCCACGCCGCTGGGGCTCCAGGCCTGCACCACGGTGTGGCCCGCCGCGCGCACCCAGCGCAGCTCGCGCACGTTGGGCGTAGCCTGTGCCAGCAAGGCCTGCACGCTGGCCAGGGGTGCCCCATTGGCCAGTTGCAGGGGGCCGCCGTGCATGGCCGCGGTGCGCAGGGGCGGTGCACCGCTGTCAAACAGCTTCCAGGGGTTCATCGACATCAGCCCGCTGAACACCCAGGTGATGGTGACCGCTGCGAACAGCAGTCCCGTGGTGTGGTGCCACTTCATCATGCCGCCGGGGTAGGGCGAGCGTGAACCGCTTTTGTAGCGTGGCCCGGTGAAACGCCAGCGCAGCACGCCCACCACGGTGCCCGTGAGCGCCAGCACGACGCCAGCGATGGACAGCCAGTTCACGATGTCCGTCCAGTACCTGTCGAACATGTTGCCCCGGAAAGGGTAGAGCCAGTGGATCCATGCGCCTGCGTAGTTCCACAGGCGTTCCGTGCGGGTGGCGTCGCGCACCACCTCGCCCGTGGCGCTGGAGACATACACCACCGTGTCCTCTGCATCACCCAAGGCCACGGTGTGCAAGGGGCGGTGCATGTCCAGCGCCCTGGAATGGGTGAACGCGTCTTCGCCCACCATGCCCAGGTGCTGGGGGGCGGCGCTTGCTGCCAAGGCGCTGCCGTGCGATGAAGCAAACGTCTGGGCCGATGCCAGCGCGTGGGCGGCTGATACGTTGCGGATCAGCTCGCCCGTGGTGGCATCGATGACCACCGGCGCTGTCTTGGAGCGCCGTGCAGCCTTGCTGCCGGGCTCAAGTTCAGTGGCGGGGGTGGCCACATACACGGGGCGACCGCCACTGGCCAGCGCCAGCCGCAGCTCTTGCAGTGGGCCCTGCAAGCCTGCCGCTTGCAGGGCCTGGGCAGGTTGCAGCGCAATGGGCACCCCGCGCAGCGGGGGCAGGTGCTCCAGCCGCTCGGCCGGTGTGAGCTTGGGGTAGCCCACGTACATCATGACGATGCCAGAGATGAACCAGAGGGCGAAGACGCTGCACAGCAGCACCCCCAGCCAACGGTGAACCAGGTAAAGCCAGCGTTTGGCGTGCCGCATGGGGTGCCCTGCCTTTTAAAACGCGGTGTGGAGTGTCACGTCCAGCGTGCGTGGGGCGCCCAGGTAGACCTGGCCGCTGCCCGCATTGGCGGCGTAGATCCGGTCTGTGGCATTGCGCAGGCGGGCCGTCAGTGTGGTGGCGGGCTGCAGCTTCCAGGCTACGCCCAGGTCCAGCAGCGTGTAGGCGGGCCAGTGTTGCGTGTTGGCGGCATTGGCATACACCTTGCCCACATGGCGCACGCCCGCGCTGGCCGTCCATGTCGGCGTCAGGGCATAGCTCACCCACAGGTTGGCCACCGTCTGCGGTGTGTTAGTGGGTGTTTTGCCGGCCAGCGAAACGCCGCCTTGCACAAAGTTCTCGTAACGCGCCTGCGTGCGCACCAGGTTGCCTTGCAGCTGCCAGCGTGCATGGGGGCGCAGCCCTGCGGCCAGTTCCACGCCTTTGGACGATTGCTCGCCCACCAGCAGTGTCTGGCTGCTGTTGTTGGGGTCTTGGGTGGCGATGTTCTTGCGCGTGATGTGGAAGGCCGCCACGGTGGCCGTGCCTTTGCCGCCCCAGAAGTCCAGCTTGCTGCCTACTTCGTACGAGCGGCCTGTGGTCAGCTCGGTGTTGTCGCGCACGTTGGCAAAGGTGGCAGTGCTCAGAACACCTGCTGGCGGATCGGCCGCGGTGGCGTACTGCGCGTACAGGTTCATGCCAGGCGCCACGTCCCACACCAGGCCCATGCGTCCGGTGGTGGGCTCGTAGCTGCGGGCCATGTGGGCGGGGCTGGCGGCCGTGATGGCGCGGCGATTGGTGAGGTCCAGCGCAATGCGCTCGTGCCGCAGCGCGGTTATCAGCTGCAGTGCGGGTGCCAGGGCGGTTCGGTTTTCCAGGTACACGGCGGTGGTCGTGACCTTGTTGTCGCGGTCAGGCTGGAAGCCGGGCTTCATGCCCGGGATGTTGAAGAAATACTCGGTGGTGAAGTTGTAGGGGTCCACCGTGCTCACGGTGGTGGACAGGCTGTTGGGGAAGCGTGTTTGCCGGTTCACGCTGAAGTCCAGCCCGGCAGACCAGTCGCTGCGCCGCCCGGCCAGGGTGCCGTGGTAGTTGGCTTCCAGGCGGTTGCCAATCACCTCGTGGTCATGCCGTTGCAGCAGCACGCCCGAGCGGGCCACCGCCGTGTTGGTGGCATTGAAGGCGTAGGTTTCGACGTTGCGGTAGTCGCGTAGCGCATCGTAGGCGTACAGGGTGTTGCGTAGCTGCAGTGCGTCTGACACCCTCCATTGCGCCACAGAGCGCAGCCACTGCACGCGCTGTGCGTACAGCCCGTCGGCGCTGTTGTAGTTCTTGTCGCGGGTGCCTGGGTCAATGCGCAGCTCCCCCACGGCCGGTTGCAGCACGGGGGTGCCCCAGTAAGGGCGGTGCACGTTTTCGTTCTGGTATTCGTAGGCCAGCAGGTGGCTCCAGCCGCCGCCCAGGTCAGACAGCAGCGATGTCGCCAGCTGCGTGGCGCGGCGCTCGGTGCCTTCCGTCCAGCTGCCGCCGTCACGGTGGTTCAGGTCCAGCCGCGCGTAGTGTGCGGTGCCACCGCCCGCGGCTGTGGCCGCAGAGCCCAGGCGGCGGTTGATGCCGATGGACACTTCCCGCAGCCGGTGCGAGCCAGCACGCACCTGCGCTTCGGTGAAGTCGGTGCGCTCGGGCGTTTTGGTGATGTAGTTGATGGATCCGCCCACCGCGCCCGAGCCGAACAGGAAGCTCGACGGGCCGCCAATGGCCTCCACCCGGTCGTAGATCCAGCTGTCCACGGGCCGCGCCGCAATGCTGTACTGCACCGTGATGCCGTTGAACAACTGGCCCAGCGAGCCGCTGCCAAAACCACGGTAGCTCACGCCCACGCTGCCCGGCGCATCGTGCGCGGTCACGCCGGGCACGGCCCGCAAGATTTCCTGGGTGTCCTGGGCGCCGCGCGCTTCGATGGTGGCGCGGTCCACCACGGTGACCGATGCGGGCGTCTCGCGCGCTGTCAGGCCCAGGCGGCTGCCGGTTTCCACGGGTGTGTCGAGAGTGAGCTTGCCGTTGGGCGTGGCAGAGCCCTCGGTCACCTCCACCACTGGAAGGGTGGCGGTTTGGGGTGTGGTGGTTGCCTTCTCCTGGGCTGATGTGCCCAGCGGCATGAATGCCAGTGCAGCAGCCACGCTGGCCACCAGGGTGTGCAGTGCGAATGGCGGCAGGCCCTGCGCGCGGCCAATGGACGAAAAGACGGAACGGCGCACGGCGGCGCCCACGGCCGCAGTGCGGCCCAAAGCTGGGAATGGCATGAAACATCACTCTGAAGGCGGCAGGCCAGCGCCAGCCAAAACGATGCCGGGCCCACCCTGCCGCACATACGAACAGGCACCGCCAGCCCCAGGGCATGAAGGCACCGGGTGCGAGCGGATCAGGAACAGGTCAGAGTGAGTGCGGTGGGCCGCGCGCAGGCAGCGGAGCAGCCGTGGCGGCCGCAATGCGGGCCGCCTGCACGGGCTGCACGGCATGGGCCAGCGGGTGCGGGGGAGGAGGTGCCCAGGCCGCAGGGGCCGGAGGCGCGCCGGTAGCGGGGGCGCACAAGGGGCAGTCCATGTTGGTAGAGCCCATCTCTACCGCGCCGTCTTCGGTCTGCACCATCCACTTGATGGCCCCGGCACCAGAGCAGATCACTTCGATGGACTGTGGGTGGATGAGCGGCGATGCCACCGACACCCCGATGGAGGCGACGAACCACGCCAGCACCCAAAGGCGCAGGAGGGAGAGGGTTCGACGACTGGACATGGCGCGCGATTATGTCCCGTGCCGGTGGTGTACCGCTTGATCTGACCGGGGTGGTCAGCGCGCCAGTTCTTCGCGCACTGCAGCCACTTGCCTGCGCGAGACCGACAGCACTTCGGTAGAGCCCTGCAAGCGCACGGCCCAGCCTTCGCCCTCGTCGGGGTCGTGGTGCTTTTCCAGCGCCCGCAGCGCGCGGCGCGCCACCAGGGCGTTGCGGTGGATGCGCAGGAAGCGCTCGCCATAGCGCGACTCCAGGTCGCTCAATGCACCATCCATGATGAAGCTGCGGGTGGCAGTGCGCACCGTCACGTACTTCTGCTCGGCCTTGAAATACAGCACCTCGTGCAGCGCAATGCGCTCGGTGCGACCCCGGTCCTGGATGAGCAGCGTCTCGCCTTCGGGCAGGGTGGAGATGGGGGCAGGCGTGCTGGGGCGCAGCAGGCGCTGCACCTTGGCCAGCGCCTGCTGCAGGCGTTCGCGCCGCACGGGCTTGGTGAGGTAGTCCACGGCGTCCAACTCAAACGCGCTCACCGCATGGTCGGCATAGGCGGTGACGAACACCACGGCAGGCGGCTGGGGCAGGGCCTGCACGGCGTGGGCCAGGCTCAGGCCGTCCTGGCCGGGCATGTGGATGTCCAGCAGCAGCACGTCAAAGCCGCGCCCGCCGGTGGGGCCCAGCAGCGCCAGCGCTTCGCCCGCGTTGCCTGCTTCTGCCACGGTGGTGCGCTGGCAGTCGGTGCAGTCGCTCAGCAGGGTGCGCAAGCGCTGGCGGGCCAGCGGTTCGTCGTCAACGATCAGGATGTTCATGGCGCTTTCGGCGGTGTGGAAGGTGAGGCTGTGCGTGGCGTGGTCGATGGTTTGCGGCGCCCCTTGGCGGCCCGCTGGGCTTGCAGTGCGCGGCGCATGGGGGCTTCCACCGGCAGCGTGATGCGCACCTGGTAGAGCCCGTCTTGCACCCCGGCCGTGAATTCGCCTTGCACATCGTGCAGCAGTGCCAGCCGGGCACGCACATTGGCCAGTGCAATGCCGTGGCCGCGTGGTGCATCGTTCTTGATGTGCGAGGGCGGCAGGGTGTTGGTGATGCGCACCACCACGCGGCTGCCGCGCAGCTCGGTCATCACCTTCAGCTTGCCGCCGCGCGGGCTGGGCTCCACACCGTGCTTGACGGCGTTTTCCACCAGCGGCTGCAGCAGCAGGGGCGGCAGGCGGGCGGCATCGGTGCGCGGGTCCAGGCTCCACTGCACCTGCAGGCGGTGGCCAAAGCGCACCTCTTCTATTGCCAGATAGCGCTGTGCCAGCGTGATTTCCTCGGCCAGCGTCACAGATTCGCCTTGCTCCACCAGCGCGTGCCGGAAGAGGTCGCTCAGGTCTTCCAGCAAAGACTCTGCCTTGGCTGGTTCGGCGCGCACCAGGGCGATGGCGCTGTTGAGGGTGTTGAACAGAAAGTGGGGGCGGATGCGCGACTGCAGTTCCGTCAGGCGTGCCGTGGTGGCCGCCGGGGTGCGGCCACGCGCGCGCAGCACCAGCGCCGTGACCAGCATGGCTGACAGCAGGGCCCCGCAGGCCGCGCTGGCGAGCCATGGGGGCGAGGGGGGCGCCACATTGGCCAGCTTGAGCATGGCGCAGGCATAGGCACCCGCCAGCGCCCCCAGCACCACGCCCGCTGCATATTGCTGGGCGGTGCTCAGGCGCTGCAGCACGGTCTTGAGGCTGCAGGCCGTGCCCAGCCAGACCAGCGTGGCGGGCAAGGCACCGCCCGTGAGCAGGGCCACCGTGGCCAGCCATTGGTAAAGCGTCTCGGCCACGAACATGGCCCCTACGCCCACCACCGTCTCCACAAACAGCACCGCGCGCAGCACCACCCCCAGGTGGCACGCATCGAACACCAGGGCCCGCCCGGCAGGGGCTTTGGAGCCCTTGGACCATGGCTGCGCCTGCGCAGAAGACGGTGTTTGTCCGCGCTCGGGGGGCAGGGTCGATAAAATTTCGGTGTTTTGCATTGGCATCCGGGCTGTCCGGGTGTCTGAACCATCCAATTATTGCCCTCCCATGTCCTCCAGCCAAGCCAACAACGCCGCGTCTGCGCCATCCCACAACCAGCTTGACACCAAGGCCCAGGCCTGGTCTGCGTTGTTCTCTGAGCCCATGAGCGACCTGGTCAAGCGCTACACCTCCAGCGTGTTCTTCGACAAGCGCCTGTGGCAGGCCGACATTGCAGGCAGCCTGGCCCACGCCGAGATGCTGGCCGCGCAAGGCGTGATCAGTGCGGAGGACCACGCTTCCATCCAGCGCGGCATGGCGCAGATCACACAGGAAATCGAATCTGGCGCGTTTGAATGGAAGCTGGACCTCGAAGACGTGCACCTGAATATCGAAGCCCGCCTGACCCAGCTGGTGGGCGACGCTGGCAAGCGCCTGCACACCGGCCGCAGCCGCAACGACCAGGTGGCCACCGACGTGCGCCTGTGGCTGCGCGGCGAGATTGACCTGATTGGCGACCTGCTCAAAGAACTGCAGATCTCGCTGGTCGATGTGGCCGAGCAGAACGTGGACGTGATCCTGCCCGGCTTCACCCACCTGCAGGTGGCCCAGCCCGTGAGCTTTGGCCACCACATGCTGGCCTATGTGGAAATGTTCAAGCGCGATGCCGAGCGCATGGCCGACGTGCGCCGCCGCACCAACGTGCTGCCCCTGGGCAGCGCTGCATTGGCTGGCACCACTTACCCGCTGGACCGCGAACGCGTGGCGCGCACGCTGGGCATGGAGGGCGTCTGCCAGAACAGCCTGGACGCCGTGAGCGACCGCGACTTCGCCATTGAATTCACCGCCGCCGCCAGCCTGTGCATGGTGCACGTGAGCCGCCTGAGTGAAGAACTCATCATCTGGATGAGCCAGAACTTCGGCTTCATCAAGATCGCCGACCGCTTCACCACCGGCAGCTCGATCATGCCGCAGAAGAAGAACCCCGACGTGCCCGAACTGGCACGCGGCAAGACTGGCCGCGTGGTCGGCCACCTCATGGGCCTGATCACCCTGATGAAGGGCCAGCCCCTGGCCTACAACAAGGACAACCAGGAAGACAAGGAGCCGCTGTTCGACACCGTGGACACGCTCAAAGACACGCTGCGCATCTTTGCCGAAATGGTCGGCGGCCAGCTGAACCCCGCCACCGGCAAGAAGGAAGGCGGCATCACCGTCAACGCGCCTGCGATGGAGCAAGCCGCGCTCAAGGGCTACGCCACCGCCACCGACCTGGCCGACTACCTGGTGAAGAAGGGCCTGCCCTTCCGCGATGCGCACGAGACCGTGGCGCACGCGGTGAAGGCCGCCACGTCGCACGCCTGCGATTTGTCGGAGCTGCCGCTGGCGGTGCTCCAGGGCTTTCACCCTGCCATCGACAAGGACGTGTACGAGGTGCTGAGCCTGCGCGGCTCGCTCAACGCCCGCAACACCCTGGGCGGCACCGCGCCCGCGCAGGTGCGCACGCAGCTGGCGCGCCACCGTGCGCGGCTGGCGGCCTGACTATCAAAAAGTGAGCTGCTTGCGCCTGTCTATCCACGGTTTCAGATGGAAAAATATCTGAAACCGAGGAACGGAAAGCGCTAGCAGCTATTTTTTATGTAGCGCACCCCGTCACGGCGTGACGATGTTGAACAAGGGGTTGAACTCCATCAGGTTCGTCAGCACGGCCCCCAGCGCCTTCGGGTTGCCTTCGACCTTGGCCTCGCCCGCCTCGATCAGCTTGGGCAGCGGCACCTTGGCGAGCAGCATCTTGAAGAAGGCCGCGCGCGTGAGCGACAGCGTGGCGTCCGGGTGGGAGAGCTGGCGGCCCTTGGTGTTGTTGAGCACCGCGTTCGACAGCTCCAGCGCGTAGGTTTCGTTGGCATCGGTGAAGTTGACCTGCGTCGCCAGCGTCAGGCCGTCCACCTTCTGGCGGTCCAGCCGCACGGCGAGAAAGTCGAAGATCATCTCCAGCGTCATGCCGCGCACCATGTCCGGCCCCTGGGTGCTCAGGCGCACGGGCTTGGTGCCCTGGCGCAGTTCCTGCGCGCCCGTCAGGTAGGCGTTGCGCCACACGCCCGATTCGGCCTGGTAGCCCATCTGCTCCAGCGTGGCGG
>ERZ650306.1788-NODE-1788-length-11652-cov-14.587480_pt1 | contig 11652 bp, 10 predicted proteins | sample MGYA00376242_ERZ650306 | MGnify/ENA primary metagenome ERZ650306 (study PRJEB26733, sample SAMN07839244) | wastewater metagenome | biome: urban; feature: wastewater treatment plant; material: waste water | place: USA: North Carolina | collected 2016-03-31 ...
AATATCTGTTTTTCCGTCAATCAGGATCTGTACTCTGCTGATCGCACTTCCATCTACAATAGAATTCACAATTGCATATACCGGAACTTCCGGATTCATTACATTCGTCGTATCAAGGAATCCAGCGTCCAGATTCACGTAACAGATATGATCTTTTACCGATACACTAAGTACTTTTGTTCCTTCTGGGAGCACTGCTGATTCATTATCCGAATCCGGCCCCTTGATCAGCTGTTCGACCAGTGCTTTTTCTCTGGACACACTGCTACTGTATCTGACATTTACCTTTTCTTTTACAAGACGGGTGCCCTTTTTATTTCCATAATATAAAAGAAATGTCTCATTCTGATAAGCATGCAGACTGGATCCCGTATTCTGTACAAAATCCGATGGCTGCATATATCCTATCTCCTGGCCGTTCTGATCCTCCAGCGGCTCTCCTTCTATCGTAAACAATACAGTATCTACTCCATCTATCTGTCCAAGCGACTGTACCACCGATGCCCGCAGTACAATTTCTTCCGTTACACTCAGTTTTTGATATGCACGATTAAAATCCACTGTCAGATTTTTGGAATGAAGCGACCAGTTCTTTATCTTTACACCTTTCACAAAGGCACTGCGATAATTAATATTATCTGTATTTTTCTGGACTTTCCCTAACACATAATTAATCTGCGCTTTTTTTGTCTTTCCTTTGATTCTTGTGCCCTTCTCAACCAGTGAAACTCCCTCTGAGTCTGTATAGTAAATCCTGGTGCCGCTAACCTTATCCTCTTTTTTACATCCTGATACTGCTATGATGCAAACAGCTATAAGCAGCAGGATCTTGTAAATTTTTTTCATTTTCATCAATTAATTCATCCACCATAAGTCCTAACATTACAACTTTATATAAATTTGGTCTATTTTTTTCCCAGTTATAAAGTGTTGCTCTATTTATTCCTAAATAACCTGCAATATCTCTTTTATTCATTTTGTAAGCCTTTTTCTTTTCAGATTACAAACAAGAATTTGAAAAAACAACTGTTTAACTATTAGACATTATGCTCTTTAAATGTATATTTTTTAAACACTAATTTGTTAAGATGTTGAACTATTAAGCTAAAAATATAAATTTTGTAGATTTATATGTTTTTTTATTAGTTATTATTTTTAAAAGGAGAAAAAATGAAAAAAAATATGCTTATTGTTTTTTCTATTATTTTTTTGTCATTTATTTTTACGGGTTGTGTACAAAAAATGGAAAGAGCTACTATCGAAGAGGATAAATTAGCAAAGGAATTTAAAACCGATCCAGATTTTGCAAATGTCTATATTTGTAGGAATGAAACTTTTGGATGGGCTGTGCATATGCCTGTGTTGGTAAATGATAAACTTATAGGGAGAACTGAAGCAGAATCTTATTTTTATATAAAGCTTGAAGAAGGAAGACAAAACATCAAATCCTTAACAGAGCAAACACAATCTATTTATATAGATACTGTAAAAAATAAAAACTATTTTGTGTGGCAAGAAGTTAAAATGGGTACTTGGGTTGCTAATTCTATGTTGCATTCTATGAATGATGAGGATGGGAAAAAATGTGTACAAAGTTCACATATGCTTAAAATTGACACTCAGAAATAATAATTAGTTAGCTTACAATCTAATTATTAAGCATAATTTACATAATATGTCTAACTATTAAACTTGAAACTATATATTAGTTTTAATTTTAGTATAAATACTTTAATATGGGGGAAATATGAGAAAAACTATAATATTAGTTAGTTCTGTTGTTGCAACTTCATTTTTATTTACAGGTTGTGCTACTTTATTTGGTGGAGGTTCAAACCAATCTATAAATATTAAATCATCTAAAACACAAACTGTTGATGTTTATAAAGTGAAAACTAAAAAAGATGAGGGAAGTGGAGAAGTAAAAGTTGTTGGAGAAGATATAATCCACTCTGGAATACAAGTTCCTAGCTCTGTAAATGTTAATCGAGATAGCAAAGATATTTTGATTAAATCAAAAGATGGTGAATGTAAAGAAAAAAAAGTTGAGAAAAAATTAAATCCATGGTTTTGGGGAGATGTTGTTGCAACAAGCTTAGTTAGTACAACAACAGATGCTGTAACTGGTGCTATGTGGAAATATGATGAGAATGTATCTCTAGATTGTAATTAAAAGTCGATTTAACAGGATGAATAACATATTTAAAAATATTTTCATCCTGATAGTTATTTTAAAATCTTCTTTGTTTGCTGAAAATTTTGAAATAGACATAGAAGAAAAAAATCTTTATAACTCACACATTTGGAAGTCATTACTTCATATTAATAATGATAAACCATCAATAAATAGTAAAGATTTTTTGCTATCTTTTGATAATTTCTCTCTAAAAAATGAGCTAATATCGAATATAGAAAAAATTAAAACTGATAAAAATTACTCTTGTAAATTTCCAGCTAGATATTTATGGATTACAAAAGAGTTTCCAAGCTTAAAAAACGATAAAAATAAATGTAAAGAGTTTGATGAATATTTAGAAAAAACAAATTTAAGTTCTTTAGATTTAATTTTTGTATCTGAAAATATAAAAAATCCATCAAGTATGATGGGTCATATATTTTTTAAAATAAATGGTATTTATAAAGAAAAAAATAGAGAAAATGCAATTAGTTTTTTTACTATTTTAAACCACTTAAATATTCCTTTACTTGCTTATGAAAGTATGATAAAAGGGATGCAAGGCTATTTTATTTTATCTCCATATCAAAAGCAAATTTTTTCCTATGTAAATGAAGAAGAGAGAAATGTTTGGGAATATAAATTGAATTTGACTAAAGAGCAACAAGATTTAATTTATTACCATTTTTGGGAGTTAAAAGATATTGATATTACATATTTTTTTACAAACTTTAATTGTGCAACAATTATAGATAATATGTTAGCTATTACCTCTGAAAATTACTATCAAGAAAATCCTATATTTTGGACAACACCAAAAAATGTTATAAATAAAGCAAATCGCTTTGGATTGATTAGTAATACAAAAATGATACCATCTCTTGAATGGTCACTTTATATGATAAATGATAATTTGGAAAATGAGAAAATTAAAAACTTAAAAAATATGGTTGATAATCAAGATATTATAAAAATAGAACAACTATTAAATAAGCAAAATACATCTGAATTAGAAATAGATTTTATAGAAAATTATACAAAATATTCATACTTAAAAAATGATTCGATGTCTTCTGAAATATATGAAAAAATTTCATCATTATATTTTGAAAAAAATAGAAATATTATTGACTTCTCAAATTATAAAAATCCTATTTATAGTATTGATAATAAACAAATAAGTTTAGGTTTTACACAAATAGAAAATAAAAATTTTCTAAACTTTAATTTACTTTTTGCAGGAAACACAATTTATGATGACAATAGAACTTATTTTGCTGAAAATAGCTTAAAAATAGGAAATATAAATATTTTAGCAAATAAATCAGATTTAATATTAAATAAAATAGATTTTTATGAAATGACATCATATCTTCCTGTAAATCAAACTATTAGCCCTTTATCGACTGAGTTTGGAATATCGTATTATAGTAAATTTAATAATTTATATATAAATGATAGCTTAGTTTTAAAAGGTGGTTTCGGACAAACTCATAAGCTGTCTCCTGATATATTTTTTTATTACTTAGCAAATTTTGAAGCATACTTAGATAGAAAACAAATGTATCCAATTTTAAAACCAAAAGCAGGTATAAATATTTATGAAATTTATAATATGAAAACAATTCTACAATACGAATATGAGTATAATTTAGCTAAAACTAATTATAGCTTTCACAAAACAAGTTTTAATCAATCAATAAATATAAAAAATAAACATAGATTTGATTTCTCTTATAATTTAATGAAGAATAAAAGAAAAGAGTCAAAAACTTATAATCTTATTTATAATTATTTTTTTTAAAACAAAGCTTATCTTTTTTTTAAACTTATCATATCTTTAATAATTAGAAAAAGACTAATAACTCCCAAAATATAGATAAAAATTGAAATAGAGATATTTTGATAAAAACAAATTAAGATATAAATCACAATAGGATATTTAAAAAAATAGAAGAAAAAAATTAGGCTTCCATAGAGTTTTTTCACTCTATTTCTCCGCCTAAAGTTTTAAAAATTTCAACCCTATTTTCAAGCTCTTCAAGATAAGTTTGTGTCAAAGTTTTTTGTGAGTTTATATATGCTTTTTGAGCTATAAGCATATTTAGGTAACTTCCATAACCTATTTTATAGGAATTTAAAGCAATATTATATGCATCTTCTATAGAAGCTGTTAGCTCCTTTTGATTTTGAAGTTTTGTATAGATATTTTTTCTTACCATCAAAGCATCATTTACCTCTTTAAAAGCTGTTTGAATACCTTTTTGATACTCATTTAAAGCTATCTCTTTTTGAGTTTCACTTAAATCAAGCTTTGCACTATTTTCACCTGCTGTAAATATTGGAAGATTTATAGATGGACTTATTTGCCAAAAACTATTTGGAGTGGAAAAAAGATTATTCAAACTAGAACTAGAATATCCTGTATTTGCTGTAAGAGCAATAGTTGGGAAAAATGCAGCTCTTGCTGCTCCAATATTTGCATTTTTTGCTCGTAACTGATACTCTAACTCTTTTATATCAGGACGATTTAAAAGAACATTTGAACTAATTCCAGATTTTACTAAAGCTAAATAGCTATCATCTTTTTTTAAACTATTTGGAATTAAACTTTCACTTAAAGTAGAACCCAAGAGTAATTCAAGAGAATTTATATCAATTTGAATTTGATTTTCATAAGCAATTATCTCATTTTGACTCTCTTTTAACATAGCAAAACTAGAAAGTACATCTTCTTTACCAATAACTCCAGCAGTAAACTTTTTTTGTGTCAATTCATAAACACTACTTAAATTTTCATATATCTTTTTTTGTAAATTTAGATTTTCAATATTAGTTGCTAAACTTAAATATGAATTTATAGTTTGTGAAATTAAAGATAATTTTGTTGAACTAAGAGCATATTGAGTTGCTAAAAAACTATTTTTAGCAGCATCATTTAAACTTCTATTTTTACCAAATAAATCTAGTTCAAAAACAGTTCCAACAGATGCTTTATAGTTGTTTTTTATGATTTCTTCTTTTTTATCTCTAGAAAAACTACCATTTGCATCTATTTTTGGATAAAGATTTGACTCTTCTATTCTATAAAGTGATTTTGACTCTTCTACTCTTAAAAGTGCAATTTTTATATCTTTATTGTTTTCTAAAACAAGATTTACAAGAGTTTTTAAATTTTCATCTATTAAAAAACTATTTAAACTAATATTTGAATTATCTTCAGCTATTTGATAGTTTTTAAAACTTTTAGCAACTACCTCATCGCTATTTATATCTAATTTTGGAGCCAAAGATACACAAGAGCTAAAAAGCATTGATAAAACTACAAGGCTTATAGATTTTCTAATCATTTTTAACTCCTTTTGAAAATAGTTTTGTAATTATTACAAAAAATAGTGGTACAAAAAATATTGCCAAAATTGTTGCACTTATTGTTCCACCTAAAATTGCAGTTCCTATTGCGATTCTACTATTTGCTCCAGCTCCACTTGATATTGCAAGTGGAATAATTCCAGCAATAAAAGCCAAAGATGTCATGATAATTGGTCTTAGTCTTAGTTTTGCACCTTTTATAGCAGCTTCGATTAAAGGCATACCATTTTTATATGCACTGTTTATGAACTCAACTATTAAAATTGCATTTTTTGAAGCTAATCCCATAACTGCTAAAAGTGCTACTTGAAAATATACATCGTTGCTTAGCTCTCTAAAATATATACTTAAAACAGCTCCAAAAACTCCCAAAGGAACAACCAATAAAACAGAAAAAGGAACACTCCAACTCTCATAAAGTGCAGCTAAACATAAAAATATAACCAAAAGAGAAATTCCATATAAAATCAAAGTTTGATTACTTGCAAGTCTTTCTTGATATGAAGCTCCACTATATGTATGCATTGTTCCATTTGCATTTTCATTTGCAATTTTATCCATCTCATTCATAGCAACACCAGAGCTAACTCCAGCTGCTGCACTTCCTTGAATTTCATAAGAGATAAATCCATTAAATCGTGTTAGCTCTTCAGGTGCATAAACCCAAGAAAATGAGCTAAATTCACTAAAAGGAACCATTAATCCACTACTATTTCTTACTTTCCATTTATATAAATCTTCAGGACTACTTCTAAAAGGAGCATCAGCTTGAATATAAACCCTTTTTATTCTAGTTTTATCGATATAATCATTCACATAAGTTCCACCCCAAGCTGCACTTAATGTGTTATCAATATTTTTTAAATCCAATCCTAAAGATAAGGCTTTGTTTGTATCATAAGATATTTTTAATTGTGGTGACTCTTCTGTTCCATCTGCTCTTATTGAGTTTATATTTGGATTTTTATTTGCCTCTTCTATTATTTTATCTTTTACTTCTCTTAAACCTTCTCTAGTAAGATTTGAGCTACCTAATAATTGGAATTCAAAACCATCACTACTTCCTAAACCTTGAATAACACTAGGATTTATAGCAAAAACTCTTGCATCTCTTATAAAATATTTACTATTTGGGTCATTAAAAGCTTTTGTAGCTCTTTTACTTATCTCATCTACATGATTTGATTTATCTCTTAAATCCCAGTTTTTTAATGATACATAAGCAGTTCCTACATTTTGTCCACTACTTCGTGAACTAAATCCAGAGATTGTAAATATAGTATTTAAAGCTTCTGCTTCTTCTATCATAAAATAATCTCTTACAACATTTGCAACATCAACTGTTCTAGAAGCAACCGCACCAACAGGCAAGGTGTACTGTATCATCAAACTTCCTTGATCCTCTTTTGGTAAAAAACTAGTAGGTAGTTTTATAAAAATATATCCAGAAGATATGATTATCACAACATAAAAGATTATCCACTTTTTTTGACTATAGAGTAATTTTTCGACCCAAAATTTATACTTATTTGTAAAGTTCTCAAATTTTGTATCAAACCAAAAGAAAAAGCCACTATTTTTTTCTTGCGTTTTATCTTCATTTTTTTTATGTGGTTTTAAAATAGTTGAACATAAAGCAGGAGTTAAAGTTAAAGCAACAATTACTGATAAAACCATAGATGAGATAATTGTAATAGAAAATTGTCTATAAATTATCCCTGTACTTCCACTAAAAAATGCCATAGGTAAAAATACAACAGATAAAACAGTTGTAATTCCTATTAATGCACTGGTTACCTCTTGCATAGAAAGAATAGTTGCCTCTTTTGGATTTAGACCTTTTTCATTCATATTTCTTTCAACATTTTCAACAACAACAATAGCATCATCTACCAAAAGACCAATTGCAAGAACCAAAGCAAACATTGTTAAAGTATTTATTGTGTAACCAAAAATATTTAAAATAGCAAAAGTTCCCAAAAGCACAACAGGAACTGCAATAGCAGGAATAAGAGTAGCTCTAAAACTTTTTAAGAATAAAAACATTACAAGAATTACTAAAACAATTGCTTCTACTAAAGTTTTTACAACTTCATTTATTGAAGCTTCTATAAAACTTGTTGTATCTCTAGGATAGGCTATTTTATAACCTTGTGGCAACATATTTTCACTCTGAGCTAAAAACTCTTTTACTCTATTTGAAGTGGCTACCGCATTTGCTCCACTTGCAAGCTGAATAGATATTCCAGATGCTGGAAAACCATTTAAAGCTGTAACATTACTATAACTTTGAGCCCCTATTTCAACTCTAGCAATATCTTTTATCTTTACAACACTTCCATCTAAATTTGATTTCAAAACAATATTTTCAAATTGACCAACATTTCTAAACATACTTCTTGCAGTAACCACCACAGAGAGTTGTTGGTTATCCAAAGTAGGCATTGCTCCTAATCTTCCAGCACTTGCTTGTGAGTTTTGAGCATTTATAGCATTTTCTACATCTTTTGGGATTAGTTTATAAATTTCAAGTTTATATGGATCTAGCCAAATTCTCATAGCATACTGACCACCAAAAACCTGAACATCTCCAACACCTTCAATTCTTGAAATACTATCTTGAAGATTACTTACCAAAAAATCACTAATATCTGTTTTATCAGCCAAACCAGTTGAATCATACACAGATGCCATCATCAAAAAATCGCTTTGAGATTTAAAAACTCTTACACCTTGTCTTTGTACATCTTCTGGAAGTCTTGATAAAATCTGATTTACTTTATTTTGTACTTGAACTTGAGCAATATCGGCATTTACTTCTTGAGAAAAAGTGATTTTTATTCTAGAGTTTCCTGCACTACTTGAACTTGAAGAGAAATATAGCATTCCATCAAGACCAGTTAGTTGTTGTTCAATTATTTGAGTTACACTATTTTCTACTGTTTGGGCATCTGCTCCACTATATGAAGCATTTATATTTATTTGAGGAGGAACAATATCTGGATACTGTTCAACTGGTAAAATATATAGACTAATAACACCACTTATCATAATAATAAGTGAAATAACCCAAGCAAAGATTGGACGAAAAATAAAAAATTTTGCAATCATTTCTTAATCTTTGTATTGAGAGTTTAAATCTTTTAAAGAGACTACACTTCTACTATTTATCTTATTTAATCCTTCAACTACAATTTTATCACTCTCTTCTAAACCATCAAGAATAAGCCATTTGTTACCTACTGATCTTTGTATTTTTACTATTTTTGTGATAGTTTTATTTTCAGGTGTCACAAGAGTAACGATTGGGTTTGCTTTTTGATCTCTTAAAACTGCTTGTTGTGGAATTAAAAATCCATCAATACTTTTTTTGCTTTTTAAAATTGCTTTTGTCATCATTCCAGATAATAAAAGATTGTTTGGATTATTAAATACAGCTCTTAAAGTTACTGTTTGACTACTCTCATCTACACTTAACTCTCTTGCTTCTAGTTTTCCTTTTATTGGATACTCAAACCCGTTGTCAAACTTCAAACTAACTTCAATATCATCTTCTAAATCACCAATTGATTTTAGATTTAAAATCTCATTGTATGATTGTGATAAATCTACAAAAACTGTTTGTGTATCTCTTATATTTACAAGCTCTTCACTTTGATTTGCATTTACCAAAGCCCCAACAGTTACATTTGAAATACCAATATATCCGCTAATTGGTGCTTTTATCTCACATCTATTCAAATCTATTTTTGCATTTTCAAGCTCTGCAGCTCTTTGTTCAACCAAAGCTTTAGCTTGTAAATATGAAGCTTTTATCTCATCTGCTTCTTGTTTTGAAATTCCATCAAATTTTAAAAGCTCTTCTGCTCTTTTACTCTTTGCTTCAGCACTTATCAAACTAGCCTTTGCACTATTTAATAAAGCAAGTGATTGATTTAAAGTAGCTTTATATGTTGCACTATCAATTTTGTACAAAATATCGCCTTGTTTTACAAAACTTCCCTCTTTGAAAAGTTGTTTTTCAATGATTCCAGAAACCTGAGGGCGAACAAGTGCCAACTCTTTTGCTTTTACTTTTCCTATAAGTTCAATTTCAAGATTTATTGGCTCTTTTTTAGGATTTATATACCCTACTTCTATTGGATTTTGTGCTTTTTGATTTCCATCATTTTTTTGCTCACATGAACTTAAAAAAAGTGTTATAAAAAATAGTAAGAATATAGTTTTGATAGTTTTAATACTCTGCAATGCTTTCCCTTGAATAAGAATTTATGAATGTTATTATAACTTTATTAACAAAATTTTAATATTTCTATATATTGAAGAAAAATTGTAGCAAAATATTGATAACATATAAAAAACAAATAAAAAAGGCGAAAAATGAGTAAAATCTTAGATGATTTAATACAATCACAATACAACTATAATGTTGCATTTTATATACATTTAAAAGAGTTCAACCAAAATGTAAGAGATGAACTTGAAAAAAGAGTTAGTGAAGTTTTCTTCTTTTCAAAAGGTGTAAACTGGAAATTTGATAGCTTTGGAATAGAAAAAGCTGGTGAGAGAAAAACTGAAATATTAGGATTTTTTATCTTTAGAACAGCGGAAGTTGAAAAGCTAAAAAAACTTTTTACAGATGAGTTTAAAGATTATTCAAATGCTATAAAAATATCTTGTTCTGTTGCAAAATATGAAAAAATAAGTGAAGAGTTTTTTGAGATTGAAGTTTAATATTTTGAAATTTATTTATAAGTAGTTGAAATGTTAGGTATTAATATTTAAATAAGTATATATTTTATATTATGTACATATATTTTAATTTAAAGGAGATTTAATGCTAGAATTAGGAATTTCACAAGCACAAGCACAGTTTACAAAGCTTCTAACTCAGACTGTTTTTATAGTAGATAAAAAAGCACATCAAAAAAAAGCTGTGATAATGCCTTATGAAGAGTATGAAAAGCTTATTAAAAACTCTATAAAAAAAGAGAGCTTAGAAAAGGGTTCTTTTAATAAGTTTGTTGGTATCTTGGATAATAATTTTAAAATAGATGATGAAAAATACGAGGCAATAGTAAAATGAAAATATTTGTAGATACTAACATCTTCCTTGATTTGATTTTAAAAAGAGAAAAATTTCATGATGCACTATTGATATTTAATGCAATTGAAAAAAAACTATTTGAAGGTATTATTTTAGATATTACAATTTTGAATATTGATTATATTGCAAAAAAACAAGTTAAAAATATAAAAGATTTTATAAAACTTATAAATAGTAGTTTTAGTATAGTTGGCATATCTAATGAAATGATTTCAAAAGCTTTAGAAATTGAGAATAATGATTTTGAAGATACTTTACAATATTTGAGTGCAAAAAGTGCTGATTGTGAATATGTTATTACAAATGACAAAAGTTTCTATAAAGCAGATATAAAAACTCTATCAAGTAGTGAATTTATCGAAAAGTATTTGTAATTACTTGAAAATTCTTTAAATAGCTTTTTCAAAATAGCATTATAATCCTTAAATATTATGTATCGTATTACAATAATATTAATACTTATAAACTTAATATAATAAAAAAGGTAAGGTTAAAAAACCTTACCTTTGAAAATAAAGAAAGAAATGGGACTCAAAGTCCCATTTCCGAGGATTAGTTTGTAATACCGTCTGAAATTTTTTCTTCAACCTTAACTTGAACAGTTGGATCTCCACTATTAGTGTAAATTTCAAATGTTTTAGTATCTTCTCCAATTTTTTCAGTTACTGTAGAAGGAGCTTTTTTCCATCCATCATTATCTTTGAATGAAACTTTATCATCAGTTCCACCTAGTATGTCAAGATTAATATTTCCACTTCCATCTTTTTTACCTATACTCAAAACATCATCAAGTGTTAGATTTAGAAGTTTATTTTCACCTTCTGCACTTAAGTCAATTTTATTTACACCTTGAATATCCCCATTTACAATTTTAGAAAAATCTATATTTACTTCTTTTCCTAAAGTAAATTTACCATTTTCTACTGCATTTTTAGCAAAATCTACTTCCATAAAACCAGTTGCTGGTTTTTCCCTTGTACTATCAATACCATCTGTT
>ERZ650306.1790-NODE-1790-length-11644-cov-15.918112_pt1 | contig 11644 bp, 12 predicted proteins | sample MGYA00376242_ERZ650306 | MGnify/ENA primary metagenome ERZ650306 (study PRJEB26733, sample SAMN07839244) | wastewater metagenome | biome: urban; feature: wastewater treatment plant; material: waste water | place: USA: North Carolina | collected 2016-03-31 ...
GTCACCTCCAAGGCCACGGTCATCGGCTTCAACGTGCGTGCCGACGCCTCCGCGCGTCGCATCATCGAAGCCAACGGCGTGGACCTGCGCTACTTCTCGATCATCTACGACGTGATCGACCAGGTGAAGCAGGTCGCCAGCGGCATGCTCGGCACCGCGCGGCTCATGGGCCAGACGACCGGGGCGGCGCTGGTCGCACTGGCCTTCAACCTGTTTGCCAACCATGGCACCCATGCCTGCCTGCTGACCGCAGGGATACTGGCGGCGTTGGCGGCCATCGTCAGCCTGTTGCGTGTCGGCACCATCAGCCCTGACACCCGCTAAAGCGATGACGCTGCCCGCCACTGGCGGGTGCCGTAGCCGGTGCCGGCACCGCCGCCGAATGGCGCTGGTGATTGCGCGAACGGATGCCGATGCGGCCGATCTGATTACCTCCGACTGCGATCCTTACGATCGCGAGTTTGTCACCGGCGAACGTACCAGCGAAGGGTTTTTCCGTACCCATGCCGGTATCGAACAGGCGATCAGTCGCGGTCTGGCCTATGCGCCGTACGCGGATCTGGTGTGGTGTGAAACCTCGAAACCCGATCTGGAGCAGGCTCGCCGCTTTGCCGAGGCGATTCACGCGCGTTTCCCGGGCAAACTGCTGGCCTACAACTGCTCGCCGTCGTTTAACTGGCAGAAAAAGCTGGATGATAAAACCATTGCCAGCTTCCAGCAGCAGCTGTCGGATATGGGCTACAAGTACCAGTTCATCACCCTGGCCGGCATCCACATCAACTGGTACAACACCTTCCAGTTCGCCCACGCCTACGCCCGCGGCGAAGGCATGAAGCACTACACCGAAATGGTGCAGGAACCCGAATTCGCCGCTCGCGAAAAGGGCTACACCTTCGTGTCCCACCAGCAGGAAGTTGGCGCCGGCTACTTCGACGACGTGACCACCGTGATCCAGGGCGGGTCCTCCAGCGTCAAGGCCCTCACCGGCTCCACCGAAGAAGAACAGTTCCACTAAGTCCTCGATTGCCGGTATCCCTCACCGGTACGCTTGGTTGATAAAACCCCCGTGGTGCAAGCCACGGGGGTTTTTCGTTGGAAGTCGCCTACCCTGGCCAACCGTATGGCTCCGGTAGAATCGAGGTTTTCCCCGCCACCTCGCCGCATGCAATCTCTCTGGATGATCGTCGCCAGCCTGCTGTTCGCCTGCATGGGCGTCTGCGTGAAACTCGGCTCCGGCCACTTCTCCACCGGCGAACTGGTGTTCTACCGCGGTTTCGTCGGATTCCTGATGATGCTGATGCTCGTGCGCCTGCAGGGCATTTCCTGGACTACCCCGCACTGGCGCATGCAGCTATCGCGCGGACTCTCGGGCACCCTGTCCCTGATGTGTTACTTCTTTGCCCTGAGCATTCTGCCCCTCGCCACCGCCGTCACCCTGGCCTACACCTCACCGCTATTCGTCGCGCTGTTGCTCGTACTGTGGTTTCGCGAACGTCTCGGAATCAAAGCCTTTGCCGCCATTGGTCTGGGCTTCGTCGGTGTAGTGCTACTGCTCAAGCCAACCTTGCGGGCCGATCAATGGGTCGGTGCAGTCGGCGGAATCGGGTCCGGACTGATCGCGAGCGTAGCCTATGTCAACGTGCGCGAACTTGGCCGTGTCGGCGAGCCGGAAGCCCGGACGGTGCTGTGGTTTTCCTTTGTGACCAGCTTGCTCGGCCTCTCTTGGACACTACTCGCCGGCCAGCTGCACGCGATTGATCTGCAAAATGCCGCCATTATCCTCGGCGTCGGTGGTTTCGGCGGCTGTGCGCAATTAGCCATGACCCGCGCCTACCGCTATGGAAAGACTGTCGTTTCGGCCAATCTGTCGTACTCAACAGTGATATTTTCGAGCCTATTCGGCGTCGCGTTATGGAACGAGCACTTGCCTTGGACCTCGGCGCTGGCCATCGCCATCATCATCGCCAGCGGCGTGCTGGTTTCCCTCGCCTCGCGCCAGCCCGCACCGGCAGCGGAGTCCGATTGAAGCGGGTGCACCGCGAGGCTACACTGACGACATCCCGTCATTTCCATAGAAAGCACAGGCCATGATCACCATCGACAACCAGGAAAACCGGGTCAATCTCACGGTCTTCGGCGAATTCACGTTGGCCGACTACAAGGAATTCGAAGAAATCTTCAATTACAAGGTGCGCTTTGAAGGGCCGGTCAATCTGTTCTTCGATCTACGCGAAATGAGCGGATTCACCGTCGACATGGCGCTCGAAGAAATCCGCTTCGCCCGCGCTCACTCCAACGACTTCGCGCGCATCGCCATCCTCACCGACGATCAGTGGATCACCTGGAGCGCGTGGTTGTCACAGATCTTCGTCGCAGCCAAGGTGCGTGTTTTCGAAGATATGGACGATGCCGAAGCCTGGCTCGGCGGTATCGAATCGGTCGTCTGAGGTTCACGTCGTGCCCGCGCCCTTTTACAGCCTCATCAGCGTTCAGGAACTGGCCAAGCTGGCCACGCCTTCTTGGCGGATTTTCGATTGCCGCTTCAATCTGGCCGACCCACCAGCCGGTCGTCAGGCCTACATAGCGGGGCATCTGCCGGATGCCTGCTTTCTAGACTTGAACGAAGACCTTTCCGGCCCCCTGTCGGGCCTCAATGGCCGCCACCCCCTGCCCGACCCGCAACTGCTCGCCGACAAGCTTGGCAGCCTGGGCGTCGGCTCCGACACGCAGGTTGTGGCTTACGACGACAGCGGCGGCATGTTCGCCGCACGTCTCTGGTGGCTGCTACGCTGGCTAGGACACGACCGGGTCGCGGTATTGAACGGCGGCTTCCAAGCTTGGTTAGCGGGCGGACATCCGCTTGCCACCGATTGTCGCGAACCAGTCGCGACAACGTTCATGCCCAAACCCAGGTCCGGCATGCGGGTCGATGCCAATTACGTTCACAGCCACCTGCAGAGCCCGTCCATGCTGCTCATCGACGCCCGCGCGCCAGACCGCTTTCGTGGCGAGAACGAAACGCTTGATCCTGTCGGTGGCCACATTCCAGGCGCAATCAACCGATTCTTCCGGGACAACCTGGATGCCAACGGCTGCTTCAAGGCAGCCGCGCAGCTTCAGGAAGAATTCGGCGCCCTCATCAAGGGCGGCGATGCCCACCACGTGGTGCACCAATGCGGTTCCGGCGTCACCGCCTGCCACAATCTACTGGCAATGGAAGTCGCCGGACTCTCAGGCGCCAGACTCTATGCCGGATCGTGGAGCGAATGGTGCGCCGACCCTGCCCGGCCCATCGCAACCGGGCAGTAAATAAGAGGCCGGTTATCTGCTCAAGAGTCGGTCAGCCCTTGCCGAACATGGCCGCAAGGCCGGCGAGGGCTTGTCCGACATCAACGCCTTCGGCCCCGGTGTCGGGCAACTGACCGTTCGGCGTCAAACCATCGACGACGCCCGGCAACAAATTGGCAATATGTCCCGCCAGTTGCTCGCCCGGAATACCGAGTTGTGCCGCCATATCGCTCAATTCGGCACCGCCGAACACCTTCCCGATCTGCTCGGCGCTCACCGGCAGATTCTGCCCAGTGCCCACCCATGACGAAACCTGCTCGCCGAGCCCACCCTGGCTCAGACGTCCGAGCAGACCGCCAAGGCCGCCCTGGTTTTGCAGCAAACCAAGCAAAACCTGTATCAACGCCCCCGAGCCACCGCCTTGCTGCTGCCCATCCGGCTGCCCGTTGGCGCCAGCAAGCGAACCCAGAACCTGCCCTGCCAGTTGATCAAGCAAACTCATACGCTGCTCCTTCGAATGTTGTTGTCCAAAATTTTTCAACGCTAAAACACGCCACACACGTGGGGAAAACATGTGACGTCTTGCAACACTTTACGCCTGAGCGTCGACCTACGTGTTGCGGTTTGCAGAATCTGACCTCCCGGCCCTTACCGGGTAAAATCCCACCTTTGGCTCCAGGCAGCACACCACCATGACCCAGGACGAACTCAAGCAACAGGCGGCGCTACGTGCGCTGGATTACGTGGTCGAAGGCACGATCGTCGGTGTCGGCACCGGCTCCACGGCAAACTTCTTCATCGACGGCCTGGCCACGATGAAGGATCGCATCCTGGGCGCGGTCGCCTCGTCGGAAGTCTCCGCCCGCCGCCTCGCCGCCCACGGCATACGCCTGTTCGACCTCAACGACGTCGACACACTGCCCGTCTACGTCGATGGCGCCGACGAAATCGACGCATCTCTCGCCATGATCAAGGGCGGCGGCGGCGCCCTGACCCGCGAAAAGATCGTCGCGGCCGTCGCCGAAAAATTTGTGTGCATCTGCGATTCAAGCAAAAAGGTCGACTGCCTCGGCCGCTTTCCGCTACCGGTCGAGGTCATACCGATGGCCCGTGCCCAAGTCACCCGCCAGCTCGCACGGCTCGCCGGCAAACCCGTGCTGCGTGAAGGCTTCGTCACGGACAACGGCAATCTTATCCTTGACGTTCACGGTCTTCAGATTCACGATCCGATCGACCTCGAGACGAAGATCGACGGCATCGTCGGCGTCGTCTCCAACGGACTGTTTGCCAAGCGCGGCGCCGATGTGCTGCTGCTCGCCACATCCGGCGGGGTTGAAACGTTCGAGCGGATTTGAAACAAAATTGTCATACTGGCCTGTTAACCTTCTCGCCCAATAGCCTTCAGCCACAGGATTCTCCATGAACGAGCACACTTCCAAGAAGTTCGACGCCGAGCTTGAGGGCATCCGCACGCGGGTTCTGCAAATGGGCGGGATGGTCGAATTGCAGATCGTAAAGGCAATGGAAGGCCTTTCCGATGGCGATCTGCTCCTGATCGACCAAGTCATCGAGAACGACAACCGGGTCAATCTGCTCGAAATCGAACTCGACGAAGCCTGCAATCAGGTCATCGCCAAGCGCCAGCCAACCGCCGTCGACCTGCGCATGGTCAGCACGGTGCAAAAAACTATCACCGATCTCGAACGCATCGGCGACGAAGCCAAAAAGATCGCCAAGACGGCCAAACAGCTCCACTCCGCGGCCTCGCCCTTTATGCCGCAAATCCGCCTGAGCCACATCGCCGACGCGGTAGTGGACATGCTGCGCACCTCCCTCGACGCCTACGCCCGCCTCGATACGATTGCCGCAGCCCAGGTGGTTCGCCAGGACAAGGAAGTCGACGCCGAGTTCAAAGGCATCATGCGCCAGTTGATCACCTACATGATCGAAGATCCGCGCATGATCTCCCACGCGATCGATCTGATGTTCGTCGCCAAATCGGTTGAGCGTATCGGCGACCATGCCAAGAACATCGCCGAATACGTGGTGTACATGGTCAAGGGCCGCGACGTGCGCCACACCAGTCTTGAAGAGATCGAGCGCGAAGCCACGCGCTGATTCCACGCCTCCCGCAATATCCCATCGAGGGACGGCCTGCCGCCGTCCCTCGATGCTTTTTGCTCAAGAATCAGGCACGCCATTTGCTGCGCAGCCGGGATAGCCGGACGGGCTGCTAGAATCCGCCCATCCTCCGATCCCCGGACGCCATCGAAACCATGCCGCTCAAGTTCGAACTCCTGCAGGCCGACGCCCACTCATCCTACCTGCTGCACGGAAAAACCGACATTCTCTACAACCTGCGCAGCCTCATGCAGAAGCGCGGCATGCTTTCCGCATTCATCGATGCCAGCGCCGACTCCTTCCTGACAGCCATTCTCGCCATCAGTCCGGACGAGCGTTACCTGATACTGGATGCCGCTAGCGACGAAGCCATCAACCGACGCGTCGAAGTCGCCGAGCAACTGATCTGCATCACCCAACTCGACAAAATCAAAATCCAGTTTGCCACCCGGCAACTCCAACGCATCACCCACGAAGGGCATGCCGCCTTCCGCACGCCCTTGCCCGAGGTGCTGCTGCGCCTGCAGCGCCGCGAGTACTTCCGGCTCACGGCGGCCAATCCGCACAAGCTGAGCTGCCTGATCCCGATCATCGTGGACGGCGAGAAGCGCATGATCTCGGTCGAGGCAGCGGTCCTCGACATCAGCGGCGGCGGCCTCGCAGTGCTGGTGCCGCCCACGGAAACCGCCTTCGAGCCGGACATGGAGTTTGCCGACTGCCGGTTGATGCTCCCCGAAATCGGCCCCATCGCCACCTCGCTGCGGGTGCGCAATCTGTTCCGCATCACCAACCGCGACGGAAGCGTGATGCTGCGCGCCGGCTGCGAATTCATCGACCTGCCGGCCAGCATGGCATCGACGATCCAACGCTACATCCTCAAGACCGAACGTGAGCGCAACGCCCGCGAACGCATCCGTTGAGCGCACCGCACCCCAAAAGCAAAAAGCCGGCAATGCCGGCTTTTTGCTTTTGGTTGGCACACCCCCGTCGACTACACCGACATGTTCATCATGTCCTGATACGCGGTAACGAGCTTGTTGCGCACCTGCACCATCTGCTGGAAGGACAAATTGGCCTTTTGAAGGTTGACCATCACGTCCTGCAGATTCACGTTGGGATCCCCGGACGAAAAACCCTTGGCCATTTCCTGAGCCTGCATCTGGGCGGAACTCACCTGGTCGATGGCGGTTTGCAGTACGTCGCCGAAATTCGCCTCACCGGCAGCTGGCGCTGCCTGCGCGGGTTTGCCCGCCGCCACCTGGGAGGTGGCACGGAGTTCCGACAACATCTGATCGATTCCGCGGGTATTCATGATCCGGCTCCTTTTGCTCGACTATAGCAGAGCAAGGTACATGCCACGCAGCAGAAAGGTACACCCCGAAAAGGACTCAACCCGAGAACAGGCCTTCCTGCCGATACTGCTGCAGCTTGTAGCGCAAGGTACGCTCCGAGATACCGAGCTGCTCCACGGCGCGCTTGCGAGAGCCGCCAACCTCTTTGAGAACCTGCAGGATGTGCTCCCGCTCCAGATCCTTCATGCTGGCCGGACGGGCGGCATCGTCGGCAGAATTTGCCGGGTCGGCGGCAAAACTCGCCGGCAAAATGGCCGGTACGGCGGGTGGACGCAGCGGCTCGCCGTTCCAGTGAGGCAGACACAAACGAATCGTCTCGGCGGAAACGGCCTGTCCGCTGCTGAGGATCAGCGCCCGCTGCACGGTGTTTTCCAGTTCGCGCACATTGCCCGGCCAATGATAGGTAACCAGCACGTTCTCGGCCTCGGCCGACAGGCGGGCGAGGCGTTTCAAGCGGGCACCGTGCAGCAGCGCGAAATGCCGCGCCAGCGGCACGATATCGCCCGGCCGCTCGCGCAACGACGGAATGGCGAGCGGAAACACGTTGAGACGATAGTAGAGATCCTCGCGGAAGCGTCCGGCCGCCACTTCCTTGCTCATATCCCGGTTGGTCGTAGCCAGCACGCGGATGTCGAGAGGAATGGCTTTTTTGCCGCCAACCCGCTCCACTTCGCGTTCCTGAAGCACGCGCAGGAGCTTGGCCTGCAGCCCCAGGGGCATTTCGGATATTTCGTCGAGGAGCAGAGTCCCGCCCTCGGCCTGTTCGAATTTCCCCGCCTGGGCAGCGACGGCGCCGGTAAAGGCGCCCTTTTCATAACCGAACAGGGTGGCTTCGAGCAAGGAATCGGGGATCGCCGCGCAGTTGATGGCGACGAAGGCGCCCTTCCGGCGCGGCGAGTGTTCGTGGAGATAGCGGGCAAAGACTTCCTTGCCAGTGCCGGATTCACCGGTCAACAGTACGGTGGCGTCCGTCTCGGCAACCTTGTCGGCGAGAGCCAGCAGATTTCGGGTGTGAGGGTCGGCGGCGATCATGTCGTCGTCCCGCCGCGCTACGGCATAGCGTTCCACGTGTTCGAGCAGCGCCTTGGGCTCGAAGGGCTTCATCAGAAAGTCGCAGGCGCCGCCGCGCATGGCATCCACGGCCTTTTCCACGTCGCCGAAGGCAGTCATCAGCAACACTGGAAGTTGAGGCAGACGCTGGCGTAGCTCGGCGAGCAATTGCAGACCGTCCATTGGCTGCATTTTCAGGTCGGACAACACCAGATTGAAGGCCTGTTTGTCGACTTCGGCCAGCGCCGCCGGGCCGTCGCCGACGCCAGTCACTGCATGGCCGGCGATTTCGAGGGTCAGACATACGGCGTCGCGCAGGGGCGCATCGTCTTCAACAACCAGGATGTTCAGGGCGTCGGGCATGGGAAGTCTTTCTGGTTCCGGGGAGCTACCGGGCGTTACGCGCCCATGGCGAGGGTCAGGGTGAAAGTGGTGCCGTGGCCGGGCTCGGACTGAATGCCGATGTCGCCACCGTGAGCCCGGGCCACCCCCCGCGCAATCGCCAGGCCCAATCCTGTTCCGTCGGGCCGGGTGGTAAAGAACGGCTCGAAGAGCCGCGACTGTAGTGCCGGATCAATTCCGCGGCCGTTGTCGGCCACCGTGAAGCGGGCCATGGCGCCGTCCAGCCGGGCCTGAAAGCGGATCACGCCGCCGGCGTCCAGCGCCTGGACGGCGTTCTCGAGCAGGTTGGTGAGGGCCCCGGCGATGGCCTTGCGGTCGCCCACCACCTGGGTGTCGCCGCAGGCGCAGGCGGATTCGAGGGTCAGCCCCTTGGCGCGGGCCAGGGGTTCGAGGGTGTGGGTGAGTTCGGCCACCAGATCGCAGATGCCGAAGGGCTCGCGGCCGAGGGTTTCGCCACGGGCAAACAGCAGCATGTCGCGGATGAGTTTTTCGAGATGGCGCAGGCGCTCCATCGCCCGGTTGCCGATGCGCTCCCGGTCGGCCGGGCCCATTTCCTGCTGCACGAGGTTGGCGGTGTAGAGCAGCGCGGCCGACAGCGGCGTGCGCAGCTGGTGGGCCAGCCCGGCGACCATCTCGCCCATGGCGGCGAGACGCTCGTTGCGTTCGGCGGCGAGACGCATCCGGTGGGCGTCGGTCACGTCGGTGAGGAGCACGATGTGGCCCTCGCCGGATTCCAGGGCTGCGTCGTCGCGGGTCAGGCGACGGGTTTCGGTGCCGGCGCCAAGCTGCCATTCGCCCGGGGTTTCGGTGGGCGCCAGGCGGGCGGCAGAAAACGCCGCCCAATCGACGCCGGCCAGCGGCGCCTCGAACATCGCCTCGACGGCCCGGTTGGCCTGTACCACGCGGCCGTCCCGGTCGAGCACGACGACGCCCGCCGGCAGCGCGCCCATCAGCACGCTGAGACGTTCGGTCAGCTGGCCGACCTGCGTCTGCAGGCCGGCGTAGGCACCGGTCAGGGCCTCCGACGCCTCGCTGAACTGGCGAAAGGCTTCGGCCAGCTGGCGGGCGTCGAGACGGTCTTCGGTGGCGGGCAGGTTCATGAAGGGCACGGGGCGAAATTCACCGGTTCGCAGCTTAGGCCCGCCGGCGGCAAGACAAGCCGGCAAATAGGCGGCAAAAACTGCTGCTAATCCTGCCCTTGAACGGATTGCGCCTCGCCGAGAATGCGAGCATCCGTAAGAGGGGAATGTTTCCATGGCAGCAGAAGACGCCGCCGTCGCTCCACCGCCGCCCGCCTCACCGTTCACTCAGGTGCTGGAGAACATCCGCAATCTGTCGCAGCGCCAGAAGCTCGCCGCGGGCGCCGCCTTGGCCTTCGCCATTGCGCTGGTCGTCGGCGTGCTCCTGTGGAGCCGGCAGCCGGACTACGCCGTGCTGTTCTCCAATCTCGCCGAGAAGGACGGGGGCGCCGTCGTGGCCAGCCTCCAGCAGCAGAACATCCCCTACAAGTTCTCCGACAACGGCAACGCGATCCTCGTCCCCGCCGCCAACGTGCACGACCTGCGCCTGCGCCTCGCCGCCCAGGGCATCCCCAAGGGCGGGCTGGTGGGCTTCGAACTGATGGAGAACCAGAAGCTCGGGCTGTCGCAGTTCCACGAACAGGTCAATTACCAGCGCGCCCTCGAAGGCGAGCTGTCGCGCACCATCTCGGCCATCGCCAGCGTGGCCGGCGCCCGGGTGCATCTGGCCATCCCCAAGCAGACCGCCTTCCTGCGTGACGAGCAGAAGCCCACCGCCTCGGTGATGGTGAACCTGCACACCGGCCGCGCCCTCGACCCGGGCCAGATCGCCGGCATCGTGCACCTCATCGCGTCCAGCGTGCCCCAGCTCACCAACGAAAACGTGAGCGTGATCGACCAGGACGGCACCCTCCTCACCAAGAAGCCGGACCCGCTGCGCACCAACCTCGACGCCACCCAGATCAAATACACCCGCGAGCTGGAAGAGGGCTACATCGAGCGTATCAACGCCATCCTCACGCCGCTGTTCGGCAAGGGCAACTTCCGCGCCCAGGTGTCGGCCGACGTGGACTTCAACGTCACCGAGCAGACCGCGGAAACGTACCGCCCCAACCCGTCGCCCGAGCAGGCCATCCGCAGCCAGCAGAGCAACGAGAGCACCACCCGGGAGCAGGCCGCCCAGGGCGTGCCGGGCGCGCTCACCAACCAGCCGCCGGTGCCGGCCACCGCGCCGCTCACCACCCCGCCGGTCGGCGGTGCCGCCGGCCCCAACCAGCAGCCGCCCCTCAGCACCACCAAGAGCGCCACCATCAACTACGAGGTGGACAAGACCATCCAGCACACCCGCAAGGCGCTGGGCCAGATCCGCCGGCTGTCGGTGGCGGTGGCCCTCAACCAGAAGGAAGAGAAGGACAAGAACGGCGTCGCCAAGCCGGTTCCGCTCACCGACGAAGAGCGCAAGCGCGTCGAGGATCTGGTGCGCGACGCGGTGGGCTACAGCAAGGACCGCGGCGACACCATCAGCGTGGCCAGCAGCCCCTTCGTGGTCTCGGACAAGGATCAGCTCGAGACGCCGATCTGGAAGGACCCGGACAACGTCGCGCTGTTCAAGGAGCTCATCAAGTATCTGGTCATCGCCGGGGTGATCGCTTTCGTGGCCTTCGGCGTGATCCGCCCGCTCCTGAAGCAGGTCATGCCGCAACCGGAAACCAAGGAAGAAGAAGCCGCCGCCGAGGCCGCTGCCGCCGGCGAGGAAGGCGAAGAGGGCGAGGAAGGTGAAGAGGAAGGTGCCGAAGTGGCCCTGTCGCCCGAAGCCGCCGCCCGCCTCGCCTATGAGGAAAAGCTCGCCAAGGCCCTGGCCCTGGCCAAAGACAACCCGCGGATGGTTGCCAACCTGATCAAGGAATGGATGGGAAACAATGAGCAGCAACGATGAAGGGCTGGAAAAGAGCGCCCTGCTCCTGCTGACGCTCGGCGCCGACGAGGCCGCCGAAGTGCTGAAGCTGCTCGGCCCGAAGGAAGTCCAGAAGCTCGGCGCGTCGATGGCCGCCATGACGGCCCAGCCGCGGGAGCGGGTCGAGGGCATCCTCGACGAGCTGATCATCTACTCCGACAAGGGCTCGCCCATCGAAGCCGACCACGAGCACATCAAGGCCATGCTCACCAAGGCCCTCGGCGACGAGCGCGCCAACCACCTGATCGGCCGCGTACTGCAGGGCTCCGACACCGCCGGCATCGAAAGCCTGAAGTGGATGGACGCCGCCACCGCCGCCGATCTCATCAAGAACGAACACCCGCAGATCATCGCGACGATCCTGGTCCACCTTGAGTTCGACCAGGCCGGCGAGATCCTCAAGCACTTCACCGACCGCCTGCGCAACGACGTGCTGCTGCGCATCGCCACCCTCGACG
>ERZ650306.1793-NODE-1793-length-11621-cov-17.729725_pt1 | contig 11621 bp, 10 predicted proteins | sample MGYA00376242_ERZ650306 | MGnify/ENA primary metagenome ERZ650306 (study PRJEB26733, sample SAMN07839244) | wastewater metagenome | biome: urban; feature: wastewater treatment plant; material: waste water | place: USA: North Carolina | collected 2016-03-31 ...
AAAAAGATGGTCTTGCAAAATCTTTTCAGAACGCAGGCTGTCACGACGGTGTACCAGTGTCACATGTGCAGCGATATTTGACAGATATAAAGCTTCCTCAACCGCAGTATTACCACCACCAACCACCATGACATTTTGGTTTTTATAGAAAAAGCCATCGCAAGTCGCACAAGCACTCACCCCCTGCCCTATAAAAGCTGCCTCTGACTCAAGTCCTAGATATTGAGCCGTTGCACCTGTTGCAATAATCAGTGCATCACAAGTGTATTCACCCATGTCACCTTTAAGTACGAATGGACGAGTTTTAAGATCCACTTCATTGATGTGATCATAGACCATTTCTGTACCAAAGCGTTCTGCATGCGCCTGCATACGCTCCATAAGTATAGGACCCGTTAAGCCCTCAGCATCGCCAACCCAATTATCAACTTCAGTCGTTGTTGTTAATTGCCCACCTAATTGTAGTCCAGCAATCAATGTTGGGTTAAGGTTGGCACGAGCTGCATATACGGCTGCACTATAACCCGCAGGTCCCGAACCTAAAATAATTAGACGAGAATGTTGATTTTGCATTTAGTTTTCTCCAGCATTCTACAAACTGCGCTGATTGACACGTTTTGATAATTCTTCAGCAGATTCTTTACGCTCAGAATAACGATCAGTTAAATACTGACTTTGCCCTCGTGTCAGCAACGTAAATTTATATAACTCTTCCATCACATCCACGATACGGTCGTAATAAGATGATGCTTTCATCCGTCCATCTTCCTCAAATTCCAAAAATGCTTTTGGAATCGAAGACTGATTCGGAATCGTGATCATCCTCATCCACCGCCCTAAAATACGCATTTGATTAACGCTGTTAAAGGACTGCGAACCGCCACTCACCTGCATCAAGGCCAAAGTCTTGCCTTGTGTTGCTCGAATCGCACCGCCAGCCAATGGAATCCAATCAATTTGCGATTTGAAAATTGAACTCATGGAGCCATGACGCTCAGGCGAGCACCACACCATACCTTCTGACCAAGCGAGTAAATCATGCAACTCTTTAACCTTTGGATGTTCAGTGTCCGCATCTTCAGGTAAAGGCAGCCCTTTAGGATGAAAGATTTTAACTTCTGCACCAAACTGCTCTAAGATACGACCAGCTTCCATCACCGCCAATCGGCTGTATGAACGCTCACGGTTAGAACCATAGAGCAGTAAAATACGGGGTGGATGATCTAGCGCTTTGGCCTGTACCTTTTCGAAAGTCGGTTGATCGAGAAGATTCATATCTACATTTGGGAGATTCATAGCGTTAGGCCTCTTTAAAGTATTTCTTTCTTAACCACAATGACACGCTGACCAAAGCAATCAGCACTGGCACTTCAACCAATGGGCCGATTACCGTGGTAAACGCCACAGGAGAAGCTAAACCAAAAGTTGCAATCGCTACAGCAAGTGCCAATTCAAAGTTATTTCCCGCAGCAGTAAAAGAAATGGCTGTGGTTTTAGGATAGTCATTCCCCATCCACTTGCTCATAAAGAAGCTGATGAAGAACATCACGATAAAGTAAATGGTCAGTGGAATCGCAATACGCAAGACATCGAGTGGCAAGCTCACCACATCATTCCCTTTGAGGCTAAACATCGCCACAATCGTGAATAATAAAGCCAACAAACTCAGTGGACTGATCTTCGGTAAGAAGACATTTTGATACCAATCCAGACCTTTAGCTTTTACTAGAGTGAATCGCGTCATAAAGCCAAAGAAAAATGGAATCCCTAAGTACACCAGTACCGCATGGGTAATCGTCCAGAAATCGACATTGATCACTTGCCCTGCAACACCAAAATAAGGTGGTAAGAAGGTCAAGAACAACCAAGCATAGGTACTGAAAAATAAAATTTGGAAGATACTGTTAAAGGCCACCAATGCAGCAACATATTGGTTATCCCCACAGGCCAAACCGTTCCACACCAAGACCATCGCAATACAGCGTGCTAAACCAATCAAGATCAAGCCGGTCATATATTCAGGATAGCTATGTAAAAAAATGATGGCTAAGGCAAACATCAAAACAGGTGCAATAAGCCAGTTTTGTACTAAGGAGAGTGTCAGCGTTTTCTTATCTTTAAACACCTGTGGCAAAGCAGCATAGTCCACTTTTGCCAAAGGTGGATACATCATCAAAATCAAACCGATCGCAATCGGAATATTGACTGAATCCACACTCATTTTATCCAAAGCCACCGAGGCTTGCGGAAAGAACACACCAATCGCAATGCCCAATGCCATGGCAATAAAAATCCATAGCGTGAGGTTACGATCTAGAAAGGATAATCTTTGTTGAGCCATGATGATCTCATTCAATATGCGAAATTTGATTGATCGCGGCTATCAACTCAGGACGAGACATATGCGCTGTATCGAGTGCCAATAAAGCGTCTAAGCGTCGGTTGATATGATCAACGGTGACTTGGAAGGCTTTGAGTTTTTCTTCTTTCGGTAAATCCAAGTGTGATGGATCTGCTAAACCCCAATGTGCTTTGATTGCACCACCTAAATAGAGCGGACATGCTTCCTGAGCGGCTGAATCACAAACCGTAATCACCACATCAGGTTGGAATTGTTCGCAGTCATCAATGGTCTTACTCCACAAACCTTCGGTTGAAAGACCTAAGTTTTCCAGAGTTTCAATGGTCAATGGATGTACCTGTCCAGATGGCTTGCTACCTGCACTGTATGCTTTCCAACCCTCTGGGGCACGACTATTAAACAGCACTTCTGACAGGATGCTACGGCAACTATTTCCAGTACACAAAAAAAGGAATTTCATATTGTTCTACTCGCAATAACTATTGATTTGTTGAAATGATGGAGCAACTTTTGGCTGTAAATCAGCATTTTTAAGGGTGTTAAGTACGTCTATACACCAAGTAGGTAAATTGGGATTGAGACTGTAATAGACCCATTGTCCTTGACGTCGATCTTGTAAAAGACCAGAAGAGCGTAATAAGGCTAAATGCCGTGAAATCTTGGGTTGGCTGAGTTGTAGTTTTTCAGTCAAATCACAAACACACTGTTCATTATTTCCAAGAACCAACATGACGATGTTGAATCGCGTTTCATCAGCCAAACATTTAAAGAAATTGATTTGATCCATACTTTCACTCACTCTGACATATGGATATATCAATATTCACATATATCCATGAAATTTTTATTTCAATCGCTGCCCATTTGCATCAAACACTTGTTCACCATCTTCTTTAGTGAAAGCACCCTTTTGTGGGAGTGGCAGAATTTCTAAAACCAATTCTGACGGACGACTTAAACGAGTTCCTAATTCAGTGACTACGAATGGACGGTTAATCAAAATTGGATGCTGCAGCATAAAATCTAAAAGCTGTTCATCCGTCCAGTCCTCACGGTCCAACTCTAGATCACGATAAGGATCAACATTCTTACGAATCGCTTCTCTCACCGTTAAACCTGCATCCGCGATCATTTGAATCAGTTCATTTTTAGATGGAGGTGTTACAAGGTACTCAATCACTTCAGGTTCAATATTGGCATTACGGATTAACGCCAATGTATTACGTGATGTACCACATTCAGGGTTGTGATAAATCTTAACTTTTGGAGTAGCAGACATTTGCTCAAACTCAATTGAATCTTTATATATACTTATATATGAATAATCATATATATGCAACTCCATATTTAAAGAATATAAAATGATCTTTTTTGAATATATAGTGATCGAATGAGCGTGTTAAAATTAGATAAAACCCAAGATTTAGAGGTCAAGCTATGGAAACAGTCATGATTACTTTGATCTTAGTTATTATTTTGATTTTACTTGTCATATTCTATAAAAAGAAAAAATAAACCATGGCTTTTGGGTTTACGAATAGACTCAGTAATGCCCGCCCAATTAATCGGTAACAAGGTAAGACAGCTTTTCGCTCTCTTCTTAGCTTAGGAATTTTTGAATCATAGCCTATCAAATCAGTAACGCCCTCTAACGCTGTCATACAGCGTTAGAAGGATAATGATCTCAAGATTGTATTGCTTGGGCTGTCTAATTTGCCGTATTAGGCACCATCACCAGCCCAAACCATATCCACTTTTTTTAAGCATTGCTTAATGCACTGGCTAAATCACCAGTGCCCTTCAAGTCAGACACCTGTCCCTCCAAAGGCTGACTAAATTCAATACGCTGAATCTTTGCTGCCCGCTCTGCGGAGAACACTGGGATTTGACTCATCGCAAATTCAGACAGTGCGGTAATGGTCAGTGAGGGATTCACACCTAAATTTCCAGGTACAATCGAACCATCTAATACGCGTAAATTTTGATAACCAAAGACTTGACCAGTGAAGTCCACAACGCCATTCGACTTGTCATTGCCCATCGCGACACCACTCATAATATGTGCTGTCGTTGGCGTTCCCAGTAGAATTTCAGTAAGTGCAGAACCTGGCTCTCCACCCAACTTTTGTGCAATCATTTTAGTGGCTTCTTCAGCCGCAGGGAATGAAACGGTGAGTGGCGTGTCCCCTTCTTTTTGCACGGCAGTGATACTATTTTTGAACAGTCGATACCACTTTCTACGCCATTCAAAATGAATAAACGCTTCAGACTTTTGCATTACCAATAAAATAATAGAGTCTTTGGCTTTACCCTTATAACGCAGTACTTTAAAGGTTTTTAAGGGATGTAACAGTGTATTGAACACAAACTTCATAAAGCGCATAAAGCCCTGACCGGTCACCATCGGCACGTATGGAATATAAATCCATGAAGCATCCGCACCTTCAGGGAAACGTGTGACCTCGATATTGGTATCTGCATCGACTGAAATAAAGGAGCTGATTGCCACACCATCATCCAGTTTTTTACCAGTATTGTTCACTGTGGTCAGGGTTTCCGAGTTCGTCCGAACTTCCTGTCCCAGCAATGAAGAAATATTGGGTAAAGTTTTATGCTGATCACGCATTTTTAACAACATCGGTACCGTACCCATTACACCCGCAGATAACACCACCCCACGACTGCGCAAACTATACTGACGAACTTGTTTCCCAAGGGTTTCTTTGACTATTACTTCGTAACCTGCGCTACCATCTTCATTCAGTGGTGTAATTTTCACCACTTCTGAACTTGGACGAATTTCAACGCCATTACGCTCAGCAAAATACAGGTAATTTTTCATGAGGGTATTTTTGGCATTATTACGACAGCCCAACATACAACTGCCACAATAAATACAGGAGTTACGATCTGGCCCATCTCCATTGAAATACGGATCTTTCGCTACTTGTCCTTCCAGACCAGCTACTTGAGAAAAGAAGACCCCCGTATTCACTGTTTTAAATGAATTTGCATATCCAATTTCACTCGCAACTTCTTTTAACGTGTCGTCTGCAATATTGGTATAAGTATTATTCGCTGTACCCAACATACGTTGAGCGAGACCATAAAACGGCTTTAAGGTTTCTTTCCAGTCTTTACGAATCTTGGTCCACGCCTCGGACTCAAAAACAGCATCAGGTGGAATTAAATGTACATTGGCATAAATTTGTGAGCCCCCACCAACGCCTACCCCATGCAAAATGGTGGTTTTACTGGTGAAAGTAAATTGCATCGTACCTCTGAATCCCAGTTCAGGCCGCCACAAATAGTTTTTGGTGTCTAAATTGGTGGTTGGAAAGTCCTTGTCTTCACGGCGTAAGCCTTTCTCCAAAATCAGGACTTTATAGCCCTTTTCACTAAGGCGTAAAGCACTGACCGATCCACCAAAGCCTGAGCCAATCACGATTTGATCAAAATCAAAATCTTTATTATTCATCCTATTAACTCCTTTAATAGTTTTATTTTTCTGTTTTTAAATACACTAATTCCTTCACTTCAAAATATCCATCTTGAAGTGAAAAGTGATGTTGAGGTTTTTAAATTTAAGCGCTTATGACTTCATCCGAATCAATAAATTCAACAGCCAATTGGCAAATTTTCCGTAAGGCGGCGCGAGAAACTTCAAGCTTGAAAAACCCGCCTGATAAAACACAGGACGCATTTTGGAAAAAGTCAAAAAGCCTTCATAGCCATGATAGTGCCCCATCCCGCTGGCACCGACTCCACCAAATGGTAAGTCATGCTGCCCGACATGAAATAAGGCATCATTGACCGAAACCCCGCCCGACATAACTCTGCTGATATAAAATTCGACTAAGCTTTTGTTATTGCTAAATGGATAAAAGGCCAATGGACGATCACGCTGAACAATATAGTCCACCACCTCTTCAGGCTTTTGGTAGGTTTTGACCATCAAGATCGGGCCAAAGGTTTCACGCGTATCAATTTCCATCTCATCATTACTGTTCAACACCAAAGTCAGTGGAAATTTTCGTGTCGCAGCATCAGGCTCTTGCTGATTTAAATTAATTAAACTAGCCCCTTTGGCTTCAGCATCTGCCAAGCTATGTACTAAGCGCTGAAATGCACGCTCATCAATCACAGAAGTATAATCTTTGCTATGAATATCAGGCACATGTTCCTGCACCCAAACTGATGCCGCTTGAATAAACGCTTGTAACCTCGACTCATGTACAAATAAATAATCGACATTGGTACAAATTTGTCCCGCATTAAACTGTTTCACAAACATAATGCGTTCTACAGCTTTCTCAATAGGGTATTCAGGGTCAATCACCGCAGGAGATTTACCACCCAGTTCCAGAGTCACAGGGGTTAAGTTTTGTGCTGCAGCAGCCATGACTTTACGCCCTGTCGCACCAGAGCCAGTAAACATCAGGTGGTCAAACGGCAATTTTGAAAATGCGATACCCACTTCACCAGTCTCATCGAAAATCTGTAATTTTTCCGCTTTAAAGTATTTGGGACTTAACTCAATCAGTAATTCAGCCAAATGTCTTGAATTTTCAGACATTTTAACCATAGCGGTATTTCCCGCAGCAAACACGGCCGACAACTGTGAAAACATCAAATTGATGGGGAAATTCCACGGCACAATAATTCCAATCACCCCCAGCGGCTGCGGAATCACACGGTTTTTTGCACCAAAATACAGGCTATGATCGACATGTCGTTTTTGTACTTTCGTCCATTGCTTCAAATGTTTGATGCTGCCGTTAATGTCATCCGTGACAGTAATAATTTCTGCCAATAAGGTTTCATGGCGTGAACGATTGCCATAATCACGATTCAAGGCGTCAATAATTGCTTCACGGTGATCGTTAATCAATGCTTTTAAATTCAGTAAATGTTGCTTACGTTGCGCAATCGTTTCAATGCCTTGTTGATGAAAGCTTTTGCGCTGCAATTGAAAACAATCGTGTAATGTCTGTTCTATCACTGTTTGCTCGATATGAGGCTGAACCGTAAGTTGCATATGCTTTTCCTTTCACGGCTAAAAATGGTGATTCAATACTTCTTTTCTATGTTGGTTGAGATAATCTCTTATCCTACTTTAACAAATGACTTGAATTATGCTTGACTTTTTAGGACACTAAATTGATCTTTTAGGACAACACGGAATGTTGTAATGGGAAGTTATATTCGTGCAGCCAGCCTCGGCGGTTTTGAAGACTTAGTCCGTAGTTATGGCATCAACCCTATAGAAATCTTGAAAGAGATCGGGATTTTACCTGCTTTACTCCGTGATCCAGATTCATTTATTCATTATGATCATTATTTAAATTTATTGGAAAAAGCGGCCTTAGCTTGTCAGGATGATTGCTTCGGTTTAAAACTCGGTGCACTCCAAAATATTAGCACAATCGGTTTGATTGGCGTCTATATGTCCCGACAAACGACCATACTTGAAGCCTTAAGCGTGGCGCAAAAATATGTCTATTTACATGCTGAAGGCATTGTCTTCCACGTCTCGCAACATAATGCTCTGCTCTGTAAGCTGAACTTTGTGCGTTTAAGTGAATACAACACCGATGTACCACAAAAATCACAACTGGCCATTTGCCTTGTCGCGAATATTTTAAAAGATTTGATTGGCCCGCAGTGGCATGCAGAAAAAATTTGCTTCAAGCAAAAAGCACCACAAAAAGGTGCTCAAACTTTCCAAGCACATTTTTCATGTCAGGTAGAGTTTGAAACCGATGAAGATGCACTTTATTTTCCTGCAAGCTTTTTAAGCTATAAACCCTATAATTTTAATGAAGATGCCATCAATCAACTGATCGTACAGCAGCTTGAAACACAAAGCAGCACCAAAACTGAAGACAATACCGCACTGATAGAGAGTTCAGTCCGCATGCTGATGGCGACAGGAGACTGCAGCATTGAAAATATCGCACTCTGTATGGGCATGCATCCGAAAAAGCTTCAGCGCGCTTTAAAAATGCAAGGAACAAGCTATCGAGATATACTCGAAAATGTCCGAAAAAAAGAAGCACTGCGTATGCTTGATGCAGGCAATGTGAATTTGACGGATATTGCTCTACAGTTGGGCTATGCAGAGTTATCTATTTTTAGTCGCAACTTTAAAAGTTGGTTTGGCGTTCCTCCAACCGAGTTAAGAGACAAAAGTCGAAGCCATATTGTATGACTTCTGGTTTTGCTACTTCGTTAAATAAAAAGTACCCAACGGATTCAAGCATATAGTTTAAATCCATTGAATGTCACTCTAATCAATACAGACTCAATTGATTATTTCGGGAAAACAAAGGATGCGACCAAACGTGCCCCCCAACCTTTCGGGCTGCCGTCAGTATCATCAACCCAATATCGAGCACCACCGCCCACACTAATCGCCTGACCATTTAGGCGAATCACTTTGGTCACAGTCAAGTTGACAGGAACTGTGGCTTCTTCTGCATTCCAGTCATATGTCGTTTCAGTATTCAATGCCACCGTCGTACTATTTGGATAAGTGTAACTAATAAAAGGTTGCACAAAGGTACTACTGATCGCCTCAACATCATCTTCATGCTCTACTCCCCAAATATGGTTTGCCAATGCCCCAAATGTCTAACCGTGACTTTGCTTCAAAACGACAAAAGTTGGGCCAGCACCGTATTGATCTGCACCCAAGGCTTTTTCAGAAGCAGTTGGAAATAGAAAGGCAGGACCTACACCCCATGTAACCCCACTGTCCGATGTTTTTGAGGGAGAAAAGAATAAGCTTTGTACAATATCACCCACGCCCCAATCATCATCACGCCCCCCTTCATTATAAATTTGATAATTTACGGGTAATACAGTACGAGAGATCAAATTCCAATTTTCATTTAATTCAATCGGGATAACAGGCTGAATATTGAGTTGATAACGTTCTATATTTTCAGCCACACCAATGTTTTCATCATAATTTAATTGAAATGGCACACTGACCAAGTTCGCGACAGGATTTGATAACTGTTGGGCCAAATCTGCACCATCGTCTGCATAAGTCTGAGAAGCCCCTAATCCTCCCAAAATGCTAAGAAAAAGTAAGCCTTTTATTGCTCTAGGATTGAAAGAAAAATTATTCATGTACTTATCGCATCCTTCTAATCATTTATGGTTCACAGTAGAGCGATAGCGAACTAAAACTCTAAATTTTTTAATAAATTATGCTTTTAACGGTATAACAAAACTACAGCTTAATTTAAGCCAAGATTGAGTGCTGATTACACCGCTTAATGACCATCTGTCTTCACTCATCTGTATTTAAAGCTAAAGGTTTTTTGCTCTTAATATTTGATTCAACTTTTATATATTTTTTATAACACAGCACAATATTCCGCAACAATTATCATTGCTGCTGTAGACAATATTAATCATGTAAAAAACAATAACTTGATTTTCTAAATAAAAATAATCGATAAATGATCTACAAAATATAATTTTGTATTATAAATACAGTAATGAAAAAAGTGATCAGCATCGCAAAAATGGTTTATCTATAAGCTCAATTGATTAAAATTTAATCAAAAAATAAATTTTATATTTCAAATTATATATGTATATTTTTCATTAACTTAAGTTATAAAAATGTGTTTTTTTAGTATAAAAACTCTATTGTGATTATTTTTTGAACTGATTAGTTATATCTAGAGCATTTACTCTTATTTTAATTGTGATATTTTTGTCACATGGAGTAACAAATGGTCTCGGTGAATACAAGCCGAAATCATCCTAGATGAAAGCTTAAAGCATCAACAAAAACTGTCATAAAAGACTTTATAGCCCAAGGGAAATGTATAATGAAATTAAAAGCACTAAGCACAGCAATGATTTTAGCAACTGTACCAATGACGGGGGCATTTGCCGCTGCTCTAGATCGTTCAGGTCAGTCAATCTCTGCATTCTTGCAACCTGGTAACTACTTTGAAGCAGGTATTTCTGTATTAGATCCAAACGTTTCTGGTAAGGTACGTAATGGGTATACTCCAAATGCTGCCCTTCCTGCTAGTTCAGCTGGATTACAAAATACTAGCGTAGGAGAAATGGCAGGGGACTACTACTTCCCTAGCGCCGCACTAAAACTACAAGTTACAGATAACTTCTCTTTTGGTTTAATTTACGACCAACCATTTGGTGCCGAGGCTGAGTATAGTACTGGTACTCAAAAAACTACTGCCTTACCAGGCCCATTAGCTCCGTTAGGTAATCAAGGTGCTTTTCACAATGGCACAGAAGGTACTTCTGTAGAGGTTAAATCACAAAGTATTTCAATGCTTTTTGGCTACCAACCAACTGAAAATTTTAATTTTTATGCAGGTCCTGTTTATCAAACAATTAAAGGCGATGTTCAACTGCGTGGTTTAGCATACGGTGGAAATGCTACTTTTGGTGGCTATAATGCCAGCATTAAAGAAACTGGTGATATTGGTTGGTTAGCTGGAGCGGCTTTTCAAATTCCTGATATTGCATTAAAAGCATCTGTGACTTATCGCTCTGAAATTGAACACTCTGTAAATGTTAAAGAAAGTTTTAATTCAGCTGGTCTATTAGCGGGGTTAAATGCAGCACCTTCACTAAATACAGATATCACGACCCCACAATCTGTAAACCTAGACTTCCAGACAGGCATCATGGCAAATACTGTTGCTTTTGCTAATGTTCGTTGGGTTGATTGGTCAAACTTCTCTATCCAACCCTATAAATTTGGTATCGCAAGTAAAAATGCAATTGTACAAGGTCAAACAGGAAAACCTGAATTTGATCTTGTTGCATATACTGACGACCAAATTTCTGCAACAGTAGGTGTTGGACGTAAGTTAAATGATCAATGGGCGGGTAACGTTTCTGTAGGTTGGGACTCTGGTGCCGGTAATCCTATAACAACTCTTGGTCCTACAGAGGGTTATTGGAATCTTGGTTTAGGTGCTCAATTTAGCCCAACACCACAAACATTCATTGCTGGTGGTGTAAAATACTTCTGGTTAGGCGATGCTAAAGCTCAATCTGCTGCTCAATTTGACACAGCAAACTATGTTGCTGAATTTAAAGATAACCACGCCATCGCGTATGGTTTAAAAATGGGCTACAAGTTCTAATTACTAATAATGAAAAAACCATCTGTAAAGATGGTTTTTTCTTTTTCAACAATGACATCTACGCTCTTTTTTATACACTTGTGATTCATTTGAGCAACAAATAAACACTTAAA
>ERZ650306.1796-NODE-1796-length-11609-cov-3.989527_pt1 | contig 11609 bp, 9 predicted proteins | sample MGYA00376242_ERZ650306 | MGnify/ENA primary metagenome ERZ650306 (study PRJEB26733, sample SAMN07839244) | wastewater metagenome | biome: urban; feature: wastewater treatment plant; material: waste water | place: USA: North Carolina | collected 2016-03-31 ...
TGCAGATTTTCAGCCATGCGGTATTCCCGGCAATGTTGCATCCATTTGCATCATCTGACCGACCATTTTTTGTTACGACGCTGACTGCTGCATGGGTGTCGATATCCGTCTTTTCAAAGCAGCTTTTTGCCCAGTTGTCCAGATCTTCCATGACCATAAGAGAAGAAGAGTCATAGATGTCTTTGAAGTCATGAGAAACTTTGACAGTCAGAACAAAATCGCCTTCGATTTCCGTATAATAATAGGGTGCATTGTGCAGTGATTCCGGCGTAATGCCTTCTTCCGAAACAGTGCCGTTGTTGCAGAAGAAATCTGTCCCAGCCGGTGCAAAGATGACAAGCTTGCCTTCTTCCTCTCTTTTTAATTCGCTTTCATTTAACCAGGAAAAATCCATCATCCTATCTCCTTTCTAAGAAGTGTGTCTGAGACACGTTACAGTATCTCTTCGGTGCTTATTTTTACTCTGCGTTCCTTTGTCGGAGCAGAAAAACAGACAAAATCAGTACAGCAGGGAAAATGCAGCCGGCCAGCATACCTGCCTTCAGATCGTCGCCGGTGTTTTGTGTGACAAATCCAATAACAAATGGGCCAATGGAACCGCCCATATCTCCGGCCATGGCGAGAAGTGCGAACAGTGCAGTTCCGCCGAGTGGAATTTTAGAGGATGAAATACTGATGGTTCCCGGCCACATAATTCCTACGGAGAAACCACACACAACGCAGCCTATAAGATTTAAAAGAGGATATGGTGCGAGAGCTGCAGCCAGATAACAGATCAGGCAAAGTGTACCGGATGCGATCATAAATTTTGTTAAGTCAATTTTTTCCCCGTATTTACCATAGAAGGTTCTGCTGATGCCCATCATCACAGCAAACAGGCACGGTCCTGCAATGTCTCCAATGCTTTTTGAGAGACCTAATGCAGACTCGGCATAAGCGGAAGCCCATTGCGCCATCGAAATCTCGCTTGCTCCGGCGCAGACCATAAGAACAAGGGAAATCCAGAAAATGGGAAGACGGCACAGCTGACGAATGGTAAGTCCTTCTTCGCTTCCGGTGAGTGATTCAATCGGGCAGGAAAGGAAATTAAACGTATTGTACAGTGGAAGTACAGCCCAGATACATGCGAGGATCGGCCAGCGTTCCATACCAAAAACTGCCAGAAAAGCAGTGGAGAGTAAGATGACGCCTACAGACCCCCAGCAGTAAAAGGAATGAAGCAGACTCATAACGCTGTCCTTATTGTCAAACGGACAAGCTTCTACGATTGGGCTGACAAGAACCTCAATCAGTCCGCTTCCGGCGGCATAGATCATGGCACTGAGCAAAATTCCTGCATAGGCATTTGGCAGAATATTGGGCAGAAAGGCAAGTCCAATCAGGCCGCAGGCGGAAAGAATCTCAGAAGCAACGACACACCTGCGATAACCGATTTTATCGACATATCTGGCACAGAACAAATCGACAAGAAGTTGTGTGAAAAAGAATACTGTCGAGATAAACGCAATTTTTCCAAGAGAAATATGGTAAGTTCTGTGAAAGGTAAGAAATAGTAAAGGTGCAAAATTTGCAGAAATTGCCTGCGTGATAAATCCAAGATAACAGGCAATTAAGGTTTTGTGGTAGTTCTTTTTCATAGTGATATACTCCGTTTTTAAAAATGGCAGAACTGCTGCGGCCGTAGTGTTCGTTTCGTTGCCGTTCACCGTGTTCCATGGAGCGACAACGATTCTTTTTGTATAATAACGTAAAATAGTGTCGCTTTCACTGGAATATATCGTCTGTTTATTGTATAATATCGTAAAATAGAGAGGGGCGTGCCTGAAAAACGGAGGCGGGGAAAGATGGAATTTAATACATTTTATAACAAGATCCAAACGGATGAAAGCATGATGGAAACGATACAGCATGGAAACAGTGAGTATCCGTTTCAATTGTATTACGACGATCTTGCGTTGTTTGATTTTCATTGTGTAGAATGGCACTGGCATGTGGAGTTTGAGTTTGTTTTTGTACAGGAGGGAACAGCAACCTTCTGGGTTGGCGAAAAGCAGTTTTCACTGGGACAGGGAACGGGCATTTTTATTAACTCAAAGATTTTGCATCGCTATTTTTCTGAAGGCCATGCGATTGTGCCAAATTTCGTTCTGAAACCGACATTTCTCGCTCCGGCAGACAGCCTGATTTACAAAAAATACATTGCACCGATACAGGCGTGTAAGGTGGACTGCATTGTCTTTTGCAGGGAAATAAAATGGCAGGCAGAAGCACTGGAGCTCATGCAGAAAATTCTCAAAGCGCAGGAATCAGACAAAGACCGGGAACTGGTTACTTTATTTCTGACGCAGGAATTGTGGCACTTGCTTTATTTGCACATGGATTCGGAAGTGCTGCAGAAAAAAAGAGAAAATACGGCATCCTCACAGGGAAGAACACAGCTGATGATGCAATATATTCATCAAAATTTCCGACATAATCTTACATTGGAGGATATCGCCGGGCAGGCTATGGTGAGCAAAAGTACGGCATTGAATCTGTTCCGAAGATATCTTCACGATACGCCGGTGCATTATCTGGTGAAGTATCGTCTGCAGGAGGCTGCAAAGCTTCTGGCCACGACGGAGAAAAAGATAACTGTAATTTCCGGCGAGACGGGATTTGAAAATATGGATTATTTTTGCAAGACATTTAAGAAATATTATGGGAGGACACCAACGGAATATCGAAGAAAAAAACAAATGGATACGGATGACAGAGAATGGATCGTTCAAGATGTAGTGTAAGAGGAAACGAAAAAATTACATTCTGAAAAAGGAGCGGAATCCGGTGTGGGTTCTGCTCCTTTTTAAATGGAAATTATGGAATATACTTATTCGGCACGGCAAAAAACTCTCCTACATATTGCTCCAGTGCCGCAAGCAGCTCTTCAAGCGGAAAGACCTTCAGATCCTGCGCGGCTTCCGGCGGGACGGAGAGGAAGTGATGGAGGAGGTCAAGTACCTGTTGGACGTTCTCATACTGAATTTCTGCGATTCCGGGGTTCGTGACGTTAGGATTGAGATCGAGCGGGATGCAATAGCGGTTGACAAGATATGTATTCATTCGTGTATAGTCCCCGTAATAATACTCCTCCGTGAGATATCTGGAAAAAGGAATGGATGTCCGCGATTTTTTGATATAAACCGTTGCAATCTCATCTCTCATATCTGTAATTTCCCCATCCGCATTATAAAATTCCACAATCTGAGGAATGAAATCCTTAAAAAATTTCCGGTCAATATAAAGATGAAAATAATATCCCAGTGCGCTCGAATCTGGCAGAAGTGAACGGTATTTCGCTGTAAACCGTGTAAGATCCGGGAATACCATCATTTTTTCGCGGTAAAGCGGATCGCGGAAATGGGAGGATTCTTTCTGCTGCGTCGCATCCGGCAGAAGATTTCCGATTAGGAAATCATTTACCGATGAAATCGGATATGGAAAATCCGGGTGGGACGGGAGGTGCTTTAACAGCATTTGGGCTGCGGTGAGATGTAAAATAAAACCTGGCATGGGAATGAAGATGTCCTTTCGTATTTGCTTCTAATCTAAACAAAATGGCAGCGTTTGTCAAATTCTATTTGAGTGGCGTAAATTCTAAAAAAAACATAAACACCGGCAAATTTCTTGACATGGAAATTTGCCGGTGTTATTATTTAACACGCGTAAATAAATAACACTGTTAAGCATTTGCGGCAAAAGGAGGGGGAAAACATGAAAGATGCATTTGAAAAACTGTTTCGTGCGGTGCACCAGTTTAAAAAACTGAACGTATCAGACCTGATTCCGGGACTCAGCAGTTCCGAATTTTCCGTTATGGGTGCGATTTTGCAAATGGGAGAAAACGGAAAAATTACAAGCTCAGAGCTGGCGGCGAAGACCAAAACACTTCCGCCGGCTGTGTCGCGCACACTGCGCGGACTGGAGGAAAAAGGATATGTAGAGCGGAGCGTTGACAAAAAAGACCGCAGAAATACATATATCAGTCTGACAGAGAAGGGCTGGAAAAAAGGGGAAGAGGTACGGGACAGAATGCAGGACTTTGGCTGCTCTGTGATGTCACAGTTAAAGGAAGAGGATATAGATCAGCTGGTTGCTTATCTGGATCGTATCTATGAGATCGCAGAAAAAGAAATTGACACCCGAAAACGACAGAATTAGTGTGCCGGCAAGCTGGTACACAAAAAAAGACAGAAAGGGGAAAAAATGAGTAAGATTTTCAAGAACATGATCCCGTACTGGAAATCGATTCTCGTGATTCTTGTGCTTCTGTTTGTCCAGGCGTGGTGCGACCTGTCGCTCCCGTCGTATACATCCGACATCATCGATGTGGGCATTCAGAACAGCGGTGTTGAGCACGTTACACCGAAACGGATCACAGAGGAAGAATTTCAGACAGCAAAGTTTATCATGACGAATGATGAGGCAGACTTGTGGGAGAGTCTTTATACGAAAAAGGACGGCTATTATGAGCGGAACAAAGCTTCCGAAAAAGAGCTCGATGCAGCGGATGACACGCTGACCGTTGCACTCCTTATGAATTACCAGATGGGTGCGATGGAGGAGGATACCTTTAAACAACTCATGGCACAGCAGACCGGTCAGGATGCGTCGGTGTTTGAAAACATGACGATTGAGCAGATCGGCGAGATGATGCATGTGGAGCTGAAGAGCTTCCAGCAGGAAAAAGAGGATGACGATGGAAACAAAGTCAAAGTCACCTGTGTGGATGTCCGTCCAATCTTTGCAGCGATGCTCGAGAGCGGACAGATGGATAAAGACACCGTGCTCTCGATGCGCGACAGCATGGAAAAAACGCTTGATACGATGGGAAGCTCCCTGGTAAAATCGATGGGCATTGCGTATGCAGTTTCCGCAGACAAAGCGGCGGGCCTCGATCTAGACCAGATTCAGAAAACGTATCTTCTGACCGCAGGCCTCAAGATGGTCGGCATGGCACTCCTGATGGGTGTGGTAACTGTTCTCGTCGGACTGTTTGCCTCCCGCGTCGGCGCCGGAATCGGCCGCGATCTGCGCGAAAAAGTATTCAAACGGGTTGTCGGATTCTCCAATGTGGAGATGGATCAGTTCTCCACCGCATCGCTGATTACCCGAAGCACGAACGATATCCAGCAGATCCAGATGGTCTCCGTCATGGTACTGCGAATGGTTGCCTACGCACCGATCCTTGGCATCGGCGGTGTGCTGAAAGTCATGAAAACGGGAGCCGGTATGGAATGGATCATTGTTCTTGCGATCATCGTCATTCTCGGCTACGTGATGCTGCTTGTCTCCCTTGCGATGCCGAAATTCAAGCTGATGCAGAAACTGGTCGACAACATCAACCTCGTATCGCGTGAAATCCTGACCGGACTCTCTGTCATCCGTGCGTTCGGAAGAGAGGACAAAGAGGAAGAGCGCTTCGACGGTGCGAATAAGGAACTGACCAAAACAACCCTGTTCACCAACCGCGTCATGACCTTTATGATGCCTGGTATGATGATGATTATGAACGTGCTGACCGTCGGAATCGTATGGGTCGGTGCACATAAAATCGATGCCGGCACGATGCAGGTCGGTGCAATGACTGCATTTATTACCTACGCCATGATGATCGTCATGTCTTTCCTGATGCTGACAATGATGTCAATCATGCTGCCGCGTGCCGCTGTTGCCGCCGGCCGTATCGATGAAGTCATTCAGACAGAATCCTCCATTCAGGATGTCAAAAATCCGGAGCAGCTGGAGGTTCACAACGGAGTTGTCCGCTTCGATCACGTCAACTTCCGTTATCCGGGCGCCGAGGAGGATGTGCTGCATGACATCGACTTCGTTGCCGAGCCTGGCAAGACGAAGGCGATCATCGGAAGCACCGGCTGCGGTAAATCGACGCTGGTCAACCTGATCCCACGTCTCTATGATGTGACGGGCGGAAAGATTACGCTCGACGGAAAAGATATTCGAAACATTACGATGAAGGATCTGCGCGATGAGATCGGTTTCGTGCCGCAGAAAGGTGTGCTGTTCTCGGGAACGATCGCATCCAACCTGCGCTTCGGAAAAGACGATGCGACGGATGCGGAGATCGAAAAGGCAGCCGCAATTGCGCAGGCAACCGAGTTTATCGAGGCAAAAGATGACAAATACGAAACCGCGATTGCACAGGGCGGAACGAACGTATCCGGCGGACAGAAACAGCGTCTGGCGATTGCGCGTGCGATTGCAAAAGACCCGAAAATCTTTATTTTCGACGACAGTTTTTCTGCACTTGACCTGAAAACGGATGCGGCGCTTCGAAAAGCACTGGCGGAGAATGTCAAAGACAGCACCGTGATCATCGTGGCACAGCGGATCAGCACGATTCTCCATGCGGAGCAGATTCTGGTGCTCGATGACGGAAAAGTAGTCGGAAAAGGTACGCATGAGGAATTGCTGAGAAGCTGCGAGGTTTACCAGGAGATTGCGAAATCTCAGCTGTCAGAGAAAGAGCTTGGACTGAAGGAAAGTGAGGTGGCTGACCATGAGTAATGAAATGAACCAGCAGCCGCGCAAAAGAGGACCGATGGGACGGATGGGCCGCGGCATGCAGCCGGGCGAGAAGCCGAAAGATCTGAAAAAATCGATCAAACAGCTCGCTCAGTACATCGGAAAATATAAAATTGCGATTTTTATCGTTATGATCTGTGCCGCATGCTCAACGGTGTTCAACGTTGCCGGACCAAAGATTCTCGGAAAAGCTACGACCGCACTGTCCGAGGGACTGATGGAAAAGATCCGGGGCACAGGAAGCATTGATTTTGCAAGAATCGGAACGATTCTGCTGTTTGTACTTGGCCTGTATCTGATGAGCGCCCTGTTCAGCTTCATCCAGGGCTGGATTATGACCGGCGTTACCCAGAAGGTATGCTATCGTCTTCGGAAGGAAATCTCGGAGAAAATCAACCGCATGCCGATGAAATATTTTGAGAGCCGCACCTATGGCGAAGTGCTCTCACGTATTACCAACGATGTCGACACACTGGGTCAGGGACTGAACCAGAGCATTACCACAATCATCACATCCGTGGCAACGCTGGTCGGCGTTCTGATCATGATGCTGAGTATCTCTCCGCTGATGACGCTGATCGCGCTTGTGATCCTGCCGATTTCAATGGGACTCATCGGACTCGTGACAAAGAAATCACAGAAATTCTTCCGTGCCCAGCAGGAATACTTAGGCCACATCAACGGTCAGGTTGAGGAGGTTTACGGCGGCCATCTCGTCATCAAGGCATTCAACCGCGAGAAGGATACGATCGAAGAGTTTGAAAAAACCAACAATATTCTTTACGATTCCGCATGGAAATCCCAGTTTTTATCCGGTATGATGCAGCCGATTATGATGTTTGTCGGAAATTTAGGCTACGCCTGCGTGGCATTGACCGGCGGACTTCTGGCGATCAAAAACGTGATCACGATCGGTGATATCCAGGCATTTATCCAGTATGTGAAAAACTTTACCCAGCCGATCCAGCAGATTGCGCAGGTTATCAACATGGTACAGTCGATGTCGGCGGCATCCGAGCGTGTCTTTGAATTCCTGAACGAGGAAGAGGAAGACCAGATTGTCGAGAATCCGGCAGCAATCGAGACTGTGACAGGAGAAGTCACCTTCGACCACGTACATTTCGGCTACAACCCGGAGCAGATCATCATCAACGATTTCAGCGCCAAAGTAAAACCGGGCCAGAAAACCGCGATCGTCGGCCCGACCGGAGCCGGAAAGACGACGATGGTCAAACTGCTGATGCGCTTCTACGATGTCAACAGCGGAGCCATTCTGCTGAACGACCACAACATCAAAGACTTCAACCGCAGAGAGCTGCGCGATGCCTTCGGTATGGTCCTGCAGGATACGTGGCTGTTCAAGGGAACCATCATGGAAAACATCCGCTACGGCCGGCTCGATGCGACAGATGAGGAAGTTATCGCAGCAGCAAAAGCCGCAAGAGCCCACCACTTCATCCAGACCCTGCCGGGCGGCTATCAGATGGAACTGAATGAAGATGCCAGCAATGTGTCGCAGGGACAGAAACAGCTGCTGACGATTGCACGCGCAATCCTTGCTGACAACAAGATTCTGATCCTCGACGAGGCAACCTCATCCGTCGACACAAGAACCGAAATCGAGATCCAGAAAGCCATGGATAACCTGATGAAGGGCAGAACAAGCTTTGTCATCGCCCACCGGCTGTCCACGATTCGTGATGCGGATCTGATTCTTGTCATGAAGGACGGAGATATCATCGAGCAGGGCAACCATGAAGAACTGCTTGCGAAGAATGGGTTCTATGCAAACCTTTACAATTCGCAGTTTGAGGATATAGTTGCGTAACAGCCTTTGCGGGCGATATAAATTTATTGTAACAACACCTGAGTTGGCAAAACGGTTCAGGTGTTGTTTTTTTTCTCGAGGGAAAATCTCGTTACATTTTCCCGTCAGGCAAAAAAGCTCTCAGAGCAGAATGATCTGATGTTTGTCCCAGATCATTCATGTTATCCCAGGTTACTTGAGAGAAAAGAAAAAATTTGGTATGCTGTTGAGAAGTAGAATCTTCGATAAGAAGAGTATGGGGGAAAATAATGAATTTAATTTTATGTGATGATGATAAAGTGTTTTTAAATAAACTGGAAATCAGAATTCGAGGTTTATGTCAGAAACATAAGATTGCAGTGAAAATGGAGTGCTACGTATCTGCGAAGGAGATGCTGGAAGGAATCAAAAATCTTGATGAGATTTCTGTTTTTTTTATTGATATCGATATGCCGGAAGTGAATGGATTTGAGGTTGCATCGTATCTGAAAAAGTGGAACAGAGAATGTTGTATTGTGTTTGTATCGAATAAGGATGATCTGGTGTTTCAGTCATTGGTGTATCATCCATTCTTTTTTATCCGCAAGGCACATCTGGATGAGGAACTGGAGCCGCAGTTGCTGGAACTGCAGAAAAAGGCAGGAAAGAAAGTTCCCCAAATAGAACTGCAGACAGGGCGTCAGAGTGTAAAACTTGCATTGCGTGATATCTGGTTTGTGGAGAGCGAGAAGAACTATCTGCTTTTCTATCGGGAAAAAGATACGAGGGATGAGGCGATTCGTGTAAGAATGAAAATGTCAGAAGCGGAGAAAAAACTAGAAGCGCATAAATTTGTAAGGACACATAAAGGATATTTGGTTAACATGAACTATGTATATCGGTTGCGCGAAAAAGAACTTCTGCTATTGAACGGGAAAAGCATTCCTGTCAGCAGAAATTATCTGAATCAGGTTCGAATGAAAATTATGGGAGTGGTGATGGAATGAGTGCAACATTTTGGAAGGTTTTTGAACTTGCAATTTCTGTTTGGGAAAACATACTTTTGTTGGAATTCTGCATGGATTTTATGCAGCAGAAACCCAGAGGGAAAAAAGGTAAAATTTTGTGGGGAATTGCAGTACTATTTGGGCTAATCTTTCCTGCGTTGGAAAAGTATCCTGCGTTATATGACAGGTGGGAAATGTGGATCACATTGATTTGGCTTTTTGTCTATTTGATGGTGGGTACACAGGGAAGTGTTCTGAGAAAGGTTACTGCAGCGGTAGTTGCGAGAGCAGTATTGATGATGGTAAACACAGCGATCCTTTTCGGCGGCAGTTTTGTCCTTCAAGAAAGTGTTGCATCGTTTATTCAAGATCAGGATACAGTAAGAATTGCGCTCGTGCTATTATCAAAAATTTCTTATTTTTTTGTTGGTAAATTACTAAATAGTCTTTTGTTTGAACGAGAGAATCTGATAAGCTGGCAATGGATTGTCATGGGATGCAACCTTGTTTTCTCAATTATTGCGGGAGATACTATGATTTTGGTAGTAAGAGATCTGCCAAGTGTGCAGATGCAGGAACAGAAATGGATTTTGCTGTGCGTATGCTGTATCTGGCTGATGTGCCTGATTATGTACTTTATAGTACAGCAAATGAGCAAGGATAATCAAACAAAGCTAGAATATGAACTGATGAAAGAAAAAGAGAAATATTCAAAGGAAAGTATGGAAATTATTACGAGAAGTAATGAAGAATTACGAGAATTTAAACATGATTTGAAAAATTATCTTTTACCTCTGCAAGAGGCAATGGAGACCATGCCGCAGTCGGAAATGGTAAAGGTATGGGAAAAAATTAATCAGAAAATTGAAGATGTGCAGACGCTGATTCAGACCGGAAACAGTTATGTGGATTCTATGATTAATACAAAAATTACTCTTGCGAGAAGTGAAAAAGTAGATGTGAAATGTACGATTCTGAGCAAAATGGAAGGAATTGATGATTTGGAGTTTTGCTCTGTGTTTGGAAATCTTATGGATAATGCGATTGAAGCAGAGCGGAAAGTTACAGAGAAGAAAGAAATTATAATTTTTGTAGAGGAAAAAATGGGATATCTTCGGTTGGAGATTCAAAACAAAATAGAAAAATCTGTTTTAAATGAAAATTCAAGTTTGAATACGACGAAGAAAGATACAAGCAGCCACGGGATTGGGCACAAAAGTGTAAAACGGACGATGCAAAAGGTAGGTGGCGCGTTAAAGTATTATGAGACAGGAGATTTGTTTTGCGCAGAGGCAGTGTTTCCGATAAAATGATATCAGTGTCAAAAGACCTTTTGATAACTACCTCATAGAACGCAATAAAAAAGACTTTGTTTGTATGAAGGAAGCAAAAAGAATGCGGATTTCAAAGAACAAAGTTTTATTTTTTGCTATCTGTACTGATTATCCCAGATAGAGCATGATATCCCAGATCCGTTGACGATGGAGAAAAATTTCGCTATGCTTCGAGTAACAGAAGAGAAAGAACGAAATTTTGAAAAGAGGGGATATATGGGAAAGAAAGTGTTGGGAGTTCTGACGATATTGCTGCTTCTTTCGGGTTGTCAGAATATGGGGAATGAGTCAGAAAATTTGCAGCAGGTAGAAAAACAGGAAAATGGAGAAGAACGGAATAGTTCTATCAGCAATGATGAAACGGAAACAAATGTGACACATGAAAATGATCAGGAATTAAGCAATGGTGAGCACATCCGTTTTCAGCTTGGCAGTCAGGCAAAAATTGTCAGCCCGAAGAATGTTGTAAATCAGGTGCGCAAGGAGATTGAGAAACTTGCGGAGCAGTATGCGCTTCCTATAGAAAACAGAAGGGAGAATTGAAACATGGATGAGAAACTAAAACCTTTATTTACTCCGTGGCGTATCGGAAACTGCGAGATAAAAAACCGTATCGTATTGACTTCTATGGGAGGAACCGATCTGTTCGGATGGATGGAGAAAAACCATTTTGACAAAATGGGTGCGCGATTTCTTAGGGAGGCTGCAAAAAACAATGCGGGTCTTGTCCTTCCGGGGTGTCAGCCGGTATATAATCCTATGTTTGGACAATGGCTGTACAAGAATAAAAAGATGTATGAAGATCTGAAAGAGTGGATGCCGGAGTTTCATAAAACAGGAGCCAAACTTTTTGTTCAGTTGACAGCGGGTTTCGGCCGGTCGTTTACGATCAGCGAG
>ERZ650306.1798-NODE-1798-length-11606-cov-7.190113_pt1 | contig 11606 bp, 8 predicted proteins | sample MGYA00376242_ERZ650306 | MGnify/ENA primary metagenome ERZ650306 (study PRJEB26733, sample SAMN07839244) | wastewater metagenome | biome: urban; feature: wastewater treatment plant; material: waste water | place: USA: North Carolina | collected 2016-03-31 ...
TGGCCGTCTCATACCCAACCTTGTTTGCCTCCTCCGGCGTGATTTCTCCGGGCTTAAAGGATTGCCGAATCTGATATGCAATCACATCATGCGCCTGGGTTCTACCGGTGATATGCTCATACTGCCGTTTAGAAAGCAGAAATTCTTCATCACAGGTCTTTGCGTCACAGGCATACGCGCTGATATATTTTCCATCTTCCGTCTTTGCTGCATTCTCAGAATAATCAGTACGGTCAGCCAGACACTGCGCTACCGTCTTTCCTTTATTGATATGCAGCGCAATTAGTCTTGTAGCCGCCATTTTCATATTCCTCCATCTAAAAAGAGCTACCCGAAGGCAGCTCTTACCAATCTACTATTCTCATTTTAACATCCGTTCCCGGTCATAAGCTCCCTGCAAATAAACGGCCTGCTTGATGATTTCTTCCATATCGAAATAGACACACATGATGCTTTCGTACAGCTTCCACACATTAGATTCGCTGCCGCCCACCATTTCCATCAGCTGGTCTTCCATCTTCGATTGCTCAGACTGTTTTTCCTGATAAGCTGCCTCATCCACAAAATGATTCTCTCCATCTGTTTCCTCGTACCGTAAATCATAATAATCTTTCATAAACTGAATATCCATCTAATCCCTCCTGAACTCAAATTGTCAAAACATCCTCTACACGCTCACATAGCCGCTCCATCAGTTCCATGATGCCGCCCGCACCAACCGCAGCTGCGAACAACCCCATCTCAATCAGGGTCAGCAGGAACACATCCGTCCAGCTCGCCCGAACCACCGAATAGATGCCGCAGCCAAGAACGAACAGCATAACCGGCGAAAGCACCCACAGGGATAGCTGCATCAGCAGATTCCAGATAAAGCATAGAAATCGCAGCAGAAACGCAACCGGCAGCAACAGGATTTTCAGCACCAGCTTCAACAAAAAACATACGATCTTCATGGATTTCACCCCTTCGTTTTTCTTTTCATCTTCATTTTATCGTACCCGCTTGTCAAACACCACGATGTCAACAGGAAGACCTGCAAAAAATATGTAATGACACAGACTGTTTCATCTGTGCCATGTGCAATAGAAATTCCGCACGTTTGCGCCGTCATCGAATACCAGAAAGCCTCTTTAAGATCAGCTTTTGCATCTCCCAGAGTTCATCCAGTCGCTTCTGCAAATCCCGGATATCCTCCGCATAGATGCTTCCAGATTCATTGGCGCGTTTTGCGTACTGGTTCAGGTTGTTGCTGCATCGGCGAAGAAGGGTGGATACCTGCGCCACATCCGACAAATCAAGATTTACGCAGTACCCGTCCATCGCCATTTTTCTCATATAGGCACCGGTATTCCGAATCCCCAATTCCTTCTGCTTTTCACGAATCCTCGCCAGCTCTTCCGGGTTTACCCGGACATTGATCCAGTGTTCCCGAACACTCATAGTGCCACCTCCTCATCATTTCGATGTGTCATCGGCGGAATGCGCCCTGCACGGTCACGCAGCTCTGCCAGGACAGACGGCTTTTCCGTTGTTCTCTCACGGTCTGGATCATCATTTTCACGGTCATCCATATTCAGCAGTGCGTCCAGTTCTGCCAGTCTTGCACTCTTTTCTGCCAGTTCTGCCTCCTGGGGAAATGGCTTTCCAAGCTCGGCCTGCGCCGCTTCCTGCTGGCTCCTAAGATTGTCCAACTGCTGTTCCGCCTTTTCCAGCCTTGCAGGAATCCCGGCAAGAGCATTGTCCAGACGCTGGATATTGCCCGCAGCACTGGTGCCGATGGGCACCCGGTGGGTCATCTCGCCTTTCAGCAGCACCTGATACTCTTTCTGGAAGCTGTCAAATGCCAGCTCCATCTTGAAACCACGGTAACTGCCAAGCGGCACCGGCTCCAAACTCTGATTGGCTTTACAGATTGCGAGGATTGCTTCACCGGCCTCGGCTTTTTCAGTAAATTGTGTGCCATTCACCTCCATACCGCAGAACCCTTCTTCCGGCAGCGGATGTGCCGCCACCGTCCGAATATCCGACTGAAAGCCCTTGATGAACCCCTGCGTTTTCTCAATCTCCGCAGGGAAATATTTCATCAATTTATCTTCCAATCGGTACTGCTGGCTCTGATGATCCGCCTTCAATACTTTCAGCCTTGCAACATCTACATCCAAGTCCATTTTCTCCTTGATCTGCGGGTCTCCTGCACAAAGTGCCTTGATCTCCGCATAGGAAAGAGCCTGCTCATCTACATCATCACAGGAACGTACCGGAGATTTGCTGGTCATGATCTGGCTGATAAATTTCTGCTTATTCTCCAGTGTCTGATAGAGGTAGGCATCAAAAGTTCCTTCCGTCACATACTGATAAACCTGCACTTCTTTGTTTCGGTTTCCCTGACGGATGATACGACCATTTCGCTGGGTCATGTCCGCAGGCCGCCAGCCCACATCCAGATGATGCACGGCCACCAGCCTGTCCTGCACGTTCGTGCCTGCGCCCATCTTCTGTGTCGAACCTAACAACACCCGCACCTGCCCAGTACGGACTTTGGCAAACAGATCTTTCTTTTTTGCCTCGGTATCAGCATCATGGATAAATGCGATTTCTTCCTCCGGTACACCGGACTGGATGAGTTTGGCGCGGATATCCTCATAGACATTAAAGGTTCCATCGTTTTTCGGTGTGCTGAGGTCGCAGAACAGCAGCTGGGTCAGCTTATCCGACTGTCCTTCCTCATAAATCCGAAGCACATTCCGCACACAGGCGTTGAGCTTGCTATTTGGGTCATCCGGCAGGAGCGGATTCATCAGTCGCTGATCCAGTCCCAGCTTTCTGCCATCCGATGTGATTTTCAGCATGTTATCGACCGACGGGTCTACCACACCGGAATGCACAGCCGCCGCCCGTTCCGAAAGCTCCGCCACCATCGCCTGCTGATGCTCCGAAGGCTGCACCACCACGGTTTCAAATTTTGCCTCCGGCACCGGCAGATGCAGCTGATCGGAAGTCTTGATATCTGCCACTTCCTTGAACATATTCATCAGCTCCGGCAGGTTGAAGAATTTTGCAAATCTTGTTCTTGCCCGGTATCCGGTTCCTTCCGGTGCCAGCTCAATGGCTGTGGTGGTCTCACCAAAGGTAGAAGCCCAGCTGTCGAAATGGGTCAGCCCTTTCTGCTGCAACGTGCCGTACTGGAGATACCGCATCATGGTGTAAAGCTCCGTCATGCTGTTGCTGACCGGGGTTCCGGTCGCAAAAATGATGCCGCGCCCGCCTGTCAACTCGTCCATATACTGGCACTTCATAAACATATCCGAAGATTTCTGCGCTTCCGATGTGGACAAGCCTGCAACATTGCGCATTTTTGTGTAGAGGAACAGGTTCTTGAACGCGTGTGCCTCGTCTACGAACAGCCGGTCTACGCCCAGCTGCTCAAAGGTAATCACATCGTCTTTTCGGTCGGTTGCCCGGAGTTTCTCCAATCTCGCCTCCAATCCTTTCCGGGTCTTTTCCATCTGTTTGATGGAGAAACGTTCGCCATTCTGGGATTTCATCTCAGCAATGGCGTTTTCGATTTCATCAATCTGGGCAGTCAAAATCCGCTCCTGCCGTTCTGCGGACACCGGAATTTTCTCAAACTGGGAATGCCCGATGATGACTGCATCGTAATCACCAGTAGCAATTCGTGCGCAGAACTTCTTTCTGCGGGCAGTTTCAAAGTCCTTTTTGCTTGCCACCAGCAATTTTGCACTCGGATACAGACGCAGAAACTCGTTTGCCCACTGAAGGGTCAAATGATTCGGAACGACAAACATGGATTTCTGGCACAGTCCCAGCCGTTTTGCCTCCATAGCAGAAGCGGCCATCTCGAAAGTCTTACCGGCACCCACTTCGTGGGCCAGCAGCGTATTGCCGCCGTACAGCACATGAGCAATGGCATTCTGCTGGTGTTCCCGCAGCCGGATTTCCGGATTCATGCCGCCAAAGCGGATATGAGAACCATCGTACTCACGAGGACGGGTACTGTTGAACAGCTCGTTATACTTTTCCACAAGTTCCGCGCGGCGATAAGGGTCTTTCCACACCCAGTTCTGGAACGCATCCTTAATGGCCTGCTGTTTCTGCTGGGCGAGGGTGGTCTCCTTTTTATTCAGAACCCGCTTCTGCTTGCCGTCTGCATCCTCCACGGTATCGTAGATACGAATATCCCGCAGATTCAGCGTATCCTCCAGAATTCGGTAGGCATTGGCACGGCTGGTGCCGTAGGTCATATAGGCATGAACATCATTCCGGCTCGGTGTACTCTTACCGGTGATCTGCCATTCTGCCGTCATGGGGGAGAATTTCACCTCGATGTTCCGGCGCAGATAGAACGGCGGTTCAAAGGTTTCTTCCATAAACTGCTGGATATAATCCCGATTGACCCATGTGGCACCAAGGCGCACATCAATCTCCGACGCATCCAGGTCTTTCGGCTGTGCTTTCTTCAAATATTCCGTGTTTACCGCAAAGGCAGGGTCAGAAGCCGCAGCCAGTTCTGCCACGCGGAGCTTTTCCCGGACATTGCCGGACAGATATTCATCAGCCGTCACCCAGCCGGTTTCCTCGCCGCCCTGCGTCATCGGGTCTTTGAAAATGACACCATGCAGTTCCTGCTGGATTTTTTCATATTCCCCCGGTGTACCTAAAAGCTCCGACATATAGGGCAAATCCACTCTGCCGCGCTCTCCGATGGAGATTGCCAGAGCCTCTGCCGGAGTATCTACGCTGGTAACAGCCCGTTCCGGTCGAATCGTCCGTTTGGTGAACATATCCGCCTTGGATTCCAGCCTGCCGTTTTCATCTACATTTTCCAGAGAGCAGAGCAGATAATAAGACGAATCTTCCGAAAAAGCCTGTGCATTTGCACGGGAGTTGATAAGCCCATACTGATCGGCGAATCGGTCATAGGCTACATTCAGTTCCCGCTGTTTCTGGGCAATCGCTTCCTCCGGGTAATCGTTCAACTGATAGTCGATCAGTTCCTGCACAATGGTGCGAAGCTCCACCATGCCCTTGATCCTGCCGGTGGCTGTCGCAGAAAGGTCAGCCTTCCGCATGATGCTGTTCTCACGGAAGTAGACATCCCCATCCACCACCGCATAGGAGAAGTTCTTTACATTGGGGTCTGCCGGAATGGTTTCGCCCTGCAAGGACAGTTCTTCCTCCGGTGCCAGCTCCTGCGCTTCATAATGACCGCCGATGTGCTGCACAGCCTCATGCAGCTGGTCTCCCAGATCCGCATCCGGAATCGGAATGACCGTACATTCTTCCTTGCCGTACTGGGTACTTTCCGTTGTAATCTCACCCAGCACCATTTCCGGGTGGTCAACAAAGTAGCTGTTGAGGGTAATACCCTCCGATGTCAGCCCCAGATGCACCCAATCCGGTTCGATATCAATGGGATGGTCTCTCTTTTGCAGGAAAATGATATCCGACACTACATCTGTACCGGCATTGGCACGGAATGCGTTATTGGGAAGTCGGATGGCTCCCAGCAGTTCTGCCCGCTGCGCCAGATACTTTCGCGCGTCCGGATTCTTGGAATCCATCGTATAGCGGCTGGTAACAAAGGCCACGATACCACCGGGCCGAACCTGATCCAGTGCCTTGGCAAAGAAATAGTTGTGGATAGAAAATCCGAGTTTATCATAGGGCTTATCGCTGACACGGTAGTTGCCAAAAGGCACATTGCCCACGGCCAGATCATAGAAGTCGCGGCGGTCGGTGGTTTCAAAGCCTGCCACCTTGATTTCTGCCTGCGGATACAATTTCTGCGCAATGCGCCCGGTGATGGAATCCAGTTCCACACCATACAGTCTGCTTCCCAGCATGGAATCCGGCAGCATACCGAAGAAGTTGCCGACACCCATCGACGGTTCCAGAATATTGCCTTTCTCAAATCCCATACCGTCCAATGCTTCATAGATTGCACGGATCACGGTAGGGCTGGTGTAATGCGCATTCAGAGTCGAAGCCCTGGCTGCGGCATATTCTTCTTCCGTAAGAGCTGCTTTCAGCTCCTTATATTCGCCTGTCCAGGCAGTTTTCTCTGCGTCAAAGGCATCTGCCAGCCCGCCCCAGCCGACATAATTGGCCAGCGTTTCCTGTTCCTCCGGTGTCGCATCCCTGTGCTGATTTTCCAAGGTTTTCAGCGTATAGATGGCATCCATGTTGGCACGGAATTTCTGCTTAGGACTGCCTTCGCCGAGGTGAAAGCTGTTGATGCGGTAGTTCTCCGCATGTTTTGCTTCATGCCCTGCCCGGAACGCTTCTTCTTTTCCAGAATTCAGATCAACCACCAGATTGTGCAGGTGAACATTTTCCTCATGCCCCAAAAGTCTTGCCAGATTTTCCTTGCTTTCCGAGCGGAAGATCGGATACACGGAATCCGGGTCCCGAAGCTCCACATCGAAAAGCCCGACTTTTTCAATCGTAAATGCCTTTCCGTCCAGATACAGCGTATCGCCAACGCGATAATCCGGCTGCACCGGAGCTGCGGGTTCTGGCTGCACAGTTGCAGGCTCTTTTTCAGCCTCCATGTTCCTGCCGCGAATCTCCTGCAACGCCTCTGATGCACTCACATAATCGGCAAATGTCTGCACTTTTCCGTCCGAATATCCGTAATACTCTTCTTTGACATAATCCCAGATGGCAAACGCATCTTTAGAATCCGGGAAGTTCTCGCCGGTCATCGTGACTACAAACCGTTCATCCGGTGCATAGCCTGACTCTCTGGCAAGTTCTCTGGCGTGTTCCTGCATTTCCAGCACCAGAGGATCTGCCTTTGCGTGAGCCGGTTCCTGTACTTCTTCGGATTCCACATCCGGGAATGGAATGTCCTGCTGCAAATTCTGTTTGCTCTGCTCAACATAGAGCCAGTCTTTGGCTTCCCGTTCCTGGACTTTTTTAATCAACTGCTGGCGGTAGGTCTCTGCCTCCCATTCGCTGGTAAACTCTTCGCTGACACCATCCGGCTCCACATGAATGCCGTCCTGAATATCATCCCAGACCGCATAGCCATCGTCTGTCTCCATCACGGTAAACCGCTGGGGTGCTGCCAGTTCACTCCGGGCATAGACATCCGCAGCCGTATTCAGCATATTGTCCACATGCTCATTTCCGGTATCATAGCGTTCCGGTGGCGTTGGCGGAAATACATGGGCGGCAGTCGGCATAGGAAGCGGCGCGCCGTATTCCTGCTCCAGCTTCCGATACTCTTCCATTTCCAGCGCGGTCAGGTACTGATCATTTTCCACAAGCCGGTCTAACCGCTTATCCACCGCCGACCATGTGAGTCGCACTTCCCGGTCATGGTCATAATTGCGAAGCAGAATACCTCTTCCGTTATAATCGGCAAAACCGCGACTGCCATCCATAAAGGTATAGCTGTGGCCACCGAGACCGTATTCCGCTTTCAAGAATGCAGCTCGTTCTTTTGCGTCCCCTTGCTGCTGATACAGCGCATAAATACGGATCTTTCCGCCTTCAAAATTGGAGCCTGTCCGCAGCATCCGGTCGATTTCATCCTCAGAAATGACAAAAGCGGAGGGCTTTTCGCTCTCCGCTTCTTTGGCTGCATTTTCTGCCGCCGCATCAATTTTCTGAATCTGCTCTGCTTCGGACTGAAACAGGCTCATAAAGTTTAGCTGTTGATAAGTTCCGTCAGAATGACTTCCTCTGCCTGCGCTTTCAGCATGTTCATGTGCTGCACCCAGGCCATCTGGTTCGATTTCTTGTCCGGTGCCGGATTCGCTTTCAGAAGCTCCGCCATCATCTGCTCCATCCGTGCGGTCGCGGTCTCCTGAATCTCCCACAGGTGCGGGTACAGCTTCTCGGTCAGGATCAGGTGATTGTACAGCAGCGTGTTGTTCTCCTGCAGGAACGCTCTGCGCATCCTCCCGTACTTGCCCAGGGGCTTCTGTTCCTGCACCGACAACTGGATGTCCGGAATCAGGTAATCGCCGTTCTTCGTGTAATTCAGCTCCATCATAGTTTTGGCTCCTTTCTGCCTGCTTATCTCTTTCATAGGTTCGGATCGTGCGTTCAATTTCCCGGAAGATCTGGCTGGACATTTCGCTGACCGCAGTTCCCAGCACATTGGCGGCAGCCTGCGTATTAAAATCAAAGATGTCCAGAAAATCCTCGTGCTCAAAATAGTCATCTGCATTGCCCACCGTCCGGGTAAAGACGGAATATGCGATGCTGACAGCGGCAGCTCTCTTAAAGGAAGCTCCGATGTTGAGTTCATCATATCCTTCCAGATAGGAATCTGCAACGATGTCACTGATCTGCCTGCGGTTTTCCTCCCAGTAATCCCTTGCAAGGCGTTCTGCCGCTTCCATGATATGATTTTCCAGAGACCCAGCACCGGCAGGAACATCAAATGCTGCATCCAGTGCGCGAATGATTGGCTGCTCATGCTCCGCATTCATTTTCCAGAGCTGTACCGGTCGGGAATTCTTCCGTTCTCCGGTATCTGCCACATCAAATACATACCGCAGTTTCGGCTGCTCGCCGCGCATGTCCAAAAGAGCAATGCCCTTGGAGCCACGCTTCACATAGCGGTTCATCCGATCATTCCAGAGATCGTACTCTGCACAGGCCGTCGCTTCTGGTCTCTGCTTATAGATCATCAGCTGCTCCGCAAAAGGATACTTATAAAGCCGTGCGGATGTGGTCAGAAACGCTGTCCACTGCTCTTTGCTACCAGTGATCTGTGCCGCAGCTTCCTGCGCCATCTGCATATAATAAGCCGTTTTCGTCATCATCTGTCTTTTTCCTCCTCTCCTTTATTCGTCCGGATACAAATCCAGTGCCTCATATTCTGCATCCGTCATCTCTGCCAGTTTCGCAAGCAGCGAGGCCGTCCACCTGCGCAGGTTTCTGTCTCTGCCCGTCAGACTTTTTTGCATCTTTTGAAGCTCTTCGATCAGCCCTGTCCGTGTGCCAGGGCTGTAAAGCATCATGAGCATCCATTCGTCATCCGTAAAACGCATTTATAACTCCTTTTCTTCGCAGCACCTACGAGGCGGCGCAGGCGGCACCGCCTCCTGCTTTTCCTTCAGCTGATCCAGAACCGATGCTTTCTCCGCCGGTTCTTCCTTCTTTCCGTTATTGATTACGCCGTCAATCATACCGTAATCGTCTTCCATTGCCATTTCTGCGGCTTTCAGATAATTCTCCGGTTTCAAAAATCCGGGCAGTTCCTGGAAGCCGATGGAATCCACATAGTGACAGCTTACAACACCATTCTGCCGTAAAGCCACGATGTCAGACACAGAAAGACTATGACCAGTAAAATCATCAGGGCGGGAAACATTGAATTTCGCATACAGTTCCTCCAACATCGTATTCTGATCCTTGTAGGGAAGCAGCGGAGCCGTATAAACCACTTCATAATGGTCAATATCCGGTTCCAGCCCCATCCGTTCCAGTTCGCGCATAGACGAAAAGCGTTCATATACCGTATCCTCGCTGCGGCGAAGCTGCAAAATCGCATACTGGTCGGTAGCACTGTCGAGAAATGCCATCATTCTTTCGTCCGGTGCCTGATTTCCATGCACTTCATCCCATTTTTCAATTCTTGCCATCGTTCATTTCTCCCTTCTCCATAAACGGCAGGCCGTTTTCCTTTGCTTCCTGTCGCTGCTGTTCCCGCCGCTTTTCACTGTACGGCGGTCGGATACCAACACAGCGTTTCGGAATCGTATAAGTGACCGACCCATGCTCCCGGTGCTCCAAAATAAACTGCTCCGGATACTGTTTTCGCAGTTCCCGAAGCTTCTTAATCAGGCGGCTGTCATGGGTATAAATGCTGGCGGTATCCAGTTCATTATCAAAATTGATGACGGTTTCCTGCTCTGCCTTCGTAAGCTTGTATTTCATCGCTCTGCCTCCTTCGCCTTGGCAGCTTTCACCGGCGTATCCGTTCTGGAAGACAAATCCGAGAGTTTACCCAGCACAGATTCCCGTCTGCTGATTTCTGCATCCTCTGCACGATCACAAAGTTCATCATAGTCAATCCGCGTCATGGTGCGGCCACCGAACCCATAATCCGAAAGAATCTGGTCTCTGGCTGCATTCATGCTGATTTCCGGGTTGTCGATCTGTCCACCGTCAATTTCCGTAAAGTCCTTATGATATAAGGTATAGTCGTAACCGTCCTCACAGGTCTGAATGGCAAGAAAGCCCTTGCTTCCCAAATCCCATGCACTGCGTTCTTCCGTAATCAGCGGCTCCGGGCGGCATGTACCACCGCCGCGTTCCAGCATTTCTGCCAGCTGACAGATGTGCAGAACATCATACCCCAGGCGCAGATGATATTCGTCCATATATTCGCAGCGGGCTGAGAATTTCCGATTCGGATACTCAATCTCCACCGCACTGCCATCCGGAATTTTGAACCGATCCTCGTAGCTGCTGGTGATAAACCGGATATTTTTAGCATTCTCCAGCTCAGGATCAGCCTTTTTCATCTGCCAGAGAACCTTTCTGCCGCCGCGTACCTGCTCCAGCATCTCCGGAGCTACCGGCGCAACGGCAAGACCGTCAAGCTGGGGAATCTTCTGAAGTGCTACCACCCTTGCGCTTTCTTCCAGCGTAGAAAACGGCTGTTTATCCAACACATCCCAGCCAATGTGTCCCTCGGCAATCTGCACCTTGCTGTCCATATCAAAACAATGGAATTCCACGCCGTCCTGCTTTTCCTGCAAGGAAAGCAGAGCGACATTATCCACCAGATAAGCTGCATTCATCATTTTCATGCTCATTTTTTACCTCCAAACTCCAGCTTAAATGCTGCTGCACCGTCCTCGCCGGTCTCTACATGAACGGTTGTGTCATAGTAACGATTGGACTTCCTGGAATAGCAATGGGTAAGCCGTGCTTTTCCCTGATTTACCAGTTGCTTTGCCAGTTCCTCTGTCATCTGCTTTCCCAGTGTCTGAAAGAACCTGTTTTCCTTCCAGAGCGCAAATTTACAGCTCTTATCCCTGCAAAACCATCCATTTGCCGTTTCACAAACATCACTGCCGCAGGCGGGGCAGGAACCAATGACTTTGCATTCCGGCTGCATCAGGACATTGGCACCTTTCACAGCCTCGTAGGTTTTTACAAGTCCGCTGACCATGCTGCTGATTTCTCCCATAAAGGCATCGCTGTCATACTCGCCGTGTTCTATTTTCAGCAGTTTTTCCTCCCAGTCTGCCGTCATGGATGGAGACTGAATCTGTTCCGGCACCACCGTCACCAGCGCATTTCCCTTGTCCGTAGAGCAAAGGTATTTCGTTTTCTTATCACCCCTACGCTCGATAAAGCCTTTCTGCACCAGTTTTTCGATGATGGCAGCGCGTGTAGCTGGTGTGCCGATGCCTTTTCGCTCTACACCAGCCGGAAATTCATCCGAGCTGGCACTCTCCATCGCTGAAAGCAGAAGATCTTCGGTAAACCTCTTGGGTGGGCTGGTCTTGCCTTCTTTCAGATCGACACCGGCAAGTTCCAGTGTCATGCCTTCCGAAAGCTCCGGCAGTTCACCTGCCTCCGCATTCTTCTCAGCCTCTTCACTTGACTTTCCT
>ERZ650306.1799-NODE-1799-length-11604-cov-18.215690_pt1 | contig 11604 bp, 11 predicted proteins | sample MGYA00376242_ERZ650306 | MGnify/ENA primary metagenome ERZ650306 (study PRJEB26733, sample SAMN07839244) | wastewater metagenome | biome: urban; feature: wastewater treatment plant; material: waste water | place: USA: North Carolina | collected 2016-03-31 ...
CCTACACGACGCTCTTCCGATCTTTAAGTAGACTACTTATCTCAGAATAAACTCTAGTAAGTAATATTCCCCAATCAGACCTATCGATTTTCGCTTGAGCAACATTTTCTTCAAAAGAGTGTAAAGTGTTCTTTAGAATACTTTCATAGTTTTCAGTAGGATCTTCTCCAAACGTTGCACACAGAGAACAAACTCTATATTCGTCCCAGCAGGATAAGATCGTTTTCCACTTCAATTCTTGGTGTATATTTTGGGGAGTTACTGTAGTTAATAACTCTGAATAATTTGTATAAAGTTCAGTGCCTACATAAACATGTATAAATTCATGAGCAATCGTGTGAAGAGCTCCATCTATAAGGCTTTCATCATTATCGTAATGTTTTTTTATTAATCCACAGATTCCAACGCCACTAAAAAAAATCCTAAACCTTAAATCAGTCGGATTAGATACCACTGTCATCCCAGCACCAACAGCGGTTGAGTCATTGGTTCTGTTTAATCCCTTTCGAAACTCTGATAAAAGCGAAATATAATCATCATCAGAATAACCAACACTGATTAATTCTAATCGACTTATATCAATTAATTTATTCAATTTATTAAAGCATGACAAAAGGGAATCTCCGACAGATCTTGCTAAGTTTTCATCATTAAATCCTTTTAGTGAAACTGAGAGCTGTTTTTCCATAGTTTTCCGTGTTTAGACTTTATTAACCACAATATATTGTGGTTTTTGGTAAATAAAAAGCCTAAAACGACACTAGATGTCGCTTAGATGAAACTCGTCTACTTAACATAAAATCTCTTATGCGCAGTTCGAGTGTAAGCCCCATTTAGCTTTAATCCTGGCTTACTTTACGTTTTTTAATTTTAAAAGTTCCATGACCAGCAAAGCGTCGAGCAAGGTCAGGATTCCGGCCTTCCAAACGTTTAATCACAATTGGGGTTCGATTCGGCGTTTTACTCATTAAATGATCATTTTCAACATACATAACTGATCCACTTTGAGCTGCGGTAATAAAGCTTTCTCGAAGTGCACAAGCTGCCTGAGAAGCAATTTCTCTCTCATCGTCATTTTCATTAATTAGATTTACTGCTGACATTGACGTAATCCTGAGTAAAGCTTACATATAAATCATATTCTAAGTCGGGCTATACAGCACAGGAAATAAAGGCTTTTTTACATATAAGGTATTGTTCAACACACATCATAGCTACCTTACAAGGTAGCTATGATGTGTGTTCTTGATTTTTTATTTAATTTCAATAACTTAAAAAAGTTAATGTCTGAGTTTTATTTTTATACATAAATGTAATAATATTTAAAATCAAGTACTTATATCATGTGAAAAATTGAGAGCTTAACAGCACACATAATACCTACCTAACTACCTTAGTTACAGTCAGGACTCTGATCCCACATGATGAAAATTAAAAATATGAACTCGTTTAAGCTGTCCTATATGTACTTCTTTCCCTCGGTGTTTTTCCCATTTTTGAATATCTATCAGTTTAGAAACAATCCAAACCTTAAATCATGGCTATTCAGCAATTTATTGATCAGCATTACGGTCATTTTGATCCCACTGTTCCTTACTTTAAGCATGCTCATCAGCAAATTTTTATACCAAGATCGCAATAAAAAACCGGAATACAACGCCATGGGGCTTGGGCTGTTGTGCCTGATTTTCCTCATGGGCAGCAACTACTACCAATTCCAGAAATTTACAGCAGGCACGGACCTCAGCATAGATTTTTACCGCATAGCGTTAATGCTGAGTTTCCTGATCGGGTGCTTTGTCTCAAGCCTCAGCTTCACCTTGAAATATAAGCAATATTCAAAAAAATATGACACGGACCTCAACCTCAAAACCCAAAGATTCATGCTGAGTGCATGCCCACTGTTATTGATCGCCATCACGGCCATCTTTGTGGTTTAAAGCTACTTTTGCAGATCCGCAAAAAAAGCTGTCATTTCATGAAAATTACTGACCAGACGCTTAGATTTCCGCTCATACGAAGGCACCGACAGTTCTACCTTGGACTTTCGGTTCAGATACTTGAAGTACAGCGGAAAAACTTGCTTATTGAACTTAAACACATCCTCCCGAACGCCCCTAAACCCCGCCAATTTCGCCACCCGAGACAACTCAGCCATGACCATACTGTCCTGTTTATCAGGACTCTTGATCTGTTGGGCTTTCTTAAAGGTAGCGACCAGTTGCTCACTCTTAAGTTCCAGAAACTTCTTGTGAATGCGCCACGTCCAACCCGTGGTTCTATCAATTTCTTTCTGTTTGCGCTGTTCAACCGTAAACGGTAGGTTAACCAGCTCATAGACTGGAGCAGACTGCTTATTCTCTCCAACCTGAATGGCGGTACGATAGATTAGCCGGTTCTGACGATCTTGAATCGATTCAAACTGTTCTAAATCGGACTTATCGAGTCCGTAGGCAACTCTCAACAAATCCGAACAATCTTGCTTTTTTTCTCGAAGTTCCTCGGGAACCGTACACAATAAACAGAGTCGAACCTTCTCAATTTTGAGCAGACTTTGATTGAGTAAAACAATCAGATCCACCACTGGTTTCTGCTTTAAACGGTAATTTCTTTGTCTGGCAGTTTGATTCAAATCATACCTTTTTTGAAACTTCTCAATGATGCTTTCAGCACGATCAAGCGGCACATCAAGCTGAAAATAATACTGCGTTTCGCGGCTGACTTTATCCAAAATATCGGCTAAATACTCGCTCGTTTTGACACAGTAATAGATCATTATAAAGTCCAGTTTTTTGGTAATTCTATCGGAAAAATTCTAACACTTTTATGTTTTTTTAGTAATTCTATCGGAGTTCTTATTTTGTAATGATTTGGACTGCGTTTAGCAGTCCCTTTTTAGGTGCAGATGTAGGTTTATAAATGGTTGTTCCGACGGAATTTGATTTTATGGCAGTTTCAGGTATAGTGAACGCATCTGATTGCTTCTAAAGCTTTTCTGATTCTGAACGTGTAGCGCATAAAAGAAAAACCATCTTTTAAGTCAGCAGAGACCATAAGTAGGAATTTTAAAGTGAACCATCAGGTCGTTATCCGTACGCCAACGGAGTCCTTTCATGATCAGCGATAGCACATATTTTTTTGGCTACTCGCATATTGTCTTTGTTAGATCCCTCTAACGTTCAAAAATTACGTCTAGCGTAGTTTGTCCATTTTTGCGCCTATTTTTTGGCGTTCCAAATGTTCGGCAAGTTACCGCTGCCGAGACGTTTTTTCACTATTTCAAACCAAGAGAGAACCTAACCAGTTCTTGATCGGTGAAGCTGCATGCTGGGGAAACCTCGCTGGTGCGGCTACAACGGGGGCTAAAGAGTGAAATTCTCTTTTTCTACCCAATCAAGAAATTGAACAAGATTAAAGTTGTTGGGCGACGTAGACACGGGCGCTTTGGTGACAAAGCACAACCCTGTTTTAATTGAAGTCAGAGTTGAAATAATGGAATATTTCGACGTTAAGATGACTGCCTTTTTCATGAGTGATTTTGGGATGGGCACAGCACAGGTGGGCGATTAAAAGTGAGCCGAAAGGCGATCAAGACAGAGAAAAACTGTCAGATGTCAGATTCTAAAAGGGTCATGGACATCGGGTACTTGTAAATACATAAGCAAGATTCGTCGGATAGCTTAAGCCTGTAACGGCATCTACAGTAGAACCTGATAGATGCTTTGCTGAAAATTTTGATAGCACGATAACTCTAAAGAGTCTTTAGTCGGCTGTAAGTGGGGTCTTGGAACAACTCCCCATGAAGAGCCAAAGGAAGAGACGAGTGCAACGAGTAAGACTTGAGCGAAAGCGAGAAGTCGGGCATCAGATTGACAATTAAGACTAATACGGGAAGTTCGCTAAGATATTGTTTTTTAAATTTTATTAGTTGGTGACTGTTAAATTAAAATGATGTTTTAGAGGATGGGAGATCAATTGAGTAAAGCGGCTTTTAGGTCGGTAGCATGCATATTCGAGCGAATAAAAACGTAAGCGTATACATGAGTAATGAAAGGTTGAGCCGATTATAGGTTTGATTTAGTGAAAAAAATAGCAGTTGTGGTGACTGCAAGCGGACTGGTAATCCGTGGAAAAATTTTTGTATGTTATGAAATTTAACTGAGAATTAAACAGAAATAGCTCTGTTTAATGGTGTCGGTGCAGATTAATCACATGCATTCATTTTTAAAAATGACGACTAAGCCTGAAAAGGCTTAGTCGTTCATCTTTAAAACGCTCTATTTTGCGTTTTAAGCAACTATAAACACAACCATATGGATTAATACCAAAATTACCTTAACCGAGCTGTAACACTCTATTTTTTGCGTTTAAACAGTATTCTCGACAAGTCTAAGATAAATAAAAGCATTCTACTAAGTGCTCTCACTCACTCAAGATCACCACACCCCTCGCTTTGCTCGGGCTGATGGTGAACGTTGAGTGAGTTTCGGCAATACTCTCCCTAAGGGCTATCACTTAAAAAAATGACACATCCCTTAAGTATTGCCGATTTACCTGTCGGGCTGACGGAGCCACGCATCGGTCGTATCCGCACATAGTTTTGCTGACTATGCAGACAAGGACTAAAGGTCTTGCACCTTCTCCCACACGCTCCCTGTCGAAGTATGGCGGTATCTCTGCGAGGGTTTCCCCAACATGCAACTTAACCAACCTATACAGCTACTCTTAACGCTCCGCTTTTGTGAGATTCCCCTGTAGCGGTTTAGCCTTTCGACTATCGCTACGTTGCACCAGTGACACTTATTCCCTCCACATGCAACGCATGCCAATCCGTAAAACGGACACGCAGGAGCAGGCAAAGCTCGATCTAGGATGCTTATTTGATGATTTAAAACACGGATTAACGAAGACTTATCATTTTGGGTCTTGAACTAAACACTGTTTATTGTGAAAATAGAGTTCAGGTACAAGCCTTAGTGTGAAATCATAACGGTCGCCAAACCTTATGATCTTCGTTATTTGATGTTCCACCATCAAATAACTGCGTACCGCTAAATATAAAGCGAAACCCCAAAATGTTGCAAGACATTTTGGGGTTTTTCTTTGCTCTATCAACAATTTAAGTTACCTTCTAGTTTCCCAAAAGTTACCAACTTTTTTTACCCCCCTTTGCATCTTTATGATTCTTATCTGTTTTCAGGCAAAAAAAGTTACCAACTTTTTTTCAGAAAGTTCCCTTCTTTGATTTTTAAAATTAATCTATTTGTCTGTTTTTTGAACAAAAATTTAAATCCATGTTTTTTTTGATTTCAGCTAATAAGTTAGACAAACCATGCCTAATTTTAGGCAAATTTAGACAAAACACCTGTAAAATTAAATCAACCTATTGTAAAAATAGACAGTCTATTAGACATCCACTTTTGACAGGTTTAGGCATAGTTTTACATCATGAAAAGTCTTTCAGTTATAGAGTTATCAAAGTTATATGGAATTAATAGACAAACAATTTACAACAACATAAACAAAGGAATTTTAAGTAAAAATTCTGATAATAAAATTGATTTATCAGAAGCTATCCGTGTATTTGGAGAGCCTGCTAAAAAACAGGATGTAAAAGAACCTGTAAAAATAGACAGTCCAAACTCGGCAGAAGTTTTACTGCTTAGACAGCAGATAGACATGCTAAAAAATCAGCTTGATGATGCTAAAGATAGGGAGTCCTTTTATCAAAATCAGATTGAAACGATGCAACGCCTATTGGAAGCACCAAAACCCAATACCAATCAATCTGGAGATTCTGGATCAGTACAGCCTGAACCAGCAGCAGAAGTGATAGCAATGCCACCTAAAGAATCAGAGATACTCGAGAATAAGCGAATACCTGTTCCAGAGCATGTAGAGCCTGAACCTGAAAAAAGGGGCTTCTGGAGCCGTTTTTTCAAGCCCTATGGATGATAGGACTATTTAATCAGACTAATCAAAACCGTGGAACATTGTTTATTTATTGATCGTGGAACGTGAAAAGTCATAAAAAAAGCCCACCTTGGGGAAGATGGGCTATAAACTTTGAAATAAGTATTTGAATTTCAAAATAAATTATACCACATTTCGTATAACGTGTATTATGTTAATTTTAGATTTTCTTAAATAATCAAAAAATTTATACTTCTTAATTAATTGACACGTTATATTTGAATGGTTTAATATCAAAATCTATAAACACGAAATCTCATATATAGAACAGGTATATAACATGCAAAATTTCAGCGCTCAATTCCAAGGTACTATTAATACTAACTTTGGACAAAAAATCTTAGACTTCCTAAATGAAGAAAAAACTATAGTAATGCTTGAAACAGCAACCTACCTTAGTCGACCAGCAATTGAGGCCTTAGTTCCAAGTTTAGAAGCTAGATTTGGTAAAGAATTAAAAGCTATCGAAGATAATTCTAATAATCCAGAAAATATTGATTTTGATCGCTTAAAACAAGCTATCGGCCACATGGTTAGAGTAATTATGGAAGAACATGGTTACTTGATTGACCAAAACAATGTGAAAATTCCTGATACGCGTAATACTCTCTTTTCAAGAGCAACGAGATATAAAAAAGCTTAATTTATATAGGAACTTGTTGAAATAAAACAAGTTCCTTATTTTTTAAGTAACTAAAATAAATACGGTAATAGCAAATATGAAATTATTTTTGGATTGTGAGTTTAATGGTTTTGGTGGAGAACTGATTTCCATGGCTCTCGTTGATGAAAATGAAAAATACTTCTATGAAGTTCTACCATGTATGAATCCCACTTCATGGGTATTTAATAATGTTATCCCTATTTTAAATAAACAAACCATTGATTTGAAAGAATTTAAAGAAAATTTATTTAACTTTCTAAATCACTATGAAACCATACATATAGTTGCTGATTGGCCAGAAGATTTTTCATTATTTCTAACAACTCTCATACTTCAACAAGGCGTCTGCATGATGACTCCAAAGTTGACAATGGAGCTTTGGGAAAGCGATACAAGCCTAACTATAGACTCAAAAACACCTCACAATGCCCTACAAGATGCTTTCGCACTAAAAAGAAGATATTTTATCTAAAATTATTTTCGTTTTTGATAAATTACCGCCCAAATATTAAAAAATTTCAATTTTTGTTGAAGTGACTACAGAGCAAGTTATTATAAAAAGTGCCCCGCATTTGTTCTAGCTGATCCATGATTAGTTATTTAACATAAAATTTCATCTACGAAATGCAGCAGCAGCACGTGCTAGGACCCAATTAAATCTTTAATTGGGCTCATATCAAATACTCTATTGATCACGATAAGCTCGAACTTTCTCAAAAATCGGATAAAAGTCCAGACCATCATCCTTCATATCTGAAATTACGATCGCAATCACTGCAATGCTAGTGGGCACTTTACCGTTCTTTTTATAGTTGGTAATTGAGTTCGCATTCATATCTAAAAGCGCTGCAAATTCTTTAATAGAAAGGCCAGACTTACCTATAAGTCTTTGAAATTCTTCGTAAGGCATAGTTTAAAAAGCAGAATTGTTCTGATGGAAAAGTATAGCACAGATCATTTATTTACATTTAAACACATAAATAATGTGATTAACACATTGTTTATGTGTTTAAATAATCTTATCAAGCAATTTTACTCTTTTGATAGGACTTATTTTTATGAACCATTTCGTACAGCCCAAGCTTCTTATTTCTTCTCAAGCAAAAAAGATTGGATTGGCATTAATTAACGATCTTGAACTTTGTATAACAGCACGATTGGCTTTTTATCTGGATGTAAATCCTTCCTATGACGGCCATGAGGCAACATTCATTTGGATCGAATTTTTTTTACAAGATCATCCTCAAGCCGAATTTTCTGAAATTAAAGAAGCCTTTTTAAAACTTATTCCTGAATGCTGCTAAACGATGATAATGAAATCTGTATTTTATGAGTCAAATACAGATTTCAAATCTCTCTTTTTACAATCAATACGATTAATTTTTAACCAAATATAGCATCCATTTTTAGAACAAAAATAATAGTTTTATCCCCCCAATTTTCCCAAAAATTCACGCCATAATTAAAATTTACCCCATTTTTCGCTTCAAAAAGACTTTATTTTTTCAATGCTGATATAACGAGTTCAGACCCTAGCACGTGACCCAAGCAAGCCTACCTGTATATACAAAATTCTTCGAATTTCGATACACAGGGACTTGTTAGGGGTTTCACCCCTAAGACCCCAAAAGCAAAAGCGCGATGAGATTGATCAATGCGAAGTAGAACAAAAATTTTTAGACTTACCGAGCTACAGTTAAAGCAACTGGAGCAGTACATCCAAAGAGAAAATACCAATTTCACAGACTTCATACATTCGTTGATCGCACGCGAAGTCATGCATGATGCTGTCACCGTTCAACAGACCCATGACGAAATAAAACCCGCAAGAACAAAAATTAAAACAGTCGTTGAAGTCGTCAAACGCTACCAAAAAACTGACCCTGATTTATTGCTCGAGCTTGCCAAAATCGGCAACAACATTAATCAGATTGCACGTGCATTAAACATCATCAAAAACGCTGATCCTCTGGAACAGCGCAAACTCGATATTTTCAGCATTTTTTTAGTTTTAAAAGCCATTCAAACAGAGCTAGAACAGGTATTTCCGTCTCTTCCAAAAATTAGCCGACAAAGCCCTGAACGGCTCCAAAAACGGCTGTCTTCACTTCAACTCGCGGAGGAAGACGAAAGTGCATATTAAATTTTTAGAACATGGCAAAGGCAGTGCCGCCAAAGCATCCGCATACGTACTCGACAAGCTTGATCACATGGGGAATGTTCGCGCAGGCGTTGAAGTTTTAAGGGGGGATGCAACTACGTTTAACGCGATTTGTGACTCCAGCCCGCACCTGTGGAAATACACAAGCGGAGTCATCGCTTGGTCAAAAGAGGATGCCCCAACAGACGAGCAGATCAAAGAAGTCTTAGACGACTTTGAACAACATGCCTTCGCAGGACTGGAGCAATCGCAGTACCACCTTTTTGCCGTTTTACATACGGATCAAGACGGCTCCAAGCACATCCACGTTTTAACGCCTCGACTCGATATCGAGAGCGGAAAATCACTGAATATTGCACCGCCAGGGCATGAGAAACATTTCGACTCGTTACGAGACTACTTCAATACGAAATATGAGTGGTCACGTCCTGATGACTTTCTTTTGATGCGAACCACCCAAGAGCCAAACCACATCGCAAAGCTGAATGCACAGGCAAAAAATATTCTTTCAAGCCAGGAGCTTGAGAACCTGCCAAAAAAACAGTTTTGCCAGGCGATGGATAACTACGTTCAAACACTCTTAAAGACCCAAACGGCAGAAAACAGGGCCGATATCGTCGCTTGTCTCAAACAACTCGACGGCATTGATTCGATAAAACCCAGCAAAGATTTTTTAACAGTCACTCTCTCCAGTGGAAAAAAACATCGACTCAAAGGCGATTTCTACAATGAAAAATTCGAAATTGGATCTTATTCAGAGCATCTCCGAGCAGCAGCAGAGAACCGAGCAACTGCAAACGAACTTGCAGCAGCTCTCACAGACGCTGATCAACTTCGAGCAACTTATCGCACAAAGCGAGAAACCTATCACAGAAGGCACCACGCTTTTGCACAACGTACAGCAGACAACAACAGCCCTAGAATCGCACCTACGCTCGATTTTGATAGCGATAAAGAATCTATCACCCCAAGCAATACAAACGCTCACAACGAGCTATACGGAGCAAATACAAGTATTACAAGCACAGCTATGCAATATCGATATATCGAGCATCGAAACCGTCACAACCAGCATCGATTCGTTTTCAACATCAATCCAGACGTTACAGGAAGAAATCAACAGCCAGTTGGGAAACATCACGATCGATCAAGAGAGCCTGCAGCAGAGTATCCAAGACCAGATCCAACACGCAATAGCGAACCAAAGCGAGCAGTTCCAGAACGACATCCAGACCTTAATCACGGAAAAATTGAGCGAACAGAGATCCAAATACATTTTTTGGGGGATGATCGGTTTTGGACTGCTGATTCTTTCAATCGTTTTATATCTGGGCTATCAAACCAATACAAATCTGAAGACCATCGAAGCACAGCGAGAAGTCATTCAACAGAACACACAACAAATTTCAAATCAAATCAAAATCTTGAATCAATTGCGGAGATAAGCAATGCAGACAGAAATCGACCTTTTTTTGAAAGAGCAAAACGACTTATTGATTCAACAAAACAACTTGTTAGCAGAGCAAAACAACGTATTGAATCAACAAGTGAGTTCATTAAAAAGCATCTTGAGCAAATACAGCGAAGTCGAGCAGAGCTTACAAAACAAAATCAGCAACTTGAATACCGAGAGAGAAACCCAGCAGGCCTTGATCCTGGCTATGAAATCAGAACTTTCAAAACTCGAACTGGGCAGCTTTTCGGAGCAATTACAGCAAGCATTTCAAAACAATGTGCTGATGCAATTACAGACGCCATTAACGAGAGCATTAAATCAACTGGATTTAAACAGCGTTGTCAGCGATTTAGTGAAGACCGAATTGAAACCCATTCTTTTGAATATCAACACACAGCAGACCGATCTCAAGAACGCACTCTTGAAAATCTCGCAAGTGAAGGTACCCGACAACTTTTACAAAGATCTAAAGATGCAGAGCAAGCAAATCGACATGCTCGTGGAGACAGTGGAAATATTAGTCAAATTAATCAACAACTTGGGGGACTAGAAAAAACAGTAGCCAAAATTCGACTTAAGCCAAAGCCAACGACAGACTTTTATCTCAATTTATTGCGCAATGACAATTATTACCCCGACTATGTTCTTTATCACAAAGAACTATGTGATGAACAGCAACAAGCCTTCAATAACCAGGACACATTACTATTGATTGATTACACACAGAAAAAAGCGGAAAACTTAGAAACCTACATGAGCCGAGCAAGTCGAAACTTGAATAAATCTGACTATGAAAAAATTGAACAGATCATCAAAAATGATCAACGCATGCTGAAATATCTGCAATGCGAGAAGATTTTAGAACGGCAAGATACCCGTTTTGAGCAGCACAGAGCTGCATACCAAAGCTGTTTAAAGCGCTTTGAGAATATCAAACTTGATATTGAGCAAATTAAAAACTCGTCCTCTCAACATAATGTTTCTCAGAATACCTATGAACCTGAATACAAAACAAAGCCAAAAAATGACTTAGATTTTAATTTTTAGTTAATCTAAACAATGATTTACCGAGCGAGTGTCTACGAGCGACTGAGCGATATAAAAATTTCGCCCTGCTCTTTCTCTGATTACAAGCTTCCTTGTGCTGCTAAAGGAGATTAACCGAGCAAAGCGACGACTCTATATTTGAGTCTAGATCGAGCGTAGCGAGTAAAAAAGCTTTATGAGCGAAGCGAATTCCGAGTTGCTTTTGCTCTTGCCTTTGCTTTTTCTCAAAGTCACAACAGAATGATCCAAAAAATTGCCCCACGAATCGAGCGAAAGCGAGATTCAATAGAGTTTGAGCGTAGC
>ERZ650306.1802-NODE-1802-length-11600-cov-11.572196_pt1 | contig 11600 bp, 10 predicted proteins | sample MGYA00376242_ERZ650306 | MGnify/ENA primary metagenome ERZ650306 (study PRJEB26733, sample SAMN07839244) | wastewater metagenome | biome: urban; feature: wastewater treatment plant; material: waste water | place: USA: North Carolina | collected 2016-03-31 ...
ATAAAGCCAACGGAAAAATCCATAATGTTCGGCTCAATTTTACAGTTGTTGCGACTTCCAAAGCTTGTTCACCATATTGTTTAGCAGCACCGACAACAGAACTTGTATCGTGAATTGCAATTGCCGACCACAAACCAAATTGGTATTGCGATAACTGAAAATAATGTCCAATAAATGGAAAAACCATTAACGCAATCGCATTCAACACAAACACAACTGCCATGGCAATGGTAATTTGATTCGCTTTTGGTTGTAAAACCGAAGAAATTGTAGCAATAGCACTTCCTCCACAAATAGCAGTTCCTGAAGTAATCAGCAGCGATGTATTCTTGTTGATTTTTAATAATCGGTAGAATACAAATCCTAATGTAAAAACACTTAACACAGAAATAAAAGTGAGAAAAAATCCATCTTTACTTACCGAAACTGCCTCGTGAAGATTCAAACCTAACCCTAAACCAATGATTGCAATATTCAATAATTTCTTTGAATATCTTTTCCGGAGTTTTAGCTGCAACCTCTTCAATTTCAGTTCCACCCTCTTCTGATGCCATTAACACGACCCGCGAAGTAACACGATCTAGCACTAAGCCAATGTAATATTCTTTTTTGATGTCGGCACCTTCCTCGATCAGCAGGTTGCGTACCTTCTGACCTTCCGGGCCGGTCTGGTGGGTTACGAGTTGCATGCCGAGGATCTGTTCGGCGTTGGCGCGCACTTCGTCGAGCGAACGGGCGAGCTTGACACCGCCACCCTTGCCGCGACCACCTGCATGGATCTGGGCCTTGACCACCCAGATCTTGCCGCCGAGTTCTTCGGCTGCCTTGACCGCCGCGTCGACGGAAATGCAGTGGAAGCCACGCGGCGTCACGACGCCATACTTCCTCAGTAGTTCTTTTGCCTGATACTCATGAATTTTCATGGTTGCCCTTCGATCGAAGTCTTAGCCACTAAGGCCGCTTACGCTTGGTTGATGGGACTCTTCGGGGCTGCGCCCCACGATGCATGCGCCGTTCTCCCTCGTCCAACGCACACACCGCTCACCCTTTGTGCCTCGGCTATCTGGCCGTGCTGCACGAAGGGTTATCCTGCCCCGATATTATTTTTCCGGCTGACGCCGAAAAACACCGGATTACGGATCAAACAATTATATACGAAACCATGCGTCCGACCGACGTCGCGCTGCACTGCAACCCGCGCCGTTTGCAGCGTGTGTTGGCCTATTTGGAATTGTTTCCGCGATACCAGCGCGGGTAGTAACGCATAACGGTGGGCGAGGTGGTTTCGAGGGCGTGGCAGCGATCGAGTTGGAAGGGCTTGTCCAGGGTTTCCTCGTTGTCGATCTTGAAGGTGGCCCAGGTCTGGATTGCGGCGGTTGGCAGCGATCCCAGCAGTTCGGTCAGATGCGAACAGCCCTGTACATCGGCGAACATCTCCCCCACGGTGCGGCGAAATCCCCGTAATAGATTCAAGCCGATCAGGCGACGATAGGCCGGAGCGATCGTGCCGCAGGCGCCGGGATACGGAACCCAGTCGGAACACGCTTCTACGTCGACAATGGTGCATTCTTTATCGACGGTCACGCGGATGAACAGATCGTGCAAGGGATCGCCAACCTTGCGAATACCGGAAGCGAGTTGGTAGTCGATATCCTTCAGGTCCGTCAGCCGCGCGTCGAGGTCGAGCAGGCCGTCATCGCGAAAGAATCCTTCGATTTCGATGCGGCGACTATGAAGACGGGTGCGCGTTGCTTTTGAGTATGGGAGCGGCATGGCAAAAATTCGGTAAAGGCTAAAAAACTCGTAAAAAATGCCGATCAGGGCATAAGTTGTCACAATGGCGCCCATCCGCGTGCCGACAAGGCTCCGCCGTGGGCCGCAAACTTCTTTAGAATACTGTAGCTTCGCTGGCGGTGCCTGCCCTGCCAACCCCGCACGATCAACATTGCGTCTCACTGCCGGACTCACGACCGCCCCATTGATGAACAGCGCGCGAAAGACACTTTCCCTGCTCGTTGCCACGCTTGCCTCACTGGGCAGCCCATCCGCCAAGGCGGCCGGGCTAGGAGAACTGGTAGCCCGGTCATCCCTCGGTGAGCCTCTGCGGGCGGAAATCCTGCTGGTCCGAACTCCGGGTGAAGAACTCGACGCGAGTTGTTTCAGGCGAGTCGGCAACCCGGGGCGCGACGACATTCCGTGGATCGGCAACGCGCGGGTCCGGCTGAACGGAGACCGTCTCATCGTCACGACCCGTGAGGCGGTGAATCACCCGATCGCCATGCTTGGTGTGCAGGTCACGTGCGGTACCGAGCTACGCCGCGACTACCCGATTCTGCTCCAGCCGCCACTGACGCGCATATCCTCTCCCATCGTTGAAAGTGCTCCGGTATTCATCGAGACGCCTTCGGAGCCGCCGGTCGTCGTCGCACAAGCCCGTTCGGCATCTCGATTGGGCCCACGAACTATCGCTACTGAGGAACGTCCGCCGGTTAAGCCCCAGCGAGCGCCTCGCCGCGAAGCAGCGGCAAGACCCCAGGCCGAACCGCCCCGCCATGATCGTCTGATCCTGGGTTCCGGTGATGAAGCAAACCGCGTGCCACTGCGGATGAGCCTCTTGCTTGCCAACCCGCCGTCGGGCGACGAGGCCGACGGTCCCCGACAGCAGCTCCGTCAGGAGCAGCGCACGCTGACCGAGATTGACGACCGGATCGCCGCCCAGCTCGAGGTTAACGAGAAGATCAAGCGTCTGGAGGAATATCAAGCGCTTCTGAAGGAGCGGGTGGCGCAGCTCGACGATACGGCTTTGCCGCCCGCGGCAGCCGTCAAACCCGTGGCGTCGCCTGTGCCGGTTCGGACGTCAGGGCCTGAGGGCATCCTGGCGCAGGTTAAAGAATGGGCTTTCCCGCTCGCCGGCGTGCTCGCCGTATTGCTGGGCGGCGGCGCGCTGATCTGGCTGCGCCGCAGGCGTCCCGCGGAGCCCGTCGAGGCCATGGAGCCAACCACTCAGCCCGATTTCCGGATCAGTGCTCCGCCTTCCACGACGGACCGAGCGCTCATTTCCGCGGCGCCTGAAGAGGCACGGGCGATGCCGCCTGTCCAGCATGCGGTCGTGCCACCGCCGGCTGACAATTCCGGAGAATGGGCCGAGCCGACCTTTGCTCCGGCGCATCCGATTCCCTTCGACGAAACGGTGGATGAGCAGGATTCCGCGCTGGAACTGGCGGAAATCATGATGTCCTTCGGTCGTACCCAGGGTGCGGCCGAAACGCTCGCCGACTACATTCGCAACAACCCTCGGCAGGCGGTCAAGCCTTGGCTGAAACTGCTGGAGGTCTATCACGTTGCGGGCATGCGAGCCGAGTTCGAGGTGCTGACGCGCCAGTTGAACAAGACCTTCAACGTCAAAATGATCAGCTGGAACGATTTCAGCAGCGTCCGTTCGACGCTCGACACCGTCGAGCAGATTCCCCACGTCTGTCAGCGGCTGCAGGAGCAGTGGGGAACCCAGGAGGCGCAGATATACATCCACCAGATTCTGCGGGATAACCGGAATGGCACTCGTCAGGGTTTCCCTCTGAGTGTCGTGGAAGAGTTGCTCCTTCTGCTCGCCATCCTCGACGAGGAACTGGGCACTTACAAACCGGCTCCTGAACTGACTCTTGCGGAGATGACTCCCGCGCCGCAGCAGGCCACGCAAGAGGCCTGAGCGCCGCTGCCGATTCCGTCAAACCGGATTCGGCACTTCGACGAACTCGACTTCGATGCCGAAAGCTTCCGCCAGATGCGCGCCGAGCGCCTGCACGCCGTAACGTTCGCTGGCGTGGTGTCCGACGCACAGATACGCAACTCCCGATTCGCGGGCCTGGTGCGTCGTCGGCTCCGACGCTTCACCCGAGACGAAGCAATCCACTCCACACGAAATCGCCTGCTCGAAATACCCTTGGGCGCCGCCGGTGCACCAGCCTATCCGCTCGACGATCCGCTCAGGCTCGCCGAGCATCAGTGGCTCGCGGCCCAGACGGGCGGCGAGACTGAGGGTCAGCGCCCCGAGCGTGACCGGCTGCGGCAATCGTCCAACCCAGCCGATATCCTGATCGCCGAAACGTCCTTCCGGCAGCCAACCCATCAATCGGCCCAGTTGGGCGTTGTTGCCGAGTTGGGGATGGGCATCGAGGGGTAGGTGGTAGGCAAACAGACTGATGTCATTGGCAAGCAAGGTCGCCAGCCGTTTCTTGCGCAAGCCGGTTATGCGTCCGTCTTCCCCGCGCCAGAAATAGCCGTGATGCACCAGTACTGCATCCGCGCGTCTTTCCACTGCGGCATCCAGCAGCATCTGACTGGCGGTGACGCCGCAGACAAGCCGCTTGACGGTTGCCCGACCTTCCACCTGCAAGCCGTTTGGGCAATAATCCTTGAAGCGCTCGACCTCCAGCAGGCGATCCAGATAACGCTGCATTTCAGCTCGTTCCATCGCTGCTTTCCCTTGTGAATTTTCAGCAATTTGAAGGCGCCTGCGCGCGCCGATGGCGGATTTTACGATGCATCGCTTGTGGATGATCTTTGCCCAAGCTGTCACCATCTCGGTGGCGCTCTTGTTCGTGGTCAGCACGCTCAAACCGGAATGGATCGGCGAGCGTCCGGTGCTGCCCGCCGTCACGATTCAGGAAGCCGCCATGCCTGCGAACGGGTCGGTCGGCAGGCCCGTGGCATCCTACGCCGATGCGGCCCGGCATGCCTTGCCGTCGGTGGTGCATATCTTCACCAGCAAGGAAGTGAAAGCCCAGCGCCATCCCTTTGCCGACGACCCGCTATTTCGCCACTTCTTCGGCGACCGCCTGGACAGCCGTCCGCAGCAACGCGCTTCCGGGCTTGGCTCGGGCGTCATCGTATCGGCCGAAGGCTATGTGCTGACCAACAACCACGTCGTCGAGGCTGCCGACGAGATTGAAGTTGCTCTCGAAGACGGGCGCAAACTGCCCGCCCGAATCGTCGGACGCGACCCGGAATCCGATCTCGCGGTGCTGCAGATCAAGGCGGATGGCAGGCTTCATGCCATTACCTTCGGGCACCCCGAGCAACTCCACGTGGGCGATGTCGTGCTCGCCATCGGCAATCCCTTCGGTGTCGGCCAGACCGTGACAATGGGCATCGTTTCGGCGCTCGGGCGGACTCACCTCGGTATCAATACCTTCGAGGACTTCATCCAGACCGACGCCGCGATCAATCCCGGCAATTCCGGAGGTGCCCTGGTCGATGCTGCCGGAAATCTGATCGGCATCAACTCCGCCATCTATTCCCGTACCGGCGGCTCGTTGGGCATAGGTTTCGCGATTCCCGTTTCGCTGGCCCGCAACGTCATGGAGCAGATCATCCAGACCGGCTCGGTGACGCGAGGCTGGATCGGCGTCGAGGTGCAGGCCATTACCGCCGATCTGGCGGACTCGTTCGGCCTGCCGTCTGCCGACGGAACCTTGATTTCCGGTGTAATGCGAGGCAGTCCCGCCGACAAGGCGGGGGTGCGGCCGGGCGATGTCCTGATGGCCGTCGATGGGCGCAAGGTGAACGATCCGCAAGCCATGCTGGAGGCGATCGCAGCGCTGGCGCCAGGCCGGCGAGCCGGATTCGAGTTACGTCGTGGGAAGGAAAAGCTCGACCTGAAAGTCGAAATCGGACGTAGGCCGGCACTCTCACGGGGCGACTGAAGCCGTACTTTCCTTGAATTGGTGCATCGCCGCATCAAGACGATTCGCGCGCCGGGCCACCCTTGGGAACTCTCCGGTCGCCGCGCCTGCCGATTGGCTGTGGGGCGGTCCTCTCCGCCGGGTGCAGCATCAGACGCTCATCGGGACTCGCGCCGCTCTCGCAATCGGTCTCGATCGCTTGTCGCCCGAGGTGACCGAAATCCATTTGTCCGGCAGGGCTGCTCGAGGCCGGCACGGTTTCCGCTAATTCGTTCTTCGAACGCCGATTTCTGTGGGCTTCAAGGCCGGAGCGCCCGAGCTAATCCAGTCGGGCCAGCTTGGACTTGGCCATCGGCGGGTTGCGCGCGAAGTAGCGCCGGAGGCCGCGCACGATCGCTTCGGCCATGCGATCCTGATAGGCCTCGTCGTTGAGGCGGGCTTCCTCTTCCGGATTGGAGATGAAGGCTGTTTCCACCAGAATGGATGGAATGTCCGGTGCCTTCAGCACCGCAAAGCTCGCCTGCTCGACTTCACCTTTGTGCAGACGGTTGATGCCGCCAAGTTCTCCGAGGACCGCCTTGCCGACTTTGAGGCTGTCGTTGATCGCGGCCGTTTGCGAGAGATCGAGCAGGGTGCGGGCAAGGTGACTGTCTTTGACGCCCAAGTTGACTCCGCCGATAAGGTCGGCCGCATTTTCCTTCTGGGCGAGCCAGCGGGCGGCGGTGCTTGAGGCTCCTTTTTCTGACAGCACGAAGACCGAACTGCCACGTGCAGTCGGGCTGATGAACGCGTCCGCATGGATCGAAACGAAGAGGTCGGCCTGTACCCGACGGGCTTTCGCGACGCGCTGCTGGAGTGGCACGAAGTAATCGGCGTCGCGGGTCAGCATGGCCCGCATATTGGGTTGGGCATCGATCTTCGCCTTCAGGCGGCGTCCGACCGAAAGCGTGACGTGCTTTTCGAAACTGCCCGCCGAGCCGACCGCGCCGGGGTCTTCGCCGCCATGTCCGGGGTCGATTGCAATGGTGATCAGCCGGCTGACATTGTCTTCGTCCTCCGGCGGAGTGGGGCGGGGCGGCTCACTGCTGGGCGCCGCTTCCGGGCGGGCTTGGGGAGGCTGGGGTTTGGGCTGGGCGGCGGCGGTCTTGCGGGGTTTGTCGTCCGGGCGTCGGGGCGTGGGGGCGCCCCCCGCCGCGGCTTCTTCCGGCGAGATCTTTTCCAGCAGGGCGAGCAGCGGATCGACCGGTTCGACCGGATACAGGTCAAGCACCAGCCGATGGCCATACTCGCCTACCGGCCGGAGGGTGAACACCTGAGGCGTGACTTCGGTCTTCAGCTCAATGACCAGCCGTACCACCCCCGGCCGGTTGCGGCCGGCACGGATCAATTGAATGTATGGATCCTGGCCGGTGATCTTGGTGGGCAGTGACTGCAGGATGTCGTTCAGTTCGACTCCTTCGAGATCGACGACCAGACGCTCGGGGTTGCGCACCGATTGGTGGGTGAACACGACCGGGTCGCGGCTTTCGAGAGTGATCCGGGTGTAGTCCTTGGCCGGCCAGACGCGCACGGCAAGGACGGAGGTCTGGGCCGCCTGGCCGGTGCGGCTGACGAGCAGCAGCAAGGCCGCGCCGGTGGAGCCGATGAAGCGCCTGCGTGTCAGGGGGCCGACGAGTCCTGAAACTGGGAGCCCGCCGTCGCGGTGAAATTTTCGAGACATTTCCGACCCTCCGTGCTTAGCGCGCGCAATTCAAGCCGGCGTCCACCGGATGCGGAAATCCGCAGTTCGATTTCAAGATCGGCAGCAGGCAGATAAGGCTGGGCGCGGTCCGGCCACTCGACCAGACGAACGCCGTCGCCGTCGAAATACTCTTCCAAGCCCGCTTCGATAAATTCTTCTGCATGGGTGAATCGATAAAAATCAAAGTGATATACGACTATTCTAGAATCTTTATACGGTTCAACCAAGGTATAAGTTGGGCTCTTGACCCGCCCGCCGAATCCCAGGCCCCGCAGGACACCTCGGGTCAGAGTGGTTTTGCCGGCGCCGAGATCGCCCCGCAAAAATATCGTCATGCGTGGTTGGAGCGCGTGGGCCAGCTGTTCGCCGGCGGTCAGCGTTGCCTTTTCATCGATCAGGTGCACGCAAGCCGGCGGCTCGCTATCATGTTCAGAATGAGCGTGGAGCACGATAATCCTTCTGGCGGTCAGGGAAACCTGGAGCTTCTGGCCGCACGTATCAAGGTGTGGGGGCGGGAGCTTGGTTTCGACGAGGTGGGTATTTCCGACACCGCGCTCGCCGATGCTGAGACGGGGCTGTTGGCTTGGCTCGCGGATGGCTGCCACGGGCAGATGGATTATATGTACAAACATGGCGTCAAACGTTCCCGGCCGGAAGCGTTGCTGCCGGGAACGCGCCGGGTCATTTCGGCGCGCATGTCTTACTTGCCCGATGCCGGGCGTGCCCTGGAGGTACTTGGCGATCCGGACAAAGCCTACATCTCCCGTTATGCCCTCGGCCGTGATTACCATAAGGTGTTGCGCGCCCGCCTGCAGAAGCTGGCGGACCGGATTTCCGTGGCGGCGCCCCATGCCCATCGGGTTTTCGTAGATTCGGCGCCGGTGATGGAGGTGGCGCTTGCGGAGAAGGCTGGGCTGGGTTGGCGCGGCAAGCATAGTCTGTTGCTGTCGCGCCAGGCCGGCTCATTTTTCTTCCTCGGCGAGATCTACACCGATCTGCTCCTGCCGGTCGATGAGCCCGTTGGCGAACATTGCGGGAAGTGCTCCGCGTGTATTTCCGCGTGTCCGACGGGGGCGATTGTCGGCCCCTACCGCGTGGATGCGCGCCGATGCATTTCATATCTGACAATCGAATTAAAGGGCGCTATTCCGGAAGAGTTCCGATCCCTGATGGGCAACCGTATTTACGGTTGCGACGACTGCCAGTTGGTGTGCCCGTGGAACCGTTTTGCACAATGCAGTGATGAGCCCGACTTCCAGGTTCGTCATGGTCTCGACAGTGCAGGCTTGGTGGAGTTGTTCGGATGGCCGGAAACAAAGTTCATTGAACTCATGGCTGGAAGTCCCATCTACCGCATCGGTTACGAATGCTGGCTGCGGAATATCGCGGTGGCGTTAGGCAATGCCCCCGGCTCGCCGGAAGTGATCGAAGCCCTGGATTCCCGTCGGAACGATTCTTCGTCGTTAGTCAGGGAACATGTCACGTGGGCTCTGAGACAACACCATGTTCTGCCAGCTGAAGGCACGGTATAGTACTAAGCGATGTTCCGAAAAACGCCCAAAATCGACGCTGAAGAAGCACGTCCGCCGCAAACGCTGGCGGAAGTGACGGCCATGGAGGCATGGCGTTTCGATCCCCTGTGCATCGCAGAGGACGATCCCGCCGTAAATGTCCCGAGTCAGCGTCACGACAAGTTCCGTATCAAGATGCTGATGCGTGACGGCGAGCGTCGTCGTGAAACGGATCTGTTGATCCAGAAACGCTATGCATGGCGGGGTTATGGGCAGATCGGAACCGAGGACGAGCCCAACCAGCTGACCATGAACGCCGAGCTGTTTGGGCGGGTCTATGCCACCCTTACCGTCAATATCGATTCGCCGGCCGGCCTTGCATTGGACAGCACTTACGGCGCGGAGGCGGCCCGTCTGCGCGCCGCCGGCTGCAAGCTGTGCGAGTTCGGGCGCTTTGCGATCGATCCGACGGCGCGCTCGAAACGGCTGATCATCTCACTGGTGCACCTGCTTTACATCTACGCGCATCGCGTCAAGGGTTGTACCGACATTCTCATCGAGATCAATCCGCGGCATCGGGCGTTCTACGAAAAACTGCTTGAATTCGAGCAGCTTGGCGCCGAGCGCACGTGCGAGCGCGTCAATGCACCGGCGATTCTCATGCACCTCTCCTGCGCCAAGATTGAACGGCGACTGCGGGAGATCGGTGGCAAGTGGCGTGAATTGCCCGACGAAAAGTCCGCTTACAAATTCGCGTTGAGCGCCGAAGAGGAAGAGGAACTGGTTTCCCGCCTCGGTTATTAGGGCGCACTCCCGCCTGCAGGGGCGCATCGTCCGGTGGCTTGGACGCAAACCCCGCCTTCCTGAAGCCTGCCTTCGGCTTGTCTGGCGTAGAATCCGGCTTCCCCGTTATTCCTCCCTATCATGTCTGATATTGGCAAGCTGCCGATCGGGGTCTTTGACTCCGGCGTGGGCGGTCTCACCGTTGTACGTGCTCTGATGGAGCGTCTGCCGCTCGAGAACATCATCTATTTCGGCGACACCGCTCGCGTGCCCTATGGCGTTAAATCGGTAGCCACCATCGAGCACTTCACCGGGCAAATCACCGATTACCTGCTCGATCAGGGCGTCAAGATGCTCATCATCGCCTGCAACACGATGGCGGCGGTGGCTGAACAGAAGGTCAAGCAAAAGGCTGGCAGCATTCCGGTGCTCGATGTGATCGATGCCGGCGCCCGGGCCGCGGTGGCGGAATCCACGTCGCGGGCGATCGGCGTGATCGGCACGCCGACGACCATCAACAGCAATGCCTACGCCCGCCGCATGCATGCCCTCGATCCCGGTGTGCGGGTCTACTCGCAGGCCTGCCCCTTGTTCGTACCGCTGGTCGAGGAGGGGTGGCTGGATCATCAGGTGACACGCCTGACGGCCCAGGAATACCTCAAACCGGTGCTCGCCGAGAACGTCGACACCCTGGTGCTGGGCTGTACCCACTATCCGCTGATCAAGCATCTGTTGCAGGACGTGGTGGGACCGAACGTGAGTTTGGTGGATTCCGCGATCACCGTTGCGGAGCAGGCGGCCCGCAAGTTGGCCGAACTCGGCATCGCCAACCCGGGCGACAGCCTGTCCACCTACAACTACACCGTCACCGACATTCCTTTGCGCTTCCAGACCATCGGCGAACGCTTTCTGGGCCGATCCCTCGGGAAGGTCGAGAAGGTGGATTGGTAAGAGCGGTTTTCGCCAATTCGGATTTGCGGGCGGCGCGTGCTGCGCTTGCCCGAAACACGCCGCCGCTTTTGGGTGCGCTCAGGCGTTCTTGCGTTTCTGCCACAGCACGTCGCCGCGACCGCCAGCCCGGTTGAGCACCCGTCCCAGCACGAAGAGCAGATCGGACAGGCGGTTCAGGTACTGGCGCGGTGCGTCATTTACCGACTCTTCCTGGGCCAGAGCAACGATCATCCGTTCGGCTCGCCGGCAGATCGTGCGCGCCTGGTGGGCGAGGGCCGCGGCGCGGGTGCCGCCGGGCAGGATGAAGTCCTTGAGCGGTTCCAGGTCGTCGTTGAAACGGTCCAGTTCGTCTTCAAGATATTGCACCTGCTTGGCCGTGATCATTTCCATGCCGGGAATGCACACCTCGCCGCCCAGGTCGAACAGATCGTGCTGCACGTTGGTCAGCAGCGCGCGCACGTCTTCCGGCAGTTCTTCGCACAGCAGGACGCCAACGGAGGCATTCACCTCGTCCACTTCGCCCAGGGTGTGGATGCGCAGGCTGTTCTTGGAAACCCGGTTGCCGTTGCCGAGGCCGGTCGTGCCGGCGTCGCCGGTGCGTGTGTAGATTTTGGAAAGGCGATGGCCCATTGTCGTGTCCCTCTTCGTTGGTGTGTTCTTGGTCGGCGGATTATAGCCAGCCGGGGCGGGCGGGGTTGGATGCTACAATTTCCGGCTCTGAAACCTGCATTCCCCCGACCGTCGCCTGCCGACGTATCCCGGAGACCCCACGCCGATGAAAAGCGCCGAAATCCGCCAGAAGTTCCTTGAATTCTTCGCCTCCAAGGGCCACCAGATCGTGGCCTCCAGCTCGCTGGTGCCCCATGAAGACCCGACCTTGCTGTTCACCAACGCGGGCATGAACCAGTTCAAGGACGTCTTCCTCGGCTTCGA
>ERZ650306.1817-NODE-1817-length-11515-cov-7.750611_pt1 | contig 11515 bp, 9 predicted proteins | sample MGYA00376242_ERZ650306 | MGnify/ENA primary metagenome ERZ650306 (study PRJEB26733, sample SAMN07839244) | wastewater metagenome | biome: urban; feature: wastewater treatment plant; material: waste water | place: USA: North Carolina | collected 2016-03-31 ...
CCGCTTGGGATCAAGCCCCCGGAAGAGGCGCAGAAAAATGTCCTGCGACGGAATGCCGTTCTTAGCACGATAATAAGAACTTATCCGTAAATTATATTAACCTTCAAAGGCACCTTGCGAAACGCGATGATGGCGGCCGCGAGATGGTTGAGTGCAACGAAGCTCCTTTCGAGCTTTTCGTAGCGAACCAATAGCTTGCGGAAGCGGTTGAACCAACTGTGGGCGACCTCGACAATCCAGCGGCGAGCACGCTTGGCGGGATCGCGTTTGAGCTCTCCAGCCTCCTGGCGACGCCCCTTCACGTGGGGAATGTAACCATGATCCAGAATGGTTTTCATCGCGGGTGCGCCGCGGTAGCCGGCTCGAGACGGATGACGAAATCCAATGCTAGTCTTACTGTGTCACTAAAATAACAAATCAATTACCCGCTCTTTTCTGTGCGCAGCATGGACATCGCTCAAGGCTATTGGCCAGTGTCAGAGCGATGGTCCACCGTAACGTCGAGATCGAATTGGGAACATGCCGCTGGGCGCGTTGAACGGCCCCGCGGGACGTAACCTTTGGGTAAGGCAGGTTTCGGGCCGAATAAGGTGTTTTTTTTGGTGTCCTTGTGGCGCAGCCGTTCGGCGACCAAAAAGCCATAGGCGGCGATGCACAAGGTTGCGTGATGATGGAAACCCCGCCAGCCCCGACCTTCGTAGTGAGCCAAGCCAAATTCCTGCTTGAGATCCTGATAGTCACGCTCGATGCGCCAACGCATCTTGGTCACAGCCACCAGACGTTCGAGCGAGGTGTCGGCAGGCAGCGTGGACAGGACGTATTTCTCCGGCTCGCTCTGCCCCTCGGGCCATTCGATCAGGAGCCATTCCTCGTCCCGCAGCTCGGAGCGCCAGTGATCCCGATGCGCCGCACGAACACGAACGGCAGCAAAGCGGGACGAGAGATCGCCGTTGCTACCAGCCCGCCAGTTGATGATGCGGTAGTCCGTAGCAGGCAGGCCCATCGCCAGTGCCTTCACGCTGACCGGCTGGTGATCGGCATCGCGGCGGAGCAACCGGGGCTTGCGCCCTACGCCACACCAGGGCTTGGGGGGTAAGGGCTGCTGGCCAGGCGCCCAGACACTGGTCGTGCCCTGCACGCCGACCGCGTAGAGGGCGCCGATTTCTGTCAGTCCGTCACGAAATCCGGTGTCGTTGCCGTAGCCGGCATCGGCCAGCACCATGCCGCCCGGCGTTCCCGCCGCTTGCGCCGCCTTGACCTGCGCCAGCGCGATCTCCGGTTTGGTCTGGAACTGGACGGTCTCCGGCACCCCGGCCCGCAAACGCCTTTCGGCATCCTGCGCCCAGGCTTCAGGCAGGTAAAGACGCCAAGCAATCGGGAGGCTCGCCGTCTCCGTCGCCAGCGAAAGGCTCACCGCGACCTGACAGTTGTCCTGCTTGCCCAGCTGCCCGCAATACTGACGCGCCACGCCCACCGAGTGCTGCCCCTTTTTGGGGAAGCCCGTGTCGTCGATGATCCAGTAGCGCTCGGCCCCTGAACGCAACATCGCCGGCAGAACCCAGCTGCTGATTTTCTCCAGGACGGCGGTATCCGACCAATCCGATTTGGCGACGAAGTGATGCAGCGACTGGTGTCGTGCCTGGACCGCATGCGGATCAATGCTCGCCGCCAGCGGCTCCACGCTCTTGCGCGCCAGTGGCAGCATCAGGCCACGGCAATAGCCGCGAAGTCCTTCCCGTCTGTCCGCGTGTCCGAGGGCCGAGCACAGGTGTTCAAGGTACGTCTCGAAACGCGTCTCCATCATTTGCTTTGCGTACAATGCCAAGTTCTGAAGGAGCGAATAATGCGCCTATTTTAGTGACACAGTAAGACTAGGGAGCGTGTCGGGTATGGCCCCAGACCTTGTCATCAAGTATTTGTTCATCACCTACCCGGACTTTCTGAAGCGGATCGGCGCGTACCGCAAGAAGGCTTGGGGTGAGCTCATCTTCCCTGGGGACCCCGAGAGGCTGAACTACAACCACTTCCATCGCCTAAAGACGATGGGGGAGTCGACGACGGAGTTCATCGAAATCGCCCTGCGCGAAGCCGCGGTGCTGGATCGGATCGCCACGAAGTTGGGCATGCCGCAGATCTTTGGTGTTGAAACCTACGAAGGACTGGAGGTCTTCCTCACGCCGTACTTGTATGCGGGAGTCGAGGTCCATGGACCATCGAATCGTGCAGTAGTGATCCCTAGGCCCTTTCCCGACGGGGCCAACTGCATCAGCGGTCCAGAGGATGCAGCCATCAAGGTCATCATTTCGCGGGTCAAGAAGGACGCAAGCAACATCGTCTGTTGGGAGAACGCTCCGGCTATCGGGGCAATGTTCATCGCCTACGCTTTGGCAGGCACCTACTTGCCGAATCTCGGTGTTCAACGTTCGTTCCTGCTTTGCCCGTACGCCGGATACACCGAAGAGTCGGGGGCGGAAGACGAGGACGAGGTTCCCTTCGAAGTGGCTTTGCGGGAGTTTCGCGAGCACTTGGCACTGCCGCCTGAGGCATCGGTCGAGAAGATTCTGAGAACCTTGGAGCGCGATAACGCTATCGTGATAGTCGTGCATGCCGAGCTGATGGCCGAGGGGCGCGCGAGTGGTCTCAAAGATCTACTAAAAGCTGCAGGAAGTAGCGAGCGCGACCTAGCGACCGTGATGCTTATTGGGAAACCCGAGTATTCAGCGCTCAACTGCCGCTACTTTGAGACGTCTGTCGGGGGCACTAAAGCAACTGAGACCAAAGCGTTCTTTGAGAAGCAGTGGAAGCGATACTGCCAACTACGCAAGCACGCACCTGCAGACGAGCAAGGCACGCGAGTGAGTCGTGTCAAGGACTACTACGCGACCGAAGACAGCGTAGCAACCCAGTCCGCTTCGGTACGGATGCTGGCTTTTCTCGCGTCGAACTACGAGACGTTCAGCTACTTTGATCCAACGGCGGGCTGGAGCGAGCTGGCCTCTATGGACGTGGACAAGCTTCCTGTTGAGATTCGGCTGCATATTGATGAGGCAAATGCCTTGCTTCGGGGAACTGCGCGTGACAACGTGGAGAAAGTTGTCGAGTGGTGCAGCACGGCGCTGTACTGGTTGACGGGGGCAGCAGCAAAGCAGCTGCTTGAGCTCCGGAAGATGAGCTGGGACACTTTCAAGACGGCCGTCAACAAGGCGCATGGCACCCTCATCAACACGGACCGCGTGGCCGCGGCCGAGGTCATAGATCCCGCGGGGCGCGGAGATCCGGACCTATCGGACGCCCCTCACCCAAGGAGGACAACCAGCGCGGAGCCCGAGAACTTTAAGATGGACTTGGCGACGCGTGCGCTTGTCCAAGACCGCTGGAAGCGTCGCAACCCCTTCTCTCGAGCTAAGGCGCACTATCTCATCGCCAAGCGCCTGTTCGATCGGTGCAACGACAAGGCGCTTCTTACCGAGGAGTTCCCCTACGAACCACATTGGGGGCGGTCGCGGATTTTCTTTCTCGCTGAGTGCCTTCGGCATCTCATCCGATCATGTGGACCGGTGGGCGAAGGCGACCCAACGATGGCAGCTCTCTCCAACCCGTTTCCCGCTCCACCAAGACAGGAACTTGGTGGGGGTGGGTGCGATCCATATGAGGTCGTGAACTTCTGCTTCGAGAAGATCTTCTGGCAGGAGCTCAACGGGAACCGCAACAGCGGGAACGTGGTCAATCGCAAGCTTGCCCGCCAACACGGGGCATACGAGTTGACCGGTGAACTGCTCGAGTTGATGAGCAGTAATGGGCAGCTCGGCCGGCCCCATAAGGCCCTCGATGCCAAGCATCATGCCGGCTACTACCGTGAAGTTGCCTTCGCACAGCTTGACCTCGGCCAGCTGGAAGCATCCTTGGACAGCTGCGAAAGGCTTATTCGTCTGTCTGGTCGGGGTTTGAGTATCACGAAGGACAACGTAGAAGACCACCTCGACCGGGTCGTGGTGCTTTCTGCAATGGACCGACTTGACCAGGCAGAGCAAGCTCTGGCTGACGTCGACGCCTTTGTGAAGGTATCTGGGATGACATCTGACAAGATCCTCGCACGCCGTCGCGCTCGTCGTGGTCTGCTTCAGTACCTGCGTGGCAACCTACACGACGCGCGGGAGACGTACGAAGAGATGGCCAAGAAGGACCCCAGTTCCATCTCGCGTGAGATCGCTCACACCTACATCGCCACGTTGGGGGCGCTGGGCGGTGATGCCTACCTGCAGCGGGCGTTCACAATTTGTCTGCAGAACTTGTTCCACAACTCCTCGCAGGGCCAGCATCACACTGCACTTGGATTCAGAGTCGCACTCGCACATCTGATGCGCCGCTTCAAGATGTTAGATGCTGCCGAAGCCACGCTCGATCAGGTCTCATACGATCTCTCGAAGTTCGGTTGCTCCGAGAGAACGTACCTTGCCTTCCTGCTGGAGGCGGGGCGCATCGTCTCGCAATATCCCGAACGTGCAGCACGGGCGTACGCGGCCTATTTGCGACCGTGTGCGGACCGCGCAGCGTCGCTGGGATACAGCCGAACTGCAGGGAAGGCGCTGGAAGAGGCTGAGCGATGTCTGCGAAGCCTGTTGGTACAGGTTGGGACGCCGCAAGGTCTGACTTCGGAGAGGGTTAGAAAGATGCTTTTGGATGAGAGAGCCGTGAACCAAGTGTCGCGCAAGCCAAAGGTGGACCCGCGCTTCGGCTTCGGTCGCGCGCAGGTAGAGGCATGGCTGCCGCGCTTGGCAACAGCCACCGCAATCGAAAAAGAGCTGGAGGGTATGGCGGCGGTCAGAGCTTCATTGGACGCGCTCAGGGGGCAGCAGATTCCCGCAGCCTAGGTGGCTCTTTGACCCGGATTAGGTAACCTTCTGGCAAGCGGAATATGAACTCCTTCGAGCCCCACTTGGGGTAGCGAAACTCACTGCAGTCAAAGCCCAGTTCGACGGCGTGATTGCGGCGCCGCTCGACGGACGTGGTGCAGATCACTACTTCGATGCCGGTGCCGCCGTCGCCCAGCGGGACGCTTGGCCAATGCGCCTCGCCATCGACATTGGCTGCGGGGTCAAATAGCATGAAGTCGTATCCAGCCAGGTGACGCAGATGCCGCCACCCCGGCTTGGATTCGATGATCTCCATGTCAAAAACGTGCCCGAGAGCGCCGGCCGTGATCTCGACATCGGCTACATAGAGCTCAATCTGCAGCATCTGGCCTTCGTTCTTACATGCCATAGGGGAAGCTCCCGTGATCGATGATGCCGGCGCAGCGGACCTCCTTGAGGGACTTCGCATAGGCGCCCAGCAACTTAATGCAGTACTTGGCGTACCGGGCGACATAGCCCGTGCCAGTGAGTGCGTCCGGAGTGTCCACCGCGCGGGCCTCGCGCAGGATCAGGTGATCCGGCAGCCAGCACATGTGGTTGTTCTTGGTGCTGCTGGCGCGGAGCTGGGCGATCGGATAGGTTCCGCCACGGGTAGCCGACACTCCGACTGCCAAGGCGGGCTTGTGCCCCACCTCTTCGCCGGAGCAGAGCAACAGGAAGTTCACCAAGCGCGGGGGCACCATGCCGGCGTATTCAGGGGCGACCACGATCAGGCCGTCGACGTTGCGCAGGCGTTGAGCGGTTGCGCGCCAGCCGTCCCAGTGTGGTGCTGCGGCCGGGTCGCCCCACAAGCTCTCGTCCCAGAACGGGAGGTCGTCGATCGGGACCATCTCGGTCTCGCAACCTTCGATGTGCTCGTGGGCCAGTTGCTGCAGTTCCGTTGCCAGGCGCGTGGAGGCGCCTTGCGGACGGTGCGAGCCAGAGATCAGTGCGATTCGGGTAACGCTCATTTTCAGGTCTCCTTGGTAGTGCTGGGGGAAATGGTTGGCTAAATCGATCAGGCGAGGTGCCTGACGAGTCGAAGGCCGGTGATGGCGTAGTTGGCGCGGAAGCCGTGGCGGCGCTTGGCCAGGCAGAGATCGCCGTTGAGCTTGTAGCAACCGCCGCGAAGCACGTGGTAGCCGGGACCCTGCTCATGGAAGATGAGATCGCGGACGAGCATGCCGCCCGGGTAGGGCTGATAGGGTGAGCGGGTCCACTCTTCAAGATTGCCGGCGAGGTCTTCGATGCCCTCCATCGACCGACCTGCCGTGAACATGCCAGTCTTGGTAGCGTGGCCGGGGCCGGCTTCGGCCGTATTGGCAAGCAGCGGATCCCAGTCGTCTCCCCATGGGAACGCGTAGCGCCCGCGGGAAGATGCCGCGTATTCCCACTCCGCCTCGCTGGGCAGCAGGATGCGCTCGCCCCGGATCGCGGAGAGCCACTCGCAGAAGAGTGTCGCTTCTTCGAGCGAGATGCCCTCCACAGGGAGATCCGGATCGCCTTGGGTCAACCCAAAGCTTGGCAGGCGCGCGGCGCGTTCGAAGTCACGGAACTGCCCACGCGTGACCAAGCTGACGGCCATCTCGAAGTCGGGCACATCGACGTAGAACGCCGGGGTCTGCTTGCTGAACCAGTTGCGGACGTCAGCGGGGCTGAACGTGTTCAGCGCGTAGTCGAATTGGCGGACGGACACGTCGATGTCTCGGGCATCGCAGCCCATGACAAACCTGCCGCCCGGAATGGTCTTGAACTCAATCTGCATGGACTGCCACCTCGTAGACATTGCCGTCATAACCGGCGGCAAGAAACTGGCCGCGGCGATCGCACCACGTCAGGGAAGAGATGCCGCGCGTGGTGAGGCGGCGCATGCGGCCCACCCAGCGGGAAGATGTGTGGTCGTAGACGTCCACAGTGCCGGCGTAGCTGCCGCTGGCCGTATAGCGGCCGTCCTTGCTTGAGGCGCAGCACTTAATGGACTTGGAGTGACGCGTGCGGATCGTGTCGATCGGTTCGCCATCCGGGCGCCAGCGGCGCATCGTCAGGTCGCGGGAAACCGAGACAAAGCCGCCGTTGAACGTACTGACAGCGTTGAGGATGGACTCGTGGGCGCCCTCACGTTGGTGCAGGATCTCGAAGCGCCTGGCGTGCACGACGACCAGGCGGCCGTCCGCCACGCCGCAGAACAGGCGGGCACCGTCCACCGACATGCCCTTGATGGCGGATTCTCCGATGCGCAGCACGGTCGAAGAGACTACGGTGCGTTCGCGGATGCTGAGGCGCGCAATCTTGCCGTCGTAACCGCCGATGACGACGACCTTGGCGTCGTTGCAGGAGGGGAGCTCGACAATGCAATTGATCGGAGCGGAATGCGCGTACAAGCTCGCGCCGGTCTCCGCGTCAAAGACCATGCCGGCTTGGCCGCCCGCGAGCGTGAGGTCACCCAGGACAATCAGGGAGTTGCAGAGGGAACCGACATCGCCAGTACATTTGCCATCCACCAGCAGCCTGCCGGCATCGCCGATCGTGTGCACAGTACCTTCGTGCGTGAAAATCGCATTCAGACTGGGAGACGGCTGGTAGTCCCGGAGTTGCCAGTCGCCGCTCATGGGATTCAGTTCCAAGTAGCGGGAGCCGAATGAGCTCACCACAACGCGGCCGTCGTCGAGAATGGCGCCGCTGCGGGCCCAGGCGGCAGAACACAGGGCCCCTTGAGCAATAGCTCGCGGGGGATGGTCGCCGTCCAGCTTCCACAGTTTGTAGCGCTGGTCGTAGCTGAGCGTGAGGAGGTTGTTGCCGGACTTCGCCAGGCACTTGACGCCCGTGGTGTGTGCCGGCACCAGTAACATACCTTCGGGTCGCATCATGAGCAGCGACCCGCTGTCGGTGGCGGCGATCCAGACGTTGCTGCTGGTGTAGCAGACGTCGTCGACGTCGTACTGCAGCTCGGCATGCGTCGCCAGGCACACACCGCTTTCGGCCAGCCACTCCCTGATCTGACCGTCGGTGCCGCAGGAAAGAATGCGCTTGCTATCCGGACTCCAGGCGAAGCGCTCGATCAAGCCCGTATGGCCGACGAGCTTCGCGAGAAGGCGGGCGTCGCTGTCCAGCACGTGGATGGTTCCGTCGTACGAGCAGGTCGCCAAGAACGCACCGCAAGGCGAGAACTGCACTTGCGCGACGTCATCCTTGTGACCGGTGTACAGATGGGTGATGCGCAAGCCAGGCACCGAGAAGACGCGCATCGAGCCATCCGCGCTGGCGGTTGCAATGCGCTTGCCATCGGGCGAGAAGTGGCACTGGTTGATGAGGTCGTCGTGAAAGGCGCTGCTGATGGGGGTGCCGTCCGCGACGTTCCAAAGGATCAGCTGGTGGTTGTAGCCGGCGGTGGCGACGTGTGTGCCGTTGGTCGCCACGCCGCTGATCGGGCCGTCGTGGCAAATGCTGGGGCTGTCGGGGCTGTAGATCTTCATGCTGTCTCCTCGGCTTAGCGGTGGTAGAAGCGGTTGAGACGTTGCAGGCCCTCTGCGAACTGCTGACCAGGCAGGGTCAGCCCGATGCGAACGAAGTACTTGCGGCCGACGGGCGTTTGGCAGAAGCAGCTGGACGTCAGGACACCCACACCGTGGGTCTCGGCGAGTTCGATGTGGTCCGATTCCTCGCGCTGAGCGTCCATGGCGTCAAGCGCCAAGGCCACGTTGAAGCCGCCGTCGAAACGCAACGAACGTGCCACCCGATTGCCGAAGACGTCCTGCAGGCGTTGGAAGTTGTCATGGACTTCCTTCTTGCGAGCGGCGGTCTCGAGGCAGATGTCGCGCAGACCCGCCGCTGCTTCATCGAGGTAGTCGTGAAAGCTCTCGGCAGGCGGGTACTCGCCGTACAGCCGGTTGTGGGCCGCCTGGACGACATTCAAGTACCGTCGTGCACGTTGTTCGCCAAGACTGGCCGCGCGAGTGAGGGCCAGCGTCGCGCTTCCGAAGACGGGCGGGTTCAGGAAGCGCGACTTGATGGCCTCGACGATCTGCGCCTTCATGTCAGCACTCGTGACGAGGTAGCCCATACGCAGGCCGGCAAGGCTGTCAGACTTCGAGAACGAGTCCGACATAGCGGCGCGGCCTTCCAAGACGAGCGGCCCGAGGAGGTCGCGGACGAGCTTAGGGGCATCCCACGGCATCAAGCAGACACGGTCGACCAGCAGGCGGGCATCGTGAGCCCGGACGTAGTCGACGATACGGGCGAGAGAAGCCGGGTTGATGATCTCCCCCAGGGGGTTGTTGGGCAGCAGTAAGAAGATCACCTTGGGCTTGAGCTGTTCCAGAGATTCGGTTATCGCCAGCTCGCTAGGCAGGAAGCTGTGGCTGTTGGCCTCATCGCCGAGGCACTCGTGGAAGTCCAGCTTGCGGTCGGTCGACAGCCGGTGGTACAGAGGAAAGGCGTGCCCGATCATCAGGGCCTTGCCACCCGCTTGCAGGACGCTGGAGCTAGCCCAGCAATCCAGGGCCAAGCTGGAGCCCTCGGTGGTGCCGTGGACCAGCGTCACGGCGAGACCGCGGCAGTGGTGCGTGTGGTTCTCCAGCGATTCGAGCGTGCGGGTCACGGCAGGTGTGCCGCCGGCGTTGCCGTAGTTGCGCGAGGTCATTGCGAGGTCAAGCTCACGCTTTAGCAGCCGGACAACACTGGTTTCCGGGGTGCGCCAGTTGACGCCGGCGGAAAGGCCGATGAACTTGCGGTCTGCCGCGGAGGCGTGGCTGGCGATGCGCTCGAGGTTCTTTACCATCTGGTTGAACGGCGCGCGCATGTTCATGGCTCCAAATGGTTCGCGGACAGGTTCGGGTCGAGGTTGAAGCGGTGACCGGCGTAGCGCTTAGCAACCAGGTATCGTCGGTTGGCGGTGGAGACGTAGACGCCGGTTGGTACGCATTCGGTGACGCGAATGCCGTACTGCTCGAGCGACTTGGCCTTTTCAGGGTTGTTGGTCAACAGGCGAATCGCGCGGCCAGGCAGCAGAGCGTTGAGAATCTGCGCCGCGACGATGTAGTCGCGTTCGTCATCGCGGAAGCCCAAGACGCGGTTGGCTTCGAAGGTGTCGTAGCCCTCGTCCTGCTTCTTGTACGCGTCGATCTTGCGGTTCAGGCCGATTCCGCGGCCCTCTTGCTCCAGGTAGATCAGTAGGCCACCGTAGCGCGCGAAGGCGTTCAGCGACTCGCGGAGCTGGGGGCCGCAGTCACATCGAAGGGAGCCCAGGACGTCCCCAGTCTTGCAGGCCGAGTGCACACGAACAAGAGGATGGATCGCATCGTCACGTGCCGGAAAATCCAGCGCGAAGTGACCGTCGCGGCCGTCGACCAGGCCGTCGAGGGTCACGAGGTTGGGAGTGGAGCCGTTGGCGAGCGGCATTGCGACGGTGCAACGCATCGTTGCGGTCGGAATCTTGATCGAGCAGCGGATGCCCGAGCAGATGCAGGCGTCGGTCGAGGGGATGGAGTGCATGCTGGTGTCTCCGTTTACTATTGCGTGACGTCAGCGTATAGACGCCCCATACGCCGTCAATCGAGAGTTGGGGCGGCGCTTTCGGCCGAGGCTAGGAGCGAGTGCTGCCCGCTTTCGGGCCTAGAAAGCCAGAATTCTTGGAGCTTTCACGACGCCAAAGCCGAAAGCTCTAGAACTTTCAGGCTTCAGGTGCTTCCTTCAGGCGGGACTTTCGAAAGTTCGCCTGTCTTCAACAGCGCCATCGTCTTTGCGATGGAAGGGGACGGCAGCCCTGATCTCGATTGATCGCTCAGACGCTTGGCGTATTGATCTGGTGATCTGGAGCTTGCCGAGCAGGCGATCGGTGGTTCGGAACCCGACGCCCGAGTCGGGTAAGTGATCGTGTCGGCCACCGTTTCTCAGGGCCGCCGTCGGGAAGACCAGCGTGTTTGCGACCGGCAGCTTCGGGGTAACGCATTGAAGGGTGTTGATGTCGCCTTTGGGTCGGATCGAGTCTGCCGTGCTGGCAGAGGGCAGTCATTCGCGGCGGGATGGCACGGGGCAAAGCTCGCGGGTTGTTGTCCATTCCCTCGCGGACATTCATGGTGTCTCCGGCGGCCGGCTACGAGGCCAGCTCCTGCTGATGCACACACCCACGCCTGCAGAGATCTCGACGGACTTTATTTGTCGCTGCTATTGCGGTAGCGCAAAGATCATCACGTCAGACGGACTTTAATAATCAGCGAAGGTGTATAAAAATCAAAGGTTTGGCTGCGATGTTCTCGACGGACTTTATTTGCTGGAGTCAGTTAGCTGACTGGAATAAATAAAGTTCGTAGGACTCTGAGCGAAGAGAGGGGGCCGATGGCCCCCTGCTTTTTGGGTAGGGGCGCGTGTGAAGGGGCCATAGTGGAGGGCATGCGGGACGGCTGCTTTTCGGCCAAAGCTGCCATCTGGTGGAAGAGCTGCCGATGGCAGCTTTACACAAAATCCCGGACATGCCCATGGAACTCATAGCGAGTGATGGTGGTTCAAGGCGGCACAGGCTTTGCGGACGGTGTCTGCGAGAACGCCCTGCAGGGGGTGCGGAGCTGCGATTTCCGGAAGAAGCATATTCACCTGGTAACCGATGGCAACGGTAAGCGGCCGCACTA
>ERZ650306.1826-NODE-1826-length-11479-cov-4.619398_pt1 | contig 11479 bp, 7 predicted proteins | sample MGYA00376242_ERZ650306 | MGnify/ENA primary metagenome ERZ650306 (study PRJEB26733, sample SAMN07839244) | wastewater metagenome | biome: urban; feature: wastewater treatment plant; material: waste water | place: USA: North Carolina | collected 2016-03-31 ...
AGAAGTATCCACCATTGTCAGCATCAGCCATAATTTGACTTTCTGATTTATAAGGGCTTAACGATACTTTATTTTTAGCAGCCAACTCATTCTCTTTCATTAAGTTTTGCTGAAGCTTATCTTGGGCACCCTCATATGTGTCGATTTCTAAGTCTTGTTTAACACCCATCCATCGACCCATAAGGCTTTGTGCACCCAACATTGAATTAACAAATCCAGGATTTCTTGATGCAGCAGGATTACCAAACTCATCACTTCTATTAGCGTTTATAATACGTTGTGCATTGTTTGCAAGCATTGCACCGCCAATAAAGTCATCTATATGTCCTGGTGTTAATTGAGAAAGACCTGTGAATGTAGCACCCACACTTGATTTATAATTAAGCACTTCTCTAGCAGCAGCTTTAAAGGCTGTTCCAGCAGCAGATGAGCCAGGTGTTATATTAGTTGGTGTACCCTTAATTGCAGAGCCAATTGCAGAACCAGCACGTCTAAGCCCACTTCTATTTGGTACAGGGCCTCCACTTGTTCCAGTACCATTTGTTTTAGGACTGGTTTCAGCATCCGAAACTTTATCAACTAGAGAGCCACCAGCACCTGTTTGTGGCATTGTGTCTGGACTATCTGTTGTAGCATCAGAAACTTTAGTTCCACCACCATTATCAGAAGACTCCTTCATTTTGTCAGATGTTTCTTGAGATGATTTTTCACTGTCAATATCAAAGGGTTTACCATTGCCTTGAAGTCCAGAAAGTAAATTCTGTTTACGTTGTTGTGAATACCCTGCAAGACCTGCAAGACCTATAGCACCTGCCTTAGCTCCCATAGCAACCCCAGCAGCTCTACCAACTTTCTTAGCTCTATTAACAGCACCACCATAGACGCTTGAACCAGCTTGTTCTATACCTTTAAGAGTGGAAGGTGGTGTTATTCCAAATGATGACATAAGGGCATTTGTTATTGCATCAACAGACATATATCCAAGGATTGTGATTAACATACCCTCACCAAAGATAACACGTCCAAGATTAAGGGCTAGAACTAACCCAAATGCATCCGCTGTACGTAAGAAGATTGTACCAACTAAGTTTTTCCAAATCTCTCCCGTTTTACGACCATATTGAAACAGTCCGCCATCTCCATCTAAACTATCTAAAGCAAACATCAATGGACTTGTCATATAATACAATCCAAATGTAATTGAACGTGCTATATATCTTGCAGTATACTTAACATTAATTAGTGCGAGAAGTATAGCCATTATAATGCCAGTTATACCACGTATAGGCGTGCTCAATCCACCAGTTGATGCATATCCAGATATATCAGATAGTGCCTTACTATAACCAAGGGCTATAGCTACAGCTTGTGTGTCAATGTATACAAGGATTGCAATAATAGTAGGTGCAGCCAACATCATCACAACTGCATTAAATACACGTGCGATTGACGATTGAATTGATTGTACGTTATCTGTTGTAATATAAGCTAAAGTTTTCTTTCTCCAAGCGTCAATAATAACCATACCTAATATAACTGAAGCAATAATAACAAACGGAGCCATTAATGCAGTATATATTTGCCAAGTACCGTTTCTAAATAAATTACCTTCACTTTTATAAACGAGGTCATCAGCTTTCTTAACACCAAGAAGACCTAGTGTACCTGAAACTGCATCATAGACGAAACTATTAACTTGGTCTCCAACAACTGTAGTGTTATCAGAACTCTCTTGTGAGGCATTCATTACAGTTACTGCTGTTGCAGACATAGCTATATCAGCCCAAGAAATATACATATTATCAAAGCTACTTTTATCACTTCCATTTTTAAGATAACCCTTGTATACGCGATAGATATATTTATTACTACCACCAAGTGTTCCAGCTGAACTGTCTGGAGTGATAATCTCAGTTACTACACCGCCAGCTTTAACTTTACCAGTAAAGTCTTTACCAACTTTTTTGGTGGTTTTGCTATCTTTATCTGCGTTGCTGTAGTCGTAGATTTCTGAAACAGTAGCAAAATCGCCTGTTAATTTTCCAGTTGCTGCATCATATGAAATTTTCTTTCCGTCCTTTGGAAATTTTCCATTTGCAACGAGCCAAACCATATTTGCCATACCAGCATTAGAAAGTTCGGCATCACCACCCTCAATTCGAGAGTAGAACTCATCTAGTGCTTTATTAAAGTCAGCTAATAACACATCAGATACAGCCTGTGCACTATCTGTAGCCATTGTGGCATTTATATCACGGTATTGATTTCCATCCTTGTTTCTATCTTTAGAACCAGCATCAGGGTTTTGCTTGCTTGCTTTTGCTAAATCCCAAGCTCTATTTGAACCACCGAAACCAGGGAAAGACATAACTAGGTTTTCTGTTTGTGGGTTTGGAGTTGTAGTACCACTTTTACCAATTCCATATTGTTTGTCTTCTACCCACTGTTTCCAATTATCAGAAAATGTATCATCTGAAAACTGTGCATCTTCAAAGCTTGAAGATGCCTTACCGCCTCCATACACACCAAAATTAGTCAATTTAAGTGTGTTTTTATTAGCATCAAATGATGCCTTAGCAAATGTCAACCCACTCATTTTATACTCTTGTGTTTTCACAATGTCTGAACTAAACCAAGCGTTTCCACTCTTAATACCATTAATATTAGACTCAATGTGGTGTGTTGATGGTGATAATTGAACTTGTAAGTATGCCATACCTTCGTGAGACGCGTCTTTTGCAAAAGCAGGTGTAGCTGTTAGTCCTGAGCTTAGGATTGTAGCAAACAATCCCGTAGAAGCCAAGACCTTTTTAATATTTTTCTTAAATAATCCTTTTCTCAAAGCATACCTCCTACTTAGATGTTGAAACTAATCGTCTTTCATTCTCAAATAACGTTGTTTTAATTAAGTACAACTGTGAGCCTTGTTTAATTAAAGTTCTTCCAACTTCAGCTTCAATAATATGGTCAACAACACCTGGGTCTAAATCAAATGACTTGGTTAACACAGCTTTATCACTTATTTCGTGAGATAATAAGAATGTCGTGTGTGCATTTGAAATGATAGCCGAGCCTTGTCTTGATGAAGAGAAGTCCTCCACCTTCTGTGTGGCAATAACAAGCGCACCATTGCGTTTTCGGATACGTCTAGACATATTCTCTAAGAATGCAGAAGTGTGCTCAGAACCCTTAATATTAGCCGACATCATCATCCAGGCTTCATCAACTAAAATACGTTTTTTAGTTCCTGGGTTTTTCTTACCGAATTTCTCCCAAGCCCAGCTCAAAACAACATACATTGCAACTGAACGTAAATCAGAACTTTCAAGACCTGAAATATCAAAGTCAATAACAGGTAAATCATTAATGTTATTTAGTTCAGCTGGAGTTTGTGTATCAAAAATACCACGTGTTTTTGACGCTCTATACGGTTGTAATGCTTCATATACTGTTTTTAAATCAGGATAAGTACCGTCAAGAACTAAGTTATTCATCAGGTCTAGTAAATCACCAATTTGTGGCACTTTTTTCTTTTGTGCTGCATTTATAAGAGACTTACCATCACTTGAAACAACATAATTCTCATTATGATAAAGAGAAGATACATCTCCGTCTTTAAATCCAAAACGTAAGTATAATTCCTCAATTACTTCAAGTACATTTGCCTCTTGTCCTTTTGTAATCTCTGGGTATGCAACCTGGATAAATCCAAGAACGTCTTCGTATTTAGGACGTAATTCCAATGACCTTTCGTTTTCTCCAGACTCAGAGACATATTCTGTTTCTTCAATGTCAAAAATGTTAAGCATAACTGAGTGTTCTACATCTGTACTTAATTTGATATAGCCACCACGTAAGCTTTTAGTAACACCCTCATACTCACCCTCTGGGTCAATAATAAGAGTTTTAATTCCATAAAGGGAACTTCTCATTGTGATTACTTTAACAAGAGTAGACTTACCAGAACCAGACGCACCAAAGATATTCAGGTTTGAGTTTTGAATTCCCTCTTTATATAAATCAAGAAGTGCAGGGTTACGTGTAAAGATATTCTCACCCAAGAATACTCCATAATCATCATATAATTCTGGAATATAAAAAGGAATAGAACTAATTACAGCACCAGTATTGAAGTTACGTTTTTTGTCTCTAACATAATCTTTCCCATAAGGGATAACTGTTTTCCAAGCCTTGTCTTGACGAAGAGCAAAGATTTGAGCTGTAAGGTCTGAGTTCTTCAAGTCTTGAACTAGAAGATTTGTGTGTCGTTCCAATTCTTTTTTATCATTAGCATAAAGTGTGAAGAAAAGTTGGGCATTGAATGCATATTCTTGTTTTGATGCAAGGTCTGCAATTTGTTTTTCTAATTTTCCGATTTGAGCCTCATAGGTATCCCGTTCTCGGTTTTTTCCGCTTTCAACTTCTTCTTCATATTTAGCTTTGATGATTGTCAGTTTATCTTGAAGTTCTTTACGTGCTTTAGATTGTTGACGTGGTTCAATGGACAAGTTAACATCTAAATCAAAATCAGTATCATACAACTTTTCTAGATACCCAATATAAACGTAGTCAGGAAATCCTTCAATATAAAAAGTACGAGCAAATTTACTTCCAACTTTCATATAATCAATAGCTCCACGTTCAATAGCAGATGGTGCAATTCCCTCTTTTAATGTTTCAACGTGTTCACTTTTAGTGCTAGACTCAATTTCAAATGTAGCTTCATTAAGATTTACACTTTTAATAGATAAATGTTCATCAAATGATTTCTCTTTTGTATTTTTAGGTTGCACTGTTTCCATATCTGGCATTTTAGGCTCAACAATTTTAGTTTCTTGTTTAACTTCAGATACTGTACTGTTATTTACATTACCTTTTGTCTTCTTTTGTTTTTTGTCTTTTTTGTTTTTTACTTTATTTTTTTTAGTTTTTAATGACTCATTATCATCATATTTTTTAAACATTATTTTTTCTCCTTATTTAAAGCTCACTTTATGAATTAACATCAGAAGCACTTTGTCTCTTGTTATATAAGATTTTAGTCTTGCGTTTAGCTTCTCTACTCCACATAATAGCACTAAATATATTAATTTGCTTATTATAAACTGTTCTACTTCCAATATAGAAACCTGTAAGTAAGAAAATTGTTCCAGCAATAATTCCCCAAAGGGTGTTGTGCGTAATTGATATAATTATAGCTGCGGCAGGAATAGCAAGGGGTAATCCCACAAGCCGAAACCCCATATCTTTGATTGAATATCTACCACCAAAAAATTTATAATGAATGTCCAAATTTTCTGGCATATTAAATGTTTTAGCCATTTTTTAATACCTCCAATATTTATAGCTCTATAAATATTATACTTCTTATTTAATTGTAGCACAAAAATCCTCTTTTAAAAACAAAAAAAGACACATAATTGTGCCTTTTTGAAACTTTATTATCCGAAGAATGATTTACCACTTGCTGCACCAACGGCTAGGAACAATCCAACGGCACCCATTAATAGACCACCGATAATTGTACCACCAACAACGTATCCAGCTGAACCCCAACCAGAAGAATTTCCTTCTTGGATTTTCTTACCAGCTTTCCAACCATACCATACTCCGAAACCAATAAGTGCAAGTGCAGAGAGACCAGCTACAATACCTACCCATAATTGAGCGTTTGTCATTAGGCTTGTAGCACCAGTTTTAATATCTTTATCTCCACCTTTAATAGTAACTGTGCCATCTGCACCAATTGTAGGTGCATTTTCTGGTCCACCAATACTAGTGTCAGCACTAGCTGAAATCATTTGAAAAGGGTTTGCTGCAAATGCAAGACCAGTCATCAAAGCAATTTCTGCTCTTGTTTTTAAAGAAGTTAGTTTATCTTTCATTGAAAATTACCTCACGTATTTTGTTTAGATTTATTAATCCTTTCTTTGTTAATTATATAATTATTTTTATTTTTCATTAATTTTATTCTCTAATTGGCTTAAAATTTCAAATGTTTTAACTCCAACATTTCTAGTTTTAGCATCAATATTACCAGAACTGATAATTTCACCGTCAATTTGGCTTAAAGCTCCTTGAATAATTGAAGACAACTTAACTTTATTGTCTACTGATAGAGATTCTCTATCACCTTCAACTAATTCAGAAAGATATTGTTTATCAAAGAGTAAATCAGCTCTATTGCTTTCCTCACGTCTATAAATAGAAGCGAGTAGTTCTATAATCTGAACACTATTCAAGAATGATGACGTCACACCTGCTGCTAACAAGCACTCTTGTGTTTGTGAAAGCCGATTTCTCATTTCATCTTTAGCAACAATAGCTAACTCTGACGAGTCCATACCTGCATAATCTTCAGTTGGCTCAAACGGAACTAATACATAATATTCCTTTACTTTTCGTAGCTCACCAGTTTCAGCATTTTGTAAGTTAACAACACTTAGTTTTCTGAAATATTCATCAGCATAGTTTTGTTGTTCTGGATTATCACCAACGAATTCATCTATCGTGCTTGACAAATGTTCTAGCATTTTATCATTTACCATTTTTTTAGTATGTGTAAAGATATGTGTTTTAAAATCTAACGAATTGTACGCACGACGTAGTTTAATAGCAAAAGCATCTTTACCATCAGAAGATTGAATTAGATAATTAAAGGGCTGAACCTTTAAAATCATAATGTATCTATTTCCACCTAAGTCAATCCGATTTGTGTGTATATCTGCAAATGGAAGAAAATCTTGTGTGTTTTCTATTTTATCATCTTCAGATTTGTCAAATTTCGTTGATTCAAAAGATTTAAGTTTACTTTTGAAATACAACATTAGTCCAACTGCAATACCTATAAATATAACAGTTATAAAGAATCCAATTACAATTGACATTAATTTTTACCTCCAATTTCATCATACAACTTAGATTTATCAGAGAATGCTTTGTCTAAGAATGTTTTAGTTTCAGAACTACTTGAGAATACAGAACCAGAACCAGCTAAACTTACAACAGATGAACTGTCGATAAATACGTAACTTGGCATTACTGATACTTTATATTCACCAGTAGCTAAGAATGTTAAGCTACTGTTTGAGTTTGGAGACATACTATCATTGTCAACAATAATGTTTTTAGACATTTCTCCAATTTTAGTAGCATTGGTTGAGAACATTTTCTCAATATCTGAACCAGATGCCGTTGGGAAAATAAGGACTAATTCAACGTTACTTTTTTGTTCTTTTAATAGAGAAAGTTGTTTAATTGAGTAATCGCTTGTGTCTAAGAAAACTAACACACGATTTTTTCCGTCAAGTAAGTTAACACGTTCACCTGAAATAGAAAGCAGACTTGTTGTGTTATCACCAGCTGTGATTTTACGTCCCACATTTCTCAATATAAGTTCTTTACTTTTATCAGATTTACCAACTAATGAATTAATATCAGTTTTTCCTTTCTCACTATAATTTGATTCTAATTTAGAAGTGTCAGCTTCAAGATAATCTTTCATACTGACCTTCTGGTTGTACTTTTTACTGTCTTTTTGAGCAGAACTCATACTGGCTTTTAAGTCTTTAGATATTTGAGTTTCTGCTGGTTTAGTCCACGTAAAGTTTTGAAATGCAAAGACACTACCTGAACCAATCGCAGCAAGGGAAATAATACTAAGCAGAAATGCTAAAAACTTACTTCCTGGCAATAGCGATTTAAAATAGCGTAATGCGTTGAAAAACGTGAATATGAATAAGGCTAAACCTATTACAGCAATGACGGTAAATAAAATACCGTATAAAATATGTTTATCCATTTTTTACCTCCTAATCGAAATCGCCCAGACCCTCTTGTTTTGGTTGAGTCTTATTAACTACTGGTGCTTTCTTGGCTTTCTTTTTCTTGTTAAAGCCAAATATTGACGATTTAATATTACGTTCATCCTCAGAGGAGTTAACTCGCTCAGGGATTTTATTGATTATCTTTTGAACAGGGGCGGTAAGGAAATCATCATCCATTGTAGTTGAAAACTGACGTGCCAACTCTAAATTAGGAATTATAAATGATTTATTCTTACCTGTTGTAGAATCAGGGATATCCACTTCTCTATGAAATATAGAGACATCTTGAAAGCCGCGTGGGTTAAGAACTATATCTGTAATAATATCAGGTCTAATTTCATCAATTAATACAATATCATAAATACCGTACCCTACAAGTGATTCAAGAACTAAATCTCCTGCTGAACGTTTTGAAGAAATATAAATCACACGTGCTCCCGTCATTCTAATTTGATACAATGTTCTAGATAATGTTAAGATACCTGCGGTTTTCTCAAAGAACACAACCAAGTCTGGTAGTTTTTTACGTACCGTAGACACTGAACCCTCTCTAGTTGAAGAAGTACCCTCGATGAAATATTCACTTTTCAAATCAGGGTCTGAATGGAATATATCATACATAAAACTACTAACTTCTGGTTGACTTGTTACAAACAATACTTTTTTCATTTTATCTCCTTAATCCCAGAATGAATCATCTTCCGTCTCAACAGTATTTACGTTTTGTTTAACTATATTTGATTCAGTTTTAATATCTTCTGTTTTAGTATTATAAGTTTTTTCTAATTGGATGTTTTTTTCTTTATTTTTTGTAGTATTATCCTTTTTAGATTTACGATTATTAAATCCATCAACTATTTGTTCTTTAATTGTTTTAGGAAAGAAATGTCTATAAACCTTACCAATGAGATATGCTAAAAACATTAAAATTGAAAATGCTAGTAGGGAAATAATATCGTATCCTACTAAAAACATAACAAACAATCCTGAAATAATAGAAGTAGCAAATGCGACTATAACTAAAGTTCTATAACTATTCAATATAAATTTACCTCCAATGTACTTCTTTATAAATTTTAGCACAAAAATAAAAAGAATGAACATAATATTCACTCTTTTATTTCTTATCTTATTTTAAAGCATCTGAAAGTGATTTGATAAGACTTGCATCAGATGAAGTTAGAAGTGCTTGACGTAGCGCCTTAACTTCTTTTGATGTTGTATCTTTACTTGATTCAATCGCACTTTGAGCATCACCAACTGCTTCCGTAATGTCGTCAGTTGCCTTGCCTGGGTCAATTACAGCAGATTGGTCGTCTTCAATAGATTTAGAGATTCCTGGGTCTACTGTGATGTTAGTGAAAGTTTTGTTTGAATCAGTGTCTTTGCTGAAACCTGGAACTTTACTATCTTCTTTAAGATTAGAGATATTAGGGATAGTTACACCTTCTTTGAATGGGTCTTTATCGCCAAAATCATTTAATTCTAAGAATTCAAGCTCTTGGTCTGCTGTTGCACCTGTCAAATTAACACCTGTGATGTGCATAATTAATGTTTCACCATTATCAGACCACTCTTTATTATCTTTTGCCGTAGCTGTGATAGCAGTTAATTTATCGCCCTTGTCAGCTTTGATATTGAATTTACTTGAAATATCAGTACCTTTGCTATCCAAGATTTTGATTTCTTTATAGTTTTGAAGACTTTCAAACTTATCAGTTAGTGTGAACCCAACTTTGTTGTAGTTGAAGTTCTTAGACAATGTGAAAGTTGTTTTATAGCTATAAAGTGTATCGTGTGTATCAAGACTTAATGTTTCAGCCCAAGTACCAGTAATTGGGTCAGTTCCGTCAACGGCTACTTTCTTGTCAACAGCAGAGTCCCCTGGTTTAGGGAATTGTACGTGTGATGTATTTGAGTCGATTGATACATCACCTGTATTGTCTCCCTCTGTCACTGTACCAACGTTAGGGATTACAACTACACCCATATCTTTGTTGTAGTATTTGCTTTCTTGCTCATTGGTTGCGTCTTTTACGTTTGTTGTAATACGCATTGTGAACTTAGCCTTTTCTTTGCTCTTCTTGCCAAACTTAGCATTTACTGTTTTAAGTTCATCAGCATTTGCAGACCAAGTAATTACATTTTTGTCACCTTTTGGTGTTGATTTAACTGTACCTTTTGCAGTTACGTCGTTTCCATCCCAGTCAAATACTTTAACCTTGTCAAGACTTACTGTTTGAAGACTTTCCATATTGTCAGATAATTCAATTTTAGAAAATTCAGAATAATTAGAAAGTGTGAAGTCTAACTTCCAAATATAATCATCTGGACGATTATTAACTTTCTCTGCTTCTTCTGGTTTAGCTGCAGTCTTGAACTCACCTGTTGTTGAAACTGTTTTATCTACAACTGGCTTATCAGGAACTGTTGATGTTGTGTTATTTGTTTCTTGACTAGAGAAACCATCATCCCAAGTTGCTTTGTTGTTAAACGTTCCACCAAGCCATTCTGGGTCTGTACCTTTGATATTAACGCGTAAAGTTGTGTTTTGTAATTCAGCAGCTTTAGCATTTTCTTTCTTCAAGGTTGCAGTTACTTTTTGACCTTCAAGTTTAACATCAAATAATGACGTTACATCTTTATCACCAGCAAATACTTTAATTTTATCTAATGATGTTGTGAACTCTTTAGGTAGGTTATCCACCATTGTGAGTTTCTTGAATTTACCTTTAGCAGTTTTAGCAGATACGTTATATTCTTGTTCACGATTAACTAATCCACTATTATTGTCAACCACATCTTTTTCATCACTATCAGATACTGTTTTCTTAGGCTCAGTTACTTTATTGGGTGGTGTGATTTTAATATTACTGTATTGCCCAAATAAATCATACCTAAATCCCATCCCCGGAATTCCTGATATTTCGTGATAAACATTTTCATAATTAACATTAAATTCACTAGCAGTCCCAACACCTATGTATCCTGATTCATTAGCATTGTTCATACCATCGTAATCTATACCATTAGATTTTGAATATACCCAAGGTGAATTAAATCCCAAATTTGATTGAGAGGATGCAATGACTTTTTGATTTGAAAGAGTTTCATTAACACCTTGATAAACATCAATATCAGACCAATAACTTGCCGTAGTAACTTCAACAGGATTGTTAGTACCAGCTTCAACAATTTTATAGTTTATATTTGCTCCATCACATACCACAGGAAATACTGTTATAGAATTTGTTGAATCAGGAGTTGGTCCTAAATTTGTTGATGGTGCAATTAGTATACCTGGACCAGCTGGTACAGCACCAGGGTCGCGATATAGAGTGAATTGAGTAACTGTTACAATTAAATCTAATTTTTTACCACTTTCCGTCTTACCTACATTTGTAATTCTATATGAATCTCCAGGATTACCTGAATATAATGGACTATTTGTTCTTGGTTGGTTATTAACACCTAAACTATATTGGTCAGAATATGAAGTTATTCTTCCCTTTATTATTTCTACCTGTGATGTACCAACCTTATTCCACGAAAAGTTTGCTGGCTCCCCTGTTGAATCAATCTCAAAATCAACTCCACTACTAATGTCAGGTACATATGTAATATCTTTATCTGAAATACCCATAGCAGATGCT
>ERZ650306.1831-NODE-1831-length-11447-cov-40.786341_pt1 | contig 11447 bp, 18 predicted proteins | sample MGYA00376242_ERZ650306 | MGnify/ENA primary metagenome ERZ650306 (study PRJEB26733, sample SAMN07839244) | wastewater metagenome | biome: urban; feature: wastewater treatment plant; material: waste water | place: USA: North Carolina | collected 2016-03-31 ...
CGCCAGTGCTAGCTTTGCGTACCGTCACTTATTGCACTGAAAACGAGGAGACCCCAACAACACCGAGCTGGAGCGATCGCGCTGGCTCGTCGAGCAGATGTTGGGTGCCGAGACGACCGAGCGCGCCACGCGCTCGGTCACCCACCAGATGAACGCAGCGAAGTTCCCTGTGCACCGGGACCTTGCAGGGTTCGACTTCGACGTCTCGCCGGTCGACCGCAAGCTCGTGCTACAACTGGCCGAAATGGCCTTCACCGATGAGGCGCACAACGTTGTGCTGGTGGGTGGGCCGGGCACCGGCAAGAGCCACCTCGCGACCGCCATCGGCGTGGCGGGCATCACGCAGCATGGCAAGCGCGTGCGCTTCTACTCGACGGTCGACCTGGTCAATGCACTGGAACAGGAGAAGGCGCAAGGCAAGGCCGGGCGCATCGCCAGCAGCCTGCTGCGTCTGGACGCGGTGGTCCTGGACGAGATGGGGTATCTGCCCTTCAGCCAGGCCGGCGGGGCGCTGCTGTTCCACCTGCTCTCCAAACTGTACGAGCACACCAGCGTGGTGGTGACGACGAACCTGGACTTCGCCGAATGGAGCAGCGTGTTCGTGGATCCGAAGATGACCACTGCGTTGCTGGACCGGCTCACGCACCACTGCCACATCGTGGAGACGGGTAACGACAGTTACCGGATCACGCACGCCACGGCGAACTCGAAAAAGCGCATCAAGGCTCGTGAGCAGGAGGGAAAGGCGCCGGCCGGAAACGTTGGTTGAGCAACGCCGCATGCAGGGACAAGGCGCTGCGGGCTTCGCCCTCCGCGCCTTCTTCGTGCGAGCGAGAAGACATCAAAAAGGAAGGCAAGAAAGGACGAAGGCGGTAGAGTTATACACAGTCGGCATCCACGATGCCGGCTTCCATCCCCGGGTCAAAGTTCAACCGGCAGGGTGGGTCAAAGTTCGGCCGGCGCCGACAGGTGACAGTCCAGCCAGTGGCCCAGCAAGCCCCTATGGCGGCCCCAGCGGCCGCCCCGGCCGTCAAGCCACACAAGCCCGCCGCGTCTGGTTCATTGAACATGGCCAGCTACGTGCCGCGCTCGATCTCCTTCACCATTAACGATCAGGACAACGCGCAATGAAATACACCTCGGTTACGCCGGCAACGGATTGGTTCTATGTCCACCCGAAGGCCCCGCCAGAAACCGGCGCTGTGGTCTATCACGTCCCGGTGTTCGCCGTCGATGGCGATACCGGCGACGTGGTTGGTTTGATTCCAGTGTTCTACGGCGGCGTGCCCAAACTCGTCGCGCCGTCTGACTCCCTGGGCGGCGTCTATTTGCACCGTGACCAGCTCACGGAAGAAGAGGCCGAGCTTGCACGCTCTACGCGCTGAAACGTCGCCAGCGTTGCCGCGCCTGGTACTGGCCGATGGCACGGTCGAGGCGTTGAAGTGGTTTGCCCTGCTGCTCATGACCGGCGATCACGTCAACAAGTATCTGTTCAACGGCACGATTGATTGGCTGTTCGATGCCGGCCGCCTTTGCCTGCCCATCTTCGTTTTTGTCTTGGCGTACAACTTGGCCAGGCCGGGCACGTTCGAGCGCGGAGCCTATCCCCGCACCATGAAGCGCCTGGCGCTGTTCGGTGCGGTCGCCTCGGTGCCATTCATCGCCCTGGGTGGCTTGTTCGCTGGGTGGTGGCCGCTCAACGTGCTGTTCACGCTCCTGGTCATCACGGCCACGTTGTACCTGGTCGAGCGCGGCGGTGCCGGCAATCTCATTGCCGCCGGCCTGGTGCTCCTGGTCGGTGGCAGCTCTGTCGAATACTGGTGGCCAGCCGCGATCCTCGGCCTGGCTGTTTGGTCGTACTGCAAGCGCCCCACCTGGTCAGCCGCGGTGATCGCGTTGCTGGCCCTGGCCTCGCTGTGGTTCATCAATCGCAACCTGTGGGCCTTGGCGGCGGTGCCGCTGCTCCTGGTCGCCTCTCGCCTCGATCTGCCCATGCCGCGCTTGCGCTGGGCGTTCTATGCCTATTACCCGCTACACCTGGCCGCGCTCTGGTTGATCCGCATTCCCATGAGCAAAGCCGGATACCTATTCTTTTGATTGGAGCCTGTCCGATGCGTAAAGCGTTCTTTCTGGCCTTTTCCTTGGCGTCAATGATCTTTGCGCAAGGCGCGATGGCCGCCGACTACGGCAGTGCCGCCGACACGCCGATTTCTTCGATGGTGATGGTTTCGTTCCCGGACAGCAGCACCACGTTTCAGCCGCCGGTGGACGTTGCGGCCGTCCTCGATGACGCCCGCACCGCCTCGATGATCTACATCAACGGCCGCACCAGCACGAACCGGCCCAGCGCCCGCGACGAAGCCCTGGCATTGAAGCGTGCCTTGTCGGCGCGCAAGTACCTGGTGGATCGTGGCGTGTCGCCCCTCAAGGTCATGGTGAACTTCGCATCGGCCGCCGACTACGTAACCGAGAACATCACACCCGAAGGGCGCTACCAGAACCAGCGCGTTGAAATTGAACTCGTCTATGTGCCCATGTTCTAGGCCCTGGCCGACCGACCATTTTTTCACTCATCAGGAGGTTGCACCATGAAGTACCGTTTTGCCCTTGTCTTGCCGATACTGGCTCTTGCCGGCTGCGCCGCTTTGGATCAAGTCGCCAAGGACATTCAGAAGGCCACGGCCCCGGTTATGGTCACGGAAACGCTGCCACAAATCTGCCAGGCCGCGAAGAAGAACCAGGTACAGGCCAATAGCATTTATGTCGGCAAGGGTCTGGCCACGACTGGCGAGGTGCGTTCGGTCAACGAAGGGTTCCAGCCCCACTACCGGGTGTTCTTGAAAGCTGGCCAAGTGTCGATTCATGCCGGCACCGAGAACAAAGCCAGCGTTACCGCGCTGACGGTGGGCAAGACCGCCCGCGTCTCCGGTGTCATTACGGACGTGTCCAACGATTTCAACGGCTGCGCAATCTCGCTGACAGACGCGACGTTCTAACTACCAATGAAAAAATGGTCTGCGGCCATGAAAGATAGGCGAGCTGGTCACCCATTGAACATTGCCGCAGCCCTAGACGTACTAAAGCCGATTGCATGGATAGCTCTGGTATCGCTCGTGGCCTTGGCCAGCCGGGCAATCGGGAATGACGGCCTTCTGCTAGGAGGTCTGTGGCTCGCCTTAGCCATAGCCGCTGGCTCATGGGCACTTAAGCAGCCGTGGATCGTGAATACTGGACGGCCAATCGAACGCCGTATTGGAATCGCTCTCTCCGTCGCCTTGATCCCTGTTCTGACTTATACGGTCGCCCTAGTGTCCGGCATTGTGCTAGAGCGCCTTTCAAGCGAACGCTACGCAACAGCTCGCGCCGCCTTTATTGCTGACCCGGCCGGTTTTCCCTTCATTAAAAGGTTCGCCTTTGAGCACTACGGGGCACATGTTGTTCTGTCGTCTGCTACGTCGGGTTGGAACACGAACACCATTACCTTGCCGCACTCTATTCCGGCGCTTATGTATGTGGGACCTGGCTACTGCGATCTAGTCTTGAACCCGACCAATGTCCTGAAAGGATTTACCGGCCGCGATGCGCGCCCTTGGATTAAGGGAGTCATGGTGCACGAACTTGCGCACTGCTTGGACGTTTCCCGCGATATGCCCAGTTTTACCGGCCGAAGCATCGGCACTCGCTCGCTTGCTCCTGGTGAAGCGATCAAAACGGCAACTCTCGAAAAGCATCTAGAGGCTGGTTCGCGGCTTCCAACGCAAATCTGGCGCGAAGCTCTCGCAGACAGTTTTGCAGTGGGCTTTTGGAGAATGACCGAACCGGCGGCCGATCAGCTTGTCGCCGATCTTCAAACAAAACGTGCCGGCGGTGATGCCGCGCACTCCACCAACTGCTGGATCGAACAGGCAGCAAAAGCCCCCCTGCCAGGCTCGATGCCGGAGTTATTGCCTTGGGCGGACGCCATACGCGAAGCCGCGATCTGCACGCTCTAACTCGTGGCCTTGCGCAGCGCCCATACTCGTTTGACCTGGCTTTCGCTGCACCTGGCCAGCTTCGCCGTTTCCGCGATGCTGTGGCCGGCAGTCCGTAGCGCGACGATCCGATCATGCGCAAGGGTGTCGGCCTTCCTGCCGGCGTAGCGGCCGGCCTCCTTGGCCAACTCCACGCCTTGCCGTTGCCGCTCGCGCCGATCCTCGTAGTCGTCGCGTGCGATCTGCAACGCCAGCTTCAAAAGCATGTCCTGGACGGATTCCAGGACAACCTTGGCCACGCCTTTTGCTTCGGCGGCCAGCTCCGTCAAGTCCACCACACCAGGTACGGCCAGCCTGGCCCCCTTGGCCCGGATCGAGGCCACCAGGCGTTCGGCCTCGGCCAACGGCAAGCGGCTGATTCGGTCGATCCTCTCGGCGACAACGACTTCACCCGGTTGCAGGTCGGCAATCATGCGCAGCAGCTCGGCGCGATCGGCCCGCGCACCCGATGCCTTCTCTCGATAGACGCCGGCGACATAGAAGCCCGCCGCCTTCGCAGCATCAATAAGGCTCTCTTGCCGTTCGAGGTCTTGCGCGTCGGTGCTGACCCGCATGTATATGCGCGCTACCTTCATTCCGGAAGCTGGACGGCAGCGGTAAGGGGTTGCCGAAGCTGTGGGTGCTTGGCAACCAGTTGGGTTAGGTTGCGCAACGTGAGTTCTTCAAGAAACGCATTGCCTGGTTCCGGCAGATTGTGGAGGGCTTCAGCTAGGGGTCGTCTCAGAAAACGGAAAATAAAGCACGCTAAGCGTGCGTGGAGGCTGGCACCCAGCGGTACAGCGTCGGAATGGACACGCCGAGGTTCTTGGCCACGTCCTTGGGCGGCACCCCGCTGGCCAGCAGCTTCTTGGCCGACTCGATCTTGCTGTCGGTCATCTTCGGCTTGCGGCCGCCTTTGCGGCCGAGCTGCTTGGCGACTTCCAGCCCGGCGCGGGTGCGCTCGACGGTCAGCTCGCGCTCCATTTCGGCAAGGCTCGCCATGACGTGGAAGAAGAACCGCCCGGATGGTGTGCCGGTGTCGATGGAGTCGGTGAGGCTCCTGAACTGGACACCGTGCTTGTGCAGATCGCCGACCAGATCGACCAGTTGCTTGACCGACCGGCCCAGCCGGTCGAGCTTCCAGACGACCAAAGTATCGCCTTCGCGCAGCATTTCGAGCGTCTTGGCCAAGCCAGGCCGGTCTGCCCGCGTGCCACTCACCTTGTCCTCGAAGACCTTTTTACATCCGGCCTTGCTCAAGGCTTCGCGTTGCAGCTCCAGGTTCTGATCCTGCGTCGAGACGCGCGCATAGCCAATCAACATGGCTTGTCTCGCGCCCGGTCGATGCGTTCCTGCATCGCCTGCATCACTTCTTCGTGGGTGTACGATCTGGCGTTGGCGTCGGTGGCTTGCCGCAGGGCTTCCTCAACCTCGCGCGTCATCCGCTCGTAATCCTCCGGCCACAGCGCTTGCTCCATGCGCAGCGACGCCTGACCCAGCAGGTGCAGCAGGCTGAACAGCCGCATGTCGTTGGTGGCGACGATGCGCTCCCGAATCTGCTCCTGAATAGCTTCGCTAGCCCGATGCGCTTGTGGTGTGGCAGTCCCCTCGTAGTCAGCGGGGAATTCCGCTTCCTCGGCAATCCTTGCCCAGGCGCTGGCCAGCGCCTCGATGGTTGACGTGCTCATTTCCGCCGCTCCTGTGCTCTTTGGCGAATCAACCGGCCAAGGGGCCTCGACGCGAAAACCAGCAGCATCACGCCTATCGGATACCAGGTCGAGAAGACCACCAAGGCATCGAAGGCTGGCCGTCCGGTGTTGGTAGGCAGTACGGCGGTCACAGCCATCAACCCGCCGACCGTCCAGATGATGCGCCACACGTAGGGCATCACGCGGGGCACGTAGCCGTCATCGAAAGCGGTCTGGTAGTAGCGGCGCAGGCCGCGCTCGGCAAGCGCCTGGCGCTGCCGCTCCGACAGCGCATCCGTCCGGCCATACCAGCGCCGGAATGGTGGACAGCGCAGCAGCAAAGGGGTGAAGAGGATCATCACCGCCACGATCGCGACACCCCACGCCATGACGGCGCCGGCATCGGGCCGCTTGGCGTTCTCGATCACGGGCGCGAAGACGCCCGGAGCACCGATCATCCAGAACAGCGCAATGTGCTGATGGAAGGAGAGCTTCATTTGCTCATCCACTTGCGCAGCAGGCGCTTTTTCAGGGAGGCGCGTTCTTGCGGGTTGCGTCCCTTGTGATTGGCGATGCGATCCGCCGTGGCGGCCTGGCGCTTGACGGGCCAGTAGGAGCGGCCATCCTTGCCCATCGACCAGACGCTGCTGGCCTGGTTTTCCAGCAGGGGCAGATGGGCGCTCAGGGCTTCGGGCGACGCGCTGGTCAGCGCCGTGCGCTCACGGGTGCGCCAGCGCTGATGCCAGAGCTTCTTGTCCTCGCGCTCGCTGCCGCAGGTCGTGTGCCCGACGATGGGTGTTTTGCGGCGGCTGCGGCTCATAACGTAGTGGTCTCCAAGAACATTCAGGACTGATCCCAGGCGTCGATGGTCAAGACCTGATCGGCAGGACAGGCGGCTACGCGGTCGGGAACTGGATGGTGTTCAGTCTCATGCCGACCCCATTCGATTGATCGCGTCGCTTGCGGCACGCTGCGACGCAAGGAGGTTTGCGACCTGGTTTAGCAGCCGTGTCCGCTGCATGTCTGTTACCTATCTCCCCGACCGCTCATTGGACCAACTCCAGAGATTGGGCTCTATCGCTCAGCCAATACGAAACCGGCATTGGCTGATGCCACAACCGAGACGAACACAAATGGCTCGGTACCTGTATTTCGCGCCCCGTGCACTTGGCCCGGTCTTGCCACGGCTATCTCACCTTCCCTGAGGGCACGAACAATCCCATTGCCCTGAAAGTAATCAGCCATTCCCGACAAAACAGTCCACGTGTCTTGGCCGTGAGGATGAATGTGAGCCGCAATTTCCTGCCCGGGATGGACATGCCAAACCACGATAATTGAGTCTCGGGTTTCAAGCACAACGGAACGAATAGGCTCGCCTTCGGACGGCTGAACATACTCGGCTACAGAAAATATTCTCGATTCAACAGTCATCGGAGATCCCTCTTTCACAGTGCCCCCAGACAGGCTGGATATGAGTTCTAACGTTGGAGCTAAGGGGCAGGCACAGGCGGCGCATAAAATGCGAAGCATGCGCCGACTGGGACTGTCCAGCGACCGCAGGGAGCGACCTTGAGCGACTTGTTAGCCACCAATGATGCCCTCACTTTCCATGATTTTGGTGGGAATGGATTTTCTTAGCGGCAACTTACTTTCGTTGTCTATATCCATGTTAAAGGCGAAAAAGTAAACCTCTGTCTCCTTCTCAACCCACCCAACCCACCATGCGACACCAGGATTTGACTCAGTTCCCACACCAGAAAAACCAGTTTTTGAATGCACTAGATATTCAGGTGCCGCCTCCGTTACCAAAGCCTCTTTTACTATTAGCTGGTTTTCTTTAGATGCTGACAATTTATTTAAATATAGAGACTCTAGAAACTCCACTTGATTAACTGCGGAAATTCTAAGCTGGCCTTCCAACCAGAATTTGTCAATGCCACCACTGATATTCTGGTTGCCATAGGAAAATTTTTTAAGGTATTTCTGCATTCTTACTTCGCCAACTTCTCTGGCGATTTGTTGAAATACGGGAACAGCTGAAACTTGTATTGCCCCTCTTAAGGTCAAGTCTCTTTCCCATTGCTTCATGGCTCTTGGCTTTCCGTCCCATTTGAAAACCTGATGCTCATTCTTTATGACACCAGTTTCTAGGCCGATAATTGCGCTGGGGATCTTAAATGTTGATGCTGGAAGATATTCCTTTGATGCACGAGCTAAGTCATTGGTAGCGCAGGATTTACTGCTACTTTTACAAAGCACGAAGACACCATTGACGGCTTCGGCAGAGAACTCTTTGTTCCAAGACGTATTTTCTGTAATTGAACCAGCTAATGCCGTACTCGAAAGACACGCGATAATTACATATGCGGCAAATGTTTTCATGGCACCTTCTTGGTGGCTAACGTTAATTCGACCTCAGAGGCGTTTAAGTCAAAATGCCTCTGACGTCTAACATGATTAATCAAAGTCTGATTTTTTAACAAAATCAGAAAGATAGACGCGAAACTTTAAAACAAAGGCGTCAACACTTCAAGTAGCGATCTTTCGCTTCGGCGAGGCCTAACGCCTGAGCTCAGCCGACCGAAACCGCGTAGCGGTTTTGGGTCGGCTGCAGCGATTTGTTGGGCGATAGCTTGCCACATTCTCTCAACGATTGGGATTTGATGTACTTTCCGCACTTTGTAGCGCGACCACATCATGCTCCCCCTGGCCGCGAGAGCCCTTCACTCGGGAAACACAAGACAGACCGAGCACGACTGTTGCAAGGGTCAAACAGTACACGACAACCGGCCAAGCCGTGTTGCGCGGCAACAGCGAAATGATCAACGTTCCGATGCTTCCTAGCAGTACACCGCCCAAGCAGAAGTAGACTGCCGTGACCGTTCCAGCAACATGGTCGAATCCTCGAAGAGCGCCATTGGGCGACACAGATACCGCTGTGGCGACACCAATACCCACTAGCCACATTGGAGCAATAAAGCCTAACACGGACTGCGAAGCCCATATTTCGGTGATGGCAAGCAATACTGCTCCAGCTATCAGGCATCCCATTCCCATTCGCAAGACACTTGGGCTGCCCCACTTGGGTATCACACGCCCCATAAAACGAGCCGTAAACACCATGGCAATTGCCACTGTGGCGAACAGCAGGCTGAAGCCAAGCTGAGACACACCTTGCCTGCCCATCATTAGTCCGGGCGCAATGGAGAAAAAGACGAAGAAGCTACCCATTCCAGCGGCGTAACACAACGTGTACAACCAGAAGTTCAGGCACTTAACGGGGAGTAGCAGCTGCGACCATTGCAAGCCCGCAACTCGTTGCACCCGGGTTTCAGGCCAGAATCGCCACGCTGCTGCAGATGCAGCGATCATGCCCAAACCTAGAAACGCAAAGATAGCCCGCCACCCAAGCCACATGTCGACGAGCGCTCCGAGCAATGGGCCTACCGCCGGGACCATGGCCAGCATGGATCCGAGTATGCCGTAAATGACATTACTTTCCTCGCGACCTGCGTAAATGTCACGTACTGTTGCAAATGTGGAAACAAGGCACGCCGAGGCACCACAAGCCTGAAGAATCCGAAGCCCCAGAAAGACTTCAGCCGATGACGTAAGAGCGAGGCCCATTGACGCCACAACGTAGGCGAGGCCACCTCCCAGTAGAACGGGGCGGCGCCCCAGTCGGTCCGATAGCGGTCCAAACAAGAGCTGACCGGCACCAATCATGACCAAGTACGTTGTCAGCGTAAGCTGAATTGTGCTCGCTGTCGTACCAAGCGCGTTTGGCATAAACGGCACTGCTGGCAAGTACATGTCCATGCCGAGTGATGCCAATAAATCGAACGGTGATAACAACAACACCGTGGCGGCAAGGGAGTACCGCCAACTAAAGTTTTTTGAGCGCACGAAACCATCTCCTTGAACAAAGGATTTGGCGGCGCTCCCGTAGAGCAAAAGGATTCATGAGAACGCCGCAACAACCGAAAAATGAAGGTTGCTGCGGCTTACTTGTCTGCGTTCTTGGAAGTGCTCATCTGCTGACTATCTCATGATTGAATTTGAATCGTAACAACTTTCAAGCAACTCTGCGAGGAGCCTTATTGTGCGCCCAACGTTTGACTTAGGCATCACTGCGTGTTCGCTCGAATGCCTGGCGTGTTTGAACCATGTACACGGCTGGACCATCTGGGGTGGTTACGGTACCTTGCTTCTCAAACCCCGCTTTCTCGTAGCATCGGACCGCTCGCAAGTTGCTCGGCGACGGGTCCGTTTGGATCTTGGTGACCTCGGGATCATTGAACAGCAACTCAACCAGAGCTCGAACCAGCTTGGTTCCCAAGCCTTTGCCCAGTTGTGATGCATTCGCCAGTGACTGGTCTATTCCGCGTACTCCTGGATCGGTTTCTTCTTCCCACCATCCGTCCCCGCTTCCAAGAGCAACGTACGACTGGGCATACCCAATCGGCTCTCCATTCAGCATTGCAATGTATGGAGTGACGGACTCTTGCGCTAAAACGCTTGGCAAGTACTGTTCCTGTACGTCAGCAAGTGTCGGGCGTGCTTCTTCTCCGCCCCACCACTCGACGATATGAGATCGATTTAGCCACTCATAGAGCATCGCAAGGTCATGCTCAGTCATGAGGCGCAGTGTGACGGAATCGTTGCTGTTGGTCACGATGCTGTACTTTGTGATGCCTAACGCCCGCCTAAGGGGCTGGCAACGCATGACACTAAACCCAAACACAACAGCCGTAACCACCACAGCTCATTGGGACTGGAAACGCCACGCGTTGACAGTCCCTCTTGAGGCGTTTGTTATGTGTGTGTTCAAACCATCAAATTTAGTCAGGAACTACTATTAAACCTAATTGCTCTAAAAGTTGTTCTTGCTGCCACGAACAGATTTTTACACCTGTAAGGTCAACTTTCCGAGGGTCTAAACCATACAACTCCGAGTGGCTCAAATCACAACCTTGCAACCTACACTGGCTCCAACACCCTTCAGAAAATACTCCCCGACTTAAATCAGACTCTTTAAATGATGCACCACTCAGATTTGCGCCAATCCATCTATTCTCAAACAAATCACACTTTTCGATACACTGCCTTTCAAAGTTGGCGTATGAAAGATTACAACCTGTTATATAAGCTGAACAAAAATACATTCTGTTCGATACCTGATTCATGAAGCTAGCTTGAGCAAAATTGGCACCCTTTAAATCGCATTCTCTGAACTCGATACCAAAACAATTTGCACCTTTGAAATACGACATTGAAAGACTGCAGTTTTTAAAAGATGCATCTCTAAGATCCGAGTAAGAAAAATCACACCCCTCTAATTCACCTCGTTCAATGAAAGAACAATCTACAAATTGTGTATCGCGGAGGTTCGCTCGTTTAAAGGAACAGCAGAAAAATTTTCAATTTTTAAAATACTGACCACTCATGTCTTGATGTGAAAAGTCTGCTTGTACATATAACTGGTCTGTTTTATCCATTTTCTAGCCCTCTTTCTATTTGAGTCGAAGACTAACATTTACCAACCAGTTCTCAAGAAAAATAAACACCTTAAAAACAGCAACTTACAACCACTTAAAATCGCAAAAATAAGGTACCAAATTGACGCTCTAAGGCACTGTTTTTTAATTCACCCATGCCGCATGGCTAGAAAAAAGTTTTGATTAATCATGGCGCTTGCAAGAAAAACACATAACTTTGTTTTAGGGCGACTGCCCTGCTGCGTAACATC
>ERZ650306.1834-NODE-1834-length-11437-cov-14.957389_pt1 | contig 11437 bp, 10 predicted proteins | sample MGYA00376242_ERZ650306 | MGnify/ENA primary metagenome ERZ650306 (study PRJEB26733, sample SAMN07839244) | wastewater metagenome | biome: urban; feature: wastewater treatment plant; material: waste water | place: USA: North Carolina | collected 2016-03-31 ...
TTCTTACACCGTCAAGGTGAACACCACCGGCCTGACGTTAGAGGGTTGCACTATCGGTGACTGGGCTGACGGCGGCGGCGAGAGTGGCGCAGCCGAGGATTTGGGCTACATCTACGACAGCAACACCAATACCTACACGGTCTATAACGCCGACGGCCTGCTGGCATGGAACAAAGCCATACAAAAAGATGAATCGATAAATTGCACCCTCACCGCCGACATCGACCTGACGGGTAGGGAATGGACACGTTTAGACACATGGCCAGGCTACTCCGGCGTCTTTAATGGGCAGGGACACCGCATTACGGGATTAAACTTTTCAGCAGCGACTACTGAACTTTTTGGGTTATTAAATGAACGTGGTGTGATAAAGAACCTACAACTCATAGATGTGAATCTGTATGGCAGTAGTGGATCAGCAGCTGGAATAGTGGAGCAAAATGAGGGTCAAATCATTGCCTGCTCTGTGACGGGAAAAATTTCTGCATATGGTAGAACTTGTGGTATAGCCGATTTAAATTATGGCAGTATCACAGCTTGCTGGTTTGACGGCACATTGAAAGATTATGAATCTGGAGCTATAGTGCGTTTCAACTACAATACTATAACTTCCTGTTATTGGGGAGGCAATGCCGGGCAAGGAGTATTCCGTAATCATGGAGGAACGGTAGATGCCACGAAGGTGGACGGCGCGACCGTGAAATGGCAGACAGCCGTCGACGGCATGAACACCGCCCTCACCGGCAACGACTACCAGTGGACACTCGGCACCGGCGGTCTGCCCGTACTGAAAAGAAACAATAAAAACCCCTAAACAACACGCATCATGAAACGAACAAACATCCATATATTCGCAGCCCTCGCCCTGCTGTTCGCCCTCGCCGCCTGCACGCAGGACGAAGCAGGCTTCCTGTCTGAAGGGGCGGAAGGCACACCCATCGTCTTCACCGCCACGGGGCTGAACCCCGCCGCGACAGCCACCGCCGGCACCCGTGCCCCGGTGGACGGCAATTGGGAGGGTGTGCAGAGCGTGGCAGTCCTGATGGACGGCACGGTGAAGACGTACAACGTGACGCCCTCCACCGCCGACCCCACCAGCGCCACGCTGACCTCCACCGACCCGTACTACTGGACCAACCACAACGACATCACCGTCACAGCGTGGTGGCCCTACACCGCTGGCGAGACAACCCCACCTGCGGTAAAGGTAAAAGCCAACCAAAGTACCCAGAAAGACTTTGAGGGCAGCGACCTCATCGTAGCCGACGGACAGACGGTGACCTACGGTAGCCCCACGCTCCGCTTCACCCACCGCACGGCGCGGGTGACCATCGTTCTGACGGACTACACCGAGGGGCTGGCATCCGTGCAGCTGACGGGTCTCTCCACCGAAGGCGACAACCCGGATATAATCGTCCCGTATGACAAGGGCAGCAACACCTACACCGCCATCGTAGCCCCGCAAAGTGTGGCAGCTGGCACGACCTTCATTACCTGCACCTTCACTAACGGCAAGACCTTCGTTTATAAGATGAAGAATGCTACCGACTGGCAGGCGGGCGGTGAATATACCTACACCGTCTCCCTCGCTGCGGCAAAAGACCTGGGCTATACCATAGAGAGCGACGGCAGCTACACCGTGACCTCCGCCGATGGCCTGATGAATATAGCCGAATTAGTGAACGGAGGTAAGAGCGACATTAACATTACCCTCGACACTGACATTGACCTCACAGGCAAAGACTGGACACCGATAGGCACAGACTACGACAACTCATACAAAGGCACCTTCGACGGTGGCGGCCATACCATTACGGGGCTGACCTTTACGACAAATGACGAATATGCGGGTCTGTTCGGCTGGCTCAATAGAGCTGGTACGGTGAAGAACGTGGTGATGGAGGGCGTACAGATAACAAGCAATCAAATATATGGCGGCAGTATTGGCGGCGTGGTAGGATATAGCTGGGGCACCATTGAAAACTGCTCGGTGTCGGGCAGCGTCAGCGGCACGGTGTATGTCGGCGGTGTGGTGGGTGCTCAAATAGGCGGTTCCATCACCGGATGCAGTTCCTCTGCCACAGTGAAGGGAACGGTCGATGTCGGCGGCGTGGCAGGTCAGACGAATTCGAGTGCCACCCTGACCGCTTGCTATGCCACAGGCAACGTGATCATAGAAATGGACCCCAAAAAGAATATCGCTGGCGGCAGTCTGGTGGGAATGAACGCAGGAAGCAGCCTCCTTGCCTGCTATGCCACGGGCAACGTAACCAGTACGGGTAGTAGCACTGGCTATATGCATATCGGCGGCTTTTTGGGAAATAACTACACCACCGTGACCGCCGGCTATTGGAAGAACAATCATGAACAAGGCATCGGCTACAATAGGGAAAGCACCGGAGCCACGAAGGTGGACGGCTCTGTCGTTACCTGGCAGAAAGCCGTTGATGCCATGAACACCGCCTTGCAGAACGCAGGCTCAAAGTGGCGTTACGAACTTAAAGGAGCATTGCCTACCTTGAGGAAGCAGTAAGCCGTTGCGGGCGGAAAAGTTCCGCCCGCAACAAACATTAACCGAAGTATAACCCCAATAAAAAAAGGAGGACGTGATGGAACACACGGAGAATCCACCATATTGGTTTTGGCATCAAGGCATTGTCAATAATAATATAGACTCCAGTGTAAATATGGAAGCTGTAAGCCGGACATTGTCAAGATTGGTGCTCATTAAAGACAACAAATCAAGTATTTAAATTAAAAACATGGGACTTTTTCACAGAGGCAAGAAAAATAATGACGATGAGCCGGACAGTGTTCAAACCAATTCATTCTCTGATATTATGAATGGTTTGCAATACGCCGTAAACTGTGCACAAGATACATTGCAGAATCATCAGATACAAAATCTGACCAGACTTTTTGAAGGAACAAATGCAAATAACGCAAATACGTTCCAATCGAAAAAAATCATGGTTGGAGACAAGACTATTGATATTCCACTTATAGCCTTGATATCCCATCATTATCTTGCAATGGATAATGTGCAGATAAAGTTCAAGGCGAAGGTCGGAAGCGTGGAATCACAGATTCCGGAAAACAACTTGCTGTTATCCAGTCCGCACAGAGCCAATCTCCAGATGCAGATGAGCAACATAAAACCGGATGCGGATGATGTCATGGAGGTTTGCGTCAATTTTAAGGTTCAGGAGACTCCGGAGAGCATTTCCCGAATTATTGACGATTTTGTAAAAAATATCTAACAATTTTAAAATTCAAATGTTATGGCAGAAGAAATAAAGAACCAAGGGCAACAAGAAAATGCGGAAAACTTGAATGAAAATGTAAGCGGACAGGCGAAAGAAATTATCTCCGCTGCATTGGAAGAGACTCAAAACAGAGAAACTTCTCCAGTTCTTAAAGCAGATTCAAACGTGACTGACAAATTCAAGGGGCTTCCCATGCGGGAACTTATTGCAGCTCCACTTATTGCAGCAGCCGAAGCACAACAGGAATTGGCAGCGACAGCATGGAATTTCTACCAGCAAATTGCATTTGATGGTAAAAGCGGCAATAAAGCGCGTATATTGGAATTCGATGTCGAAAGACCGATACAGCAGGATGGAAAAATGACAACAATGTCACAAAGTGTCAAGGCTCCGTTTATAGGATTGGTGCCTATTCCTTCCCTGCTCATAGATCGCGTGGATGTCGATTTCCAGATGGAGGTTACCGATACATCAAACGTAAAAAGCACTACCAACGCAGAAGTAGAGGCAAAAGCTTCTGCAAAACATTGGTTTATAAATGCGGAAATCAGCGGCAAAGTCACGACCGCCCGCGAGAACACCCGCATGACCAACCAAACGGCAAAATACCAGATACATGTTTCTGCCAGCCAGCAGCCGCAGACCGAAGGTCTGTCTAAACTGATGGATATAATGGCATCATGTATCGAGCCTATAACAAACGAAAGTAACAGTAAGTAAATATATGAATTTGATTCAAGCATTAAGATTGCCAAACAGTCAAGCAGTAATGACAAATATTGCACGGTTTCATTATCAAAATATTTATAATGTAGGTTTGACCCCTCCGATTGTCACGCAAAGTGATTTGACATTTCAAATAAAAGGATATACCCGTAACTATCGTTTTCTTAGATTAGACTATGCCTGTGTCATATATATTGCGGATAGAATAGCAGTCGTTGCTTCAAATGGCATAGATACTTTAAGTTCAGGTTTTTCGGGGTGTTATATGGCCAGTTTTAGGCACAATGGCATTAGGTATGTTGCTCATATTCCAACGCCTAACAATAGTATTAAAACATCATGGAATCGGGCGGTTAAAAATCGAATAATAGATAATGTTGTTCTTTTTAAACCTACTGAAGGATTGGCGAGAATCCCAGGAACCATTGGTATTTGGGGAATTATAACATTTAACGATAGATGTTATCGGCTTGATGTAAATGAAAACGCTCCTCCAAGTCAAGCCATACGTGGCCAAAGAATTTTTAACTCAATCCCGAGAAATCCCATACTAACAGAAATTCCACCTATCGCCGGTGGTCAGATGCCTTAATAATTATAACAATTGTAAATAAGGGAAGAATGGTTGTTTCATTGAGGAGTAGAATTCTATTCGGATATATAATTCTGGTGGCGGTCATAGGCAGCATGGCCGCCATTCTCATCCATGAACCTGCGAAGTTCCACGACCTATATGCGTATTTTAAATAACGGTATTTACACAAACAGCAAATGAGCGAACAATTCGTTACCACTACCAAGCATTTCCGCAAGCTGCTTGCCGCAGGCTATCTGTTGATAGTCCTGCTGGTGGGCGGCATCATCTGCACGTGGCTCGGAGAATGGCGCGACTTGGAGTTGCTGGAACGGGAGAACCGTGAAATCAACCGCTTCCGCAAGGAAACACACGATGCGTATGTGGGTGTGGTGGAGTTGTCTCTTTTGGGCGAGTCGGTGCTGGAATGGGACGATAAGGATGTGGCGGCATACCGGCGGCAACGGATGACGGTGGATAGTATGCTTTGCCGCTTCAAGAGCCATTACGAATCGGTGCGCATAGACAGCGTGCGCCACTTGCTGGAGGACAAGGAAAAGCGGCTGTGCGCCATCATGGAGGCTCTGGAACAACAGGCGGACATCAACCGCCGGATAGCCAAGCAGGTGCCGGTGATAGTGCAAACGAGCAGGCAGGAAGAGCCGAAGAAACAGAGGAGGAAAGGTTTTCTCGGGTTGTTCGGCAAGAAACAGGAAGCACCTCCGACGACGACCACCACGATGCTCTACACACTGAACCGTGATATGATAGCGCAACAACGTGCCCAAAGCCATCGTCTGTCGGAATATGCCGACAGCCTTGCCAGCCGCAATGCGGAACTGAACCGCCAACTGCAAACCCTTATCCAGCAGATGGACCACAAGGTGCAGGCTGACTTGCAGGAACGTGAGGCGGAAATATCCGCTATGCGTGAAAAGTCGTTCTTGCAGGTAGGTATCATAACGGGTGTCATGCTGCTGTTGCTCATTATTTCATACATCATCATTCACCGCTATGCCACCCGCATCAAGCAGTACAAACGTAAGACAACAGATTTAATCGGGCAACTGCAAAAGTCCGTAAAACAAAACGAATCGTTGATAGCCTCACGCAAGAAAGCGATGCACACCATCACCCACGAGCTACGCACACCACTGACTGCCATACATGGATATGCGGAACTGATGCAGGACAACGAAGAAGAAAAGATAAGCGGTTATGCGGACAATATCCTGCAAGCCTCCAAGAGAATGACCGACATGCTCAACTCCCTGCTTGACTTCTTCCGCTTGGACAGCGGCAAGGAACAGGCGAATGTCCGTCCGTTTCGTTTGGAAAACATCGCGGAGCTGTTGCAAACGGAGTTTACGCAACAAGCAGAAGCAAAAGATCTTAAACTTACCATCGAGTGCCCGGAGGGTATTATCCTGAATGGCGACAAGGAGCGCATCATACAGATATGCGACAACCTGCTGGGCAATGCCGTCAAGTTCACGAATGCCGGAAGCGTTTCACTTGTCATAAGCTATGACGGCAATAGGCTGACCCTTGTAGTAGAGGACACCGGAACCGGCATGAGTGCGGAAGAACAACAGCGAGTGTTCGGAGCGTTCGAGCGGCTTTCCAACGCCGCCACGCAAGACGGTTTCGGATTGGGGTTAAGCATTGTGAAACAGATAGTCGGGATGCTTGGCGGCACTATACGCTTGGAAAGCGAAAAAGGAGAAGGCAGTCGTTTTACTGTGGAGTTGCCAATGAACACTGCCGATATTGGTATTGAAGAACAGACAGCCGCAGAAAGTCTGGCTCATATAGAAAGACCTTATTCTGTCATCGTATTGGACGACAATCCGATGGTATTATCCATGACAAAGGAAATGTATGCTGGTATAGGTGTGCATTGCGACACGTTCACCACTATTGGCGATGCAATGGAAGCCATGCGGCAGCACACATACGACCTCATGATAACCGATATGAAGATGCCGGAGATTAACGGCTATGAGGTGTTGGAGTTGTTACGCTCGTCAAGTGTCAGCAACTCGAAAGAGATTCCCATTGTCGTGGCGACCGCCTCCGGCAGTTGCAGCGAAGAGGAGCTGTTGGAAAATGGATTTACCGCCTGCCTGTTCAAGCCATTTTCCATTTCCGAACTGGTTGCTGTATCAGACAAATGCCTTTTGACAAGTACGGACAAGGATGAACTTCCCGACTTGTCCTCTCTGCTTGCATATGGTGACAAACGGGCGATGCTCGACCGTTTGATAACCGAAACAGAAAAGGATATGCAGGCTGTCCGGGAAATCATGGAGAGGAATGACCGCAAGGCGTTGGACGAATGGATACACCGTCAGCGAAGTTCATGGGCTGTTATCCGTGCTGACAAACCCTTGTGGAACCTGTATGAACTGCTGCATCAAGAATCTGAATGTTCCGAAATGGAATTGCGGAAATGCGTGGATGCCATGCTTCGTATGGGAACAGTTATCATAGAACTTGCGCAAAAGGAAAGGAGGTTGTCGGATGAAAGTATTTGTGATTGAGGACAACCCCGTCTATAACGATTATGTCTGCAACCTGCTGAAGAAAGACAGCTTCGATACTATGTCGGCATATAATCTTGCCACTGCCAAGAAACTATTGGCAAAGTCAGAGGTGGATGATATTGTCGTTGCCGACCTACGCCTCCCCGACGGTGAAAGCATAGAGTTGTTACGGTGGATGCGTGCCAACGACAAACAACAGGTGTTTATCGTTATGACCAATTACGGGGAGGTGCATACGGCAGTGGAAAGTATGAAGCTCGGCTCAAAGGATTACATACAGAAACAGTTGTTGGAGGATAAACTGATACCGCTTATCCGCACCCTGCAAAAAGAACATGAAAAGCGACTACAATGGAACATTCCGATATTCGTCCGGCAGGGCGAAGCCTATCAGAAAATCAAGAAACGTGTGCGCCTTGTAGCCACCACCCGGATGAGCGTGCTGATACTGGGCGAGAACGGTACGGGCAAGGAACATATCGCACAACATATACACCAACAAAGCAAACTTGCCGATAAACCTTTTGTGGCAGTGGACTGCGGAGCCTTGTCCCCGTCATTGATACAATCCGCCTTCTTCGGACACGTCAAGGGTGCGTTTACTGGTGCCGAAGCAAACAAGACGGGGTATTTTCTGGAAGCGGATGGCGGCACGCTGTTCCTTGACGAAGTGGGCAACCTAACAATGGAGATGCAACAGATGCTGCTCCGCGCCATACAGGAACGCCGTTACCGTCCCGTCGGTGCAAAGGAGGACAAAACAGCCAACGTGAGGATAGTGGCTGCAACCAACGAGGATTTGCAGAAAGCCGTAACGGAAAAGCGGTTCCGGCAGGATTTGCTCTATCGCTTGCAGGAGTATGTGATAACCATGCCGCCCTTGCGCGACTGCCCGGAAGACATCATGCCATTGGCCGAGTTCTTCCGTGAAATGGCAAACCGTGAGTTGGAACGTGAAGTAAAAGGTTTTGCCGCATCTGCCCGTAATGCCCTGCTCGCCCATGCGTGGCCGGGCAACGTGCGCGAGTTGAAACAGAAGATACAGACGGCAGTCCTGCAATCAGAAGGCGATATGATAACCGAAGCCGATTTGGAACTTGACAATGAACCGTCCGCTACTTCCGCTTGTTTTACATTGAAGAGCGGGGATGAAGAAAGAGGACGTATCCTGCGTGCTTTGAAACAAGCAGCCGGTAACAAGAAAATGGCTGCAAAGATACTGGGTATCGGCAGGACAACGCTGTATAATAAATTGGTAGAGTATGGATTGAATGAAGAAAACTGACCGGAGTATGGCTGTAAATGGCAATAATTGATTAACTTTGCAATTGTATTTCAGAAAATAGCAGGCGATCGGGTAACTTTTCGCCGATGATATAGACATAAGACCGCAAGGCGTTTCGAGCGAAAATCTGGTAAATTGAAACTACGGAGACGATTGCGTGATGCTTATGCTATGCCTACGCATAGCGTGCATTCACGTACTCTCCGTAAAGGCTTTACCAGAGCCATCGCTTGAAGGTAGTGTGAATTGCACGCTACTTTTTTACCCTTGCCTAACGAAAGGAAACGATTATGGGTAAAGTTCAGATTCTCGCCGTACTGACGATGGACGGATGTCTTTCTTCAGAGTTATATGATAAAGCACATCAGGATTTGTGCCTTGACCGTTGCGGTCTTGATGAAATCAGGAAGAAAGCCTTTTACCGTGTGACACCGGACTATTCCATTTCAATGCTGCACGAATGGAGAAAAGACTGCACAAACATCCGTTACCTCGCGGAAGCCACACCGGACACGGCAGACTATATAAACGGACTGCTGCGGATGCACGCTGTGGATGAAATCATACTATACACCGTTCCTTTCATATCCGGAAGCGGACGACATTTTTTTAAGTCGGCTCTGCCAGAGCAACACTGGACGCTTTCCTCTTTGAAAAGCTATCCCAACGGTGTATGTCGCATTATCTATATCCTTGATAAAAAAGCAAGATAGCCAAAATGTGCGGCAAGCATACATTTCTATTTTCAGGAATAGAATAAATGTTCCGATTACAAACAATTTAAGTCGGAGATAATTTGTCCTTGTGAAAAAATACTGAATTTTATACCTCTGAAATCCAGCACTTTGTAAAATTGAGTGTTGGATTTTTTATTTTCTGCCGCGTTTTTTGCCAATTATATTCATGTGCGCACGCAGAAAACAAAGTGTAATTTTCAAAATTGACAGAACCATGAATTATTTCTTGCTGGCGGAAACCGACTTTTTCCGCCTGATAAACGAAGCCGGCGACTGCAATATGGAAACGGCATACACGGCTTTCGCCACCCAAGTGATCGAACTGTGCAACGGCGGCATGGACATGAACCTTACCGTCATCGCGCTTGCCTACATCGAAATCGAGTTGCAGCACCATCCCGTACGTAATCTGTCAGAAGAAAAAAGAGAGATTGCCGCCTACGTCAGCAAGGCTCTGTCTTTCGTAAGAAAGATGCAGAAATTCCTTGCCACGCCCCAAGTGCCACCACTAATATCCGCCAACAACGCAACAGAAACCACCGCCAGCCTTCTTCAATGGACGGGCAATGCCATCGACCTCGTGGAACTTATCTACGGCATAGACGTGATGGGCTGCATCAACAACGGCAATATGCCGCTCAAACAGCTCGCCCCACTTCTCTATAAGATATTCGGGGTTGATTCTAAAGACTGCTACCGCTTCTACACTGATATCAAACGCCGGAAGAACGAAAGCCGCACCTATTTCATTGACAGGATGCAGGAAAAACTGAACGAGAGAATGTTGCGTGATGAGGAGTTGGAGCGGATGAGAAAATAAAAAAATATCCATTACATATGAGAAGACAGGAATACTCGTATCCTGTCTTTTTATTTTCATTTAATTATATATTAATTAGCACAATATATGTGAGTTTTTCATTCCTATAAGGACAAATTTCAGAAACGTATGTCTGGTAAATTATTGAGTCATCATAGTATGAACATATATCATTACTAAAAACAATGAAACAACTTCCATAAGATTGTGGTTGTAAAAATCGCCATTTAATAGCCCGTTTTTTTTGTAAAATTCGCCAATTAAAAAAATATGATTATCTTTGCATTATATTTTATAAGGTATGGAAACAGTAAATAGAATACTTCAAGAGAAGATTACAGCACGAATCGCGCCCAATAAAGCAGTACTGATTTTTGGTGCTCGCCGTGTTGGTAAAACGGTAATGATGCGTAAAATTGTGGACAACTATTCAGGTAGGACGATGATGCTCAACGGCGAAGACTACGACACATTAGCACTATTGGAGAATCGCTCAATAGCCAATTATCGGCATTTATTGGATGGTATTGATTTGCTGGCTATTGATGAGGCACAGAACATACCACAAATCGGTAGTATTCTGAAGTTGATAGTTGATGAAATACCGGGAATAAGTGTCTTGGCAAGTGGTTCTTCGTCATTCGATTTGCTGAATAAGACTGGTGAACCGTTGGTCGGCCGCAGTACGCAATTTCTCCTTACACCATTCTCGCAACGGGAAATCGCACAGACGGAAACGGCACTTGAAACCCGCCAGAACCTCGAAGCGCGCTTGATTTACGGTTCCTATCCCGAAGTAGTAATGATGGAGAACTATGAACGTAAAACAGACTACCTACGTGATATTGTCGGTGCATACCTGCTTAAAGATATCTTAGCAATTGACGGCTTAAAAAATTCGAGCAAGATGCGCGATCTACTGCGATTGATAGCTTTTCAGTTGGGCAGCGAAGTTTCTTACGAAGAGTTAGGTAAACAACTCGGCATGAGCAAGACGACCGTTGAAAAATACCTCGACCTATTGGAAAAGGTCTTCGTTATCTATCGTCTGGGGGCTTATTCGCGTAACCTACGCAAGGAGGTTACAAAAGCTGGCAAGTGGTACTTCTACGACAACGGCATTCGCAATGCCATTATCGGGGCTTTCTCACCGCTGGCCATTCGGCAGGATGTCGGTGCGCTGTGGGAGAACTACATCATCGGAGAGCGGCGCAAAGCGAACTTCAATGAGGGACTGCACAGGGAGTTCTATTTCTGGCGCACCTACGACAAACAGGAAATCGACCTGATTGAGGAGAGTGCCGACAGTCTTACCGCCTTGGAGTTCAAGTGGGGAAATAAAATGCCGGCCGCACCGAAAGCCTTCCAAGAAGCCTATCCCTATGCCGAGTTTCATGTGGTAAATCGGGAGAATTATTTGGAGTTCGTATAATCAATAAATTACGTATATGGAAACAAAACTACAATCCAAACAGCAATATCC
>ERZ650306.1837-NODE-1837-length-11409-cov-9.795667_pt1 | contig 11409 bp, 9 predicted proteins | sample MGYA00376242_ERZ650306 | MGnify/ENA primary metagenome ERZ650306 (study PRJEB26733, sample SAMN07839244) | wastewater metagenome | biome: urban; feature: wastewater treatment plant; material: waste water | place: USA: North Carolina | collected 2016-03-31 ...
TTGCAAAGAAATTAAAAAGCAAAATCCAAAAGCGATAGTGCAGTATTTGGCAGGCGATTTGTCTCCTTCAGATATAAAAAATGCAGGTATAGATGGTCTAGATTATCACTACAGTGTTTTTCTAGACAAACATCCAGATTGGATTTTAGAAGCTAAAAAATTGGGATTAATTACCAATGTATGGACGGTAAATGACGAGGTTATTTTTAAAAAATTGGCAGATTTGGGCGTTGGTTTTGTAACGACTAATGTACCAGATGTCTTGAAGTAGTCTTTTGTTGAATTTTGTTTAAGGAAATTTTAATCTGCAATAAAATTTCTATTGCCTTATCTTTGCAAAAAATATAGAAATTGGATATTAAAAAAATATTTGATAAGCAAAACATCTTTTTACTGTTATTGATTCTAATGGTGGTTGCTGGTAAGGTAATTCCTTACCAAGATTCATACAATCAAATATTCAATTTAGAAGCATTTATTGATTGGGGGATTGCAGGCATTTTCCTTTTGTATGGGCTAAAGCTCAATCTAAAAGAAGTCGTAAAAGATGTTTCTAATTGGAAACTTCATCTTTTAGTACAAACAGGAACTTTTGTTTTGTTTCCTTTGTTGGTGCTTGTTTTTTATCCTTTTTTTAGAGATACCATTTATTTCCAAAGTTGGCTTTCGGTGTACTTTTTGGCATGTTTGCCTTCCACGGTTTCATCTTCTGTGGTGATGGTTTCTATTGCCAAAGGAAATGTAACTTCTGCGATATTTAATGCCTCCATTTCTGGATTAATAGGAATTCTCCTGACGCCACTTTTGATGGGGTTTTTCCTCCAAGCTCATCATTCCGAAGGAAACCAAGCCGAAATTATTCAACAATTGCTATTAAAGGTACTTTTACCTATTATTTTAGGGATTTTGTTGAATCCAATATTCAAAAATATCATTCAAAAATACAGTAAAATAATAGCAGAATTTGATCGATTAATTATACTCCTTATCGTTTACGAAAGTTTTTCCAAGGCATTTATAGAAAATGTTTTTGCAGCGGTACCTTCTTTGGTTTTTGTGGTGATTGCGGTAAGTGTAGTCATTCTGTTTTTTGTAGTGTATGCTATCTTACAGTGGATTTCCCGTAAGTTAGGCTTTAGCAGAGAAGATGCCATTACTACTACTTTTTGTGGTTCTAAAAAATCTTTGGTTCACGGCAGTTTATTTGTAATGATTTTGGGTATTCCAGAAGAACAAAAAGTTCTTTTCTTACTTCCTGTGATGATTTACCACAGTTTTCAGTTGTTTTATGTAAGTTGGTTAGCAAGTAAAATTTCTAAAACATATTAAATTAACCTCTTGTGCATTATATGAAAAAATTAAACGCAAAGTCGCAAATGATTTGTTGTCAAATGATTACGTTTTTAAGGCGCAAAGTTTTAACTTTGTTATCATTGAAAATCTTTGATTTTCTTGCGCCTTAAAAACAGTTTTAATGAAAATTTTTCTTGCGACTTTGCGTATTTTACTGTTAATGAAAATTTTGAAAATGCATTACGGGTTAAATTAAAGATTTTATATTTGTAAGATAAAAAACAGATTCTCTTGAACCCCATTCTTAGAAAAGCACAAATTCCAGAAGCTGAAATCATTTGGCAAATCCTTCAACAAGCCATAGAAAGACGAAGAAAAGATGGTAGTAATCAATGGCAAGATGGTTACCCTAATCAAGAAGTGGTAAAAACGGATATTTCCTTAGGAAAAGGTTATGTTTTAGAAATTGATAATGCCATTGCCGCTTATGCTGCTTTGGTGTTTAATGACGAACCAGCTTATAAGGAAATAATAGGAGATTGGTTAACTAATGATGATTTTTTAGTGATACATCGCGTAGCAGTTTCAAATGATTTTCTTGGGAAAGGAATTGCGGTTTTATTATTTCAAAAATTAGAAGATTTCGCTATGGAAAATCAAGTTTTTAGTATAAAAGTAGATACTAATTTTGATAATTTGGCAATGCTTCACATCTTAGAGAAATTAGACTACCAATATTGTGGTGAAGTATATTTCCGGGGAAGTGCCAGAAAAGCCTTCGAGAAAGTTTTGATCTGATTCATTTTTTTATTCAATCTTTTTATTCCTAGTTATTGATAAATTCTATTTAAGTTAGTTCGGTTTGTTCCGAACTAAATTTTTATATTTGTTTTTTTTAAACATCATATTTTGAATAACAAAATAAAAATAGAACCAGAGATTTATCAAGAATTGATAGAATTTTACGGAACTCTATTTAATTTACCACCTTTGTCAGCCAAAATCTATGCCTATCTCATTTTTGATTTTGACAAAAAAGGACATACTTTCGATGAACTTCTTGAAGTTTTTTGTGCCAGTAAAAGTTCTATTTCTTCTAGTATTAATTTTCTTTTAAACAATAATCTTATCAAAACCATCAATAAAATTGATGAACGAAAACGATATTTTATTATTAATGAAGATTTTGTGAAAATAAGATTCGAAGAAATTGTAAATAAAATGAAACGAGAGATTAAAATTCTAGACCAATTAAATGACCATAGAGAACAAGAAAAAGAAAATATTAACCAATCTGAACGCTATAAAATATACAAATCGCTCCTCGAAAAAAATATTGAGAACATAGAAAATACTTTGAATAAATTATAAATCTGAAATAAATTTGATATGAATAATAAATTATTAATGCTTGCTTTTGCTTCTTTTTTCGTTTTGTCTTGCAAAAAAGAAGAAGAGAAAAAAGATGGCCCGAAACCTTATCCTGTTGTATCTGTAGAAACTAAAAATGTAACAGGTTATGACGAATATCCTGCTTCTATAAAAGGAGTGGTAAACAATGATGTGAGAGCCAAAATACAAGGATATATTACACAAGTTTTGGTAGATGAAGGACAATATGTAACTGCGGGACAACCACTTTTTAGACTAGAAACCAATATGTTGACAGAAAATGCAGATGCTGCAAAATCTGGAATTTCTGCAGCTCAGGCTAATGTTCAAGCTTCTAAAGCTGCCGTAAATGCTGCACAAGTAGAAGTAAACAAGTTGAAACCTTTAGTAGAAAAAAATATTATCAGTAATATACAATTGCAAACCGCCATTGCAAATTTAGCAAAAGCACAAGCGCAACTTTCGCAAGCTATTGCTTCTCAGCAACAAGCTTCAGCGAATTATAAATCTGTTCAAGCGAATATCAATTATTCAATCATTAAAGCACCAATTTCTGGCGTTGTGGGGAAATTGCCATTGAAAATAGGAAGTTTAGTAGGGCCAACTGATACCACTCCGTTGACTACAATTTCTGATACACGTTCGGTTTTTGCGTATTTTTCTTTGAATGAAAAAGAATATTTAGACTTTTTAGAAAAATCTTATGGCGCTACTATTCCAGAAAAAATCAAAAATTTACCAATGGTTGAGTTAAAACTAGCCAACGGAAGCATTTATCCCGAAAAAGGAAGAATTGAAGTAACTACAGGGCAAATTGATGCAACTACAGGAACCATTCAGTTTAGAGTAGGTTTCCCTAATCCTGCTAAATTATTAAGCAACGGAAACAGCGGAACCATTAGATTTCCTAAGTTTTATGACAATGCTTTGGTAGTGCCAGAAAGTGCTACTTACGAGCAACAAGGTATTGTTTACTTATTTAAAGTAGAAAAAGATACCGCTAAAAATTCTGTAATCGAAGTGCAAGATCGTGTCAATAATATGGTAGTTATAAAATCTGGAATTAATAAAGGGGAAAAAATAATTGCAGCAGGAATTGGAGGCTTAAAACCAGGTTCTGCCGTAATTCCAAAACCTGTGAAATTTGACAGCCTTGTTCAATCTGTAAAACCGATTTTCTAATGATTAAACATTTTATCAACAGGCCAGTTTTATCTACGGTAATTTCGGTAATTATAGTGATACTCGGGATTTTGGGATTGGTAACATTGCCAGTTACTCAATATCCTGATATTGCACCACCTACAGTTTCGGTTTCTGCCAATTATACAGGTGCGAATGCAGAAACGGTGATGAAAAGTGTAGTAGTTCCGTTAGAAGAACAAATTAATGGAGTAGAAGGAATGAGTTACATTACTTCTTCCGCAGGAAATGATGGTTCTGCCAATATTCAGATTTTCTTTAAACAAGGGGTAAATCCTGATATTGCTGCGGTAAACGTACAAAATAGAGTAGCTAGAGCTACACCGCTTTTACCAAGCGAAGTTACACGTTCTGGTGTGGTAACGCAGAAACAACAAACCAGCGCGCTGATGTATCTTTCTTTTTATTCTGAAAATAAAAAATTAGATGACGTTTATCTTCAAAACTATTTGAATATCAATGTAATTCCAAATATTAAAAGAATTAATGGAGTAGGAGATGCGAATGTAATGGGAGCTAAAAACTATTCGATGAGAATTTGGCTAGATCCTACAAAATTAGCAGCTTATGGTTTGAATCCTACCGATGTTACCGCAGCAATTAGCGAACAAAGCCGTGAAGCTGCAGCTGGTTCTATCGGACAAAACAGTGGAAGTTCGTTTGAATATATTATTAAATATGTAGGGAAATTTAATACCAAAGAACAATACGACAATATCATCATTAAATCTCTTGGAAACGGACAAAACTTAATGCTGAAAGATGTAGCAAAAGTAGAATTGGCAGCGCAATCTTACACTGGTTTTGCACAAAACGGAGACAATCCTGCGGTAAGTATGGGGATTTTCCAAACGCCAGGTTCTAATGCGCAAGACATCATCAATAATATTAAAACGTATCTGAAATCCGCAGAAAAAGATTTTCCAGACGGAATTCATTATATGTTTAATTTCGATACCAATGAATTTCTAGATGCTTCCATCGAAAAAGTGGTTCATACTTTATTCGAGGCGTTTATTTTAGTATTTATTGTGGTGTATATTTTCTTGCAAGATTTTCGTTCTACATTAATTCCCGCTATTGCAGTTCCTGTTTCTATTGTGGGAGCGTTTTTCTTCTTAAATTTATTAGGATATTCCCTGAATTTATTAACGCTTTTCGCTTTGGTTTTAGCAATAGGAATTGTAGTTGATGATGCAATTGTCGTCGTAGAAGCAGTTCACGCCAAAATGGAACACGGCATTAAAGATGCCAAAAAAGCTACTGTAGAAGCAATGCACGAAATTACAGGTGCTATTATTTCAATTACTTTGGTAATGGCAGCGGTTTTTATTCCCGTAACTTTTATTGAAGGACCAACTGGTGTTTTTTATAAACAATTTGGGATTACGCTAATTGTGGCGATTTTAATTTCTGCCATTAATGCTTTGACTTTGAGTCCTGTTCTTTGTTCATTATTTTTAAAACCTGTTCATCACGATAAAGAATACGAGCAAAAATCTACAATGGGTAGGTTTTTCCATCGTTTTAATGTGGCTTTCAAAGCTTCTACAGACAGATACGGAAGAGCTTTTGTGTTTTTAATTCGTCATAAATGGGTGACTTTGGTAATTTTTGCGGTTACGATTGGCTTACTTTGGTTCAGTTCTGCGACGATGAAAAAAGGTTTCGTACCGAATGAAGACCGTGGAATTATCTTTACCAATGTAGAATTACCAGCTGGTGCTTCTATGGAAAGAACGTATAACGCTTTGAAGCAAATTCAACAAAAAGCATTAAAAATTCCTGGAATTAAAAACGTAACCATTTCTACAGGGAGAGGTTTCTTGTCTGGAACGGGAAGTAATTATGGTTTGGCTTTTGTGAGACTTCAACCTTTTGATGAAAGAACAAGTGACGATCAGAAAATTGAAAATATTACCAAAAAACTTTTCGGAATTGCTGCAACAGTTCCTGATGCAAAAGTAGTGTTTTTCCAACCACCTTCTGTTCCGGGATTTGGTAGTAGTGCAGGTTTTGAAGCGGTTTTATTAGATAAATCTGGTGGTGAATATACTGAACTTGATAAAGTGACGCAGCAATTTATTGGTAAGCTAATGGAAAGACCAGAAATAGAATTTGCGCAGACTTCATTCAATACCAAATATCCTCAGTATCAAATGAATATCAATGTTCCAGTTGCGGAAAATGCAGGAGTTTCGGTTTCTGATATTCTTTCTACAATGCAAGGTTACATTGGTGGAATTTACGCCGCAGATTTTACAAAATACGGTAAACAATTCCGAGTAATGGTACAAGCTTTACCAGAAGCTAGAAGCAGTGCAGAAAGTTTGAACAGTCTTTTTGTGAAAACTAAATCTGGAGCAATGGCGCCAATTTCTCAGTTTGTGACGCTAGAAAAAGCTTATGGACCACAATCTGTGAGCAGATATAATTTATTTACTTCGGTGAAGATTACAGGTTCTAATGCCAAAGGTTATAGTACTGGTGATGCTATAAAAGCAGTGCAAGAAGTAGCTGCAGAATCTTTAAATCAAAATTATACGGTAGAATTTACAGGTTTGTCTCGTGAAGAATTGGCTTCTGGTTCGCAGACTTTAATCATTTTTATGTTGAGTTTAATTTTTGTGTATTTTATTTTGGCGGCACAATACGAAAGTTACATTTTACCTTTGGTAGTGGTAATTTCTCTTCCTTTAGGTGTAATGGGCGCTTATTTAGGACAAAAATTAGCTGGATTAGAAAATAATATTTATTTCCAAATAGCATTGATAATGCTCGTTGGTTTATTAGCAAAAAACGCAATTTTGATTGTAGAATTTGCGGTGCAAAGACGTCATCACGGCGAAACAATTGTAATGTCTGCCATCAATGCGGCTAAAGCGAGATTAAGACCAATTTTAATGACTTCTTTTGCGTTTATTTTCGGGTTATTGCCTTTAATTTTTGCGACAGGAATTGGCGCTGTTGGTAATCGTTCTATTGCAACAGGAGCAGCTATTGGTTTATTAATAGGGACTTTCTTAGGATTGATTGTAATCCCAGTTTTGTATGTGATTTTCCAATGGTTACAAGAAAAAGTGAAGCCAGTGCAAAAACTAGAAGTGAATTTGGCAGAATAATTTTTAAAAAGTATTAAAAATGATAATAAAAACATCATATAAACCTCTCGTTTTTCTTTTATTGGTAACGGTTTTGTTAAATTCTTGCAAAATAAGACAAGACTACGAAAGACCGAAAGATATTGTAGAAGAAAAACTGTATAGAACAGATCTTTTACCAAAAGATAGCACCAGTATTGCACAACTTTCTTGGAAAGAAATTTTCACTGATGCTGTTTTGCAAAAACATATTTCCAAAGCATTAGAAAATAATTTAGACATTAGAATTGCCTTGCAAAATATTGCATCTGCCGAAGCTTATCTTAAACAAAGCAAGGCAGCGTATGCTCCTACATTTACTGTAGGGCCAGGATATACCTTCCAGACGCAGTCTCTTAATACACAATTCGGTCAGATTATCGGCGAAAGAAGATATGTTAATCAGTTTGATGTAACAGCAAGTTTAGGCTGGGAAGCAGATATTTGGGGGAAATTAAGAGGTCAACAAAAAGCACAAATGGCGACTTATTTAGGAACTGTTGCAGCGCATCAAGCGGTAAAAAGTAGTTTGGTGGCTTCAGTAGCAACTGCTTATTACCAATTGCTTTCTCTGGATGAACAGAAAAAAATTATACAAAATACGATTGAGGTTCGAAAGAAAAATTTAGAAACTACACAAGCCTTAAAAACAGCAGGAACGCTCACTGAGGTTGCGGTACAACAGAGTGAAGCCTTAGTTTATAATGCTGAAGCGTCACTTATTAGTTTAGATGTTCAGATTCAAATTTTAGAAAATACCATTTCACTTATAATGGGCGAACCTTCTCAAAAAATAGAGAGAACAGCTTTGTCTTCTCAAAACTTCAATTTAAAAACAGATTTAGGTTATCCTATTTCTCTTTTGGCCAACAGACCCGATGTGAAACAGGCAGAATATAATTTAATAAATGCTTTAGAACTTACCAATTCTGCGAAAGCTCAGTTTTATCCTACTTTAAAAATAACAGGAAATACGGGTTTACAATCAGTAGATATAGACCATCTTTTTAGTGGGAATTCTTTGTTTGCATCTTTGGTGGCGGGTTTAGCACAGCCAGTTTTGAATAAAAGACAAATTAAAACCAATTACGAAGTAAGTTTAGCCAATCAAGAAAAAGCGTATCTCAACTTTAGAAAAAGTATTCTGAGTGCTGGGAGAGAAGTTTCTAATGCTTTAACGATGTACACTTCTCAAGATCAATTTATTACTTTGAAGAAGAAGGAAATGGAGGCGTATAAAAAATCGGTAAACGATTCTCAGGAATTGGTAAATTACGGGATGGCGAACTATCTGGAAGTGCTGAATGCAAGCGTTAACCAGTTAAATGCTGAACTTAATATTGCCAATGCAGAATATGTAAAACTGCAATCTGCTGTAGAACTGTACAGATCTTTAGGCGGTGGTTGGCAGTAATTGCTTAGTTTTTAAAATATCATAAAAAACAGCCTCTTTTAAATTATTTTTAAAAGAGGCTGTTTTTAGTTAAACAAGATTATAATTCTCTACGATTTGGCTATAGAAAAGTATTTTTTTGAAGCCACAATCGTTACAAATAATAACTTAATTCCCTATTAACTCCGTACCAACTCCGAATCAACTCCGTGGAAATTACCATTTTTTAGAAGAAAAATCGACTGATATTCGGAGTTAGTACGGAGTTGGTTCGAACAGAACTCTATTGAAATACTTTTTTTAATCCTGTATTATTTTTTTGTTGGTTGAATTAAAGGAAGGTATTTTCCGTAGCCTTGTTTTTCCATTTCATCTTTAGGGATAAATTTTAATGAAGCACTGTTGATGCAGTATCTTAATCCACCTTTATCTTTTGGCCCATCATTAAATACATGTCCTAAGTGTGCATCTCCTGTTTTACTTCTCACTTCGGTACGTTCCATTCCGAAAGAATTGTCTTTTTTCTCCTGAATAAGAGCTTCGCTTATCGGTTTAGAAAAACTTGGCCAGCCACAACCAGATTCATATTTATCGGTAGAAACAAATAATGGCTCTCCCGTGGTAATATCAACATAAATTCCTTCTCGGTATTCATTCCAATATTCATTTTTAAAAGGTTTTTCGGTTCCATTTTTTTGAGTAACTTCATATTGCTCTTGGGTTAACTTTTCACGAAGCACTTTGTCCTCTGGTTTTTGATAAGATTTCGCTGGGTTTGCTTTTCTTGCCAAATCAAACAAACCAGGTTCTATGTGGCAATAACCACCAGGGTTTTTCCCTAAATAGTCTTGATGGTAATCTTCGGCTTTATAAAAGTTTTTCAACGGTTTTACTTCTACTACAATGGGCTTTTGATAGTCTTTGGCTATTTTATCTACTTCTGCGTTAATGGTTGATAAATCAAACTTATTACTGTAATAAATGCCTGTTCTGTAGCGTGTTCCTCTATCATTACCCTGTTTATTCAAACTTGTAGGATCTATTGTTTTAAAATATAATTCTATTAAAAGATTTAGACTAACAACCTCTGGGTTATACACGACTTTTACGGTTTCGGCAAAGCCTGTATCATCAGAAGAAACAGTTTTGTAATCTGGGTTGTTAATATTTCCGTTTGCGTAACCTACTTCTGTAGCGGTTACGCCTCTTACTTGTTTGAAGAAATGCTCTGTGCCCCAAAAACAGCCACCTGCAAAATAAATTTCGGAAGAATGAAGGTTTGTAGTAGTCATATTTGTTGTTTTATTTAATGGTTTATGTTGTTTGCAACTAATTATTAATGCTAAGCCTGTGATAAAGGTTAGGATTCCTATTACTGTTTTTTTCATAATATTATTTTTTTGGGAATTGTAAAATCATAAGTCCAAATCCAAGAGATACAAGATCTTTAAGGATGAAAAAATCGGTAATTAAGATTCCGTCCACCACTTTCCATGTTCCTGGGGTGGTAAAAAGAAAGCTAAGGGTTGCTAAAAAAGTAACGAGTATCCCAATTGATGCTGCCACTCTTGAAAAATGTATATAAGGCGCAAAAACAATGGCTATGGCGGTGAGTATCTCAACACTACCAATAAGATTGGATACGCCCTGAACGCTCAATACATTGTACAACCAGCTCATTAGAGGATGATTTTCTACTAATGGTTGAATTGCTGCGGCTTCGGTAGGGGTAAATTTAAAAATACCAATCCATAGAAGGATAATTGCTACTCCGTAAAGTGAAACGTAATAACCAATTTTAAAATTAAGGCTAGAGTAAGGGTTTGCTTGTGTAAACATGTCAGTTTTGTGTTTTTAAAGATTAATATTCCTTTTGTTACTATAGTAGGAAGGAAAACAAAATCCTGACAGTTCAACTTGATTATTTTTTTAATTTTTTGAGAACTTCTTCTTTAAGTTGTTTATTATCAATATTGTATGATGTTTTTTTTGATTGATTTTTTTTGATGATATTCTGGAGAGCCTTTTGTAGAAATTCTGCTTTCTTCTCATACGCTCTACACCATTTGCACAAAGCAAGATGCGCTTTTAGCTGTGCCCATTCTAAAAAAGTTAAGCGCGAGCTGATTCTTTTTTCTATTAAAAAAGTAGCTTTTGCGCAGGGCAATATCAAGATGTGTAATATTTTATGAAGAGTACTCATTTTATTTTTCAAACCAATTAAACTGTAGGCATTCACGAAGTTGTAAACGACTGCGCTGTAATATCTTCCAATAATTAGTCGTAGAAATATTGGTGTCCTGACAAATTTCTGCAGATTTTTTTTCTTCAAGATAGGTGAGTTTCACCAAAGTACGCCAACGTTCTGGTAATTCTTCAAGGCATTTTTCAAGAAATGCATTAAACGCTTCATTATCTAACAAAGAATCGTCATGGGAGTCCCAATTTTTAAGAATTCCATCAGTATCTTTCCAAAATTCTTGATGATCAAAAAAATGGTCTAAACTTACCTGCGGATTGCCCTTGTATTTTTTTCTGTAATAGTCTGAAACTTTGTGTTGCAGAATTCCCATGAGCCAAGTAAGCGGATTGCTTTTCTCCTGAAATTGCTCTTTGGCAGAATAAGCCGCCACATAAACATCTTGTACAAGATCTTCTGCATCTTCCCGATTGGATAATAAGTAATAGGCACGATCAAAAAGTTTTTGACCGTACAAATCTATCCATTCTTCTAATTGTTTTGTGGTGTGCATCAATTTTTAGGAATTCAAAAATAGTAAAATTAGAATAGAGTATGCTATTTGTTTTTACAGATTTTTATTTTAACTTTATAGAAAAGAAATTTCTAACGTTTTGTTTTATAAATTTCAACATCAATCCATAACCGAATGAACTTTCTGAAAGGTATTATTTTTTTTGAAGATTAATACGCCTTAGATTTGTACCAAATAATAATAAAATGAAAAAAATTATCATAGCTTTACTCAT
>ERZ650306.1842-NODE-1842-length-11388-cov-12.720198_pt1 | contig 11388 bp, 8 predicted proteins | sample MGYA00376242_ERZ650306 | MGnify/ENA primary metagenome ERZ650306 (study PRJEB26733, sample SAMN07839244) | wastewater metagenome | biome: urban; feature: wastewater treatment plant; material: waste water | place: USA: North Carolina | collected 2016-03-31 ...
TGCGAATAAGAGAATGGACTTGTGCAACGTGTGGCACACGGCATGATAGAGATATCAATGCCAGTAAGAACATTCTTGCGGTTGGGCTTAACCGTCTTGTAGAAGGAATCCCCGAACGATAGGGAGGGGAGGAAGTCAATCAAAATAGTGTAGCCATTTTAGCCCAACCTCATCAACGTTATCGATAATGTCGGACTTTGGCAACCATTCACGGCTAGCGGTAACCCGAATCGCATTGGTTTGATTGATATCATATTGACTACCAATACTGAGTTTGGGCTGCCAATAGCTTTCATTATCACTATCGCCACTTATCCAAAATGGCAGTTTTAATTCCGATATCGCACGCCAATTTGGACGCAATTCTGCATTGCACCCGACATTGACGCCAAGCCCAGCACGATAACCATGATATAAGCCCTTACCAAACTGCGCTGCAATAGTACCCAAGCCATAGCAAATATTGGCGGGCATATCGCCTGTGTTTGGGGCGGCGCTACCTAGTGCCACGCTTTTACCAAATTCACCGCTAATATTTGCGACCAAATGATTGTCTGTAGTGCTGTGGTCATCTTTGTTAATAGCCTTGATACTATCAAAGACTCGTTGTAAGCCAATATTGCCACCCCATGAAATACCTTTTTTTGCGCTATTAATTGGATGCAATGAGCGCACATCAAATAATCCTAGCTGCTCAAGTTGCACGCTATCTCGATGGTCGGCGTTGTCATGGATGCTAAGACCCATATTCAATGCCGTCAATTGCGAGCCTACGGGATAGCCATCAATTTTATCCAACGCATCACGATACACCATGCGGTAATTTAACGTGATAGCCTGATTACTGTCTAATTTAGGTCGTCCATTCACCCTATCAAACGACTGCTGGCTGACCCCGATATCAAATCGACTCAAAGGATTAGCCAGTAAAGGATTGTCGCGGCTAGGCAATATTTGAGGACTTGACGCTATATCTTGATGGGTATTGTTAAAAGCCTTGGGATGATTTACCGCGTTGCGGGTATTTAATTGCGCTTGCACAATAGTCGGTGTGGAAGGACTAAAATTGGTAGAGCGAATCAAATTTTCGCGATTTAACATGCGTACCACTTGGGCGGGGGAAACCATTGGGGAGTCAGTTACTAAAAAATTTTTATCGGGAAAAATAGAATTTAGTAACACCAAAATTTCAGAGGCGCAGTTATCGGATAACAGATAATAAGGCAAATTTTGGTCTTTGATTTCCCAAGTTCGATAGGCAAGTTGTTTAACCTGTTTATCGGTGAGATTGAGCTGATATTGCCACACATTGCGCCCATTGTCTTGCAAATATTCTTTAATACCTTGCTGATAATTGGTCATGGTAAATTCGCCTGCATTGCCACCGATACTAGATTTGTAAGCAAATTTTAAAAAATGCTCACCGTCGCTGACTTTCGGGGTGAAGTTTAAATAGTATTGATTGCTAAGGTCGGCATTATCAAATCGCAAAAAACTATGGGCAAACGCAGACGGTGGACTATCTAAATACTCACTGGCAAAAATTAATGAGACGGATTGGGGATTGATTTTTTGTAGCCATGAATCGAGCGCATCGCAATGTTGATTGGGTATGCTTGAGGTATCGATGGCTAAGTTTTCAATGAGCCACTGTGTACGAGCGGGAAAGCGACATTGGACAGAGTCATTATTTTTTTTGGTAGGGTGAAATAACTGTGTGAGGATTTCATCAAGCTCTGCTTGTGGATTTTTGGCGCCTTGCGCGCTGGCAAAAAATTGTCGTTGGCTCGCTTGTGAGTTAAAACGATTGTTGACCCGACTCTCAAAGGGCTGTTTTCTGGTGACTGTTTCAGGATAATACAACAACCGCAGCCACGCTTTTCGCGCCGCTAAGTTTTGCTCATGGGCTGATGTCAATGCCGTTTGCAGTGATTGGGTAGCGGCAGTAGGGGTGGGCGTAGATAGGGCTTTATCTGACAAAAATTGCTGAGCGGGCGCAGGCGACACATAGGATAAAGGCGACGCTAACGCACAATGTTGGCCGGACATTAGGCTTAATACAAAGACTGCGTGAGCCAACTGCTTTTGATTAAAAGCTGTTTTTTTTTGATTAAAAACACGGGTTACAGCGTGTTGATGATAGCTGTATTTGAGAAAGTTCATGGCGGTGCTCTATTTTATAAGGTAAATTTTTATAAGCTAAGTTTTCACAACTTTTGATAAGCAAAGCATATAATATCTGTGTGCAAATTAACATTGCCCAATTTGTAATCACGCCATTGTAGACAGCTAGCTGGCTATAAGACAACTTGCCAAATAGATTTTATCCGCTTAATTTGCTATAATTTTTTAATTATTTAGCAAAATTTTTTTAAACTATTGTGATTTATTGAAGGGTATAAGGACAATTGGGTCATGGATAAACAAGCGATTTTATCAGCGTTAACGCCTGAAATTGTTGAAAAATTTCGTCAAGCGATTTCGCTTGGCAAATGGGAAGATGGTCGAAAGTTGACGCAAGAACAGCGTCAAACTTGTATGCAAGCGGTGATGGTGTGGGAGCATGAATTTTTGGGCGTCGAAGAGCGCACTGGCTATATTCATCGTCCCAAAAAAGCGGCAGAAGACTGTGATATCGGTCATGATCATCACTACCCAAATAAACCGCAGGACGAGGACGGCGAGAAACCGATTAAATTTAGTTAGGCGATAAAAAAAGGCGAGTTCATTATCTCGCCTTTTTTACACTATTTTTTTAAGTACGTATTTATCAGTTACTTGAATACTAAGTAGTTAAATATAAGTAGTTAAGTATAAGTACTTGGTATTAGTTATTTGATTATTTTTCTAAAATGGCGACCACACCTTGTCCGCCTGCCGCACAGATAGAAATCAGCGCACGACCCGATCCTTTTTGATCCAGTAGTTTAGCAGTGCTAGCAAGAATGCGACCACCGGTTGCGGCAAACGGATGCCCTGCAGCAAGTGATGAGCCATTTACGTTAAGTTTACTGCGGTCAATCGCGCCAAGTGGCTTATCAAGACCTAAGCGCTCTTTACAAAAACTTTCGTCTTCCCACGCAGCAAGCGTAGACAATACCTGTGAGGCAAATGCTTCATGAATTTCATAATAATCAAAGTCTTGCAGCGTCAATCCAGCACGTTGCAACATACGTGGCACAGCATACGCAGGTGCCATCAATAAGCCTTCTTTAACACCTTTTTTACCTGTAAAATCAACCGCAGCAGTTTCTTGGTAGGTGAGATAAGCAAGCGGTTTTAATCCATTCGCTGCAGCCCACTCATCCGTTCCTAATAACACACAAGATGCGCCATCGGTCAACGGTGTTGAGTTGCCAGCCGTCATGGTTGGGTTGGCATTTTTCTTACCAAATACCGGTTTTAATGACGCCAATTTTTCTAAGGAAATATCAGGACGTAGATTATTGTCGCGTGTTAAACCCTTAAATGGCGTGATTAAATCATCAAAAAAACCCTCATCGTACGCACGCGCCAAGTTTTTATGGCTATTAAAGGTCAACTCATCTTGCGCTTCACGAGTGATCGCCCATTCAAGGGCGGTGATGGCTTGGTGCTCACCCATCGATAATTTGGTGCGAGGTTCACCATTTTGCGGTGCATCAATCAAGTCTTTTGGATTAATGCTTAATAACGCTTGCAAGCGATCTTTATTGGTTTTGGCATTATTAAGTTTTAACAGCGCTTTACGCAGCCCATCACCAATGCCTAAAGGGGCATCAGAAGTGGTGTCCACACCGCCTGCAATCCCCGAATCAATCAGCCCTAAGGCGATTTTATTGCTCACCGCGAAAGCCGCTTGTAGTCCCGTAGCACACGCCTGTGATATATCATAAGCAGGTGTTTGCGGACTTAACGCCGTGCTTAACACACATTCACGGGTGAGATTGATATCACGGCTTAATTTAATGACCGCGCCCGCCACCACTTCACCCAAGCGTTTATCTTGTAAGTTATAGCGTTCCACCAAGCCGTTAAGGGCAGCCGTCAACATTTCAGAGTTGCTGACATTGGCATATTGGCCATTTGAGCGGGCGAACGGAATACGGTTGCCACCTAAAATAGCGACCTTTTTGCCAGCAGGCTGGTGAGTTGGATGTTGAAAATTGTCCATAGAAAAGTCCTTTTGAGCAATTAATTAAAAAAATTGGCTAAGCTTAAACCAAATAACTTTTTAAAAATAACTAAATTTTTTAAAAATAACTAAACTTTTTAAGTTGTAGTGATGTTACCATAAAACGCAGACAAAAATATCGCCTAAAGGTATATATATAACGATAATTTATATAAATAAGTGAAACCAATAAAATTTTATTTGATATGACTGTTCAATATTGCTTGATTGGTATAGAATTTACACAGTATTTATGTGCAGTACCTATGTTTAGCAACTGTGTCTAATTGAGTTTTTAACTCACTTTTTAATTGAGTTTTATCTAATAGCCTAAGCAAAACTAACTATTCAAAGGAGTCCTTATGTCAGACCATTATTCAGAATTCGTTCAAAATCCACTGGGACGTAAGATTGCCCAAAATTTGGGTTTACCGATGCCAATCAACCTTGAGCGTTATAAAGACGGTCAAGCACCTATTACCGGCAGTGTCATTTTTGGGGTCAGTGAAAACGCTATCCTGGCAAATGACATTGCCAAAGTATTAGCCAATGTGCAAGCGGATGTCTATCTAGACCCCAATGAGTCAGCGCGTGATGCTTTACAAAATGCACAGATTGACGCCCAGCAGTTTGGCGCGAATCAATATTTTAAAGTGGCTATTTTCGATGCTTCAGGTATCAAGACAACCCATGAGCTGAAACAAGTTTATAACTTCTTTCATCCAATTGCACGTTCGATTGACCGCTCAGGTCGCGTTATCGTCATTGGCTTGCCACCTGAAAAATGCACCAGTATCGCACAGGCAGCAGCCCAGCGTGCGTTAGAAGGATTTGTTAAATCCGTCGGTAAAGAATTTAAGCGCGGTATTACAAGCCAGCTTATCTATGTAGACCCAAATGCGGCGCAAAACCTTGAATCTACTTTACGTTTTTTTGCCTCACCGCGTTCTGCTTATGTGTCAGGACAAGTGGTGAGAGTGGGTGAAGGCAACCCAGTCACGGTTGATTGGCAAAAGCCTTTAAAAGGTAAAACGCTGGTAGTGACTGGCGCGAGCCGAGGTATTGGCGAAGCCATCGCAAAGGTATTATCGCGTGATGGCGCACATGTCATCTGTGTCGATGTGGCTGCCCAGCAATCGGACTTGCAAAAAGTAGCAGGTGAGATAGGCGGCTCTACTTTAACATTAGATATCACAGCCGATGATGCCGGTGAAAAAATAGCGGCAGCGGCAGCCAAACGTGGCGGCTTAGATGGTATTGTCCACAATGCAGGCATAACGCGTGACAAGACATTGGCGAAAATGGATGATAACATGTGGGATGCCGTCATGAACGTCAATCTCAATGCCGAAGAAAAAATTGATGATTACTTACTCAGTCATGACAGTTTCAATGAAAACGCCAGAATCGTATGCGTATCATCCATTAGCGGTATTGCCGGCAATTTGGGACAGACCAATTATGCCATGAGCAAAGCTGGCGTGATTGGCGCGGTACAAGCGACTGCACCTACGTTAAAAAACGGTATTACCATCAACGCGGTAGCGCCAGGGTTTATCGAAACCCAAATGACCGCTGCCATACCTTTTGCGATTCGAGAAGCAGGTCGCAGAATGAACTCAATGAGCCAAGGCGGTTTGCCGATTGATGTGGCTGAGACCATTGCTTGGCTGGCTTGCCCCGCATCGGGCGGCGTCAATGGCAACATTGTCCGCGTCTGTGGTCAAAGTGTGTTGGGTGCGTAATTATTGACGGGCTGAAAAAAATCAGTATCGAAAATATCGCTACTGATTTTTTTTCATTATTTTTTCTAAGTCAAACTTAAACTAAGCTTTATGCAAAAAATCAACAATTAGATTGTGACATTCGATTATAATAAACTAAGTTCTCAGATTTTGAGATCTGACGGTAATGAAAAGTAATGGAATATACCCGAACACTATCTAATCAAATAGCCATTTGTTGGCTCAAGCTTAAAAAGTAAAAAAGTAAGGACAGTCTGTATGTCAGACCAAAATTTTAGTCGTTTGCCAAAGCCGCACACCACCTATGCCAATATTATCAAAAGTTTTTTACCTATTGGCGACCAAGACAAGTCAGCCGATGCGGTACTGCCCAATGCTACTTATAGCGTCAATACGCTTGAAATCGATCATGATAACTTAGCCGATTACCGCAGGATTTGTGGTTTTGAAAACAATAGCTACGTGCCGCCGACGTATTTTGCGGTGCTGTCGCAGTCGTTACAGATGAACATGATGGTCAAAGAGCCATTTCCCTTTGCGATGCTTGGCTTGATTCATGTGCAAAACAGTGTTACCCAATATCGGCGCATTAAAGATAGCGCAATTTTTAAAATGGCGGTGAGCTTTGCTAACCTGCGCGACCATGATCGTGGTAAGCAATTTGATTTTGTGACTAAAGTTTTTGAAAAAGATGAGCTGGTTTGGGAAGGGACTTCGACGTATTTATCACGCCAAAAACGTCAAAAAACGACTCAAAAACCATCGACGACGCAAGTAGAAACCAAGCCCACACTTGATAGTAATGATATGCATGAATTTTGGGAAATTCCTGAAGATATCGGGCGTCGCTATGCATTTATCTCTGGGGATTTTAATCTGATTCATTTGCATCCTTTATCTGCCAAGGCATTTGGTTTTCCAAAAGCCATTGCCCATGGTATGTGGACAAAAGCCAAATGCTTGGGTGCGTTGGGTGATTTGCCAGAGAGCTTTACCTGTGATGTAACGTTTAAATTGCCGATTTTTTTGCCCTCTGAAGTGGAGTTTATCGCAAAATTTGATAACCGTGACGAGCAGGTGGATTTTGGTGTGTATGATCCCGCCACACCAAAAGCCAATTTGATAGGGGAAATCACCCAAGCACAGGCTAAAAAATAGCGACAGAAAAATTTCAATAAGGGTTCAATGTTAAGCGGCTACTTTTTAGTAGGGTGTTTTTTAGCACAGGATTTTTTAGGATGCTATTGAAGCAATGAAGGATTTAATGGATTATCAAGCGCTGAATCAAAACCTAGCACAACTGTTATCACAATTTGATCTTAATCAAAAGGTAGGTGGCTGCAGTCTGGTCATTTTTCATCAAGGTAAACCGGTCACTCAATTGGCTCACGGTATCGCAAATATTGATAAAACTAACCAGCAAATTAACCCTTGGCAGCCATCCACCCTGTCGCTGAATTTTTCGACAGGCAAGGGGATACTGGTTACGTTGATTCATATTTTAGTGAGTCAAAATCTTTTAGCGTATGACAAAACCCTTGCCAGTTATTGGCCAGCGTTTGCCCAAAATGGCAAAGATAGCGTCACTTTGCGCGATATGCTAACGCACGAATCGGGATTATTTAATATTGTCAGTATTACCGAACATGCCAAAGACATGCTAGATTGGCAACTAATGCTCAGTAATGTCGAGCAAATGGCATTTAGTCCAACTAATACGCATGGTTCAGGTAGTAGTTTAGCTAATAAAGATTCTGTTAATCAATCAACCGAATCCAGCGCGGCTTCCAACGTGGTTTCCAACGTTGCTTATAGTGCCTTGGTATCAGGCTGGGTATTGGGTGGGCTGATTGAAAAAGTAACGCAATTACCGCTGCAGCAAGCCCTAGAATATTATTTATTGGAACCGCTCGATTTGGTCGGTCAAGTCTATTTTGGGGTACCCAAAGACAAAGTCGAACAGGTTGCCGGTCAAATACGTGCCAAAGAGAGTCAAGCTAAACCTTTACTCACTCAAGATGCTGACTCAACGCTACAATTTTATCAATCTTTGCCTTTTTACCCTGCATGGTTAACATTGTCTCAATCGGACAGTCCTTTGACAACGCAAGCCATTAACGCGCTGTATTTTCAACCTGCTAATATCAATATCGAAGACTACAAATCGGCACTGGTACCCATCGGCAGCAGACAATTTAATTATTATCACCCTGTCACACTGCAGGCAAAAATTCCTGCCGCAAATGGTGTAGCCAGTGCGATAGCATTGGCTAAAATATATGCAATGCTTGCAAATCGCGGCGTTTGGCAAGGTAAAACGCTAATCAATTCTGCTGTTTTTAAGGCGCTTTCAACCATTCATAATGAGCAATTTGACAAAATCATGCCAGCGGTTATGGCATGGCGACTCGGTTATCATCGTGTGTTTAGTCTATTCCATGATGTGTCTGATGCATTTGGACATATGGGGTATAATGGGTCAATGGCTTGGTGTGATCCCAGTCGCGCATTAGCAGTCAGCTTTGTACATAATTATGATGTGACTATGCTAGGTGATGATCGACAATTTATCTTGAATGAAACCATATTAGATTTTTTTGCTTAGCCTAATTGCTGAGGCTTGTTTGTTAGTCTCGTTTCTTAGCCCCATTTAAACAATAAAGGGAATGTAATCAATGCAGTATGATAATCAAAATATTTTTGCCAAAATTCTTCGTGGTGAGATTCCCAGCCATAAAGTTTATGAAGATGATAAAACGCTTGCTTTTATGGATATCATGCCGATGGCAGAAGGGCATGTTTTAGTGATTCCAAAATGTGAAGCCGTTGAATTGTCGGATATGCCAGCAGATTACATTGCGGCAGTTTTTAGCACCGCGCAAAAAGTCATGGCAGCGCAGCGCAAGGTATTTAATCGCCAAGGTATTGTGCAGATGCAGTTAAATAATGCAGAGGCAGGACAATCGGTATTTCATTATCATGTTCATTTGATTCCAAGCAGTATCTATCATCTTGGCTTGCATGAAGATCGACAAGGCGATCATGAACGCCTAGCAGTATTAGCTAATCAATTAAAATCAGAGATTGCAAATTAATTAACTGCTTGCAAGTAGCGGATGGTTAAAACCCAACTCCCTATTTGCAAGCAGGTAAGATGGTTGTTGAGGTGCAAATCGGTAAAAACCCCGCATCGGTTAAAACGTCTTGTGCTTTTGCCGATTTTAGGTAATCCACAAAAATTTGACTGGTTTCAGGGTGATTCAAAATTATTCCATCTTGCAGAATTGGTGGATAACTATCTTTAGGCAGTATCAAATAGTTATTGCTTAGCGTATCCACATTTTGCAGGGCAAGGTTATTGGGTTTATTCAATACTTGTGACAGACTTACAAATCCAAAATCTGCTTTTCCACTATCCGTTAACGCAAAAGTTTCATCAAGGGTGTTGGTATAGACAATCTTAGGCTTGATATTATTATAAAGATTTTGATTGACCAACCAGGCTTCGGCTGCCATGCCATAAGCTAAACTCTTTGGATTGGCTATGGCTAAACTAAAGGATTTATTGTCAAGCATCAACTGATCAAGCGTGGTTGTAGGGCTAATATCCATGGGGTATTTATGGCTATAAAGCACTAGCTGACCCCGGGTATAAGTGAAGGGCACTGCTTTAGCACCCTTAACACTGGCAAGCATTTGCTTTGGGTAAGTCTGATTACCCGCTAAATAAATATCAAAGCTTTGAGGATTGGCATTGATCATATCATACAGCGCAGCATTGGGCTCAAAGGTAATTTGAATCTTTATATTCGGGTAATTATGGTTAAAATCTGATACCAAAATAGGCAATACCATGCGAAGATTGGAAAAAGCGGCTATATGTATATTCTCAATCACTTTAGGTGAAGAAGCGGCAGGCGCATTGTTTGAAATAGCTTTGGTAGGTTCCTTGGCAGATTGGTTATTTGACGTCGTTGAATTTTGATTACTATTTGATGAATTACAACCTGCTATGAATGCTGTGACAATACATAGCATTATGTTAAAACAGATCGTGGCAGGTTGATTAAAAGTCATAAATTAACAAATTTAACCCGAGTTTTTAGCGATATTATGATTAAGTGGTGGGCAAGCATACTATACAAAGTAGTAAGTGAGTGTGTAAAAAACGTATCGATTTTATTGAAAAATTATTTTTTAGCTGTTTTTTGTTTTGAGGCACAAATAATTTAAAAAGTTGTTGCAAAAAAAAATAAAGTTGCTAAAATATCACCCCACATAGCCGATTACAGATAAACTAAAAAGCTATAGCCATCTATGCCAGTGTGGTGAAATTGGTAGACACGACGGATTCAAAATCCGTTGCCTTTAAAAGCGTGTCGGTTCGAGTCCGACCACTGGTACCAAATTAAAGCTCCTAATTACAGGGGCTTTTTTTTTGAACTAAAATTGCTGTATAAAAATTTAACGTATGAATGATTAAGGTATTATTTTTAATTGTTTATCAAGCAAATCTATAATGCTATAATGGATTAACTGTTAGTCAAAAGAACTACTAACACTTTTCTGAATAATTAACATTATAAAGTAATAGGTCATGATGGCTATGTCGCTTACTTAAATTTACAAAATTTACAAACGTGTATCATTAAACTTTTATTACAATTACGCATCATATTGGTTAATACTGTTAAATTTTGCTTTTTATTCTACGAGCCTTTTATCTTACGAGATTATCACATGTTAGCAAAGCTCATAAAATTATCTCCTATCATTTTTGCACTTTCATTTGCTGGATGCAGCTCTAAAACAGCAATTACTAGCGGTATGAATGTGGGTAAATTGCCTGAATCGACAGTACCCGACCAACCCGTGTCATTTGTAGCAGATAATGGCATTCGTTTTAATGTGACCGAATTAACCGCAAATAATATTCCAGTACCTAATCTATTAGGGCCGAGAACAGTCTCATTTCCGCCTGTCTCAAAATCCGCTGCAACCTACAGTACAATTGCAAAAGGCGATGTGGTTGAAATATTCTTGCCAGGATATCCTGAAATCACACCTGTCGTTCAATCGACAGGGACTAATATTTATGCCAATGGCTACCTAGTTGACCAGAGTGGTTTTTTGCAGTTTCCCATGATAGGGCGAGTGAAAGCTGAAGGGTTAACAGTTTCACAACTCACCAACCAACTAGCAAGCCGTTTATCTCGTTATCTTAAACACCCAGACCCGCAAGTACGGGTTATTTCCTATCGTGGGAATAAGTTCTATGTTGATGGTCAGGTAAAATCGCCTGGGCAATATGATATCGCGGATCAGCCCGTCAATCTTTATACCGCCATCAGTATGGCAGGCGGTACCATTAATACCTCAGATACCAATAACATTCAGCTGATACGCGACGGTAGAAACTATAACTTTGGTTTTAAATCACTACAAAATGCCGGGTATTCCAGATCGGAAGAGCACACGTCTGAACTCCAG
>ERZ650306.1844-NODE-1844-length-11385-cov-13.771492_pt1 | contig 11385 bp, 13 predicted proteins | sample MGYA00376242_ERZ650306 | MGnify/ENA primary metagenome ERZ650306 (study PRJEB26733, sample SAMN07839244) | wastewater metagenome | biome: urban; feature: wastewater treatment plant; material: waste water | place: USA: North Carolina | collected 2016-03-31 ...
AAGAAGTTTCCAACGCTGATAGTCACTCTCAACTGCAAAGCACTTGATTAGTTCGTTCAGAACGCTAGCCTATAGTTATAGCTGATTACTTAATTGAAAATGTGACCAGTCATGAACAGGGGAGTTTGAAATCTGTATTTTATGAGTTAAATACAGATTTCATTATCTTTTTTCTAACATCTTGGGATAAGTTGTAGAAAGGCTTCTCTAACGTCAGAAAATTCTGGTTGTGGGTGATCTTGTAAAAAATATTCAGTCCAAATAAATGTTGCTTCATGTCCGTCATAGCATGGATTTACATCAAGATAAAAAGCTAATCGTGCTGTTATGCAAAGTTCAAGATCGTTAATTAATTTCAATCCTATCTTTTTTGCTTGAGCAGAAATAAGAAGTTTTGGCTGTACAAAATGGTTCATGAAATAAGTCCTATCAAAAGAGTAAGATTGCTTGATAAGAGCATTTAAGCACATTTTTAATTTGTTTAACAAATTATTTACGTGTTAAAATGTAAATAAATGATCTGTGTTATACTTTTTTATCGAAACAAAACTGCTTTTTAAACTATGCCTTACGAAGAATTTCAAAGACTTATAGGTAAGTCCGGTCTTTCTATTAAAGAATTTGCAGCTCTTTTAGATATGCATGCGAATTCAATTACCAACTATAAAAAGAACGGTAAAGTGCCCACGACTATTGCTGTGATTGCGATCGTAATTTCAGATATGAAGGATGATGGTCTGGACTTTTATCCAATTTTTGAGAAAGTTCGAGCTTATCGTGATCAATAGAGTATTTGATGTGAACCCAATTAAAGTTTTAATTGGGTCCTAGCGCGTGCTGCTGCATTTCGTAGATGAGATTTTATGTTAAATAAGCCCAATATAATATTGAGCTTTTAAGTTACCTATATAATTTAGATGTCCATTTTTCTAAATAAAAAGAAAGGTAAATTTCGGATAATCGCCATAATGATTGCCCATTTACCTGGGGTATAGATTGTTAATTTACCTTTATCAACTCCTTGCACAATATCATTGGCGACTTGTTCAGGTGAAGCAAGCTTTCCTTTGCCAGATATTCCAGCAGTCATAGGCGTCGCTGTTGGACCAGGCTTGATTAAGGTCGCTGTGACTTGAGAGTCAATTAAGGCTAAACGATGCTGTAACCCTTGTAGATATCTGTCAATCAGTGCTTTCGATGCACCATATACATAATTGGATTTACGACCACGATCACCTGCTACTGAACCAATCACTGCCAATTTCCCATGATTATTTTCAATCATATGTTTAGCAATAATTTCAGTAAATAGTACTGGTGAAAGTGCATTGACTTCGATTGCCTGTTGGCACTGGAGTAGATCGCTTTGACATTGATCTTGATCAGGTAAATTGCCATGGGCAATCAGGGCCGTATCGATTTTCCCCTGTTGATTAATGGCATTGATGCAATCCTGAATTGCAGTAGCATTCAAAAAATCGACGGTCTGCAATTGGATATTTGCTTGTGGTGTACGAACTTTAAGATCATCGGCAACACGTTGTAGTTTGTTTTGGTCTCGTCCTACTAGAATAACTTCACAAGGCTGTTGTTTAAGCCAAAGTCTGGCACAGTGTTCAGCAATAGCAGAGGTTCCACCTACAATTAATATTCTTGGTTGATTTGACATTTAAGCCCCTAATAGACGACGGGACATTTCAGAGCTAATGCCTGGGTCCCGATATTTTTGAAATTCATTGAAGCGTGGATAACCAGTTTCAAATAGCGATCTTGGCATACGGGCATCCTTGGCTAAATAAAGGCGTCCTTGTGCTTGCTGGACGATGTGATCCAGCTCATTTAATAGTTTTAACGTTTTTGTGCCGCGATTAGGGAAATCTAATGCTAACGTTACTCCATGCTTTGGAAAACTCAGCATCCCCCCAGACTCACGATCACCAAAGGTTTTTAATACAGCTAGAAATGAACCTTCGCCTGATTTTTTAATGGCATTTAGCATTTCTTGAGTAACTTCTTTACCGATTTCTTTCGGCACCACACTTTGATATTGATAAAACCCTTTGGGGCCATACATTTTGTTCCATTCATGCATAGCATCCAAAGGATAAAAAAATGGTTCGTAATGTACTTTTTGGGGCTGTTTTTTTAGAGAGTTCCCATGAAAATAGGCAAAATTAAAGATAGGTAAGCTAAGTTTATTCACCAATGAAATAGGGGGAGTGATTGGGAACGTCTTATCTTTAATTTTAGGTTCTACTTGAGTGTGTTCACTGGAAAGGTTACCCCGTGCAAAAAGTCCTTTGGCATTCGCACCATTCATACAATCAATCCAAGATACTGTGTGTTCCCAATCGGTTTCAGATGAATCTGATAGTGCAAAAAATTCATCTAGATTGTGGTAGGGAATTGTTTCTGAGTGGATCCAGGGACTTTGAACAGAGCGTAATTGAATTTTTGCTTCTAAAATTATTCCAGTTAGACCAATCCCACCTAAGGTGGCATAGAACCAATCAGCCCTTTCAAATTTTGAACATTCAATAATTTCGCCATTAGTGCGCAATAGTTTGATATACAGGACATGATCACCAAAAGATCCCAAAGCATGATGGTTCTTGCCATGTACATCGTTAGCAATTGCCCCACCAACAGTGATCATTTGTGTTCCTGGTGTTACAGGTAACATCCAACCCTGAGGGATAAGTGTACGGTGAATATCTTGTAAGGTGGTACCTGCTTCGCAGTGTAGAATCCCTGTATTTAAATCAAAAGAAATCAAATGATTCATGGCTGTAGTCAGCCATAAAACACCATTGCCATTTAATGCTACATCGCCATAGCTACGTCCCATACCATGGGCGATACCAGGATGGGTGCAGTGTTGTATTTGTTTGTATGTTTGAGAAGAGGTTATTAAAGGAATAACTTGATGTTCTGTGTGAGAAAGCCTGCCCCAGGCTTGTATCTTTGTCATTTATGCTTTAACCGTACGAAATACAAAATGTTTATCTAAGTAATATTTGCAAAGATAGCCAATCATCAAGCCAATCACACCGCCAACATAGCGCATTTCTTTGGTTTCAAAAGCCGCGTGAAAGCCGAATTCAAAACCCCAGAAAATGACAGTAGTAAAGATACCCATGATGGTATAGAGCATAAAAACTTTTCCATCATGTTTCGTATTTTGTGTTTTATATTTAAAAATATATTTTTTATCCAGCACATATTTAATTACTAGACCAACACCTGTGCCGATAACAATTGAAATGAAAATGTAAAAATGTCCAGAATAAATATAACTGAAAATATCCTGTGCTAGAATGTTACAAAACGTAGCAATTATAGCAAATGCTGTATAAAGCATTGCGAGCTTAACCGAATCAATCATTTATAGTTAATAGCGTTGAAAAACAAATGTATGATATAGCACAAAATCGGTCTTTTCTAGCAGAAATCCCAGGGCTAATTAAACTGATAAGGCCTAAACAATGGCTAAAAAATAGTTTTGTCTTTGCACCTTTAATCTTTGCAGGCGAATTTTTAAAATTAGGGTCTATTTATTCCGTACTATTTGCGGCATTTTTATTTTGTTTAGCTGCTTCGGCAGTCTATATTGTTAATGATTTAAAAGACATAGAAAAAGATAGAGCTCACCCTGAAAAGTCAAAGAAAAGACCTTTAGCTTCTGGTCAGGTTAGTCCCCAAAGTGCAATTATTTTATTGGTCTTGATTTATGTTGCCTTAGGGTTTGCTTGGTTTGTTGCACCTCAGGTGATTTACGTGATTGTGGTGTATTTACTGCTGAATTGGGCCTATACCTTCAAACTGAAGCATGAACCTGTTATTGAAATTTTTATTGTGGCCTTTGGCTTTGTATTACGTGTATATGCTGGTGCTGTAGCCCTTGCAGTGCCCGTTTCTCACTGGATGTTTATCACTACATTGAGTATCTCACTTTATCTAGCTTCAATTAAACGTCGTCAGGAGCTGGTACAGAGTGGATCGCAAGGACGTGGAGTACTTGAACACTATTCAGTTCCTCTGATTGACCGCTTTGCGGGAATGTCTGCTATCACTGCGATCGTCTTTTATAGTTTATATGTCATGGAAGTACAACCACAACTGATTATCACTATTCCTTTCGTGATGTTTGGTTTGTTCCGTTACTGGTTTATCGTTGAAACCTTAAAAGGTGGGGAGTCTCCGACAGACGTGATCGTGCAGGATTGGCAAACATTATTAACCGTTGCATTGTGGATTGCATGTTGTATCTGGACATTATTGCCAGCTTAATTTTATCTCGGATTGTTTTGTGAATTATTATAGTTACCTTATTACCCCATTTTTAGCTTGGCTAGTTGCTGGCTGTCTAAAATTTCTAATTAACTCAATTAAGGCCAAACAACTTGCTTTTGGATTGATTGGTTATGGTGGCTTACCAAGCAATCATAGTGCCATCGTCAGCAGTATGGTTGCTTTAATTGCCTTTAAGGAAGGGATTGATACGCCAGCTTTTGGTGTTGCGCTCACTCTGGCATTTATTGTGCTACTAGATGCTAATAGTTTAAGACGTGCTGTTGGTAAACATGCTGTGGAAATTAATAAGTTGGCCAAGGATATTCCTGAATATCAGCAGTTAAGAGAACGCATGGGGCATACAAAAGTTGAAATTTTAGCTGGTGTACTGGTTGGTTCGCTTGTTTCATATTTGATTGCTAATACGCTATAGGATGACCGATATTTATGCTTATTAGTAGATTGAAAATCAGCCTTTACCTGCTAATTTTATTAGCAATAATAATCTTCTTTAGAGCTGGGGAGTTTAATTTTTCACTAATACTTCATGATTATTTATACACGTCATGGTTGTTTAATTATGATTATGGTTTTATGAGACGTGCTCTTCCAGGAGAGTTAATTTCTTTATTTAACATAGATTATAGTTATAGATCAATAAGGGGCATAGCATTTGTTATTTTGTTGATTTTATTTTATTTGTTTTCATATTTCGTTATTGAGTCATTGAATCATTTAAAAATAAGTGATAATAGAGCAATCTATGTCGCTTCTTTTTTGTTTTTACCATTTCTAACTACTCAATGGATAATTGAATTAGGTCGCTTTGATCAGATAGTTCAAATCATGCAATTGATTTGTTTGATTTGTATAATAAAAACGAATAAATATTTTTTTAGTTTTTTTCTTATAAGTCTGACTATAGTGCTATCCGCACTTATTCATGAGGCTTCCTTAATTATTTTTATTCCAACCATAATATTAATATTTTATCTAAAGTTTAGTAACAAGCTGGCTACACTGTTGTTAATTTCTTTTTTATTGTTGGCATTAGGTTGTATGATTTTTTTTGGAAAAATTGATGCGCACCATGCTAGTTTAATTATAGAAAAATACAAGGATTTAGAGAAATTTAATTATTATGCAGTTAGGACAACAATTTTAAGTAATGTTGACAATATTATTGTAAGCTATTACTCATTGATAAATAACAAAACATATCTTTATATGTTTTTTTCCATTTTATATTTATACCCTGTAATCTGCTTTTTTAAAAAGGTTTTTAGTGGCGTAAGTTATTTTTATGTTGTTGTTTTTGCATTAACTCCAATTGGCTTATCTATAATTGCATTTGATTATTTTAGGTGGATAGCGTTAGCTTTCTTTAATGTAAGTGTTTTAAGTTTTTATTTGATCATTTCTGGAAAATCTAATAATGCTGAAATATCAAAATATCTTATTGAACGTAAAAGAAAAATACTACTGTATGGTTTAGTTTCTTTGATGGTTGGTGCTTTAGGTGTTGTTAAATTATTCCCGAACTTACCTAACCAAGCGGGGTTTTCATCAACAAGTTTGCCTACAAAAATTTTAACTAAACTTAACTTGCCATCAGATACTAAAAACCAACTATTTGAAGTGAATCGGGATATCAAAGGCTGGGAGTTAGAGACTGATTTGAGTCAATACAAAAATATTGATTTGGCACTAAGTTGGTATGAAACTGAGGTTAAAAAAGGGAATGCATTAGCTAAAAATAATTTGGCGCTTATGTATACACGTGGTGGCCAAATAGATATAAATTATGAAAAAAGTTTTCATCTATTGAAAGAAGCAAGTCAGTCTAGTGTTGAGGCACTTAATAATTTGGGAGTTTTATATGCAAATGGGCTCGGTGTAGATAAAAATTCTAATAAAGCTTTGTCTTATTATCTTGGTGCGGCGAATAATGGATCTGCTGCTGCCATGTATAATATGGGGATGAGTTATTTAAAAGGTTTAAATGGCTTGAAGAAAGATAAAGCCAAAGCTAAACATTGGTTTGAAAGAGCTAAAGTCTATAATTTTTCACCAGCATTGTATCAACTGAAACATGGTAAGTGGTCGAAATAATAGGGGGAAAGTTATCCCCACTATTTACTAATTAATTTAATAAGCTCCTGCTTAAGCCAATGATTTTAATATCTGAATCATTGGCTTATTTTTATGGAAATTAACATAATAGGGATTATCCGAAATAAGAAAGGCAGCCTAAGCTGCCTTTTTTATTGTTAAACATTGAATCCTATATGTTTTCCTGTTGGAAGCTCTACATCAATACGGAGCTTCCCACCCATTGCCTCAACATACTTTTTCATGGTTGAAATCTTAAGATCATTGCCACGATTTTCTATTGCTGAAAGCGATGGCTGTTTTATTCCCAAAGTTTCAGCAAGCTCTTTTTGAGAAATTTCGAGTTCTTCACGAATAAGATGAAGCTGATTTTCTAGCAGTAATTCATCAGCCATTTTTTGAATACGGGCTTGGCTCTCTGGAGAGCGGCTAGCTAACAATTCTTGCAGAGTCTTAGCCATTAGATTTATCTCCTAGGGTAGTGAGATGAAGTTGGTATTGTTCATCTGCAATATCCAGCATGTCTTTATAAAAACGCTTTTTACCGCCTTTATCAGCAATACATAGAACAATAGCCTGTCGTAAGGGATCAAATGCGAAGAAAGCTCTTAAGGGTCTACCGCGATGTTGAACACGCAGTTCTTTCATATTGGTAAATTTAGACTCATACACAGTATCTACTAAAGGACGGCCTAAACTCGGTCCCTGCTGCTGTAGAACAACCAGGGCAGCTAGGACCTTCTCTTGTGTAGGTTCATCTTGCTGTTCAAGCCACTGATTAAATAGATCTGTCGTAATGACTGTCCACATACCACAACCAAAATATAGATTATAGTCTATATTTTAGGGGCATTATGTTTGTTTTGCAAATGAGAAAGGATAGGCAATAAAAAAGCCCGACATCCTGTCGGGCTTTTCCATATTTGGCGCTTAGATCTGACTCCTGTCTGATCTCACGTTCCTTGTTGTTCATCTTATTCTTTTTATCTGGAGCATCCTGCTCTCTATGTCTTCATGATAGGAAATTTCCAGTATTGCGGATAGCAGCAAAGGGCCGAGATTGGTATGAGCCAGGGCTTACAAAATAGCCTAAATTTTATCCACAGCAATTGGGGATAGTTTCACAACCTGGATCCGCATGAAATGGGCACTGATTGCCAAATTGATCATTTATTAATCGATTTTCTTGGCAAAATGTTACAGATTTGCTTAAAAACTCACCAACTTATTACAAAAGCCAATTTTTGTGCGTTTTGTGATCAGGTTGAAATTTTCAAGTTATTGATATTTATATTAATATACAAATGCACTTCGTATAACCGCCATTATGTTAATAGGAGAGTTTTTCTATTTTTTATTTAAGCTCTTTTCTATTCGACTCAAAAAAACATCATCAAATTCATCTTGATGTTTCCGAATGAATGTTATCAATGATTGATAACTTTTGAGCTTATAATTTGTAAGTTCTGCACCAGTTTTAGCAAAGTTATAATTATTATTTATCATAGTACTTTGAATTATTTGTACCTTTTTAATTATACTAGAGTCTACAGATTCCCTAAGGATATTATGATCAAAACTTTTAAAAAATATTTCTTGTAATGACCTAGAAGAATACTTATTAAATAGATAGAAAATATCTAATATTTTTACGCTTAATTCTCTATAGTTACCATTCCACTTTTTTTCTTTGATTAGGTTTAATATTTCTTCAGAAAATAATGGAAAAAAATTATCAGAATTAAATATAAATTCACCATTAATGTTTTTTGTATTTAATTTAATTAAATAATTATCCATGGAAAAGCTCTTCCAAAAATAAATAAACAATAATTTTTTTATATAAACTAGAGGATCATATTTATTTTTAATTAGAATGTTTATTCTTTCATTGAAGCTATTTAATTTATGAGTGTTTCTTATTCTATAGAAAACATCTGGTCTTATTCTCTTTTCTTTTAATAGATCATGTATTTCTTCATTTACAGCAAGGATTACTTTAACATTAAAAGTATTAATATCATTTGATCCTATTCTCGAAATATTGATTTTATTTGAAGTTGGGTTTAAAAGATCTAATAATTGTACTTGAGCATTCATTGAAAAATTTTGAAATTCATCTAAAAACAGTACATTACCATCAGATTCTTCAAATACTCCTGCGGTATCTTTGATAGCACTAGTGAAACTTCCTTTGCAATATCCTCTTAATGTTGATCCTATAAGTTCTTCAGGAACTGCTGAAATATTTTTATATATAAGTTTTCTTTTGACTTTAGTACTAATTATTTCCGCAATTTTTGTTTTTCCAACGCCAGTTTCACCTTCTATTAATATAGGTCCAGATTTATGAAAAATATCTTCTAAAATATTTTCACTTTCATTTTCTTTCTCTAAGTATTTTTCTATATAAAAATTTTCTATTTTCTCTATAAAATAATTATATTCAGAGTTATCTAAAATATCATTTTCTTTTAAAGATACATCAGGGTATATACAGAAATCTATATTGAATTTATTTTCTAAAATATTATCAAAATGACTTATAATAATATCTGTAAATTTTTCTATATTATTACATTTTTTCTTATTTACATTTAGTAGAAAAACTATTTTTGAATATTTAAATTTAATTAAAAAATCAATAATTTTTCCTAAGATATTGTCTATTTTATCTTTGGAAATCGATAGTTCTTTTCTTATTTTTTTTATGTCTTCATCACTAGATGCATTTAAAGTTTCATAGGCATTATCTAATTTTAATAAAATATCTTCTGAATATATATCTTTCAATTCATTAAAAAAAATAGATTTTTTGACATCAAAGTAGTTTTCAAAACTTGAAGATAATTTTATTTCCTTCAATTCGATTAGGTTAATATTTTTGACACTTTCATTATTTGAAAATAGAATATATTTCATATTTTAATGATATTTAAATTAAATAAATTAAACTTTTTTAATAATAACATGATTTAAAAAATAAGTAAAAAACTTAAGTTGTTGAAAAATAAGTTAAATTAAAGTTGGCATGAATATAGCAGTAAACATTTAAGTTATCTCACTAATAGAGCTATTTATGAAAACTATCAATATTTTAGAAAAATCTGATCTAAAAAAAATTCTAGCCTTCCTTATAGCCCAGGCTAAAGGGCAATTCTTAGTTGATAAAGCATTACTAGTAGATTTATTGGTTGAAACTTATAACTTTGCAAAAAAATCAAATATGAAAGTTATGTTCTGTCAGCCAAATAAGTTAACGATCTCTGTGTTAACAGCAAGCGGACTTCTAACCGGAGCTGGTTTAGGTTTTACGATTGCTGGTATACCTGGTGCACTTATTGGAACGGGATTAGGGACTGTATTTGGATATTGTGTATCACATATTAAGATTCATGCAGATTTCATCTTGTCCGATAATAAGTATTTGGTTTCATTAAATTAATTAAAGGAGAAAATAAAATGAGTAAAGAACTTACTTTAACAGAAGTCATTCATAAATCAGCTTTAGTATCATTAGAAGATGTGAAGCCTTTGGTCTCATATTTGAAATACGACGATAATTTATCTTCATCTGCTGATAGCTGTAAAAAACTAGCTGATTATTTACGAAAAATGGGAAGTAATGATATTGCTAACCTTTTTAGAGATGATTTTGTTAATTATAAAACGGTAGTTTATGAAGTTGCAGAACGGTTAGGAGCAGATAAGGAGCAAAATATTCCTAGAGAGGTGATAGGGTTAGTATTTCCTAATATTCCACTTAATCTTTTTAAAAAGACTTACTCTAAAGATGACTTTACAGTAGAGCAATGGGAAGAGCGAATTATTATTAAATTATTTGCAGATACTTTAGATAAGCTTTCTATTGAAGAAAAAAGACAGCTTTTCGAGTCTATGGGGATCAGCGATGCAGATATTCCTTTTGGAAAATCTGGTGTTCTTTTAGCACAAATCGCATTGAAACAATTTGGAGGATTTGCTGTATATAAAACCACTTTGATTGTAGCTAATATGGTTTCTAGAGCATTGCTTGGAAAGGGGTTAACCTTTGCAGCTAATGCTACATTAACAAGATCATTGGGTCTTGCATTAGGACCTATAGGTTGGGCAATTACAGGGCTATGGTTAGCAGTAGATATTGCCGGTCCAGCATTTCGTAAAACTGTTCCTGCAGTTATTCATGTAGCAATGCTGCGTCAAATGTTAAAAAACAAAGTGACTATTGGCATAGTTGGAGATGGGTCTAGTGGTAAAGATTCTTTATGCGAGTCTGTTTTTGGAATACAAACTAAGTCTAAAAGTGCAGTAGCAGGATCAACTGATACCATAGAATCTTACCCCCTAGGCTCATCAGGTGCTGTGGAATTATTGAATTTCCCAGGATTTAATGATGTTAGAGAGCTAGTCAATAATCATGTACAAGAGCGTTTGAATCATAGTGATGTCTTTATTTTTGTTGTTGATATTAACCGTGGTGTAAGTAATACGGATGTACAAATATTAGAGTCACTAAAACAAAAGTGTAAACCTATTTTAGTATGTTTAAATAAATGTGATTTACCAAGACCAAATGAGTTAGATGCTTTGAAGCAGACTGCTTACCAACGCTTAATACAGGTTGATTCAATTATAGAGACTATATTAGATCCAGATCCTCGTCTAGCTTCTAACCCTCAAGGAACAAAACAGGTTTCAGAGTGGGTTCTTAAGCAAATTGAGGTACAAAATAAGAATACAGCAGGTATTATCTTCAATGAAAAATTATTTTGATTTTCCCTGGTCAGAAGTTAATTTTAGATTTTCTAAAATTAACATAATACGCGTGATACGAATCTAAAAATGGGAGCCTCTAGCTCCCATTTTTACTATATTTTTTAAAGCTTTAGGCGTGTTGCACTGTGAGTTTTAAGCCTAAAGCATTTACTACACGATTAATCGTATCAAAACGTGGTGCTGAATCATGACGTAGGGCTTTGT
>ERZ650306.1847-NODE-1847-length-11372-cov-9.452947_pt1 | contig 11372 bp, 8 predicted proteins | sample MGYA00376242_ERZ650306 | MGnify/ENA primary metagenome ERZ650306 (study PRJEB26733, sample SAMN07839244) | wastewater metagenome | biome: urban; feature: wastewater treatment plant; material: waste water | place: USA: North Carolina | collected 2016-03-31 ...
AACGCAGTTGGAGAAAATCTTCAGCCATATTCAGGAAGTGGCTCCACAGTTGATAGTTATAGATTCTATACAAACTATTGCTACGGAAGAAGTAGACAGTTCGCCGGGTTCTGTTTCCCAAGTTCGCGAGTGTGCAGCCTCCCTGCTCCGATTTGCCAAGACGAGTGGCATTCCGGTTATTCTGATAGGACATATTAATAAGGAGGGAACGCTTGCCGGACCAAAGATTCTGGAGCACATCGTAGATACGGTGATTCAGTTTGAGGGCGACCAGCATTACATGTACCGCATCTTGAGAAGCATCAAAAACCGATTCGGAAGTACTTCTGAGTTGGGAATCTACGAGATGATGCAAGGCGGACTCCGACAGGTGAGCAATCCTTCAGAGTTGCTGCTTACTGAAGATCATGACGGGCTTTCGGGTGTTGCCATCAGCGCAGCCATCGAGGGTGTCCGCCCGTTCCTGGTAGAGACGCAGGCTTTGGTTTCAACAGCTGCCTATGGAACTCCGCAACGTTCGGCAACGGGTTTTGACCAGCGCCGTTTGAACATGCTCCTGGCGGTTCTGGAGAAACGTGTGGGGTTCAAACTGATGCAGAAGGATGTGTTCCTGAATATTGCCGGTGGATTGAGAGTAACCGATCCTGCCATGGACTTGAGTGTGTTGGCAGCCGTATTGAGCAGCAATGTTGACACGCCTATCGAGCAAGGCTGGTGTATGGCGGGCGAGGTAGGTCTGAGCGGTGAAGTCCGTCCGGTGAGCCGCATCGAGCAGCGTATTGCTGAGGCAGAAAAACTGGGATTCCAGCACATTATCATCCCGAAATACAACAATCATGGTTTCGACCATAAGAAATATAAGATAGAAATTCATCCCGTAAGGAAGGTGGAAGAAGCATTCCGCTGCCTGTTCGGGTGAAGTAAAAAGTAATCATACAGTTCAAAGTTCAAAATTCAAAGTAAAATGAAGGATTCAGTAATCATTGTGAGCGGCGGCATGGATAGCATCACGCTGCTCTACGATAAGAAAGACGAGATTGCACTCGGCATTAGTTTTAACTATGGAAGTAATCATAACGAGCGTGAAATTCCTTTCGCCAAGATGCATTGTGAGCGTTTGGGAATCAAGCATATTACGATAGATTTGGGTTTCATGCATCAGTATTTCAAGAGTTCTCTTCTTGAAGGTGCCGATGCAATTCCTGAGGGTCATTATGCTGATGATAATATGAAGAGTACGGTGGTTCCTTTCCGTAATGGAATCATGCTGAGCATTGCCATCGGCATTGCTGAGAGTAATAATCTGAAGAAAGTTTTCATCGCTAACCATGGTGGCGATCATACGATTTACCCAGACTGCCGTCCGGAGTTTATCAAGGCGATAGATGAGGCTGCTGAAGCAGGAACGTTCGTTGATGTGCGCGTGGTGGCTCCTTATACGAATATTACCAAAGGGCAGATTGCGGAGATAGGTAAGAAGTTGGGCATTGACTATGCTGAAACCTGGAGCTGCTATAAGGGCGGTGAGAAGCATTGTGGCAAATGCGGAACCTGCGTTGAGCGCAAGGAGGCTTTGGCCGAGGCGGGTATTGAGGATACTACCGAGTATGAAGAATAAGGATGACGACGAACCAGGCGTTCTTCGTTCCCTATATATAATAAGGTGTAATCAGAATAAATATAATAAAAGAAAAATGAAAACAGCGATTTTATCTGCGGCTCTGATGCTTGCATCAACCGTTGCAATGGCTCAGAAGAGCAACTTCCAGTTGAAGGTGGATTTGAAGAATTTCAATTCCGATTCTGTACTTGTTTACAAGGGCAGAAATGTTAAGATGGATACGGTTTTGGTGAAGAATGGCAAGTTTACCTATTCTGCAAACCTTGATAAGGCAGCCGGATACGTTTTCCTCTCACCTGAAGCTTATCGTGGTGCAGGTCAGTTTATGTTCAACCTGCCTTGTGTTCCTGGCGAGAAGGCTGAAGTTAAGGGCGATGCAAAGACCCGCTTCGATATTTCGGGTTCTAAGTTCTATCAGCAGTATCATGAAGTAGATGTTCTGCTGGAGAATGCTAATAAGGAGTTGAGAGATTACGAAGCTTCCCTGAACCAGAGAATCAAGAATGGTGAGACCCAGCAGACCATCATGGCAGAGTATGAGCAGAAGGCTCCTGCCCTGCAAAAGGCAAAGGACGATAAGATTTTCGATTTCGTAAAACAGCATCCTGATTATGAGTCTTGTGCTACTATCTTCGAGCAGTTTGATGATGTCAGCAAGATGGAGAAACTGCTGGGCTTGCTCTCTGAGAATGTGAAGAACGGCAGAATGAAGGCTTTCTACCAGCCAATGATTGATATGGCTAAGAAGCGTGCTGAGGCTGAGGAGAAGGCTAAGAAGGTGCAGGCTGCCGGTGTTGAGGCTCCTGACTTTACGCTGAAGGATATTAAGGGAAATGATTTTAAGCTTTCCAGCCTTCGCGGCAAGATTGTCGTACTCGATTTCTGGGGTTCATGGTGCGGATGGTGCATCAAGGGAATGCCTAAGATGAAGGAGTATTACGAGAAGTACAAGGGTAAGTTTGAAATTCTTGGTGTAGATTGTAATGATACAGAGGCTAAGTGGAAGGCTGCTGTTGAGAAGCACCAGTTGCCATGGATTCATGTTTACAATCCGAAGGACAGCAAGGTTCTCAGCGATTACGCTGTTCAGGGTTTCCCTACAAAGATTGTGATTGATGCTAACGGTAAGATTATCAAGACTATTGTTGGTGAGGATCCTGCTTTCTACACATTGCTTGATGAAGTGTTGGGCAAGTAATGTTAACATAAAACAATGTCGCCCTGTAAGTGCAAAATTATATTTGCTCTTACAGGGCGATTTTTGTTTGTTCAGTACTTTACTTCTTTTTCTTTTTCAATTCCAGTTTCGGAATCTTGATTTTCTGTCCGGCTTTTACGGTGCTTGTACCATTCAGGGCTTCTACGTAGCATTCCATGCCGGAACCTAAATAGCGGGTGCTGATCTGTTCGAGGGTCTGACCGGCGCCAACCGTAACGGTCTGGGCAACTCCTATGATTCGGTAAGCTCCCGTGCGTACGCGAGCATCCTTATCATACTGGGATGATGCTATTTTCGAAGCAGCCTTTTCTTCGGCTTTATCTTTAGCTTCTGCCTTAGCCTTTGCTTCAGCCTGCTTAGCCTTTTCTGCGTTAGCACTTTCCTCATCCGAATTTTCAGCCAGTTTTACTGCTTCTGCAGTTTTAGCCATACGGATGCTGTCTTCCATCGCTTTCTGGCGGAGTTTCTGTTCCTGAGAGAGTGGGGCGGCAGCTGGTTTGGCTGGGACTTTCTTGGCTGGAGCCTGATGATACTGGTTTAGCTGCATGGCTAGATGATCGCGCTGGGCAGTCATCTGACCATAGTTGAAGGCAAACCATCCCATTCCGCCAATCAAAGCTACTACGATGAGACAGACTGCAACGACCAGATAGCGAGGAATAACAATATGATGAGAATTGGAAGATTCTTCTTCCTCCTCTTCTTCTTCAGATTCATCTGATGCAGGTACTGCAGGTTCAACAACTGCTTTCAGGGCTTGCTGTTGCTGGGCTAATTCAAGCTTCTCTTGCTCCAGTCTTTCCTGCTCCAGTCTTTCCTGCTCTTGCTTTTCTTTCTGTATTCTTTCCTGCTCCAGTTGGGCTTGTTTTAATCTTTCCAGTTTAGCTTGTTCAATAGCAATTTGCTTTGCCAGTTCGTCTTCGGCTTCTTTTTCCTTTTCCTTTTCAGATCCGATTACGACAACCTCCGGATTTGGAGTTGCAGTTTTTTCTTCGTCCAGAAAATCGATTACTTGTTCAGGAGCATCTTCTGTCTGTTCTTCTCCAAACTTCTCATCTATTTCATCGAAATCTACGCCGTCATTTACCACCACCGTTTCAAATTGGGCGAATGGCTTGTTCACGATTTCTTTCAGGATGTTGTCAGGCGTGAAGGTGAGTTTGTCTCTGCCTTCAATGGTGAAGCGCTCGCCCGTGTTCACATTGATGCTTTCACGGTCTTTCGTGGCCTGTACCTTAAAGGTGCCCAGCCATTTTATCTTCACCTGCTTGTCGGCATCGAGTCCCTGGTTGCACACATCAAACATCTTCCGGATGAAGAGTTCTGCTTCCACCTGGCTCAGACCGCTCTTATCAGCAAGCAGTTTTCCGAGTGTATTTAAACTGAATTTGCTCATTGCTCATCCCCTCCATTCTTTAGTTTTTCCTTGACCGAAGCAACCGGTCGGAAACCCAACACCAACTTAGGCGGCACCAGCTGGCGCTTCTTGGTAGTAGGATTAACCACCACTCGCTCCATGCGCTTCTTCACTTCGAAGGTGCCAAAATTGGGGATAGAGACAGCTTCTCCATCCTCAAACTCGGCAATCATAGCGTCTATCGCCTTGCGCACCAACTTCTGGGTGTCTTCCTGCGAATAGCCGGTTTGCTGAGCCAGTTCAGCGATGTATTCCTTATTGTTCATATTTATTTAATATGTAGTCAAAATTTCTAAAACTCCAGGCTATGGGGGAGAGAATGATTATTTCACCACCTTGCCATAGAGGTCAAATTCCTCGCTTGCAGTAATTTCTACCTGATAGAAACAACCCACGCGCAGACGCTTCTCATCGGCACGGATCAGAACCTCAGGGTCTACTTCCGGAGAGCAGAACTCTGTTCGTCCGATGTAGTAATCGCCTTCCTTGCGGTCGATGATAACGGTCATGGTTTTGCCCACCTTATCAGCCTCAATCTCAGAGCTGATGTCTTGCTGCAGAATCATCAGTTCGTCCAGCCGGCGCTGCTTTACCTCGGCAGGCACGTTGTCTTCGTAGTGGGTGGCGCTGTAGGTTCCTTCTTCCTCAGAGTAGGCAAAGGCGCCCATGCGCTCAAATCTCTGTTCGCGTACGAAGTCGAGGAGTTCGTGGAAATCCTCATCTGTCTCGCCTGGGAAACCAACCATCAGCGTAGTGCGGATGTGAATGCCTGGCACGCGTTCGCGGATGGCCTTCAGCAGATTGATGGTTTCCTGCTTCGTTACGTGGCGATGCATGCTGGTGAGCATGTGGTCGCTGATGTGCTGGAGGGCAATGTCGAGATATTTGCATACGTTTGGCTTCTCGCGCATCACGTCCAGAAGATCCATTGGGAACTGGTTCGGATAAGCGTAATGCAGGCGAATCCATTTCACGCCCGGAATATCAGCCATCTCGCTGATGAGTTCGGTAATATGATGCTTGCCGTCAATATCTACGCCGTAGTAGGTGAGTTCCTGAGCGATAATCTGAAACTCCTTCACGCCTTCTGCTACCAGTTCGCGCACCTCCTGCAGAATCTCTTCCTTCGGACGGGAAACGTGCTTGCCGGTGATGATAGGAATGGCGCAGTAGGCACAGTGGCGGTTGCAGCCCTCAGCTATCTTGATGTAGGCATAATGGCGCGGAGTGGTGAGATGACGCTGGCCGTTGCAGGATGAAACTTCCGCCTTGCCGAGTTCCTGCAGAAGCTGCTTGTAGTTGAATTTGCCGTAGAACTTATCCACTTCGGGCATTTCTTCTTCCAGTTCCTTCTGGTAGCGCTGCGAGAGGCAGCCCATTACGTAGAGCTTTCTGAGTCGGCCTTCTTCCTTAGCCTGGATAAACTCCAGGATGGTGTCGATGCTTTCCTGCTTTGCATCCTCGATGAATCCGCACGTATTGATGACGGCTATCTCGCCCTGAGGGCGCTTGGAATCGTGAACGCAATGGTAGCCGTTTGCCTCAAACTGCTTCATCAGCAACTCGCTGTCTACGAGATTCTTCGAGCAGCCCAGGGTAATAATATCTATCTGATTTTTCTTCATTTTCTAATTTTTAAAGAGCGAGTCTACGAATTCTGTCTTGTTGAAGAGCTGCAGATCTTCCATACCTTCGCCCAGTCCGATGTATTTTACAGGCACCTTGAGCTGGTCGCTGATGCCGATGACAACGCCGCCCTTAGCGGTTCCGTCGAGCTTGGTGATGGCGAGCGAGGAGATGTTGGTAACGGCAGAGAACTGCTTAGCCTGCTCGAATGCATTCTGTCCGGTACTTCCGTCGAGCACGAGCATTACCTCGTCTGGTGCTTCAGGCATTACCTTCTTCATCACTTCCTTTATTTTCTTGAGCTCATTCATCAGGTTCACCTTGTTGTGCAGTCGGCCTGCCGTATCGATGAGCACCACGTCGGCGCCGTTTGCCTTGGCGCTCTGCAGGGTGTCGAACGCCACGCTTGCCGGGTCGCTTCCCATCTGCTGTTTCACTACAGGCACACCCACGCGCTCGCCCCAGATGCAAATCTGCTCTACGGCAGCGGCACGGAAGGTGTCGGCAGCTCCCAGAACAACCTTCTTGCCAGCCTTCTTAAACTGGTAAGCCAGCTTGCCGATGGTGGTTGTCTTGCCCACGCCGTTTACGCCTACTACGAGGATAACGTAAGGCTTATGGTCGGCAGGAAGTTCCCAGTCTGCCAGGTCATCGCTGTGATTCTCGGAGAGGAGAATGGCGATTTCCTCGCGCAGAATGCGGTTGAGCTCGCTGGTTGAAACATATTTATCGCGGGCCACACGTTCTTCGATGCGGCGGATAATCTTGACCGTGGTTTCTACACCTACGTCTGAAGTGATGAGTACCTCTTCGAGATCGTCGAGCACATCATCATCGACGGTAGACTTTCCGGCAACGGCGCGCGCCAGTTTGCCAAACACACTCTCCTTGGTTTTTTCAAGTCCCTTATCGAGAGTTTCCTTCTTTTTGTTGCTGAATAATCCGAATAATCCCATAATCTTGTTTATATTTTTTGCAAAGATAACGCAAATGAGCGCAATGAAAGCTTGCTTTCAAATTGCCGAGTGCAGCTTATCTTCTGCAAAGATACTCATTTTTTTTTATTTTATGGCTTTTTCACTTGCTTTTTCGCCCTTTTCAAGAAAAAAAGTAAAGATTTAGAGGGTTTTATGTCATGACAGAAGGGTTTTCGCCGATATTGTGGGTTAATAAGGTTTAATAAATAATGTTGTCAGATATAAAAACAAATCGCCCTGCAAAGGACAAAAGCGGTTTGGGTTTTGGACCCCCTGCAGGGCGTTCTGTTTATTTCTTCATCATTTCCTTTACGGCTCTTTCGAGCTGGGTATCATGGCCATTGATGAAATCTTCCGGACTGTTGTAAACCTCGATGTCTGGGTTCAGCTGGGTGTTCTCGCCGAACACGCCACGCATGTCGCGGCAGCCTACCTGAGGAATACCGAATACCAGCGTGTTGTCCATCAGCGTTTCCCACCATACGGCTGTCATGGTTCCTGCTACAGGAGCACCGATCAGCTTACCGATTCCGAGTTCCTTGTAAACCCATGGGAAACCGTGACCGTTGCTGTAATCGTTCTCGCAGATCATGACGCAAGATGGCTTCACCCATTTGTTGAATGGATCGCGGCCAACTACCTTACCGTGAGGTACAAACTCCTGATACTGCTTGCCGTTGAGCAGGGTGCAGAGATCATCGTGCAACCAGCCGCCACCATTATGGCGCTCGTCTACGATTACAGCGTCTCTGTTTCGGTTCTTGTCGCTCAGCAGTTCGCTGTAAACGGTGCGGAAACTCTCCGAATCCATCGCCTTAACGTGAACATAAGCGATGCGTCCGCCCGAAATGCTGTCAACGAAAGCGCGGTTGCGGTCTACCCATCGCTTGTAGAGCAGGTTGTTGAGTTTGCCCTGAGAGATAGCCTTCACTGTAACCTCCATCTTCTTACCCTTGGCGTTTCTGATGCCGAGGCGTACATTCTTGCCAACCTTTCCGTCGAGCAATGGGAAGTAGTCCATTCCGGCTTTAATCTCCTCGCCGTCGATGCTCTCGATGATGCTGCCGGCTGTAACGCCCGTATTCTTCACATCGAAAGGACCACGCTTGATAATCTCCTGAATCTTCAGGCCGTCGCCCTGATACTGAGGTTCGAAGAATACTCCCAGATTGGCGGTGGTAAGCGCGCTGTTCGAAGCGTAGTAGCGGGCTCCTGTATGCGAAGCGTTCAGCTCGCCAAGCATTTCGCTCAACATCTCCTGGAAGTCGAAATTGTTGTTGATGTAAGGCAGGAACTTCTCATAGGTCTTGCGGTAACCTTCCCAGTCAACACCATGAATCTTAGGGTCGTAGAACTTGTCTTTCACCTGTCGCCATATGTGGTCGAAGAGATACTGGCGCTCCTCGGCTGGCTTATAGTTGAAGTTAGCCTCAAAGCTGATGTCCTTGGTGCTGAATCCGCTCAGATCCACCTTCTTGATGCTGCTTCCGTTGCAGATGAAGAGGTTCTTCACATCCTTGTCGGTCTGCAGGTTGCCCTGGCCTACGCCCTTCATCACGAGCTTGGTAGAGCCGTCCTTCAGGTCGTGCTGCCAGAGGTCGTAATCATCCTCGAAGGCTGCCTGGTAGTAGAGCTTGTCGCCGTCTTTAGAGAGCACAGCATCGCCCATGTGCGAAGAGTTTGCGGTGAGGCGTACGATTCTGTCGCGGCAGTTTTCGATGTCCAGCTCCAGTGGCTTCACTTTTTCCACCTCTATCTTTCCGGTCTTCTTCTGCTTTTCGTCAGCCTTCTTTTTAGCCTCTTCCTTCTTCTCGTCTTCCTTCTTCTCCTTTTCGTCCTTGTTGGCGTCAGCCAGTTCTATTTCTTCCTTGCTCATGTTGAAGCGGTTGTAGGCGTCCAGGTCGAAGAACATGATGTAGGCATCGTCTTCTGCTCCCCAGCTTCCATGACTGCGGTAGCCGGCTCTGTCGCTCTGGAAGAGCATTGCCTTGCCGTCGAGCACCCATTTGCCGTTGCTGTCGCTGTAGCCGGAATTGGTCAGGTTGTGAACCTCCTTGCCGTCAGCCTTTACCAGCGCAATATCCTGGTTGTTCCAGCCGCCGTTGCCGATATAGGTTGAAAGGAGCCATTTGCTGTCTGGTGACCATTCGAAAGCGATGTCTCCATCGCTGTAAGAGTAGACGTATTTGCCATCGAGCACGGTGCGGATTTCCTTCGATTTCAGATTGACGATGCGGAGTGCTGCACGGTCTTCGAAGAAAGCCACTTCCTTGCCGTCAGGAGAGTATTGAGGATACTGCGATGTAATGCCTGTTTTCACCAGCTGCTCTTCCTCGATGTCGGTAGCGTAGGTGAAGTTCTTCTCTTTCTCGTTCTTGATCTTAGACTGGTAAATCTGCCATACGCCGTTGCGCTCGGCTGCATAGACCAGGGCTCTGCCGTCTGGCGAGAAACTCAGGTCGCGCTCCTGCTGCGGTGTGTCGGTAATGCGCTTGGTAGTGGTGTATTCTACAGAAGTTACGTATACGTCGCCATGCATCACGAAAGCCACTTCCTTGGCGTCTGGCGAAACGGAAATCTCTGTAGCTCCCCAGCTTTTAATCTGACGTACGAGGCTTGGAGCGTCATTATCTGTTGTAATGGAGATGTTCACCTTCTGAGGCTCTCCACCTTCTTTCACGGTGTAGATTTCGCCATCATATCCGTAGCAGAGCAGGTCGGCGCTGGATGCGGTGAGGAATCTTACCGGATTGCCTTTGTGGTGGGTAATCTGCTTGTCGCTTGAACTGTTGAGGCTGCGGCGGTAGATATTGAATGTGCCGTCCTGCTCGCTCAGATAGAAGAATGATTTCTCGTCTGATGTCCATACTGGCGAGCGGTCTTCGCCGGCAAAGGTAGTCTGCTTGGTAAACTTTCCGTTACTCTTCAGCCAGATGTCGCGAGCGATAGGTGATTTCTGGTGTTTGCGCCAAGGGTCTTCATATCCCTTTTTGTCGTGGTAGAGAATGTCGCCGTTCTTGGCGATGCTGATATTCTCCATGGTGAGGGTAGAGAAGAGTTCCGGTCTTCCGCCCTTGGTGCTTACCTTATATACTTGTGGAAATGTGTTGTCGCCGAAGATGATGCTCTGGGCTGTAGGCTGCAGACTGGCAGAGTAGAGCACATGGTCGTTGTCTGCAAAGGCGATAGGTGTTTCGCTGCCGCTGTTGGTGGTGAGTCGGGTAGGAGCACCGCCTTTTGCATCGATTACGAAGATGTCGAGACTTCCTTCGCGGTTAGACTGGAAGGCAATTTTCTTGCTGTCAGGGCTCCATACAGGATGCGAATCGAAGGCTGCATGGGTTGTGAGCTGTCGTGCTTCACCGCCGTTGACAGAAACACTGTAGAGGTCGCCTTTATAAGCGAAGGCGATGGTAGTGCCATCGGGCGAGATGGCTGGGTAGCGCATCCAGAGCGGATGTTCTTCTGCGCTGGCAGAGAGTGCTGCTGAGAGCAGGGCTACTGAAAAGATTAACTTTTTCATTTGCGTATGTTTTATGTTTGAATATGCGTTATAAAAATCTCTTCTCTTTCGGGGTCAGAATGCAGTTTCTTGCTCCTAACGGATGCAAAGGTAGTTATTTTTTGCGATATTTAAGCATAAAAAAAGAAAAAAGTGAGAAAAAGTTTGGTGTATTCAAAAAATATATGTACCTTTGCAGCCGCAAATAAGAAAAGTGGCTGATTGCGTTATTGGTTAGCTGGTTTGCGATTTAAAAGTGTTGGTTCCGTAGCTCAGTTGGATTAGAGCAACAGCCTTCTAAGCTGTGGGTCTTGGGTTCGAACCCCAACGGAATCACTATAATAGGCAAAATGAAACTTATTTGTACAAAATAGCGTGAGAGAACAATAGTAGTAAGTTGCTTATTCATAGGTACTTATCTCTGTTGTTCTTTTTTGTTTTTAAATATATTTTATCACTTATTCCTCTTTTATGTACTCTTTTCGTAAATAGCTGCTAATCAATATGTTATGAATTTGGTGTATTGAGAAATCATCCATGTGTGTTACAAATGTGTTATCAAAAAGCGCTAATGTGTTACCAGAATAGAGAAGTTGAAATCCTTAATGACCTTAATGACCATGACCTTAATGACCGGAAAACGGCCCTAAACATTTATTTGTTTTTCTGATGAAACTCCTTCCTTGTCTTAGCCATTGCTTCCGTAGCCCTATCGTGGGTTTCTATCAGCAATGGGCTTTTGTGATATTGCACAATCTTGACCCCGACTGAGTTGTGCCTTTTCTTTTCCTCGATGCATTGAATGATCAAGTCTGGATTGGCTGATTTAGCCGTTGGAGTCTTGTCAAAGTTCTGAATATAGGCAGCGTTGGTCAGGAAGAGAATGTCGGAACCTTCCGGTATTTCCTGCATTACCTTCACCATGAGGGTTAGCATCATGCGGAACTCCGTGGTGTGTAGGTCGCTGATTACATCACGGCTGATGATGTTGCCGTTATGCTCAATCACAA
>ERZ650306.1849-NODE-1849-length-11367-cov-8.828501_pt1 | contig 11367 bp, 12 predicted proteins | sample MGYA00376242_ERZ650306 | MGnify/ENA primary metagenome ERZ650306 (study PRJEB26733, sample SAMN07839244) | wastewater metagenome | biome: urban; feature: wastewater treatment plant; material: waste water | place: USA: North Carolina | collected 2016-03-31 ...
GTGCCAAGGGGCTGGAGGCCGACTGCGTGCTGCTGCTGGACACCGACACCCGCCCGCAAAAGGCCGAAACCATGGGCGTGCTGGTGGACTGGCCGGGCGAGCAGCCTGCGCCCTCAGCGTTCATCTTTTTGGCCAGCGAATCCAACCCGCCCCCCAGTGCCGAGGCCACGCTGGCCGCCGAGCAGCAGGCCCGCAGCCGCGAGGAGCTGAACATGCTCTACGTGGCCATGACGCGCGCCAAGCACTGCCTGGCGCTGTCGTCGGTGCAGCCCAGCAACTCGGCCCCCGGCAGCTGGTGGAACCGGCTGGCTCCGCTGGTCACGGAAGTCGATCTGCAAGCCCAGGCCCCGGCGGCGCATGGCGCAGAAGCCGCTGCCCCTGCTGATGTGCCGGAAACCTTCACCATCCCCAGCCTGCCCGCGCTGCCTGAGGCGCTGCAGACCGCCCGCGTGCACACCGCCGCGGGGCTGGAGGGCGATGCCCCCGTGGCCATGCCGGGCGATGCGGAATCGACCCCGCTGTCGCGCCAGGGCGATGCCATGCACCAGCTGCTGGAGCAGGCCGGTGTGGCCGGTGCCCCGCTGGCCGATGTGCGTGCCCATGGCTGGCCCGCCGCGCGCTTGGCCCGCCTGGCTGCAGACCACGACATCACCCCCGCCGCCGCCGAGCAGGCCGCCCGCATGGCGCAGGCCATTCTGGCGGGCGAGGGCGCCTGGGCGTGGGATGCGGCACTGATCCAGACCGCCATCAACGAAGCCCCGCTGCACTACCAGGGCCAGAGCCTGCGCATCGACCGGCTGGTGCAGCGCCGCGCCGTCCAGGCCGATGACGCCCTGGCGGGCTGGTGGGTGCTGGACTACAAAAGCGCCACGCAGCCCCAGCGCCAGCAGGCTTTGGTGGCGCAGCTGCAGCGCTACCGCGAGGCCGTGTCTGTGTTGATGCCCGGCGAGGTGGTGCATGCCGCGTTCCTCACGGGCGATGGGCGCATGGTGATGGTGGGTGGGGCCGACGCCTCCGCCGCTATGGGGCATACTCCCGCCCCCGGCGCTGCGGCGACGGATGTGCCCGCGCTGCCCGCAGCGCCTGCCGCTCGTCCTGGTGCCGCCAAAGCTGCACCAACGGTGCCCGATTCCAGGCAGGGTTCCCTGTTCTGATCCGCGCATCCGCTCTCGCCATCTTCTCGACGTTGACCCAAAGGCCTCCCGTGTCCCAAGCCCCATCCTCCGCCCCCGCCACTTCTGCCGTTTCCGCAATCTCTTGCGATGTGGCCATCATTGGCGGTGGCCCCGCCGGGCTCATGGCGGCAGAAGTGCTGGCCCAAAGCGGCGTGGCCGCGCACCTGTTTGACGCCATGCCCTCGGTGGGCCGCAAGTTTTTGCTGGCAGGCAAGGGCGGGCTCAACCTCACGCATTCCGAGCCGCACGAGCCCTTTGCCAGCCGCTACGCCGCCCGCCAGCCGCAGGTTGGAGAAGTCCACGCCCTGCGTGCCGGGGTGCGCCGCCAGCCCGGCGTACAGCGTGTTGACCCCCATGAATACGCTGGGGCGCGCAGCCTTCAACACGTCGATCAACACAGCCAAGTCGCGCGGGTTGGGCACCAGCCAGTTGCGTGCGCCCACCGCAAAGTAGCTGATCAGGTTCACCATCAGGGCGAAGATGTGATACAGCGGAATGGCGGTAACGATGACCTCCTGCGCAGGGCGCAGGGCATCGGGTACGAAGGCCTTGAACTGCTCCACATTGGCCACCAGGTTGCGGTGCGTGAGCATGGCGCCCTTGGACAGGCCTGTGGTGCCCCCGGTGTACTGCAGGAGCAGTAGGTCGCTCCCCTCCAGCACGGGCGGCGCGAAGGGCAGGGTGGCGCCTTCGGCCAGGGCGCGCGCAAACGAGGTGGTGGTGTGCAGGTGGGCATCCACCGGCGGCCCGGGCAGGTCGGCCGCTGTGCCGTCGCCGGGCGCCACGGTGATGATGCTGTGCAGTTCCACCCGGTCCTGGATGGCGGCCAGGGTGGCGGTAGACCCAGCATAGATCACCATCACCCGGGCGCCTGCGTCCCGTAGCTGGTGCTCCAGCTCGCGCGGGGTGTAGAGCGGATTGACGTTGACCTGCACGCAGCCTGCGCGCGCAATGCCCAGCATGGCGATCGGGAACGCCATCAGGTTCGGGCACATCACGGCAATGCGGTCGCCCTTGCGCACGCGCAGCACGTTCTGCAGGTAGGCCGCAAACGCGCGGGATTGCTGGTCCACATGCGCATAGGTCAGCGTCTGGCCCAGGCAGGTGAATGCGGGCCGGTGCGCATAACGCTGCATGGCGGCACACAGCAGGTGCACGATGCTGGGATGGCTGTCGGGATCGATGTGGGCAGGGATGGCGCCATAGCTGGCCAGCCAGGGTTGACGGGACATGGTGAAACGGTCCTCAATGAGGGTGGAGCAACAATGTGCAGGCAGGCTCAGCGCACGGCCTTGGCCAGTGCGGCGAAGGCTTGCCGGTCCAGCGCGTGGGTGAAGGCGGTGTTGGGCACGGGGTGTGTGGAGAACTTCACGACCACCAGCTCGGCCGCCGGGTTGATGTGGATGTGCTGGCCCATCAGGCCTTTGGCTTCAAAGGTGCCATCGGCATCGTGGGGTACCCACCACTGGTTGTGGTACGAGTAGCCCGCGCGCATGGCCGTGCCCGGGGCCTTGCTGAACTGGGCGGGGTCGGCCCCTTTGCGCAGCTCGGCAATGGTGGCGGGCGAGACGATCTGCTGACCGTTGAAGCGGCCGTTGGATCGCAGCATCTCGCCCAGGCGGCCCAGGTCGCGCAGGGTGGCGTTCACGCCCACGCTGGTGGCCTGGCCGCCGTTGGCGTCGGCAAACACATAGGCGTCCTCTTGCGTGCCCAGCTTGGACCAGATGCGCTCGGACAGCAGCGTGGCGTAGCTCTTGCCCGTCACGCGCTGCAGCAGCCAACCCAGCACTTCCGTGTCCACCGACTTGTAGGCAAATGCGGTGCCGTGCTCGCCGTCCTTTTGCACAGTGGGCAGGTGCTCGGCCATGCTCTTGGCCCCATTGCTGCCGGGGCGCGCAGGCTGCAGGCCCGCAGCGGCCAGGTACTGAAAGACACCGGAGGTGGGGTCCGCAAAGTCTTCTGCGTATTTCACGCTGGTGGTCATGTCCAGGGTCTGCTGCACGGTGGCATCGGCCCAGGCGCTGTTGGCCAGCTCGGGCAGGTAACGCACGATGCGCGCGCTGGCGTCGATGGCGCCTTCCTGGATGAGCTCCGTCACCAGCAGCCCCACCAGCGATTTGCTCATGGACCACAGCACATGCGGTTGCTGCGGCTGCATGCCGATGTGATAGCGCTCGTACACCACACGGCCCCGGTGCAGTACCAGCAGGGCGTCGGTGTACGTGGCCTTCTGCCAGTCGGCCAGCGTGGTGGTGGCGCCCTTGTCGTCGGCAAACGCCAGGGTATCGGGCAAGGCGCGCGGCGCGGCGGGCAGTGCGCTGGGCGCTGCTGCACCCCGCCAGATGGTGGCCGTGGGCCCCAGTTCGCGCAGATGCTGAGCGGCCCAGCGCACGTTGGGGTACTTCAGGATGTTGGCCAGGCGCACGATTTTGTCGGGCGCCGGGGGGAAGCCCTGCATCAGCTGCAGGGTCACGGGGTTGGTGGCGTCTGGCGGCGGCAGCTGCGGGGCCTGGGCCTGGCTGGCAGGCGCAATCCCCAGCAGGGCACAAGCCAGGGCGACAGCGGTGAAGGAGGAGGTGATGTGGCGATGAAAAGAGTGCATGGTGAGAAGGCCTCGGTCTAGAAACGTGGGATGGGAAGAACAAAAAAGGAAACGGATTCGGCCTGGCCGATCAGCCCCGCGCGGCCAGCAGCGTGCGGATCACGCCTTCGGTGCGCTCGTATTCGCCTTCGCCAAAGTGCTTGTAGCGAATGCGGCCTTGCGCATCGATGAGGTAGGTGGCGGGCCAGTACTGGTTGCTGTAGGCCTTCCAGGTGCCGTAGCGGTTGTCCTGTGCCACGGGGTGCTTTACGCCGTGGCGGCGCATGGCGGCTTCCACGTTGGCGGTCGGGCGCTCGAACGGAAACTCTGGCGTGTGTACGCCCACCACGGTGAGCCCTTGGGGCGTGTATTGCTCGGCCCAGCGGTTCACATGGGGCAGGGTGCGGATGCAGTTGATGCAGGCGTACGTCCAGAAGTCCACCAGCACCACGCGGCCGCGCAACTGCGCCAGGCTCAGCGGTTCGGAATTGAGCCAGCGCTCGATGCCAGTGAACTCGGGCGCAGCGCCCAAGTCGGGCAGCGCTGCGGCGGGGCTGGCGGGGCCCGCTGCATACGCCAAGCCAGGGGCCGCCAGTGCAGCGGCCATCGACGCCAGGAAAGCGCGGCGCTCGGAAAAGCGTGGGGAAGAGGGGTGCAATGTCATGGTGAAAGCTCCTTGCAATCGGGTGGGGAGTCGCCCCTTACAGGCCGCCCCAGCCCGAGGGATAAAACTGCGTAAGCCAGACGGTGATCTGGCCATCCACCTCCCACAGCATGGCCAGCGCGACGGCAATGACCACCACGCCAAACACCTGCTGCACCCGGTGCGCGTGGCGGGCAATGCGACGCACATGGGTGGCGGCAGCCTGGCCGCCGTAGGCGATGGCCAGCATGGGCAGCGCGGCACCGGTGGAATACGCGAGCAGCAGCACGGCGGTGCCCACGCCCGCAGGCTCCGTGGCGATGAGGGTGAGGATGGAGGCGAGCACAGGCCCGGCGCAGGGCGTCCAGACCGCACCGAGGCTCAGGCCCAGCAGCAGCCCGCCCCAGTTGCCGCCGCCGCTGCCCATGCCCAGGCTGGCCAAGCGGTTGAGCACGCCACCCGCGTGTTGGCTGAGCCACTGGAACGGCCGGGGCCACACGGTGAGCACGCCAAACACCAGCAGCATCACGGCGGCAAAGCGGCGCAGGCCTTCTTGCGACACACCCAGCACCTGCGTGAAGCTGCTGAACAACAGCGCCACGGCCGCGAACGACAGTGCAAAGCCCAGGGCGATGAACAGCGGGCGTGTGCGCTGCGCTGAGTCGGCACCGCTCACCGAGGCCCCCAGCACCACGGGCAGCATGGGCAACACGCAGGGCGCGCCCACCGTGAGCATGCCGGCGGCCACGGCCAGCCAGGGTGAGGTGGTGGCCATGGTCATTGCCCGCTCCCCTGCTCCGCCGCAGGGCGGCGCCACACCTGGGTCTTGCCGAACAGCGGAATGCCCACATACGCGTGCACCAGCAGTTGCTCCGGCTCGGCTGGCGTCAGGTTGACGCGGTAGGTCTTGGCGTTCTCGCGGTTGTAGATTTCGCCCTGGTACTCGCTGCTGCCGCCATCCGCCGGGCGCAGGCCGGACAACAAAATCATGCCCAGCGCGGGCCGCGCGTCGGCTGCCGCCATGTCGGTGCCCGGCGCGCTCATGGAGCGGTTGGCCAGCACGCGCACCACCTTGCCGCACAGGGCGTTGCCACCGGCGGGGTTGCAGGGTGCGATGTCCACTTCCAGATTGCCGCTCTCGGTGATCCAGCGGCCCAAGAGGGCTTTGGGGTGGGTTGCACCCGGTGCAGGCGCCACAGCGGCTGGCGGCGCTGCCGCAGCCTCTTGCGCGCTGGCTGCCTGCGCCAGGCCCAGGGTCAGCAGGGCAGTCACGGCGATGGATGGTTTCATGGCAAGGTCCTCGTGAAGTTCAGGAAGACCGCATTGAAGCCAGCGCAGTTATCGGCGATTTGTCTGGCCAGGGGCTTTTGGTATGCACGCTTGTCGATGCACGGTGCAGACAAGTTCAGATACATACGGGCCCGAAGTCGCCCCACCGCGCGCACGCCAAAGCCCGGACAATGGCCGCCATGACGACGCCCCCGCCCGACCACATCCTGATCGTCGATGACGACGCCGGCATCCGCGAACTGGCTGCCGAATACCTGCAGCGCCAGGGCCTGCAGGTGAGCGTGGCCGCCGACGGGCGGCAGATGCGCGAGGTGCTGGCCACGCAGCGCATCGATCTGCTGGTGCTGGACCTGATGCTGCCGGGTACTGACGGCATCACCCTGTGCCGTGAGCTGCGCAGTCCCGGCGCGCCGCCGCTGCCCATCATCATGCTCACCGCGCGCAGCGACGAGGCCGACCGCATCCTGGGCCTGGAGCTGGGTGCGGACGACTACCTGACCAAACCCTTCGCCGCGCGCGAGCTGCTGGCACGCATCCACGCCGTGCTGCGGCGCACGCGCATGCTGCCGCCCAATCTGGCAAAGGCCGAACCCGCGCGCCAGCTTGCGTTCGGCGACTGGCGGCTGGACACCACCGCACGCCACCTGCTCGATGCTACGGGCGCAGTGGTGGCGCTGTCGGGCGCCGAATACCGCCTGCTGCGTGTGCTGCTGGACCACCCGCAGCGCATCCTCACACGCGACCAGCTGCTGCAGCTCACACAGGGGCGCGATGCCGATGTGTTCGACCGCTCCATCGACCTGCTGGTGAGCCGCGTGCGCCAGCGGCTCGGCGATGGTGCGCGCGGCTCGCGCTACATCAAGACCGTGCGCAACGAGGGCTATGTGTTCTGCGCCGATGTGCAAGCTGCGGCAGCACCAGCACCAGCAGGAGCTGCGCCATGACGCTGCGCTGGTGGCCGCGCTCTTTGTTTGGGCGCATCTTGCTGGTGATGGCACTGGGCCTGGCGCTGGCACATGCGCTGACGTTTGTGCTCGCGTTCACCGAGCGCAGCATGACCATGCGGCGGGCCATGGTGTCGTATTTCGCCAGTGACGTGGCCAGCTCGGTCGCCATGCTGGAGCGCCTGCCCGCCACCGAGCGCGCGCAGTGGGTGGACCGGCTGGCACGCCGCAACTACCGCTTTGCACTGGCCGAACCGCTGAACGCCCCCGCAGACACATCCCAACTCGCACGCCTGGTCGCCAGCGCCGCGGCAGCCACCCTGCCTGCCGACCGGGCCGTTCAGGTGATCGACCCCCATGTGCCGGGCATCGAGCTGCGGCTGCAACTGCGCCTGGCCGACGGTACGCCCCTGGCCGTGGACATGGACGAGCCCCGGCTGCAGATCTCGCCCTGGGTGCTGGGCGCGCTGGCACTGCAGCTGGCGCTGCTGGTGGGACTGTGCGCGTGGGCTGTGCGCGCGGCCACGCGGCCCCTGCGCACGCTGGCCGATGCGGCCGATGCGCTGGGGGCCGACCGCCCCGCCGTGCCCCTGGCTGAAGACGGCCCGCGCGAGGTGCAACGCGCCGCCGTTGCCTTCAACCATATGCAGCAGCGCATCCAGACGCACCTGCAGGAGCGCATGCAGATCCTGGCCGCCGTTTCGCACGACCTGCAAACGCCCATCACCCGGCTGCGCCTGCGCGCCGACCTGCTGGACGACACCACGCTGCGCGACAAGCTGCACACCGACCTGGCCGAGATGCAGTCGCTGGTGGAAGAGGGCATTGCCTACGCACGCTCATCGCAGGCGGTGCGCGAGCCCCCGCAGCGCGTGGACCTGCGCGCGCTGGTGGAAAGCATTGCGCGCGACTACGCCGATGCCGGCCTGCCGGTACAAGTGCTGCAGGCAGTGGATGTGACCTGCGACACCCGCCCCCAGGCCCTGCGCCGCCTGCTGTGCAACCTGGTGGACAACGCGCTCAAGTTTGCAGGCGCCGCCGAGCTGACGCTGGAGGCACCAAGACCGGGCCAGTGGCTGGTGCGCGTGCTCGATTACGGGCCTGGCATCCCCCCGGCGGACCTCGCCGCCGTGCTGCAGCCCTATGTGCGGCTGGAAGATTCGCGCAACCGGGGCACCGGCGGCACCGGCCTGGGCCTGGCCATTGCCAGCGAGCTGGCCAAGGCCCTGGGCGGGCGGCTGGTACTGGGGCCACGCATGGATGGCGCGCAGGGGCTGGAGGCACGGGTGGAGCTGCCAGAGGTGCTCCCAGCATAGGCATGCGCACCAGCGCCGCTGCTACAGTGGCCGCTCCGTGGACTCTCAAAGGGCAACGCCGTGGACACACCTGTCAGCACCCCGCAGAGCGAGATCAGCGCCAGCAAACCACGCATCCGCGTCGGCATCGGCGGCTGGACCTTCGAGCCCTGGCGTGGCAGCTTCTACCCCGCTGGGCTGTCGCACAGCAAGGAGCTGCAATACGCCAGCCGACAGCTCACGGCGATCGAGGTCAACGGCACCTACTACAGCACCTTCAAACCGCCCACCTTTGCCAAGTGGCGTGATGAAACGCCCGAAGGCTTTGTGTTCTCACTCAAGGCCAACCGCTTTGCGACCCACCGCCGTGTGCTGGCAGACGCGGGCGATTCGATCGCGCGGTTTGTCGACAGTGGCCTCTCGGAACTGAAGCACAAGCTCGGGCCCATCGTGTGGCACTTCATGCCCACCAAGGCGTTTGATCCGGCCGACTTCGAGGCCTTTCTGGCGCTGCTGCCGCAGCAGGTGAACGGCCTGCGGCTGCGCCACGCGCTGGATGTGCGCCACCCGAGTTTTGCGACGCCCGCGTTTTTGGCGCTGGCGCGTCGGTATGGCTGCGCGCCTGTGTGCACCGACTCCGACCAATTTCCGGCCATCGCAGATGCAGAGGCCGACTTTGCCTACCTGCGGCTGATGCGCAGCCAGCGCGACGTGGCTACCGGCTACACGCCCGCGGCGATTGCGCAGTGGGCCGAGGGTGTGCGCACCTGGACCACCGGAGAGCGGCCGCGCGATGTGTTTGTGTACTTCATCAACGGCGCGAAGGAGCGCGCACCCGCAGGGGCGATGGCACTGCTGCAGCAACTGGGCATGGGCGTGCGCCGATAGCGCCGCTGCAGCTTTGCGCCTTTGAACTACGCGGTTTCGCGCTGCGTAAAGCCCTGGGGCGGCTCGCCGCCATCGGGCACATTGCCCACCACCACCGCATCCACCCGCGCCGAGGCTGGCCCCTGGTGTGCCCAGTCGATCAGCGCCTGCACGGCGTCTGGCGCGCCCCAGGCGCAGGCTTCGACCCGGCCGTCGTGGCGGTTGCGCACCCAGCCCTGCACGCCCAGGCGGTCTGCGGCCTGCACCATGGACCAGCGATAGCCGACGCCCTGCACATGGCCACTGACGAGCAGGTGCTTGGTGATGGTGTCCGAAGGGTGGTGGGCGGTGTGGTGGTTCTGCATAGGTGGCGTTGACTGTAACGACGAACGGACAGGCGGGCGGGCGGCGGCACCCATGCGCCGCCGGTGCGCACTATCGAGTCGGCATGAATCCAGTTGAACCGTTCTCGCTGAGCCCGTCGAAGCGCCGCGCGAGGCTTCGACAGGCTCAGCCCGAACGGGTGTTTCAAGATCAAGGATGCCGACTCAGTATGCTGCCGGGCATGTCCGCACCCCGCAAGGCCCTGCCTGCCATCGATACACAACGCTGCACGGGCTGCGGGTGGTGCGTGGCGGTATGCCCGCCGCATGTGCTGTCGCTGCAGGTGCTGGGGGACAGCCGCTGGGGGCCGAAGCGGTCGGTGCTGGACGATGCGCAGGGCTGCACGGGCTGTGCGCTGTGTGCGGTGCGCTGCCCTTTTGATGCGATTGCGATGCGGCGTTGTCCCACAGCCAAGCCAGCGCAGCCGTGATGAGATGGGGCCTTTGGGAGCCCCAGGGCTCCAGCACACCAAGGAGTTCACCATGTCTGAGAAGAAAGCCAGCGTTCACTGGGAAGGGGCCGGCAAGGCAGGCCAGGGCCAGATCAGCACCGAGACGGGCGCGCTGGACCGCTACCCCTACGGCTTTGCCAGCCGGTTTGGCGACGACCGCAAGGGCACCAACCCCGAAGAGATTCTGGGCGCGGCCCATGCGGCCTGTTTCACGATGGCGTTTTCATTTGCGGCCGAGAAGGCTGGGGTGGCCACCGAATCTGTGGACACCACCGCCAGCGTGCGCTTGAGCAAGGACGGCGACGGCTTTGTGATTGACCGCATTGCGCTCACGCTGAAGGCCAAGGTGCCGGGCCTGGACGACGCGGCCTTTCAAAAACTGGCGGCCGATGCCAAGGCCCATTGCCCTTTGTCGAAAGCGCTGGCCGCGGTGCCAGAGATCACGCTGGATGCACAACTGGTGCCCTGAACGGGTCCGAGCGGCAGCGGCTTCAAGCAAAATAGCCACTAGCGCCCGTATAGCAAGCACCGATAGCTCTCAAAATAATAGCAATCATTGTCTGCAAGCGCCCTCGCGCCGTGCGCAGGTGACGGGGCTGGGGCGGTGCGCTACACTGGCCGCCTCATGTCGTTCACTCCATCCACCGTCATCGCACCTGCCGCAGCCTTTGCGTGCATGGGCATGATGCTGCCTGCGTTCACGCGGGCGATGGGTGCACGAATGATGATCACCATTACCACCGCGGCCACCTGAGCGCAGCGCAGGTGGCCGTTTCGGCAGCCACCTGGTGATCGCTCTCTCTTCCCCCACAAGACGAATGCACGAAACCCAGCTCTGGCAGCTGGGTTTTTTTGTTTGTTCGTTCGTTTGATGTTTGGAGAAGCCGATGTACCGCGATCCTGTCGAGAGTCTTGAGCCCCAGTCCAGCCACGCCGCCGCGTTGGCACCCCGCCCGCTGCGCGTGGGCATGATTGGCATTGGCACCGTGGGCTCGGGCACGTTCCGCGTGCTGGCACGCAACCAGGCGGAGATTGCGGGGCGCGCGGGGCGGGGCATCAAGCTGGTGATGGTGTGCGCCCGCAGCCTGGCCCGTGCGATGCGCGTGGTGGGCAGAGACGCGGCGCTGACCAACGACCCGATGCTGGTGGCCACGCACCCCGATGTGGATGTGGTGGTGGAAGTGGCCGGGGGCACCAGCCCCGCACGCGAATGGGTGCTGGCCGCCATCCGCGCGGGCAAGCATGTGGTCACGGCCAACAAGGCACTGCTGGCCACGCACGGCAACGAAATCTTTGCCGCCGCCCGCCAGCACGGCGTGACAGTGGCATATGAGGGCGCGGTGGCCGTGAGCATTCCCATCATCAAGGCGCTGCGCGAGGGCCTCACGGCCAACCGCATCGAGTGGGTGGCGGGCATCATCAACGGCACCACGAATTTCATCCTGAGCAAGATGCGCGAAGAAGGGCTGGGCTTTGCCGAGGCATTGGCGCAAGCGCAGGCGCTGGGCTATGCCGAGGCAGACCCGACGTTTGACATTGAAGGCATCGACGCTGCGCACAAGATCACGCTGCTGGCGGCCAATGCGTTTGGCATGCCCGTGCGCTTTGCCGATGCGCAGGTGGAAGGCATCACCCGCCTGCAGGGGCTGGACGTGGCCTGCGCCGAGCAGCTGGGCTATCGCATCAAGCTGCTGGGCGTGGCCCGGCGACGCAAGGAGGGTGATGCCGATGGCGTGG
>ERZ650306.1858-NODE-1858-length-11339-cov-6.780043_pt1 | contig 11339 bp, 8 predicted proteins | sample MGYA00376242_ERZ650306 | MGnify/ENA primary metagenome ERZ650306 (study PRJEB26733, sample SAMN07839244) | wastewater metagenome | biome: urban; feature: wastewater treatment plant; material: waste water | place: USA: North Carolina | collected 2016-03-31 ...
GAGTTCAGACGTGTGCTCTTCCGATCTTTTTATCTTGTGTTTCACTTAAATTGTAATCAGTGATTTTTGAAACCAAAGAATTGTCAATATTGAAATTGTATTTTGTAATTTCTTTCGCATCGCCCAAATCCACTATTACAGAATCTAAATATTGATTGTAAAACGTATAAATTTCTGTTTTTGACCATTCTCTCGCATTGGTTTCTGGATTAAAATAAAAAATTTCTTTCTGAATAATTTTCGTTTTGGGCGACCAATTAAAATGTGATGTTAGAAATTGCTCTTGGGCTTGCAAACTCAAACTCAAGAAAGCAATAATTAAAATTACTAAACTTTTCATTTTCTATTTTTTAAATAATGGATATAATCTTCCCGCTTCTGAAGTATCAACATTTTGAATTTGGTAAATTGTACCAACAATTGTTTTTACTACTAAATGGTTTGGATTTTCGTCATTCTCAATTGAAAAATTACTGCTTTGCAGATACTTTCCATCTTGATAAAATGAAATTTTATACTTATTATCTTTTACCCAATAGATTCCTGTTGGTGATTCTAATTTTACAGCATCATGCCATTCGTGCTTTACAAAATCATCCAAATAAAAACCTTTTACAAAATGCACGGATTGATCCACTTCATTAAAAATTACTAAACTAGAATGTTCCGGTGTGTCAACTAATTGTACAACTTTTTCAAAATTATTATCATAGGAATCTTGAATCTCAATTTTGTCTTCATCACCTTTTAAAACTGATAAATAATCTTTTCTTGAATACGCCACTTTTTGATAGTGTTGCATTAAAGAATTTTTCTCTCTAAATACCTCATCGTGTTTTTTAACGAAGTCTAAATCAAGGCTTGTACTTCCAGAAGTTGTTCCATCTGCATAGGTAATTTTGACGAACGTAAACGAATTATCTTCGGGTAAAGCTTGACTCAGTTTTGCTATTTTGATTCGGTTGTTTTTGGAATCAAATTCGTAATTGTAATCGATACGAGAACTGTCGTTATACACTTGACTTTTTATATTTTTAAAAGCGTCGTAAGTATAACTAGTTTCCGATTTAAAATCTCCCGAAACAAATTCGGTGTGTTTTACCAATCCGTTTTCAAAGTATTCTTTGGTAAAGTCAGTTTCTGCTCCATCGCCATCTTTGTTGAGTTTTGTATACGTTTTATTATTCTTGTAATCTTGGTACAAAATTGTTTTTACCACTTCATTTTTCTTGTATAGCTTGCCCTCAACCAAAACAGAATTATCATTTAAGGAAATGATGTCAAAGGCAGTATCTTTCAAAGTGGCACTTCCTTGTGGCTTTGTATCGCCCGTTTCTAAATCTCGTTTCTGAATTTTGACACCGCCACGGATAACCTTGTCTGATACGGAAAACTGGTTACTTCCAGATAATACGGCAAGGTCGCCGTCCTCGGTAATCTGTGTTACATATAAGCCCTTAATCTGTTCGGACTTATCGCCAGCCTGCATATATGCACCCTCTAACAAGTAGCCGTTTGGAGCTTTCGTTTCCTCAACGGTTAGCGTTCCAAGTGGAAGAACCGCCTTGCCGTCCTGCATATAGAAGCTGTCGCCAGATACCTTGTATGCGTCCGCTAATTTTGTGATGTAGTGGGTTGTCCCGTCGCTGTCTGTTTCAGCGATTGTCTTTGTAACCCATGTACGAGTAGCTTCGGCAGGGAGATTGTCTTTATTGTAGAAGCCAGCATAATACTTCCATGTAAATTCCGCACCTGCTAAAGAAGCGTTCCCTTGCGGATTGTCTTTCTGTGTTTCCATATCAATCTTGAAAAGCTCAATCAAAGTGTCCGTTACTTTTGGCGTATCTGATACTTTCAAGGTTGCTGTCTTTCCAGCTTCAACCTTTAAGGAATATACAGTTTTATCTACTTTATATCCTGCTGGTGCGGATAATTCCTTGATATAGACTGTGCCTGCTTTTACCTCTACAACATCTGTATTTCCGTTTTCATCAGTCGTAAGGGTGGCAAGCTGTTTCGTGCAGTCCTTATCAGAAAAGACACCATAGGTCGCACCAGCGATAGAGTAATTCCCGTTACCGTCTGTAATGCTGGTATTACTGGAAGTCTTTTGCAGTTTCGCATTTCCGACATTCAGCTTCGCCCAGAATTGTCCCAATTCCTGCCCCTCGCCAGAGTAGATATAACCGCCACATTCATAGCGTCCTTTATTCTCTTTGACAAAGGCTTTTGCACCAGAGAAAACTTCGTCCTGCGTTGCCTTTGGAATTTCATCATAAGAAGCTCGCACGTTATCACATTGCCAGCCAAGATGTACGCTCAATCTCTGCCAGACTACACATTGTTCCAACAGATAGACTTGTTTGTAATTCAGTTCCTTGTGAGCTTCGCCATACTGTTTGACATACTCTAAGGATAACGCCACATCTGAAATCTGGTCGGCACTCATGCGTGAGCTTGCGTCAGCTCTGGTCTTGTAGCCATTCTTAAAATCTGTATTGATGTCAATACAATAGGCAGTTTCGCCCTCGACTTTCATATAGCCCTCATTGAATGTCGAACCGATAGAACCGTCATTCATTACTTTTTCAATGATACCGACACGCTCTGCACTTTCCGTCCAGTATTGCTTACTTTCTGCATGGACGGGTGTAGTCGGTAAAGCAGTAACGACAGTTGCAAGAGCTAAGAAGCCCGTACACAATCGTTTCCATGTCTTTTTCATAAATCTAATGCTCCTTTCATTTTGGGTAATAAAATAGCCGTCCAATAAGAACGGCTGGAAATAGAAAAGGAACGTCATGTTAGGCGTTCCATAGTCTATAAGTTATTCAATTTTTTCTTGTTTCAATACTGATGTGCTGTACCATATCTTTGCATATCTAGGAAAACTTGCGTATCAAGGCTCATTCGTTAGTAGTAAATAAGTAGTAAATTGATGTGTTTGTTTCCTTGAAAATGCTGATAGATACTGTGTTTTAGCGGATAATCAGATTTTTATTGTGTTTTTTTAAATTCAAAAAGAAATGTTTGAATTAAATCAAACATTTCTTAAAATCTTTTTATTTTACCCTATCTGCGCTGCCACGTACAATAAGCTTCGCAGGTACGATCACTTTTAACCCTATCTCCCTGGAGGATGTGATGCGTTCACGAAGAAGGCGAACCGCCTCCTCACCCAATAATTCCATATGCAGGCGCACTGTAGTCAGCGGCGGAACCAGATAGTTTGCCACCGCTATATCATTATATCCCACAATACTCACATCCTCCGGAATCCGGAGTCCCTTTTCACTGACTGCCCGATAACAGCCCACTGCCAGAGAGTCGTTGTTTGCAAATATTGCTGTAGGTTTCTCCTCCTCTTCCAGGATCTCCCTGCACAGCACATAACCGTCCTCCGGCGTGAAGCTTCCCACCCGCACAAGTGCCGGAGAGAATTCACCGATTCGCTCCATATATTTTTTGTAAGTTACCATTCGTTCATCATGCACTTCCTCACCATCCTTGTCGACTTCATAGCCGCCAATAAATGCTATCTTTTTATGTCCCAGTCCTGTCAGATAATCCATCACCGCTTCCACAGAACTTTCCAGATCGTTGACTACGCAATCAAACTGATCTCCTTTTGGCATAGCATCCAGAAATACTGTAGGCTTTTTGAAGGCTTCTATCTGCCTTACCATACTCTTGCTGAACGTTCCAAGGCACAAAAGGCCATCGAGTCCTCCAAGATTCTTCAGCTCCTCCAGATTCTCGCCCAGCGTCTTGCCGGTGACGGTCATCACGTCCAGATGCAGCATGGACTTGATCTCTTCCATCACGCGGGGCACGCCGCCTGCATAGTAGAAGTACTGTGCGGGCCAGTCGCCGGAGGGACGGATGTTCAGCAGGTAGTGTGCGCCGCGGTGCATCCGGTCAAAGGTGTCGGCGTCGATCTCAATGCCGAACTCGTGGGCGATGGCGGGCAGGTGCATGGTGGCGTTGGTGGAGCCGGAAATGGCGGCGTGCACCATGATGGCGTTCTCAAAGCTCTTCTTGGTCACGATGTCCTTGGCGGTGATGCCCTTCTTGACCAGCTCCATCAGCTGCTTGCCGGCATCGTAGGCGGCCTGCTTCAGCTCCGGGGCGGTGGCGGGCATCAGGGCGGTGCCCGGCAGCATCAGACCCAGTGCCTCGGCCATGATCTGCATGGTGGAGGCGGTACCCATGAAGGAGCAGGCACCGCAGCTGGGGCAGGCGTTGTGCTTGTAGTAATCCAGCTGGCTGTTGGGGATGACGCCGGTCTTTTCCCATGCGTCAAACTTGCCGATCTGCTCCAGCGTCAGCAGCTCGTTGATGGCGCAGGCGGGGTCGTTGACCACATACTCCTTGGGCAGGGTGTGGGCTTCCATGACGCCGCCGGTGACCACGATGGCGCTCATGTCCTTCAAACGGCCGATGCTCATCAGCATGGCGGGCACGGACTTGTCGCAGCTGGCGATGAACACGCCGCCGTCATAGACGCTGGCGTTGGCCTGTGCTTCCACCAGATTCACGATGGCGTCACGGTGGGGCAGCGAGTAGTTGATGCCGTCGTGGCCCTGTGCGATACCGTCGCACATATCGGTTGCAAAATAGCGTGCAGCCTTGCCGCCGTGGGTGTTGACTGCCTGTACAGCCTCCTTCACGAACTGATCCAGATGGGCGCTGCCGGGGTGGCTGTCGCCAAAGGTGCTCTCCACCATGATCTGGGGCTTTGCAAGGTCGTCCACCTTCCAGCCCATGCCGATCTTCAGCGGATCGTTTTCCGGTGCCAGTTTACGCACTGCCTGAGAACGCAGTTCCATGATCATACCTCCAAAATGCTCTTTTTCTGCTTTGCAAATCGTCCTTTTGACTGTCGGACATCTTACATATTCATTTTAATCGACTCCCGCCTCGTTTGCAAGTTGTCGCAGTCAGAACCCACTTTATGACAATAACCAGCCCAGTTTTTCGTGTACATTGCTCTGAAATCTTGGATACATCATATAATCTAACCAGTTTTTCAACTTTTCTGTATCATTCGTCTAAAAAAGTCATCAGACAACTTCAGGCATAAAAAGTCCCCGCACAGACCTTGCACTGTGCGGGGACGTAAAATGCGGCGGCGTCAGGTTTCCCATTCGCCGTCGTAAAGCTTTCGGATGCAGTTGCGGTTGAAGTTCAGGTGCATCACCATGGCAGACCGGGCGCCAATGGAGTCATGCCGGGCAATGGCTTCGGTGATCATGCGGTGGGTCAGGATGGTCTCCTCCGTCAGCTTTTTGTGGGTGACGTTCACGAACATCATGACCGCCGTATCGATAATGGGGATCAGCTGCTCCACCACCATGTTCTTGCTGCTCTCTGCGATGCAGGTATGGAATGCGATGTCGTCCTCAATGTACAGATCACCGCTGTGGATCTTGCTCTCCACCCGGTCGCACAGGCGCTGGATGCGCTCAATGTCCTCGTCGGAAGCGTTCAGCGCTGCCATCTCGGCCATGCCCGGTTCCAGCAGCAGGCGCACGTTCACCAGATCCAGCGCCAGTGCGTTCTTGTCCTGCACGCTGCGCAGGTTCAGCGGGTCCGAAAGGCCCTTGGCGGTCGTGACCACATAGGTGCCGGAGCCCCGCCGCACCTCCACGATGCCCTTGCTGGAAAGCAGCTTCACGGCTTCGCGCACCGTGCTGCGGCCCACACCGAATTTTTCGCCCAGCTCAAATTCATTGGGCAGCTTGGCTCCCGGCTCCAGCGGGGTATCCAGAATATAGTGGTAAATTTCGTCCTCCACCTGTTCGGCAAGGAGTTTGTTTTTCAGATGGGAAAATTCGCTCATGGTTGTTCCCTCCCCTGTTTTTTAATTTATTATAAGGCAGGGCAGCAGACAAAAGCAAGGGCTGTCCTCATTCACAGACAGCCCTTGCTTTTGGGTATTTTATTCGTTTGCGGCCTTTTCCAGCTCCGCTTCCTCTGCGGCGGCTTCGGCCTCCTCCTGCTTCTGGTACTCCAGGAAAGCCGACCACATGGGTTCGATGTCCTTGCCCTTCACCCGGCGGTCGAAGTAGTTGCGGGTGATGTCCACCACAGTGCCGGACAGCACCAGCACGCCGATCAGGTTCGGGATCATCATCAGACCGTTGAAAGTATCGGAAAGATCCCACGCAAGGCCCAGCTTCATGGTGGCACCCACCACGGTCATGCACACAAAGACCACCTTGTAGATGCGGCTGCCTGTGGTGCCGAAGAGATACTCCACGGCCTTGGTGCCGTAGTGGCTCCAGCCCAGCGTAGTGGAGTAGGCAAACAGCAGAATGGAAACAGCAATGAACTTGGGGCCAAAGCTGCCAAATGCGGCGGTGAAGGCCTGACCCACCAATGCGTTGTCCTGCACACCGGCCAGTACAGCGCCGCTCTGCAGGTCCACCACGCCGGTGGTCAGGATGACCAGAGCAGTGAGCGTGCAGACCACGATGGTATCGGCAAACACCTCAAACACGCCCCACATGCCCTGATGCACCGGCTCCTTGACGTTGGAAGCGGAGTTGACCATGACGGCAGAGCCGAGACCGGCTTCGTTGGAGAAGGCACCGCGCTTGAAGCCCCAGGTGATGGTCTGGCTGATGCCGTAGCCCAGCGCACCGCCGCCTGCCGCGTTCAGGTTGAACGCACCCTTGAAAATAGCCGCAAATGCCGCTGGGATGTTGCCCGCGTGCAGCACTACGATGATGAGCGCGCCTGCAATGTAGAACAGGGCCATGAGCGGCACCAGCTTTTCGGTAACAGCGGCAACGCGCTTCAAACCGCCAATGACGATAAGGGCCGTGACCACCATCAGGCACAGGCCGGTGACGAGGGTCGGTACGCCAAAAGCAGCGTTCATGTTGCCCGCGATGGAATTGATCTGGCTCATGTTGCCAATGCCGAAGGAAGCCAGAATGCAGAAACAGGCAAACAGCACTGCCAGCACCTTGCCCAGCTGTTTGCAGCCCTTCTTTGCGCCAAGACCATCGGTGAGGTAGTACATGGCACCGCCCGACCACTCGCCTTTTTCGTTTTTGCGGCGGTAGTACACGCCCAGCACATTCTCCGAAAAGCTGGTCATCATGCCAAGCAATGCCATGACCCACATCCAGAAGATGGCACCCGGCCCACCGGAAACGATAGCCGTTGCCACACCCACGATGTTGCCGGTGCCGATGGTGCCCGCCAGCGCCGTGCACATGCTCTGGAACTGGCTGATGGCCATATCCTCCTTGCTGGTGTGCGCGGTGATGTCCTTGTTGGTGAAGATCGCGCCGATGGTGTGCCGGAGCCAGTAGCCCATTTTGCGGAACTGGAAAAAGCCCGTGCGGGCGCTCATCCAGAAGCCGGTGCAGAACAGCAGTGCCAGACCAAACGGCCCCCACACCACGCCATTGATGGCATTGTTCACCTGCGTGATCATCTCGACCATTCTCTCTTTCCCCCTATACACAAAACAAAAGCGGACAGAACCCACCAAAGGCTCTGCCCGCAAAATTCGGAGCGCTCTCATTTTCCGCAGCCGGGGTGCGCCGCATTCCCGGCTGCGCCCCATTGCGCAAAGACGATGGCTCTGTCCTTTTGCCTGAGAGATACAGCCGCTTTCCCTGCGGCCTTACACCTTCGGCACCCACTTTACAAGCGGGCTTCTCCAGAGTGCACGGTCTTTCCCCGCCGTGCACGTCTTTTTCAGTTCTTCCGGCGCACAGTTGTGCGCGATAGAAAGACTATACCATATTCTGTCCTTGTGCGCAAGACATTTTGTATATCATACGCTGCTTTTTCATCTGTTATGCCGACAGATGAATTTTGTTTTGGTATTACTTTTATCCTCCCTCATCATAGCGCTGCCATAAATTTATTTTACTTTTCTTTTGGCTCCGCGCCTTCAAACCCCCGGGCTTTGCCATCCGGGCTGGCATCGCCGTTTTCTTTCGCGGTCTCATAAGAATCTGTGCCGTAATAGGCGCTGGCGGGGCCGATCTCCAGCCAGAAGTTCTCCCGTTCTTTCTCTGTGGTCGGTGCAGTCTCTTTTTTGTTTTTCATCTGCAAACGCCTCCTTTTCTGCATAAAGTCTTGCCTGCAGGCCAAAGCTTTATGCAAAGGAAAGGCGGTGTATCCCATGCGCAGTGGAGGTTGGAAGCCCTTTTGGGCAGCACTGTTTGCTTCGCTGCTGGTGCTGGTGCCGCTGGTGGGCGGCACGGTGCTGCTGTCCCGTCAGCAGCTGCGCACCCAGCTGCGGCAGGCTGCCCGCAGCGAGAGCGGTGTGCCCATCCAGCTGCCCCGGACGACCGACCAGCTCACTGTGCTGCTGTGCGTCTCCGGCGAACAGCCCGGCTTTGTGCTGGCCTACCTGAACGCCAGCCAGAACTGCGTGCATCTGCTCAGCGTGCCTGCCGTGCTCACCGTGCCTTTTGCAGAAGAAGAAACATCCCTTGCCCGCTGCTATGCCGCCGCTGGCCCGGCCCGCTGCCGCGAAGCGCTGGCACAGGTGCTGGCCCTGCCGGAGGGCACAAGGTATCTGGCCTTTTCTCCCGATGTGCTGGAGCGCATTGCCAGCCGGTACGGGCCGGTGCGGGTGGGCTTTACCGGCGCACTGACCGAGGAAGAGCTTGCCCGCTATGGCCGCAGCCGGGCCGTGCAGGGCATTTCCGCCGGGGACGCGCACGAATTCTTGTGCCAGCTGCAGGCCGACGAAGCCTTTTCACCAGTACGCACCGCAGCGGCCCGCGCTGCCGTGTGGGATGCTTTTCTCCGGCAGGATCTGGACCTGCTGCCCGCCACCCCTGCCGGATGCCTTGCGTGCCAGCAGTTCGGCCCTGCTCACCGACCTGACCGCGCTGGACTATGACGCTTTGGAACGCACACTGGAATTTCTTGCCAACAACAGCGCCGCTGTGGCGGCGCAGGCCCTGCCCGGCCAGTGGAATGCCGCCAGCGGCACTTACACGGTCACGGATGCTTCCCGCGCTGCCATGCAGACCTTTTTCAATGTTTCGCCCACCGAGGCGCAGGCCTCGTCCTTCAGCGAGCCATAACCCAGCACCAGCGTGCCCGCCGCTGAGGGTGCTTCTCCGGTCAGGTCGTAATCGCTCAGCAGGCTCAGCTGCACGCCTTCGGCTTCCGCCGCGCAGCGCAGCGCAGCATCCGGCGGCGGGTCTTTGAGCTTTGCCAGCAGGTTCAGTCCGGTGTGCAGGCCCGCAAGGGTCAGCTCGCCGGGAGCAAAGGCAGTGTTCAATGCTGCCGCCAGCGCGTCCCGCCGGGCCTTGTAGGCCACCCGCTCCCGGGCCAGATGCCGGGTGAAGTAGCCCTCGGTGATAAAGCGGGCCAGCGTCTGCTGCTCAAACCGGCTCACCGTGCCGGAGTAAAGGCGGTATTTTTTCCGCCATGCAGGCAGAAGATGCTCCGGCAGCACCATATAGGCGATACGGATGCTGGGAGCCAGACTGCGGGAGCAGGTGGAGAGGTACACCACCGGGCCGTCTGCACCCGCCATGCCCTGCAGGCTGGGCAGAGGCCGGGTATCAAAACGGAACTCCGAATCGTAATCATCTTCTATAATATACCGCCCGCCCGGCCTGCGGGCTGCCCAGTGCAGAAGCTCGGCCCTGCGGCCCGCAGGCATGGTAACGCCTGTGGGGAACTGGTGGCTGGGCGTGACGTAGCACACCGCTGCATCCGACCGGTTCAGTGCTTCCACCGAAAGGCCGTCCTCGTCCACCGGTAGGCAGCAGCAGTGCACACCGTTGTTCTGCAGCACCTGCAAAGCACGGGGGTAGCCCGGCGTTTCCACCGCTGCAGGGCCGGGCAGCAGCGGTGCCAGCAGGCCCAGCAGATATTCCAATCCCGCGCCCACCACGATCTGATGCGGCCCGCACTGCACACCGCGGTATTCAGAGAGATATTCCGCCAGCGCCTGCCGCAGGGCCGGGTCGCCCTGCGCATCGCCGTGGGTGAGCAGCTGGGGCGAAGAATAGAGCAGCTCCTTTTGCAGCCGCGCCCATGTGCGGAACGGGAACAGCTCCGGGTCTACCCCGCGGGTGGAAAGGTCGTACCGCACCGGCAGCACAGGCGGTTCCGGTTTTGGCGGTGCGGGCTGTTCCGGCCCGCCGGCAGGCCGGGACGGCAGGGCCAGATATTCCTGTACATAAAAGCCGCTGCGCTCCCGCGATTCCAGATACCCTTCCGCCGCCAGCATCTGATAGGCCGCGTCCACCGTGTTCACCGAGACCGACAGCTCTGCCGCCAGCCGCCGCTTGCCGGGCATCCGGGTGCCCGCCGTCAGGGTGCCCGCCCGCATCTCGGCGGCAAGGCTGCGGTAGAGCTGCTCGTACAGCGGCACCGCCGAAGCCGGGTCCAGTGCCGTGGTCAGATGTACCATAGAATGTCCCTCCCATCTGGGCATTGCGTCAAACTGACCCCATAAAAAAACTTTATTCTGGGTATTTTCATGGGGTCAGTTCTGCGTATAATAGGAGCATACCCGCCGGACACCCAAATGTCAAGTAGTTTTGTGGGGTTATCGGCGCGATTGGAGGGAAAGTATCATGTCTACTACTGCAATGTGGCTGCTGCTGGCAGTCGTCGTTATCCTGATCCTGTTTTTCAGTGTGCTGTACAAGCGCCGCTTTACGGTGCACGAGCTGGCGCTTACCGGCGTGATGGCTGCGCTGAGCTTAGTGGCCTACCTGTTCTTCCGCATCCCGTTCTACGGCGGCTCCTCGTTCCATCTGGGCAACACCTTTACCGCCCTGACGGCGCTGCTGCTGGACGGCGTGTCCGGCGGTCTGGCGGGTGCCATCGGTCTGGCGCTGGCGGATATCCTTGCCGGTGACCCGGGCTACGCCATTACCACCTTCGTGCTCAAGTTCATCATCGGCATCACCTGCGGTGCCGTGGCACATAAGGTGTTCAAGCTGCGGGATCAGGATCGTCACAGCGCCGGGTATCTGGTCAAGGTGATCGTCTCTGCGGGTTCCGGTCTGCTGCTGAACGTGTTCACCGACCCCTTCCTTGGCTACTTCCGCAACGTGTACATCTTTGGGCAGGAGTACACCGTGGCACAGGCGCTGACCAAGATCGCCGGCGGCGTCACCTTTGTGAACAGTGTGGCTTCCACCGTGTGCGTGGTGGTGCTGTACCTGGCCCTACGCCCGGCACTGGAGCGTGCCGGGCTGCTGCCCAAGGGCGAAACCAACTAAGCCATCTCTCTACCCTGATACAAGCACTGCCGCCCCCCGTCTGCCGGACCCTATCCCCCGGCGGCCGGGGGCGGTGGTGTTTTTGGCCTGTGGGGCGGGAGTTTCTCCGGC
>ERZ650306.1862-NODE-1862-length-11319-cov-17.312056_pt1 | contig 11319 bp, 13 predicted proteins | sample MGYA00376242_ERZ650306 | MGnify/ENA primary metagenome ERZ650306 (study PRJEB26733, sample SAMN07839244) | wastewater metagenome | biome: urban; feature: wastewater treatment plant; material: waste water | place: USA: North Carolina | collected 2016-03-31 ...
AAGAATATCAAGATATTGTTGACTTTATGAAACCTTACAAACTTTCGTATCCATATGCATATTTGCAGAATTGGATTGATTACTATTTAAGAAAAACCGATCAGCTTTTTCCAGTTTGAGTAAATTAGAGACGAGAGTAACTGGCGCTAATTCGGGATGATTATTTGCTAAAGATGACTATGTAACGAAACAAAATCTTCTGAAAAATGCTTTACCAGCATACAAAGAGGCATCAGACCAAGCCCAAACATGGGGCATGGGCGGTAATAGTAGTCGAGCATTGAATGCAGTAACCACAGCGATTACCGCAGCGTTGGGTGGACAAACCGACTTACAAGTCGTGACTAATACCCTAGCACCGTATGCAGCTCAGGTGATTGGAGGCCAGTTTGGTCATGGAGAGGACAAGAATACCGCTGCACAGTTAGTGTCTCATGCTATCTTGGGTGCAACACTGGCTTATATAAACGGTGGTGACCCAACAGCAGGAGGAAGCGCAGCAGTTGCGAGTGAAGCAGCAGCCATATATCTGACCAATCAATATAAAGACAAAAAAGAATACCAAGATGCAAATGGAGAATTCCAGCCGAACTTACTTCCTGCCGTTAAAGCACAGATACGTGATTTAACGGCAGGAATTGGTGCTGTTATTGGCGGAGCAGTAGGTGATTCTAGTTATAACGCACAATTGGCAGGTGTGATTGGGCAGAATGCGGTGGAGAATAATAGAATGCTTCATCGAGAGGAAGTAGATCTTATTCAAAATCTAGCAAAAGAATATGCAAAAGAGAAAGGGATTAGTTTAGAAGAAGCAGAGACTCAACTCACGAGAGGAGCTTTATACAATATCGATGAAGGGTGGAAAGATGCATTCGATAGCAAATTAGATGCTTCTGATATTGCAGAATATAATCTAGCTTATCAATATCTATTAGCACAAACCAAAGATGGCTCTGTGGATGAGATCAATTCGAACTTTTATAACTATACAAATTCGAAAGGTACCATTGTTGTAATAGGTAGGCTAAATAGTTCCGCAGGACATATTTCTGATTCAGAGCTTCAAAAGGCAGATTCCTACATAGGGGAAGCAGGAAAAGGATTTATAGCGACAGCCGAAGATTTTAAAAATAAAGATATCTTCTTGACTAATACATTGGCAGGAAATACGAATGAAGGTTCTGAATATTACAATGATAAAAAAGAGTTTATACAGAATTCAGCAGCAATTAAAGATAGTGAAATAAGCTTTTTTGAAGGACTTAGCTCATCTGTAGATCGAGATATAAGTGAAGCCAAAGGTGCTGTTATAGGAGTTGGAACAGGTGCTAAAGATACTGTCATTGGTATATATGAATTTTTGAAGCACCCAATTGATAATACAAAAGAGCTAATTAGCGCTGCTGCAGACGCTGTAAAAAATCCAGCACAGACAGCAAAAAATGTATCTGAAGGTATAGATCAAGGATTAGAAAAATATAATACCACCATTGATTTGTATAAGATGCAAAAAGATGAGGGAGCAGAAGCCGAATATAAAGCAAACATCGCTGGTCAAGTCCTTGGTGCAGGCGGGGTTGGAGTTGCAGGTAAAAAAGGTGCTGAAGCTGTAGTCGATAGTGTTAAGAAAGCACAGCAGGTTGCGAAAGAGGCGGAAATCGCAGAGGCTTTAAAGAAAAAGCAAAGTATAGAGAATAATGCTTCTCGAGATGATTTTCAGCAATATGATCATTATCGTGAAGATTATGCGAAAGATTATAGGACAGGTGATACAAAATGATTATTAATTTAACAAGTGATTTTGATGGTATTAATGTCAACCGTAATTCATTCTATAAGAGTGAAAATGAAAGAGAGGAATGGTTAAAGCAAGCAGAAAAGATAGCTTATGAACAGCTAGTAGTTGAATTATCAAAAAATGGAAAAAAAAATCTCATACCTAATATTGGGGTCAATCATGCGAATTATTTAGATGGAGGACTATGCATCAATCGCGATGGTGAATACTGGCTAGTTTATCATAGTGAACGTAATCAAAAGTCTAGGTTATGTTTATTTGAATCCCCATATGATGCTGCGAATTTTTATTTGTGGAGTGTTTTATCTAATCCAAGCAAAGAAAATACATCTATTGGGAGAATTCCAAAGTTAGGAACATTCTAGTGTTTTGTGCCATTTGATGGTCAGATAGAGTTATTCAAATTAGACTTGAATAATATTAAGGAAATTAAATGATGGGGGGTATTCAGTTTACCATTTTCTTGCGCATACTACTGAGTTTTGGGATCAAACCAAATGGCAATATTTCCTCGATTAATGAGGGCTCGGTTATATGCGGACCAATTCGTTGTACGGTAGATTTTAGTTGCTGGCTTCTTCATTCGGAAATTATATTGCTGAATCAGACCTTACAAACAGCTTTGCGCAACAAAGCCCCGTATCGATGAAAATTTAGTTGGTAATAACTCTAAAATGCTTAATGACCAACAAGTGAACGGAGGACTTTATCCGACAGGTTATCCAGCAGGGAAAACTGGAACTTTAGTAACAGACCGAGTAGTTAGACAGCCTGAGAAAATGCGGATGGTAATTGATGAGGGGGCAGTATATTAATATACAACAAGCTTTAAAAATGGAGAGAATCCTGCGCAGAAGTTAGGTGGATGGGCTACGAAAGAGCCAATTAACTCGGTTGCAGATATAAGGAGTAAACTAGCAGTAACTGAGGAATTTCAACCGACTATAAAAGATGGAAAAGCAAATAAGTTCTATGTTGTTGAATTTGAGGTACAGCCTGGTGTAGGCATTAGAGAAGGAAAGGCTGGCTCTATGTATGAGTATACGACCAAACAAGCTTTGCCTGGTAATGCCCAGCAAATGAATTTTGTAGATAAATCTCCCTATACTAATCCTGAATTATTTAAAATTAGTTTAATGAAGGAGATAAAGTAATGAAAAAAATACAAAAAGTAATTGAGAAGAATATTCTTGAAAATGGGGAAAGTTATGAATTTATGAACTATCCTCAATATGATTCTGAGACTTCACTTAAGATTTTTAATGATTATTTTTTGAAAGATGTAAAACTTACTATTCTAGAAAAAAAGATAATTTATGAGGATGATAGTGAGTATATTTTACCTATTGCTGAGAATATTCATGTTTTATCAGACCGTACAAGATTTTTGATTATTTTTAGTGAAAAGCCTTCTAGATTGAGCCAAAACTCAGAGTATCCTATGTTCTTTTTAAGACCAAATAATGCTACTATCTATAATGCAGATGGAAGTTTACGGCATCAATTAATTGTTCCTGATGATTTAATGAATCAAGGTAAGCTTGGAAAAGAAGGGTGGTATATACACTCAACGTATTATGCAGATTTTCCCCATTTGAAGGGCTTTGGGGTGATGGTGACAAATGACCATCATTGGCCTGCATTGTGTTTCTGTTTATATGATGGCACTCCGAATTTAGTATGGACCAGATATCAGCAGGAAAGAAGATAAGACAAAGAAGCGAGCCAGTGGTTAAAAGTGGATGTATTGTTGGATATGGTCTAGGCAGGTTTATCTGCTTAAACGGCTAATGATGTAGGTATTGCAGCATCTACATTGAGTCGTGACTAGCGCAATTTATTTCACGAACCAATATAAAGATAATCCACGCTATATTTAATTTGATCATCAAAATGGAAAAGTCAGTTTGTACAGATAAATAAAACACTATTTTTCTTATTATTTGGCTATATCTATCTATGACAGTACGGTTCGAATAATATGACTCGACTAAGAGTCTAATGACTTTTGGTAATCGTGCACTTCTTCAAATGAATTGAGGCTGTGGTAAGTCAAATGCGCATTTTGAATATCTAAAGTTTGTGGCGACAGATCGTTGAAACAGCGTTTTAAGCTGAATTGTTGTTGGTGTAAATGCTTATTTAAGGTTTCTAGGCTACTGCGTTTTAACAAACAAAAAGGGTAAAGCGCTTGACCATTGATATTCAGGTAGACAACAGAGGAGTGCGGATCTTGTTCTAATGTGTGATGGAGGCGCGGTAATATATCCTGTGGAATGTTGGTAATACCGCACGGGATAAATAAAATATAATCAGCCTGCACATATGACCATGCCGTTTGTATACCGATTAAAGGCCCTAAAAAACTAGCGCTATTATCTTTGAAACAGCGAATATCAGGAATCAACTCACTATATTGTGCATAATCGCGATGACTATTGATCCATATGTCCTGAACTTTTCCATCAAAAGCTGAATATATTTTTAACAACTGGACTTCATGGTCAAATCTTTGCAAAAGCTTATTGATCCCATTCATTCGTGTGGCTTTCCCACCCGCTAAAATCACCAGTGCTGTTGCTGGGTAGTTTTGCATGATTTTGACCTAACATCTGTGTGTAAGGATATCAATAATAATCGTTTAATATTGATATATACGGTCTAAGACAAAGCTGTCTAAGCCTTAGACCGTGTGCAAAAAGTACTTGGTTTGTATCACTATCCAATCGATGTTCTTAGATCGAGATGAAATCGACATAGTCCAATGTTACAGGGGCATCAGATCGAGCAGGGATTCGAACAATACTATTGGCTCGATTTAAATTACTGAGCATGTGGGATTGTTGTTTGCCGAGTTTGGAAACGGTTAATTGTCCAAACTCGTTGACATCTAATACCATGCGAACCAGTTGCTCACGGCTGTCTTGTTTAATGCTGTCGTTGAAGCGAGCTTTTTTCCAAGCGGGTGCAGGAGACGTAACTCCCTGTAAAGCCGCTAATAGTGTCGATACATGTACAGCAAGACAGGTGAGCACAGCAGCAGGGTTCCCAGGCAAACCAATCAAATAAGAATGATGACGGTCTGTTTGATATTCAGCAAAATACAGCGGTTTACCCGGTTTTTGTGCAACTTGCCAGAAAATCTCTTTTGCACCTAAAGCCATTGAAACAGGTCGAATCAAGTCATAATCGCCAACCGAAACACCGCCTGTAGTAATGACCACATCATAATGATTCATGGCATTCGAGAGCGCTTGTGTGAGTATCTTCTCATCATCAATCACATGCTCTAAATAAACTTCAGCAAAACCCTGTTCTTTGAGCCAAGTGAGGATCATTGGCGCATTGGCATCGAACACTTGAGAGTCATTGTCCAGTTGCGTATTGACTTCATCACCAGTAATAAGCACTGCAATTTTAGGTTGGCGATAAAGCTCGACATGCTGAACACCCGCCATACTGAGTGCCGCAATTAAACCGCTGCCTAAACGCTGGCCTTGTTGCGCAAGTGTTGTCCCGATGGACAACTCCTCACCTTGATAACGAATGTCTGCGCCTTTGTCCAAAGCTTGAGTTAGAGTCGCTTGATCATGGCTACGCGTGATAATTTCCTGACGAGCCACAGTATCTGCTGAGTTTGGCAGTTTGCCCCCAGTAAAAATACGAACGGTTTGTCCTGCTTGAATCTCAATATGTTCTTCAATACCTGCACGAATTTCACCAACCAATTCAAAGCGAGTAATTCCTGCTTGCAAGTCTTCAGAGCGCAGCGCATAGCCGTCAACCGCACTTTGGGTAAATAGAGGCAAGGCAACTGTTGATAAAACATCTGCCGCTAAAATATGTTGATGCGCCTGTACTAAAGGCAAAGTAACGACAGGCAATGTTTGGACGGCGCTATAGTGTTCAAGAGCTTGATCGAGTGTAATTAAACCAACGCTAGAGCAACTCATTCATAACCTCCTGGATGGGGGAGATCACGGCAGACATCAAAAATATGGACCAAAGCAGGTAAAATGGCTGCCATAGATTCACTTGCACCACCACGGCTGCCCGGAAGGGTAATTACCAATGAACGGTCAATAAAACCTGCAACGCCACGTGACATCGCAGCATAGGGAGTACGTTTTTGTCCGAAAGCACGTGCAGCTTCCATTAGTCCATTGAGTTCACGTTCAAGTAAAGGCTCAAGTGTATCTACAGTAATGTCACGCTTTCCGATACCTGTTCCACCCACAGTAATAATGCAGGCATAAGATTGAGTGAGCTCTAAGACCAATGCTTTTAACTGATCGGCTTCGTCAGGTAAAATTTGATAATGAATTGGATCAAAACCAGCTTCGGTTAAGGTCTCGACGACGGAGCGGCCAGCAGTATCGGGTTTACGACCTGCGGCAACGGTATCTGATAGAACCAATACTGCCGCAGAAACAGGCTGACGCAAATGACGTTTAAAGTGTGATTTTCCGCCTTTTTTCAGATCGAGTTTACATTGTTGAATGATCAGCTCATGCGGTTCGCAATGTGGTTTGAGCATGTCGTAAATGGTAAGAGCCGCAATACTGGCAGCGGTTAACGCTTCCATTTCTACACCTGTCGGCCCAATCGTTTCAACGGTTGCACGAATAACCACACGGTCGACAAGCAGTTCAAAATCGACATCGGCGCGGTAAATAGGCAGGGGGTGGCACAGCGGAATCAGTTCATCGGTACGTTTTGCGGCTAAAATCCCAGCAATGCGGGCTGTTTTGAGAGCATCACCTTTTTCGGTATTGCCGTCGGCAAGAAGTTGTAAACAATGTGCAGGGGCAAGCAGTTCAGAGCTTGCAGTTGCAACGCGATAGCTTTCTGGCTTCATGCCAACGTTTTTCATAAAGTATTCCGAAACATTGAAGTGTTGATCTAAAGTGAAACTGTTCGATCAAGAGAAAAAGTTTATGACGTATTTAGATAACACAAAAATAAAAGCGGATACAGTCGAATGACTGACAAACTCAAAATTAACCCGTGAATTAACCCCCTATGGCATGCATACTGATTTTGCGTGTTGGGGCATGTTGATGTTCAATAAACCCCGCTTTTTTATGCCACACAGCATTGAGAATCTGGGCTTGTAATAAAGCGGGATCTTTTTGTTGAAGTAAATGACGCAGCGGTGTTCCCTTATTGGCAAATAAACAGGTAAAAAGCTCTCCCGTTGCAGTGATACGTAAACGGTTACAGCTTTGACAAAAAGGTTTACTGATGGTGGAAATAATGCCTAATGTGTACTGATCATTAAGCAGATAAATGGTTGCAGGGTCATGTTGTCTGGCTTGTTTCTGAATCTGAAAATGGGGTTCAAGTATTTGGACAATGTTATCTTCAGTGATGACTTTTTGACGCTGCCAGTGCTTAGGTTGATCTAAAGGCATATATTCAATAAAACGTAATGCGATCTTCTGTTGATAAGCCCATTGGGTCAGTTCAAGCACTTCATGATCATTTTGTCCTGCGACTAAAACACAGTTCAATTTTATCGGTAGATTGGCTTGTTGTGCTGCTGCGATGCCTTCGAGCACTGGTGCTATCGGACGTTTAGTCATGTTCATAAACGTGTCTGCATGAATGCTATCGAGGCTGATATTAAGATCATCTAGTCCTGTTTCTTTTAGTGCTCGTGCATACTTGTTTAAATAGAAAGCATTACTGGTCATGGAAATACGTTCTAAACCGTGTGGCTTGAGCCGATTCAAAGCATCAATAAAATTGACCACGCCTTGACGCATCAAAGGCTCTCCACCTGTTAAGCGAATGTGCCGAATACCTAAACTGACCATCATTTCACAAAATGTTAACAGCTCTTCAAAGCTTAAGATGTACTTTTTGGCCAACCATTCAGGTATATCGGGCATGCAATAACTACAACGAAAGTTACAACGATCTGTCAGTGAGATTCGGAGTTTATGTTTATGACGGCCAAATTGATCGATCAGTTGCGCTGACCTATGTTCTAAGGGTGTAGTAGTCGAACCGTCCATAGTCGCTCCACCTCGTATTTACGTACGCTTTAGTTTTTATAAACGAGAGTATGAAATGTTTTATTTCAAAGATCAAACGGCGTTTTGAAGTCGTTTAGTTCATTCATTTTCAAAAAATGAGAGGGTGTTCCTCGAACACGATCCATCAAGTCATTGTCTTTTGTAATAATTCATCTATTGAAATTGCATACCAAAAGGGTGATATTTTTGATCAGAAGTGTTTTGGAATTGTGCCAAAAAACGTAGGCATGATGAATAAGAAAAGAGCAATAAAAAAGGGATGAGCAATCCAAATCGTTTGCAAATGCTATGAGCAAAGCGAACAGTGAATTTATCATTGCAGAACTTTTTACTGAAGATAAATATTGAGGGCGGTGAGATGGAAAACACTGAAGAGAAAAAGCATGACGATGAAGAAACCAGCTATGCACGAATAGAACCTTATACCAATCCTGCGGGTGGATGGGGCGCGTTGTTAAGTGTTGCAAGAAACTTAAAGAGACAGGAAGTTTTCAAAAAAGGTGCGATTACGCTCCTCAATATTAACCAACCCACAGGTTTCGACTGTCCAGGATGTGCATGGCCTGAAAAAAAAGATGCACATGCCTTTAACTTTTGTGAAAACGGTGCGAAAGCCGTTGCCTTTGAAGCCACTTCAAAACGTGTTACGCCTGATTTTTTTGCAACCCATACGGTCAGTTGGCTGTCTGAGCAAAGTGATTTCTTGCTTGAAGATTCAGGTCGTCTAACCGACCCAATGCGCTATGACAGCGCGACCGATAAATATGTGCCCATCTCGTGGGATGATGCTTTTGCCTTAATTGCAAAACATTTACATGCCTTGGATCATCCAGATCAAGCGGCATTTTATACTTCGGGTCGTGCCAGTAATGAAGCGGCATTTCTATATCAACTCTTTGTCCGTGCTTTTGGTACCAATAACTTCCCAGACTGTTCCAATATGTGCCATGAGACCACCAGTGTTGGCTTACGTGACTCAATTGGTTTGGGTAAGGGAACGGTGACTTTAGAAGATTTTGATATCGCCGATGCGATTTTCAGTTTTGGGCATAATCCGGGCACCAACCATCCGCGGATGTTGGGGACTTTACGTGAAGTGTCGCGCCGTGGTGGCAATATCGTTGCCATTAATCCACTCAAAGAGCGAGGATTAGAACGTTTTCAAGATCCGCAAGCAGCTGTTGAGATGATGACCAATGGCAGTACACCCATTAGTCGTTATTATTTCCAACCCAACGTGGGCGGTGACTATGCGCTCATGTTTGGGATGCTGAAACATTTACGTGAATGGGACATTCAAGCACTGGCAGCTGGGAAAAAGAGCGTTTTTGACCGATCTTTTATCGAAATGAATACAGTCGGTTTCGATGCCATGATGGAAGAAATAGATCGTACTGCATGGTCAGATATTCATACACATACGGGACTTAGCCCTGAGCATTTAGAATCTTTAGCTAAAATGTATTTGGATGCCAAAACGGCCATTTTCTGTTGGGGTATGGGGATTACACAGCATCGAAACGGGACTGCGAATGTACATATGCTCGCGAACTTAATGTTGGCAAGAGGGCATATTGGTCGTCCAGGGGCAGGTTTAGCTCCGATTCGTGGGCACAGTAATGTGCAAGGCGACCGAACTATGGGGATCAATGAACGACCAAGCCCAAAATTGCTGGATAGTCTGGACCGAGTATTCGGCATTAAGTCGCCACGTGAACATGGTTTTGGCGTGGTGGATACCATTAAGGCGATGTATGAAGGTGGTGTAAAAGTCTTTATTGGTTTAGGTGGTAACTTTGCTGTTGCCACTCCAGATACACCGTATACACAAGAAGGCTTACGTCGTTGTGATTTAACAGTACAGATTGCAACCAAGCTGAATCGTAGCCATTTGGTTTGTGGTAAAGAGGCATTACTTTTACCCTGTTTGGGCCGTACCGAAGTTGATATGCAACAGCATGGGCCGCAGGCAGTCAGTGTTGAAGATTCCATGAGTAATGTACATCTTTCAGCAGGGCGTAATGAGCCTGCTTCTAAGAATCTACTTTCAGAGCCTGACATTGTGGCGCGTATGGCAGCAGCCGTCTTGCCAGACAGTGATATCAAGTGGAAATGGTATGTAGAAAGCTATGACCGTATTCGAGATTCGATTGAAGAGGTCTTTGATGAATTTCATGATTTCAATGCACGTGTCTATCAGCCGGGTGGTTTTCACCTAGAGCATCCAGCAATCAGCATGTATGGAATACGCCTGTAGGCAAGGCCCAGTTTTTAATTACGCCGTTGGCTGAAGTATATGCCGATAAAGAGAATAAATGCGCTGAACAATATACAGGGGCCAAAGTCTATACCCTAATGACCACACGCTCTCATGACCAATACAACACCACCTTGTATGGACTCGATGACCGTTATCGTGGGGTATTTGGTCAGCGCCGTGTTTTGTTTATGAATGCAGAAGATATCGCTGCGGCTGGTTTTGTTGCAGATCAATGGGTGGATATCGAAAGTATTTATTCGGACGGTGTTAAACGTGTGGTTCAAAGCTTCCGTATCGTCCCGTATAACATTCCACGGGGTAGCCTCGCAGCCTATTATCCGGAGACCAATCCATTGGTTGCACTCAGTAGCCATGATAAATACGCCAAAATACCAGCTTCGAAAAGCGTGCCTGTGATTTTGCATGCAGGCCAAGCGCCTGAACATTTCAACTTGGCACAAGCGGTTGATCCTGAAGATGCCAATCAGATCGTGAATCGAGAAGTTAGTTGATTCAATGCTGAAATGACGCCTGATTTGCAGGTGTCATTTTTTTCATGATTGAAGGGTTTGGTGTTTAGGGAAGATTGGAAAATTATTATGGATATTCGGGCGTCTAAGTTGAGTTCTCTAGGCTATGAAACGGTTGATATTCAGCGTTTAAGTGAAAATAGAGCTGTTGAACAATCTGATTTTGTGGTTCAAGAATACCCTATTGCCTTGGTTTATAATGATATTTCCCATGCAGTAATGATGGCAACGCCAGCTGATATTGAAGTCTTTGCGAAAGGTTTTAGCTTGTCTGAAGGTATTTTGACGAGTTTGAAAGAGCTTTATTCTTTAGACATACATGAAGCTGAATTTGGGATTCAAGTCGAAATGACGATTTCTACTCGGGCCTTTATGGCGCTCAAACAACATCGACGGATGATGGTTGGACGCACGGGTTGTGGTCTCTGTGGGATTGAAAGTTTGCAGCAGCTTCATTTGGATTTACCTCAAATTACCACAGCCCTTTGTGAGGGATGGTTGGCTCAAATTCCGCAAGCCATTGCTCAACTCAATACCCGACAGAAAATCACCCAAATGACGGGTGGTGCACATGCGGCTGCATGGGTTGAAGCAGGGGAAATAGTGGCTTTGTTTGAGGATGTAGGCCGACACAATAGACTTCCGTCATAAATCAAAAAACGTACAATTTATTTGATCTTAAATTAATCA
>ERZ650306.1866-NODE-1866-length-11303-cov-3.737020_pt1 | contig 11303 bp, 8 predicted proteins | sample MGYA00376242_ERZ650306 | MGnify/ENA primary metagenome ERZ650306 (study PRJEB26733, sample SAMN07839244) | wastewater metagenome | biome: urban; feature: wastewater treatment plant; material: waste water | place: USA: North Carolina | collected 2016-03-31 ...
TCACCTCCGGCAGCGGCATCAGGCTTTCATAAGGACGGCCGCTTTCCGGCATGGCCGCTGAACTCTCATCACGGTCAGATAACTGCAGGATCCGGTGATCCACACCCATGGTCAGCTTCTTTCCGCAGACCGGGCAGATACCGTTATACATCTCTGCTTCTTTCGGACTCAGGCATACACCGCATTTCCGGTGCCCGTCAAAATGATACTTTCCTTCTTCCGGAAAAAATTCAATCGTCCCTTCAAGACCTTTTCCGTTCTGCACTGCATCCCACAATCCCTGATAGGAAAGCTCTATATCCAGAAGATCCGCTTCCCTTCCCAGCTTCGACGGTGAATGTGCATCCGAATGGGACACCAGCTGATAGCCATCCAGCGCCGAGATCTGCCAGTTCATCGCCGGATCTGAAGAAAGTCCTGTCTCCAGGGCATGGATGTAAGGTGTCAGTTCTTCAAAGCATTCTTCTATGGTGTCAAATCCGGACTTCGCTCCAAACAGGGAAAAATGTGGGGTCCAGATATGCGCGGGAATATAGATACCCTCCTCACTGACCTCCAGCATCAGTTCCAGAAGATCATGGCAGGGCAGCCCCAAAATAGGACGTCCGTCTGAATGGATATTTCCGATCTTTTCCAGCCTTGCGGCAAAAGCATCTGCCTCATTGAATCCCGGAAGCAGGATCAGGCTGTGCACCTTCCTGGTTTTTCCGCCTTTTTTATAGATGGAACTGATCTCACCGGACAGTACGAACCTGGGTGCTTTTCCAGGATAGCGTGACGCCTCCGGCAAAACATATTCCTCTTTCAGCCGGAACAGTCCCTGTTCTGCAGGGATCAGCTTCGCCTTCAACTCCTGCCGCCAGATGGGATGTGTCATATCTCCGGTTCCAAGGAGTGTGATTCCTTTTTTTCGCGCCCAGAGATCCAGCATCTCCGGCGTGCCATCTTTGCTGGTTGCCATGGAATATCTGGAATGTATGTGCAGGTCTGCGATCTGTTTCAAAACTTTTCCTCCTGTATCATCTTTTCCTCTGTCCACATGTACATCCTGTCTTTTTAACAAAAACGCAGACAAAGAAATTACCGTCTTCTTTGTCTGCCTGAATGACCGGATCGTATATAACTCACCAGAAATCCATCTGTAACATGATCAGATATCTTTATAATACGATGGTGATATCACATCATACTCCCTGCAGGAGCATCCGTTCTCATAGCTGTCACAGCAGTCACAGTTGGAACAATACATATGCGCGTCATTAATATAAAATAAACCGCCGTACTGCATGGAAGTGCGCTGATTCTTGGATTTCTTCTTGCTGTTGTCGTAGTAGGCTCCGTTGGGGATCATCATATTCTCCGGGGAGAATCTGCTGAAATCAAAGAAATGGGATTCCGTACCATGATGTGGTACCTTGATACACCAGTAATGCTCATGAAGGGGAATCCTGCCATCATAGTTTTCTGCGATCATCCTCATGTACTGTGGCTGTACATCTCCGGTAAACAGAAGATTCAGCTCGCCGTCGCCGGTATTCTGAAATGCCAGACTGATCTTGTGGCGGAACTGACGCAGAAAATGCCCCTGTTTTTCCGCACTTTCCAGAAGTGCCTGAAATTCTCCGGTTGCCTGTAATTCACGGAATTTCTTTTCCAGCTTTTCCGGTTTAAGGCGACGTGCTCTCTCTTTTTCGGCTTCTTCCGGAGCCTCTGCTGTATCCTCAGCTGCTACGCCTGTATCTTCCATTATAAGCTCCAGCTTCTCCTGCGTATATCCTTCGTTTTCCCCACCAGGCTCTGTCTGTCCTGTCAAAGAGCGCTCGGATCCCTCTGTATCCTCTTCCACCAAAGATGCCTCAGACAGTGGAGCAGATTTCTGCTCTGCTTCCGGCATCTCCTCTGTCATGGACAGGAACAGCTGACGTACCTCCTCCGCAATGTTCACAAGCTCGGTCATTGCATTTTCATGATTCTCGATCAGGGAATTAAATACGTCCTCCGTTTCCCGGCTGACTTCCCTGAGATCCGGCCAGAGCGCTGTATATTTTCCCTCAAACTCTGAGCCTCTGGATAAAAGGTCGATCTTTACCCTTCTGGCGCAAAGAGCTTCTGCAAGGGCAAAAAGGCTGACACGTCTTCCGGGAAGGCTGGCCTTTTTTGTCACATCCGCAAGGAGCAGAAGCGCCAGTGTGTATTTCATTTCCGGACCGGAAAATACATCCGGAAGATAGATCTTTTCAAATTCGTAGGCATCTCTTCGGTAACGCATCATATAAAGCAATCCGGAAACATGGTCCGGATGAAAATGTGTCAGAAGCAGATTTTTTTTGCGGATAGTGGTAAGGTCTGAGATGATCACATCAAAGACCTCTCTCCGTGGCCGCCCTTCGATCTTGCTGTTGGCTGCCCCGAAATCCACAAGCAGGCTGCTTTTTCTGTCACGGATACAGAAACAATCCCCGAACCCTACATTGTACATTCGTATTCTCATTTATTTTTCCTCTGGTTTCTTATTCAGCTGACCTTTGTTTCTGCAGCTGACTCTTCTTTTTTCTTCTGTTACTGTCTTCATTTCTCAGAACCAGATCTGCATATCATACCAGGTTGCTCCGCCATGACAGGAATCTGCCACACCCAGCTTCTTCAGTCCGTGGCTCTCATAGAATGGGATCATATGCTCCTTGCAGGTAAGGATCAGAGCTTTTTTTCCGCGCTCTTTCGCAAGCTCCTTGAAATATTCCACAAGCTCTCCGGCGATCCCCTGATGACGGTATTCCGGGATCACATTCAGTCCGAATACCGTCTGGATCTCCCCGTCCTTTCTGTGAAGCGTGATATCATGATAAAATTCATCCGGGAGTACTGGTTTATCTGTGGTTCCTCCGTTGATAAAGCCTACGATCTGCTCATCCTTTACTGCTACAACGAAATTCTCCGGGAATGCTCCCATACGCTTCACAACTTCCTCATGACTTGCTGCCTCCGCAGGTGGAAAACAGATTGCCTCGATCTCTGCCAGACGATCCGCCTCACCGGGATCTGCCAGTCTGATCTGTAAATTTTCTGCCATTTTTCGTGGTCTCCTCTATATTTATTCCGTTTTCATCCGGTTTCGATTCTTTTTTAATTATATCGGGTGAGGGAAAATGCGTCAACGTGTAACCTGCAAAAAAGCCCTCAGTATTCGCACTACTGAGGGCTTCGTTCTTTTGTTTTTATCTGTCATTATCACAGCACCGACCGGATCAGCTGCTCCGTATACTCTGTCTTCGGATGCTCAATGATCTCTTCCGGTGTCCCTTCCTCTTCCACATGTCCGTCATGCATCACGATCACCCGGTCGCAGAACAGCTGGACAAGGGCCAGGTCATGGCAGATAAAAAGAAAGGACAGCTGGTTTTCTTTTTTTAACTTCTGAAGCAGCTCCATGATCTGTTTCTGCACAGTCACATCCAGGGCGCTGGTTGCTTCATCAAGGAACAGGATGTCGGGTTGCAGCAACAGCACGCGCGCCAAGGCGACACGCTGTTGTTCGCCCAGACTTAACATGTGTGACCACGGTTCCACTTTATCGAGCCGTTCGGCCAGATGAAACAGCCCGGTTTCCTGCATGACGCTTTTCAGTCTGGCGTCGTCGTCTGCTGGCACGGGATCCGGGTAATAGAACGCTTCACGCAGGCTGCCCAAGGGCAGATAGGGGCGTTGGGACAGGAACAGGACCCGCCGTCCTGCGGGCAGCATGACGTGGCCGCGGGCATGCGGCCAGATGCCGGCGAGTGTCTTGAGCAGGGTGGATTTGCCGCAGCCGGACGGCCCGCGCAGCCACAGGCTGTCGCCTTCCGCCAGCCGGAAACCGATATCACGCAGCAAAAAGCGCTGGTCCGGCGTGCGCAGGGCCAGCTGGCTCACCGACAACTGGCCGGCGGACGGCTCGGCAACGACCGGTTGCAGGGCATGGGCAGCCTCTATGCCGTGACGGAAGGTCAGCAGACGGTCCACGGTGGCCTTCCAGTCCGCCAGTCGCGGATAGGCATCCACCAGCCAGGACAGCGATTCCTGTACCTGGCCGAAGGCACTGGCGGTCTGCATGAGCCCGCCCAGCGGCATTTCCCTGGCGAAATAGCGCGGCGCTGCCACCAGGATCGGAAACACGATGGCGATCTGTCCGTAGGCCGCAGTAAACCAGGTCAGGAGCTTTTGCCGTTTCATCAGGGCATAGAAGTTGGTGAACAGGCTGGCAAAGCGCCGGTCAAGCTCCAGCCGTTCGGCCGTTTCGCCGCGATACAGGGCGATCGACTCGGCGTTTTCGCGCACACGGATCAGCCCGAAGCGGAAATCGGCCTCAAAACGCTGCTGGCGGAAATTCGCGATATCGCGCTGGCGATCCCGAATATTCCTCACGATGACGTGCCGGTTGGCCGTGACGAAAACGACAACGTTGAAGTCAGCCGCTGGGGCACGCCGCGCCAGTTCGATTTTGACGTGCGCGATCACGTGACGCTGGGTGAAATGCACGGCGGGCTGGATTTTGCCGCCGCCGTTAAGCTCACCGGTTCGCGCTTCGTGGTGATGAAAGGCCAGCTGGCCCGTCTGCACCGCGCCCTGGCGCAGTTCATGCTGGATCTGCACACCCTGCAGCACGGCTACACCGAATGCTACGTGCCCTATCTGGTGAACCCGGACAGCCTGTACGGCACCGGCCAGCTGCCGAAATTCTCCCAGGATCTCTTCAACACAGGTATCGAGGGGGAAGGGGAAGACGAGGGCAAGGTGCGCAAGTTCTCCCTCATCCCGACCTCCGAAGTGCCGCTCACCAACATGGCCCGCGACGAGATCTTCGACGAGCAGGAACTGCCCATCAAGATGACCGCCCACAGCCCCTGCTTCCGCTCCGAAGCCGGCTCTTATGGCCGTGACACCCGCGGCCTCATCCGCATGCACCAGTTCGACAAGGTCGAGATGGTCCAGCTGGTGCACCCGGAGAAGTCCTGGGATGCGCTGGAAGAGATGGTGGGTCACGCCGAGAAGGTGCTGCAACTGCTGGAGCTGCCGTATCGCGTGATGGCGCTTTCCACCGGTGACATGGGCTTCTGCGCCGCCAAGACCTACGATCTGGAAGTGTGGCTGCCGGCCCAGAACACCTACCGCGAGATCTCCTCCGTCTCCAACTGCACCGACTTCCAGGCGCGCCGCATGCAGGCCCGCGTGCGTGTCGATGGCAAGCCGCAGCTGCTGCACACCCTGAACGGCTCCGGCCTGGCGGTGGGCCGCACCCTGGTGGCGGTGATCGAGAACTACCAGCAGGAAGACGGCCGCATCGCCATCCCGGCGGCGCTGCAGTCCTACATGGGTGGCCTGACCCACATAGGGTAAGCCCCTCTTGCTCAGCACAACGCCATGGCCATGCCATGGCGTTGTGCATTTGGGCGCCAGTCGCCCCCTTGGCAGGGGACGAGAGCGGTCTCCTTCGGCGCTCCATTGAACCTTTAACACATTTTTATCAAGCATTGCGCAATCGTTTTTGTTAGACTGCGCCGCAATTTCGCAGGACATCTTTTTCTATGGTCTGGATTGATTACGCCATCATCGGCATCGTCGGTTTCTCTGCCCTCATCAGCCTGGTGCGCGGCTTCCTGAAGGAAGCCATGTCCCTCGTCACCTGGTTCGTCGCCTTTTTCATTGCCAGCCATTTCTATCCGGATCTCGCCGTCTACTTCACCTCCTTCTCCGACGCCATGGTGCGCAACGGCCTCGCCATCGCCGCCCTGTTCGTGGCGACCCTGATCCTGGGGAGCGTGGTCAACTACGTGGTGGGCTTGCTGGTGGAAAAGACGGGACTCTCCGGCACGGATCGGGTGCTGGGGGTCTGTTTTGGCGCCATTCGCGGGGTACTGATCGTCAGTGCCCTGCTGTTTTTCATGGATACCTTCACCAGCCTCTCCCAGAGCGACTGGTGGGTGGCGTCCAGGCTGGTGCCGGAGTTCAAGCCGGTGATCCAGTGGTTTTTCGGGTTCATGATGAACTCGTCCAGTTTTCTTCAACAGGTACAGTGACTTCGAGGTAGCAAAGACATGTGCGGTATTGTCGGTATAGTTGGCACCACCCCCGTCAATCAGGCCCTCTACGACGCCTTGACGGTGTTGCAGCACAGGGGACAGGATGCCGCCGGGATCGTGACCATTGACAGTGGAAACTTCCGGCAACGCAAGGCCAACGGTCTGGTGAAGGATGTGTTTGAAGTGCGCCACATGCAGCGACTGAAGGGGCATATCGGCATAGGACATGTCAGATATCCCACCGCAGGCAGCTCCAGTGCCGCTGAAGCCCAACCTTTTTACGTGAACTCTCCCTACGGCATGGTGCTGGCCCACAACGGCAACCTCACCAACGCCAAGGAGCTCAAGGAGCAGCAGTTCAAGGTGGCCCGCCGCCACATCAACACCACCTCGGACTCCGAAGTGCTGTTGAACGTGCTGGCCCACGAGCTGGACTTGTGCGACAAGATGGCGCTGCGCCCGGAAGATATCTTCTCGGCGGTGCGCAAGGTGCACCAGCAGATCCGCGGCGCCTATGCCGTGGTCTCTCTGGTGATCGGCCACGGCCTCATCGGCTTTCGCGACCCCAACGGTATTCGCCCGCTGATCCTGGGTCGCCGGGTCGACGAGCAGGGGCAGGTGGAGTACATGCTCGCCTCCGAGAGCGTGGCCCTCGACGCCATCGGCTTCGAGACGGTGCGTGACGTCGCCCCGGGCGAGGCCATTTACATCACCGAGCAGGGCCAGCTCTTCTCCGAGCAGTGTGCGGAAAGCCCGCAGATGAACCCCTGCATCTTCGAATACGTCTACTTCGCCCGTCCCGACTCCTTCATCGACAAGGTCTCCGTCTATGCCGCCCGCCTCAACATGGGTCGCAAGCTGGGCAAGAAGATTGCACGGGAGTGGGAAGATCTCGACGTGGACGTGGTCATCCCCATCCCCGAGACCTCCTGTGACGTGGCGCTGGAGATCGCCCACACCCTGGATCTGCCATACCGTCAGGGCTTCGTGAAGAACCGCTACATCGGCCGTACCTTCATCATGCCGGGCCAGACCCAGCGCAAGAAGTCGGTGCGCCGCAAGCTCAACGCCATCAGCTCCGAATTCAAGGGCAAGAAGGTGTTGCTGGTGGACGACTCCATCGTGCGGGGCACCACCTCCGAGCAGATCATCCAGATGGCCCGTGAAGCGGGGGCCGCCAAGGTCTACTTCGCCTCGGCCGCGCCGGAAATTCGCTTCCCCAACGTCTACGGCATCGACATGCCCACCGCCAACGAGCTCATTGCCCATGGTCGTGAAGTGGAAGAGGTGTGCAAGCTTATCGGTGCCGATGGCCTCATCTTCCAGGATCTGGAAGATCTGGAAGAGGCGGTGCGGGAGATCAACCCCGAGCTGCGCCACTTCGAGACCTCGGTGTTCAATGGCCACTACGTGACCTCGGACGTGGATCAGGGTTATCTGGACCACCTGAACGCCCTGCGCAGCGACGACAACAAGGCGGTGCGCGAGTGGCAGGAAGGGACCAGCAACCTGGAGATCTTCAACGAAGGCAGTTAAACGTTTTCAGATTGCCAGCGTGATGAACAACAGGGGGGCCTCGGCCCCCCTGTTGCATGGATGCGCCTTGCGGCGAAACTGAGGGGGCCTCAGGCCAGATCCTCCCCGTTGCTCGCGATCACCTTCTTGTACCACCAGAACGACTTCTTGCGCCGGCGGGCCAGGGTGCCATGGCCGGCGTCGTCCCGGTCCACGTGGACGAAGCCATAGCGCTTGCTCATCTCGCCGGTGGAGGCGGAGACGAGATCGATGCAGCCCCAGCTGGTGTAGCCCAACAGCGGTACCCCGTCTTCGATGGCATCCCCCATGGCGCGGATGTGCGCGCGCAGGTAGTCGATGCGATAGTCGTCCTCTATCTCGCCATCGGCGTTGATCTCGTCCATGGCTCCCAGGCCGTTCTCCACCAGGAACAGGGGTTTCTGGTAGCGATCGTACAGGCTGTTCATGGTGATGCGAAGGCCGAGGGGGTCTATGCCCCAGCCCCACTGGCTCACCTCGATGTGGGGGTTTCGCAGGGACTTGACCACGTTGGCGGCGCTGGTGTTGCCCGCGTTCATGTCGGCCGAGGCGCAGCGGGAGGCGTAGTAGCTGAAGGAGACGAAATCCACGGTGTGCCTGAGGATCTCGTCATCTTCTGGCCCCTTCACCAGGGTGATCCCCTTGTCACGAAACACCCTCTGCGCATAGGCCGGATAGGCGCCCCTGGCCTGCACGTCGATGAAGAGGAGGTTCTCCCGATCTTTCTGGAGGGCGGTCCAGACGTCGGCGGGCTTGCAGGAGTAGGGGTAGAAGTTGCCCCCCGCCAGCATGCAGCCCACCTGGTTGGCCGGGTTCACCTCGTGGGCGATCCGGGTCGCCAGGGCGCTGGCCACCAGCTCGTGGTGGGCGACCTGATACTTCACCTGATCCTGGTGCTCCCCTTGCTCGAACACCAGCCCCGCCCCGGAGAAGGGGCTGTGCAGCAGGATGTTGATCTCGTTGAAGGTGAGCCAGTACTTCACCAGGCCGTCGAACTGCTCGAAGCAGGTGCGGGCGTAGCGGGTGAAAAACTCCACCATCTGGCGGTTGCGCCAGGAGCCGTACTCGGTCACCAGGTGCATGGGCACATCGAAGTGGCACAGGGTCACCAGGGGCTCGATGTTGTACTTTCTGCACTCCTCGAACAGCGCCCGGTAGAAGGCGATGCCCTCGGGGTTGGGTTCTTGCTCGTCGCCGTTCGGGTAGAGCCGGCTCCAGGCGATGGAGGTGCGAAACACGGTGAAGCCCATCTCGGCCATCAGGGCGATGTCCTCCCGATAGCGGTGATAGAAGTCGATGGCCCCGTGGCTTGGGTAGAACTCGTCATCTTGCAGGGTGATGCGCTTCTCCTGGCCCAGTTTGACCGCCATGCGGCGCGGGCCGTGGGGGATCATGTCCACCGTGGTCAGCCCCTTGCCCCCCTCGAGATAGCCGCCCTCCGCCTGATTGGCGGCCAGGGCTCCGCCCCAGAGAAAGCCCTCGGGAAATCTTGTTAACGACATTGGTTACCTCTTGTCATGTCTGAATGGGGTGTCACAGCCCGGCCTGCGCCTGGCTGGTGGCGACGGGTTGCACGGGCTCGGCGCGGGGGGCCGGGCTCTCGACCGGGATGTCCTCGAACCCCATAACCAGGGTCAGCACGAAGGAGAGCACCACGGAGAGCGCCATCACGGCGAACACCCAGGCGATGCTCATGGGGTTGGCCGGATCGAAGAACTGCACGCTGGTAAAGAGCCCGGGGGCGGCCATGGAGTGGCTGGCGAGCCCCGCCATGCCGGCGACGGCACCGCAGACAAAGCCGCTGATGAGGCTCGCGATGAGCGGACGCTTGAGGCGCAGGGCCACACCGTAGAGCGCGGGTTCGGAGATCCCCGTCATGATGGCGGAGGCGGCCGCCGCGAGCGCCGTCTGGCGCAGTTCCGGGTTTCGGGTGCGCCAGGCCACCGCCAGGGACGAGCCGCCAAGAGAGAGATTGGCGCCGATTTCGGAGGGCATGACCATGCCTTCCTTGCCGGTCTCGGCGATGGTCTGGATGATGGTCGGGGTGAAGACGCGGTGCATGCCGGTCATCACCAGCAGGGGCCAGAGCGCCCCCATGATGGCCACCGACAGCCAGCCCAGGTAGTCGTGGACCGTGTAGACCAGGCCGGAGATGGCGGTGCCAATCCAGATGCCGACGGGGCCGATGAAGAGGATGGCCAGCGGCGCCGCGATCAGCACGATCAGCATGGGTTTGAGGAAGTTCTTGGTGACCGCCGGGGTGATGCGGTCGACCCAGCCCTCGATGTAGGAGAGGCACCAGGTCATCACCAGCGCCGGAATGACGGTGTAGGTGTATTTGACCGCGGTCACCGGGACTAGGGCGAAGGTCACCTGCTCCCTTTCGGCGGCTCTGGCCATCAGCTCGATGAAGCTGGGGTGCACCAGCACCCCGGCGATGGCGATGGCGAGCGACATATTGGTCTTGAACTTGACGGCGGCGGAGGCGGCCACCATCAGGGGCAGGAAGAAGAAGGCCCCATCCCCGGCCACCGTGAGGATGGTGAGGGTCGAGGAGCCTTTCTCCAGTACGCCGGTCATCTCCAGCACCATGGCCAGCAGCTTGAGCATGGAGCCGCCGATGATGGCCGGGATGAGGGGGGACATGGTGCCGATCAGGGCGTCGAGGATGGCGGCGCCCATGCGGCGCAGGCTCCAGCCAGCGGAAGCCTCCGGAAGCGGAGTCTGCCCACCGCCCTGGGGCAGCAGGGCCAGCACTTCGCGATAGGCGTGGGAGACGGTGTTGCCGATGATCACCTGACACTGGTTGTCCGCCTGCACCACCCCGAGCACGCCCGTGATGGCCTTGAGGGCAGGGCCATTGACCCGGGCGGGATCGCCGAGCACAAAGCGCAGCCGCGTCATGCAGTGGGTCACGGCGACGACGTTGTCGGCGCCGCCGAGTGCGGTGATGACGGTACCGGCCAGAGCCGCATAGTTTTTTGACATCGAGGTAGATCCTTTTAACCAAGTGGGCCTGCTCGCCCCCGCCGCCGCGAAGGGCGGGAACGCGCATGAAACTGAGTGTGGAACCGGTTCCACATGGAGTGCGCGGCCTGAGCGCGGGAGACAAGCATCTTGTGCAGCGAGCGTCCGGATCCGTGAATGGCATCACTGAACCCGGGCCTGCACGCCATTCGTGCGACGACAAGCCGGGGGCGGTGCAGTACACTGCGCCCCGTTACGAGCAAGGGAGAACACAATGACGACGATGCTGGAGGTGGCAAGGCGGGCAGGGGTGTCGAAGGCGACGGTCTCCCGGGTGTTGTCGGGCAATGGTTACACCAGCCAGGAGACCCGGGACCGGGTGCAGCAGGCCATCGAGGAGTGCGGCTATCGCCCCAACCTGGTGGCGAGGTAGCTGGCGACCAGGCACACCCGGACCCTGGGACTGGTGGTCACCAACACCCTCTACCACGGCGTCTACTTCGGCGAGCTGCTCTCCCAGGTGGCGCGGATGACCGAGGATCGCGGGCGCCAGCTCATACTGGCGGACGGCAAGCACAGAGCCGACGAGGAGCGCCAGGCCATCCAGTATCTGCTCGATTCCCGTTGCGATGGCGTCATCATCTATCCGCGCTTTCTTGGGGTGGAGGAGATGGACGAGATCATCGAGCAGCATGAGCAGCCCATCATGGTGCTCAACCGGCGTCT
>ERZ650306.1871-NODE-1871-length-11298-cov-4.228498_pt1 | contig 11298 bp, 11 predicted proteins | sample MGYA00376242_ERZ650306 | MGnify/ENA primary metagenome ERZ650306 (study PRJEB26733, sample SAMN07839244) | wastewater metagenome | biome: urban; feature: wastewater treatment plant; material: waste water | place: USA: North Carolina | collected 2016-03-31 ...
TCCTTAACGGTTACCGTCCACAGTTCTACTTCCGTACAACTGACGTAACTGGCGCAATCAAGTTACAAGAAGGCGTAGAAATGGTTATGCCTGGTGACAACGTTGAGATGTCAGTAGAGTTAATCCACCCGATCGCAATGGACCCAGGTCTACGTTTTGCAATCCGTGAAGGTGGTCGTACTGTAGGTGCTGGTGTTGTTGCGAAAGTAACTGCATAATCGCTTAGAGTAATAAAAAAACACCCCTTTGGGGTGTTTTTTTATGTCTATTGTTCGACAATCTATCTTTAATTGTGTCCTAAACTGATACCTTGCTGTCCTAAACTGCACTTAATTCATCGCAATAAAACCGTAATATAAACACAAGAAAATGAACAAAAGTAGTAAATGGAAATTTTCCATTTAAAAGGAGTCAGCAGCATGAATGCTAAAGTAAATATTTCAAATCGTGCAGGTGCAAGTTTTCCAGTACGTCGTATGAATTTTGATTTTGATCAAGTACCAGAATATTGGATGGATGGTTCGGCTGGCTTAACTCATTTCATGACTGGTTTGTCTGCATTATTTCCAGATGGCGAGAAATTATTTATCACCAGTCGCCGTAAAACCACCCACTTCAGGGGGTGGATATAAGGTGACATAATTGCTAGAATGAAGCATCTGTTAAATCAAACCATCTACAAAAAACAGCTAGGACAGTTAAATTGCGAGTACGCAGTTTCTTAACTGGTAGATGGTTCAACAAACACACTCTCAAGCTGGCTCGTGTCAATAGACAATCTTAACAGTAGAGTCAGTATTGAAATGAGAATCTTAGACGCAAGGTGTGACTTGCAAGGCGGTAGCCAACTCTAAGATTTGCGGTGGGGCTTCACCGTCTAGTTGTAGGAATCCCCTCGGTTTAGCGAGGGGAGGAAGTCAATGATGCTGTACGTGCTGTACGTTATCACCCAACTATTAAAGATAATGCAGAACTACAAAAAGAAATCAGTGCTTTTATTGGTCAAGAAGCAATGCACACTCAAGAGCATGTAAATTTTAATGCTTCTGCACAAAAATATGGACATGATGTATCCTCTTTAGAACGTATCACAGGTCGCTATATCCAGTTCGCACGTAAGAACTTTGCTAAAGCAGTTAAACCATTTGGCATGACTCAGGAAATGGTTGACTTAACTGCAACAACTGCGCTGGAGCATTTCACAGCAACAATTGCGTCTGAATTACTGCGTAATCTACATATTCAGGAACTCATGACCGATGACACCATGTCTTATATGTGGTTCTGGCATGCAGTTGAGGAAAATGAGCATAAAGCTGTTGCCTATGATGTCTATGAGGAAATTTTTGGTCGTGGCGTGAAAGCCTATGCACTACGCAATACAGCATTAGTGGTTGCGATGGTGTTGCTCTTCACCTTACAGTCTTATTTTGTTCTACGCCTATTAAATCGGGACAATAAACTGAATCTAAAAGAATTAGGTATGATTTATAAATATGCCTATAGTCCATCAAAAGGTATTATTGCAGGTATGACGGGTGAAATGTTGGCTTATTTTAGACCACGTTTTCATCCAAATGATTTAGATACCGTACAATTACTTAAAGATTGGAATGCGAAATTAGGTTTTTAACTTAAAACCTCCATTAGCTAAACCTATGTAAAAAGAGCAATAAAATTGCTCTTTTTTTATTTTGAATATTACATTGAATAAAATTTTTTTAATCATACTGACATGTCCTAAGATGATGCTTTTCTGACCTTATCTGCACTTATTTAATGCGTTCAAAGAAGCGTATAAATAAACCATAGATAATTTTTAATCAAATATATCCATTGGGTAGGAGAAGAAGGTATGAATGCTAAGGTCAATATTTCAAACCGCGCTGGCGCTAGTTTTCCTGTACGCCGAATGGATTTTGAGTTTGGCGAAGTTCCACGGTATTGGGCAAATGGAGATGCTGCTTTAACTCATTTTATGACTGCACTTTCAGCACTGTTTCCAGAGGGTGAACAATTTTTTGTGAATAGTACCCGTGCAGTTAGAAATGATCCAAAACTTGCTGATCCTCGATTACAAAAAGAAATTAGTGCTTTTATTGGACAAGAAGCAATGCATTCAAAGGAACACTTGGCTTTTAATGCAGCTGCTCAAGCTTATGGTTATGATGTGCGCAAATTGGAGGCACAAACAGGTAAAGTGATTCAGTATGGAGTTGCTATAAGTACTAAATTATTAAAACCATTTGGTTTTACAAAAGAGATGATTGGTTTAACGGGTACTTGTGCCTTGGAACATTTTACATCAACGATTGCTGAAGAATTATTGTCTAACCCAGATATTCAATCCATGTTTATGGATGAGACCATGTACCATTTATGGATGTGGCATGCAGTTGAAGAAAATGAGCATAAAGCGGTGGTATTTGACGTTTATGAAGCAATGTATGGGCAAGGATTTAAAGCTTATTTTATGCGTTCATTAGCTTTAGTGATTGCAATGGGTTTAATTTTTATTACCCAGTCCTACTTCACTGCAAAACTTTTGAAAACCGATGGCAAGCTCACATGGCGTGACACCAAATATATGCTCAAGTTCATGTATGGTTATAAAGGCTTTATGACGCGCCAAATTCCAGCATTGCTTGCTTTCCTGAGACCCAAATTCCACCCAAATGATGATGACACCACTGAACTGTTAAATAAGTGGCGTGCTGAACTGGGTTTTAACCTGAACTAATGATAAATAGAAAATGGGCAAGCAAAATTGCCCATTTTTTTATTCAAATTTTGCATTAAATTGCTGATAATCTGCACCAGCATTTTATAAGGTAACAGTCCGTGATTCGATTGATGGAGGAAAGTGATATAGACCGTGTAGCTGAGATTGAGCGGTTGGTACAAACACATCCCTGGTCCAGACAGCAGTTTCAGGAATCCTTGACCTCCTACCAATGTACTGTTTATGAAAAAGCCAATCAGGTGGTGGGTTTTTGTATTTTGCAGCCTGTTCTAGATGAGGCCAATTTATTACTGATGGCGATTCATCCAAGCCAACAGGGCAAAGGTCTTGGATACGAGTTGTTAGATTATTCAATTCAACTTTTAAAAAATAATCCGATTCAAATTTTTTTAGAAGTACGTGAAAGCAATCTTGCTGCAATTCGTTTGTATGAAAAAACGGATTTTCATCAAATAGACTTACGCAAAAATTATTATCCAAATTTAGATGGTACAAAAGAGCATGCTGTGATTATGGTCAAAACATGCACTGATGATTTTGCTGCTTTATTTAATAATTAAGTTATCCCACTCCGATGGTAGTGTCGTCATTAATGAATTTCCAAGTTGATGAATCTCTTTTTCTAAGAGTGGGCGGTTAAGGCGACGCCATTGTCCATCTAATAATAATTCCAGTGGCGTATATTGTGATTTATAGTTCATTTTAGCTGAGTGAGGCACCCAATAGCCTAAATATAAGTAATCTAAATTTAAAGTGCTGACATATTCAATTTGTTTAAGAATCGCAAAAACACCAAGTGAACGACGTTGTTCTTGAGGATCAAAAAAAGTATATACAGCAGAGAGACCATCATCCATTAAGTCACAAGTAGAAACGGCAATAAGTTTCTGATCATCCCAAAGTTCAATGAAAAAACTTTCTGTACAACTGTGAACGAGGAATTTTTCAAACTGATCTAATGTTGCTGGATACATATCGCCATCTGCATGACGCTCGTTAATATAACGCTCATACAAATCATAATGCTGTTGAGTGGCTTGCGAAGTTGGCAAAATACTCATTTTTAAATCTTGATTACGTTTCCATGCCTTCTTCTGGCTACTATTCATTTTAAATTCTTGAATTGGAACGCGACAAGACAAACATTGGCGACATAAATGGCATTCTGGTCGATAGACAAAATCGCCACTACGTCGAAAACCGACACGCGAAAGTTCAGACAATGTCACCACATCAATACGGTGAATTGGATCTAAAAATACCATTCGAGCTGATTTGTTATCGAGATAACTGCAGTCGTGTGGCGGTGTTATATAGTACTGTAAGTCATTTAAAAGGGACTTGGGTTGGTATGATTTCATTAATCTCCCTCCAAGGTGTTAATCCATTAACCGTCTAATTTTGCAAAAACTGCTATTGTTTTACTTGAAAATACACGTTCTTGATAACTTTTCCAATTGATAGAGGGGGTAATAATTACATCTTGTAACGATTTTAGGTAGACTTGGCGAGAAAGTGTACGCGCACCTAAGCTTAAAAGATGATCATTGACCAGTTGGCAATCAATCCAAGGAAGCTGATTTTCTTGACCGATCAACATGAGTGTATAGAAAGCCATTTTAGAGACATCTGTTTCTGTACTAAACATCGATTCACCAAAACAGCCTTTACCTATCGTTACGCCATATAGTCCACCAACTAATTTTTCTTGTTGCCAGACCTCAATGCTGTAGGCATAACCCGCCTTAAATAGAGAACAATAGCCTTCGATTATATCTTCACTAATCCATGTTTCATTTGCGTAGCTACGGGGGAGTGAACATGAGCGTATTACATCTTCAAAAGCATGATTCACTGTAATCCGATAATCATGTTTTTTCATATTTCGAATTAATGATTTACTGGGTTTATATGCATGAGGCTCAATAATGCAGCGTGGTTCAGGACTCCACCAACAAATTGGTTCATCTTCGTTAAACCAAGGGAAGAGACCATGTGTATAGGCCTCAAATAATGTAGCAGGTGATAAGTCTGCGCCAATACAAATAAAGCCATGTCCTTCTGGATCGGCTTCAATAGGATCTGGGAAAATATATTTTGATAAAGGCAGCGCTTGCATAGTTGCTAAAGTGAATAAGAATGATTCTAAATTAACGCAACTAGAGCGCGTTGACAATCTATTCTAAATTGTCAACGCAAGGGAATATAGAGATTACTTCAAATTGTCGAGATATTTTTCAGCATCCAAAGCAGCCATACAGCCTGAACCTGCTGAAGTGATTGCTTGGCGGTAGATACTATCTGCTACATCACCTGCGGCAAATACGCCTTCAATAGAAGCGGCTGTTGCATTGCCTGAAGTACCACTTTGAACTTGAATATAACCATCACGTAGGTTTAATTGACCATCAAACATTCCTGTATTCGGTTTATGTCCAATTGCAACAAAGAGACCTTGTACTTGAATATCTTGTGTTGTTTCATCTTGTGTAGACTGAATGCGAACAGAAGTTACACCTGTTTTATCACCTAGAACTTCATCTACTTGATGATTCCAAATAATACTGATCTTACCTTCTTTCTCTTTTGCAAAGAGATGATCTTGTAAGATCTTTTCAGAACGCAAGCTATCGCGGCGATGAACCAAAGTAACGTGAGCAGCGATATTCGATAAATAAAGCGCTTCCTCAACAGCCGTATTACCACCGCCTACAACCATCACATTTTGGTTTTTATAGAAGAAACCATCACAAGTCGCACAAGCACTTACACCTTGACCCATAAATGCAGCTTCAGATTCAAGACCTAAATATTGTGCTGTTGCGCCTGTAGCAATAATAAGAGCATCGCAAGTGTACTCTTCCATATCACCTTTTAACACAAATGGACGCGTTTTAAGGTCTACTTCGTTGATGTGATCATAGACAATTTCTGTACCGAAACGTTCTGCATGAGCTTGCATGCGTTCCATCAATACAGGACCAGTTAATCCCTCTGGGTCACCTGGCCAGTTATCCACTTCGGTGGTCGTTGTCAACTGTCCACCAAGTTGCAAACCAGCAATCAGGGTCGGTTTAAGGTTGGCACGCGCTGCATAAACTGCCGCGCTATAACCTGCAGGACCAGAACCCAAAATAATTAACCGTGAGTGACGAGCGCTCATTAAAGAACATCCTTTTTATATTGAAACTGTTAAAATTATACGTGAATCCACAGGGGAGTGGGTTGGATAATATTGATATACTTAATCGAATTGAGCTATATCATGGAGAGCATTTACTGATATTTCATCAATGTTTGCAACAACAATGGATGTTAACAACAACAGTAAACAATCGTGCATCTTTTTTGTAAGAACGAGTGCATAATATAAAACTTATTGATCAAGGTCAGTTAGACCTTAATCGATACCTACAAATAACAAATTGGGTTACAGGACTGTATATGGCTGCGGTGTCAAGTGTTTATGCACAACGCTTTTTAATGACATTATTTTTGATTTCTTTTGGCATTTACCTATTTCTTGCCACAGTGACTTATACACCATTTGATCCAGGATGGATGCATATCTCCAGTGATACCCAGCAGGTTTCCAACGCCAGTGGGGTGGCAGGTGCCTGGATTGCGGACCTGTTGTTTGGCTTTCTAGGCTGGGCCAGCCTGCTGATTCCATTATTCCTGTTTATGGAAGCGATTCAGGTCTGGTGGCCAAGAAGTTTTCTAAATCGCCCGTTTCGTTATGCGGCCCAGTTTTTCCTGATTTTATCGTTATCGAGCCTGTTGTATTTACACTGGAATATGCCAGCCGACACGCTGGAAAATGCGGCGGGTGGCATTATCGGTTATGAGCTGGGACAGAGTTTATCGCAGTTGCTGACGATTTATGGGGCAACCTTATTCTTACTGATATTTGGCATTGTATTGATTACCTTGGCATTTGGAATCCAGTGGGAAAAAACTTGGGTCACTTTAAAGAAGACACCTGCTTATTTACAGGATTTATTTTACAAGAATGTGCCACAGAACGAGTCCGCTTATGACTTGACTGAACAATTAGCCCAAGAAACTTCTGCCATTAAAAATAAAGTGCAAGCAGAAGCTACAGTTACCAGCACCCCTGAGATGAAAGCAGTTGATTTAGTACAAAATGATAAAACTGCTACAGCTAAAGTGGAAGATACACATCATCAACAGGTGGCAGAAAGATTATTTGCGGATGTGGTTGCGAAAGAGCAGCAAAGTGCTCAGTTAGAAGAAGCCGATGTCATTGAGGATTTTGAACAAACCCTACAAAAAGCACATCAATTGCAAGCGGAAAGCCAACGCCTGATTCAGACAGGTGAAGTGTGGCGTGCGTTGCAAAGTGACGAGGTTAGCCATAAACAGGAAATTGATGCGCTATTAAAGGCGGCCGATGATTCGCATCAGCCTGTGGTATCTGACGGCACGATGCAGTCTCAACGTATTGAGCCTACCCTGCAAAGAGAAAGCGGTAGCAATTTAGACTGGAATGATGACCAGATTTTTGATGAGTTGCTGGCTGCCGTTCCAAATAATAAAACTGCAACGCACACGCCGTTTACGCAAGATGTTCCAGCACATTCAAACTTTCATGAACAAGTGGATGTGGTGGAGTTTGAAGCAGATATAGAGGCATTGATCGCAGAATCGGCACAAACCATTGTAGTCCAGCCACATGCGTCTTCAGTTCAAAATGTTGTTCAGGAAGAGAAGCACAGTTCTACAAGTGAAGCGTTTGATGAGTTTAACGATCTTCTTGTTGATGAAGAGCAGGAAAATATCAGACCTCAAGCTGCAAGTTATGCCCAGTCCTCTGACTTTGTACAAGCGCCAATTGAAATTGCCACACCCAAAGAGACACTTTCCAAAGAAGCCTTTATTGAGGCTTGGCAGGAAACAGCAGGTAAGGCTGAACCCGATGCAGACCTTGATGTTGAAGATGATTTTGATCTGGATGCGCCATTAACCGATTCCTTTGGTCGTCCAATGTCCCGTGCCATGCAGGTGGCGCAGAAACGCCGTGACTTGCCAACCTTACCAGGTCTGGAACTACTGGATGATGTTGATCCAAATAAGAAAGTCAACTTTACCGCTGAACAATTAGCCCGACTGTCAGAGCTTCTGGAAATCAAGCTACAGGAATTTAACGTTAAGGCACAGGTGGTGGAAGCCCAGCCAGGTCCAGTGGTCACACGTTTTGAACTTGATCTTGCACCAGGGGTCAAGGCATCCAAAGTCACCAATATTTCGCGTGACTTGGCGCGTTCTATGTCGATGGCTTCAGTACGTGTAGTTGAGGTGATTCCAGGGAAACCATATATCGGCATTGAAGTACCGAACAGTAGCCGTGAAATGGTACGTTTGATCGAATTATTGGAAACACCAACGTATCGTGATCCCAATAATTTAATTAGTATGGCGATGGGTAAGGATATTTCTGGTAATCCTGTACTGACCGATTTAGCCAAGGCGCCACATATGCTGGTTGCGGGTACTACAGGTTCGGGTAAATCGGTTGCGGTCAACTCGATGATCCTTTCGATGTTGCTGAAATATACACCTGATCAGTTGCGCCTGATCCTGATTGACCCGAAACAGTTGGAATTGGCCAACTATAATGATATTCCACATTTATTAACACCAGTAGTCACTGACATGAAAGATGCGGTCAGTGCATTAAACTGGTGTGTGAATGAAATGGAACGCCGTTACAAACTAATGTCATTCCTAAAAATCCGTAAACTTAGTGACTACAACCGCAAGGTGGAAGAGGCGATTGCCAATGGTGAGGACCTGATTGATCCAACCTGGAAAGCAAGTGATTCGGTTGTGGGGGAGCGCGCACCGCGATTGACCCCACTCCCTTCGATCGTCATCGTTGCCGATGAGTTTGCTGATATGATCATGCAGGTCGGTAAAAAAGCTGAAGAGATGATTACCCGTTTGGCACAGAAATCCCGTGCGGCAGGCATTCATTTACTACTTGCGACACAGCGCCCCTCTGTAGATGTGATTACAGGCCTGATTAAGGCCAATATCCCAACCCGTGTGGCACTGCGTGTCAACAGTAAAATTGACTCGCGTACCATTCTGGATGCAGGTGGGGCAGAGGACCTGCTTGGTCATGGTGACATGCTGTTCCTTGGACCTGGGAAGATTGAACCTGAGCGTGTACATGGTGCATTTATCAGTGATGATGAGGTCAACCGTATCTGTGATGCTTGGCGTGAACGTGGTGAGCCTGATTATGTTGATGAAATCCTGACCCCATTTGACGAAGAGCCAACATCCCGTGGTTTTGAGGATGGAGAGGGTGATCCAAGTCGGGATGCATTATATGATCAGTGTGTATCTTTTGTACTGGAAACCCGTAAAGTATCTACTTCATCTATCCAGCGTAAATTTAGTCTGGGCTATAATCGTGCTGCCCGTATTGTTGATCAAATGGAAGAAAATGGGATTGTCAGTGCAATGGGAGCAAATGGCAAACGGGATATTCTGGTTTAACGATCATATTGCATTAACCAAGCCTCTATTCTGAGGCTTTGTCGTTTTTATTTTCTTGTTTTTATATGGTAATAATCACGTTTTTTATTTAAGCTAAACCTTTAAGGTTTTAACACTGGGTTTGGCTATGTGGGTTGCATTATGTACGCTCATCTTTATTCATTTTTGTGCATTGATTACCCCTGGTCCAGATTTTTTCTTAGTTTCCCAAACTGCAATTAGTCGCTCCCGCAAAGATGCGGTATTGGTGGTTCTCGGTATTTGTTTGGGTGCGATGTTGTGGTCTTTATTGGCACTCATGGGGCTGAATATTATTTTTGAAAAGATGGCATGGCTAAAGCAGGGCCTTTTAATTGCAGGTGGCCTGTATTTATGCTGGCTCGGTTTCCAGATGCTACGCTCAGCCTTTTCAAAGGGTGATGAAACAGTAAAACAGATGGTCCTACCTCAATCACCTTATCTATTCTTTATGAAAGGTCTGCTCACCAACCTGTCGAATCCCAAGGCGATTATTTACTTTGGTAGTGTATTTTCACTGTTTTTAGCCAATCCTTTATTTGACCAGCATCATTCCCTGCTTTTTATTATTGTTTCAATTGAGACAGCCTTGTGGTTCTTATTGGTTGCCTTTGTTTTTTCCTTGCCCACATTTAGAACTGCATACCAAAACTTTGCCAAATGGATTGATGGCATTTCTGGTGGAATATTCACTTTATTGGGTGTTTATCTGATTGGCAATTGATAATAATAGATATAATAAAAAAGCCTGCATGATGCAGGCTTTTTTATTAAGCAAATTTCGCTAAAACTTCCAGAAAGCCCTCTTTTTGGCGAGGATACTGTGCGATGACATCATGGATGCGCTGTCCCTCTGGATTGGTCGCATTCAGGTCACGGCCATCTGCCAGAAACTTGGTAATCAAACGCTCATAGTCATGTGGACGCATATGCTTGAATGCATGATAGAGCACATGGAAGTCAGCATTTACACCCGCTGGTGGAAGCTGGTTGAGGTAGGCAAACACACGCTCATCTGACCATTCTTCATTGAAAGTTGCTGGCTGTGATAATGCCATGACAATCTCCTCAGTCTTAAAATAATAAAGGCAAAATACGGGACTGAATAATTAACAAAGCATGGCTTTGTTCAGTCGCAATGTATTTTGCCTTTATTTGCGAAAAATCGCTAATGAAAAAACTTCTATCGATCTTCAGGTAAATTGATATTCATTTCTAACATTTCGATATTTGCTTCTGAACGAACTTGCATTTGAATGTGCTGTTCATCTACACCACGAACGTAACGACTGACCACTTGCATGATTTCTTTTTTCATTTGGTCAATTTTGTCTTGGCTTAAGCGACGACCTAAACCTTGTTCAGATGCAACAATAACTTTTAAGCGATCTTTGGCAGTTTGTGCACTTGATGGTTTTTCATCACTGCTAAAAAGTTTACTCCAGAATCCTGCCATAATTACGCTCCAAATAGTCTAGCTAACCAACCTTTTGGCTGTACTGCAATGTGTCGATAAGGACGATCTTCGCCTAGGAAACGAGCGACTAAATCATCATAGGCTTGCCCAGCTTTAGTTCCATCATAAAGAATTACGGGCTTACCTTCGTTCGATGCTTGAAGTACGCTTGGACACTCAGGAATAACACCCAAAGTCGGAACACGTAAAATATCTTTTGAAATATCATCAATCGTTAACATTTCTTGTTTGTCAGCACGTTCAGGGTTGAAACGTGTGATACAGAGATGTTTACGGATACGGCCTTCGTTGTGTTCAACTTTTTTAGTTTTACTATCAAGCATACCAATAATACGATCAGAGTCACGTACTGATGAAATTTCTGGGTTTGTCACAATGATTGCTTCATCAGCATGATACATTGCCAAGATCGCGCCACGCTCAATACCCGCAGGTGAGTCACAGATGATGTAATCAAACTCTTGAGATAGTTCATCAATGACACGTGCAACACCTTCATCGCTCAAAGCGTCTTTATCACGTGTTTGAGATG